>Ga0180435_10007423_pt1 | contig 10448 bp, 8 predicted proteins | sample SS_ome_3_FD_132467 | JGI IMG/M metagenome (GOLD analysis project Ga0180435, IMG submission 132467) | Hypersaline lake sediment archaeal communities from the Salton Sea, California, USA - SS_3_S_1 metaG | ecosystem: Environmental > Aquatic > Non-marine Saline and Alkaline > Hypersaline > Sediment... | reverse complement strand
ACTTCCGGGAACATGAAATTCCGGGAAATATTTTAGAATAAATGCGTAGATAATACAACCAATTAATACCGGGATTGCATAAAGTTCTTTAGACAATAAAAGATTTGGCTTTCCTGCCAGCACATCCCTGATCAAACCACCTCCAATGGCTGTGAGCACTCCCAGAATAACCGGGGCCACAGGAACCCCAAAACCCAGGTCCCATACTTTCTGAACAGCCTGAATGGCAAATAAGGAAATTCCGGCTGCATCCATATACAGCATTATTTTGTATATACGCTTGGTTGCGAATAGCGATTTTGTATAAAATGCAATTATGGCTGAGCCAAGGGCTACCCAGATATACCATTCGCTGCTGCCCCAAAATACAGGGGCATTTACTATTACATCCCTTAAGGTACCACCTCCCACAGCAGTAATGATGGCCAGCACACTTGCTCCAAAAAGATCAATGCCTTTAGGCTTAAGTGCCAGTACAGCGGTTACCGCAAAGGCAATCGTTCCTGCCACTCCAATCAAATTGCTCCATGTTTCCATAGGGTCTTATGTTTTTAACAGATAAACATACTGGTGTATGTCAAACATAGTTGAGCTTCTTGGCCAATCTTAAAATAGGCGATTTTGAAGTATCCCCTTCCCCGATGCATTCATCAAACTGCTGCTGCAATTTGTCAGGATGAATGCCATCCCTGTCACCAATAATGACAATTTCAGATCCTGGTACTTTCCCATCCCATAAACCTCCCTGAATGATGATAAGTCGTTTTCCAACCATCTGAATAATATAGCGGTACATTGTAAGTTCTTCGATGTAAACGAAGCCTTTACATCGATAGACCGAATCCGGGAGCCCATCAAGTGTATCACGAAACTTTTGCAATGACAATGGCTTTGTGCTGCTCCAGTTCCAGCTGGTGAAGATGTGATCGGAATGTGAAAGATGATGATGCGTCGTTTTAGATTCTCCTTTGTTCCCGGAGCCCGTCAACTTAAAGTTTTCCCCAAAAACCAATTCAAAGGGAACTTTACCGTAGCTCACATTTATCATCCTGGAATTCGGGCTTACCTGTTTTACAATGGTCTTAACCTTTTCCAACTGTTCCTCATCAACAAGATCAATCTTATTGATGACAACGATATCGGCAAATTCAATCTGGCTTATGGCCAAAGTGAGTACCTGGCCTTTAAGAGAAGGAAGGGTTTCGGCATCAACCACCGAAAGCACCGCATTTACAGAAAAAAAAGGCAATAGATTGGGCTCATAAAATGTTTCAATGACTGGGACCAGTTCCGAGATCCCGCTCATCTCAATAACAAGATGTTCCGGGACTGTCTTATTTTTCAGTAAACTGGAACATGCTTCAATAAGGTCGCCCCGGATACTGCAACAAATACAGCCATTGGACATTTCAACTTTTTCGCCATCGACATTCACAACCAGGTCTGAATCGATGTTTATGGCCCCAAAATCATTCACCAGCACGGTAGCCTTCACCCCATGATCTTCTGTTAATACATGGTTCAGCAGGGTGGTTTTCCCGGCGCCAAGAAACCCGGCAATAATGGTAACAGGTATTGGTGGATGATATTGAGGCCTTTCCATATCGCATTCTTACTGATCCTATTTTTCAGAACCATAAATGGCTTGTCCGGCAAAGACATCCAATACTTTAGAATCCTTTACCACTACCTGACCATTTACTACCACATGAGGAATCCCTGTTGAAGGCAGACCACCGTCCTTCATGGTGGAGTTATCTGTAACGGTATCGGGATCAAACATGCTGATATCTGCATCCATCCCTTCCTGGATACGGCCTTTTTTGGCCATTTGAGGACAACCGTTATCTTCGAGAAATCTGGCGATCATATAGGTCATTTTCGAAATTGCAGTCATCAATGGGATGTCAACTTTTTTATCCCTGGCCAGTGCCAGCAGTCGGGCATGTGCACCTGCACCACGCGGGTGGCCATTTACAGTAGAAGGGTCAACATCAAAGTCAAAAGCGGTCTCTCCTGTATCACGAATAGTAAATGGGAAGGCATCACTTCCCAGCACGGTGTTCGGGTTGGCCAGGCCATTATAAACCGTCTCTTCCGTGGCATTATAAAACATAATGGAAGTTGAAGGTGCGGTTTTCATCAGCTCTTCATACTTTTCTTTTGTCAGTGGTTTCAGGTTGGAAGTAATGATGATATCTTCATAATCGCGACCCATATTGGGTCCGTAATTATCCGGCTTGAGGTAATCGGCACCAACAATTGACCCCCCAAAATTGTAAGGATAGATCTCAGCGAGGATTTGAATCCCCTTTGCCCGGGCTGCATCCACCAATGCCAGTGCAGCCGGTGTATCGTTCAAAGCCTGGGCTGTCATGTGCTGCAATACCAGGCCTCCGCCATACACCTCCTGAGGGGCCATCATTTCAAGGAAACCCAGGATGCCACTGGCCGGTGGCATTTGACTTGAGTAACGGCCATGGAGGAAAACAGCCTGTCCGTATTTTCCGGCTAATTTCTGCGCTATCAGCGATTCTGCCTGTGAACAACCACCGACCATATATCCCACAGCATGTCCCACTCCAATCGCACCATCCTTGATACCCTGTTCTAAATATTCTTCGAATTTTTGAGTTTGCTCAACAGTGGATACCACAGTACTCCACTGCATGGTGACATGTGTTTGTTGGGGAGCACCGATCAGATCATATACAAAATCACCTGCATACTTTGTTTGATAAGCCGGATTAAATACATGTTCGCGAACACCCAGCGTTCCTGAAGAGGCCCCATAATTGGCCCTGCATTTTCCTTCGAGCTTGTCGTACCATTGCTTGACAGGGTAGACCCCGGCTTCGAGTTCCATGGGGCTTGTGCAGCCATCACGCAAAAGCAGTTTCTCTCCGAATGGTACACCGGTATTGTGGCTGTGCATATCAATAAAACCCGGAGATACCACAAGCCCACCGGCTTTGATGACTTCATGGCCATTAATCGAATCCCTTGTAATGGTCTCAATTTTGCCATCGGAGATTCCCACGTTGCGAACAGCATCCAATCCGGTTTCAGGATCCATTACACGGCCACCAATAATTACCAAATCATACATTTTGCCTTTCATAACAGTATTTTTTTTGTTGGACTTTCCCCCAATGATTAGATTCAATTCACTAATTGTAATTCAGGTTTTTCCCAGGTACCATCAAAATAAGCTTCAGTTGGTTGATACAGACGCAATGTAAAGTTCCAGCCCGAAAAAGTTTCCATATAATTTTTCGCATTTGAATCTCCACCAAAGTTTATTGTTACACTGCCATCATCATCTGCTTCTGCAAATGCACTGTTGATATTATACGTATCGGTTTGAGGATAACCTTCCTTGTCATAGACAGTGATGGACCAAAAAGCTTTTACGGGTACTTTTTTCAGTGTTAAGGTTTGGTGCGCATCACTTTCCGGAAAATACTGAGGATATACGGCCTGATCAGGAGTAAACCCACCCCAGCCAAAAGCTGTTCCTGCATTGTGATTGACTAAAGAGACCTCACCTTTTTTTCCAAACATCTTTGATGTCGACAGGGTATCACCAATTTTCATATACTTGTCACGCATGGCCAGAACCTCTTTCTCATCCCAGGTATAGGATGGAACATAGGCGCCTTTTTCTTTTTGAGTGAGTTTTAATTTTTCCTGCAGGGCATTGACTTCTGCAATGTCAGCAGGATCATGCACATTGACCTGTGTTCGCATGACAACTACCACATAACGAGTCCCCACCCAATCTTGCGTTATTTTATGCTCACCAGGCTCATTAAATGCACCAGGATTATAATGTTCTTCGCTTATAATCCATGCACTTTGATATCGTCCATTGGTTTCAGGCATCGTAAGTACAGCCTCGTTTGTAAGATCGAGAACAGCAAAGGAGTAAAAGGTATCGAAGTTAATTCGCATGATGGTCCGGTCTTTTGGATCGGCGGCTTGTTTATTGTGCATAAAAACCCCTACTCCATTGGTGCTGGTGGCTTCAGCAATTTTTTTAACATACCCTTCGATAATTCCCTGTGTTTCTGCCCATGCGTAGTTTTGGTCAGTGACAGGCGTAAGCTGTGTTTCATTCTCGGGTGGTTTTGTGTTTTGCTTACAGGCTATTGCAAGCAGTAAAAAAGTTGCGAAAATTAAAAGTCTTGTTTTCATAGTTCAGTAGTTTATAAGTTTTAATGTTCTATTTTTTTGGGAAAAGGAATACCATCATGGCCTGAATTTGTCCGCCTTTAGCACCCATCGTTGGTCGGATTGCATTATAATAATAAGCCAGGGCAAATTTCATGGGTTGCTTGCCCAGCCTTGTAACTTTTGATACACTTAAACCAAAGGGAACTGTTGCCTTTTCGTCCTTCTCAGCATCCCAGTTCACTGTAATTGTTGGTGCCATCCCGACAGACCAGGCCTTTTTCAGGTTATAATTGATAAAGTATTGTATAAAAAAGGAATTGTGTTTTTCGCTTGCGTTGGGCGTGTAGTATGCCCAGTTCTGGGCTGCCACAAATCCAAGCGTCCATTTACTCAGGCCTGCAAATAGCACCACCGAAGGACCAAGTGCAAACTGTCCATCTCCCAGTACGCTGGCAGAGTTGGTTGGTATGAGTAAACTGGGACCAAAGCCAATGGCAAGCTTTCCTTCTAAGTTTGGAGAAAAAAATGCTGTGTAATTAATAATTCCAAGACCTGTTGTGCTGCCGTTTTCCGCATTAAAATCTGGTTGCACGATCAAGGGAATAATGATCCGGTTGATCATATTCCAGTTTTTACCAATTGTGAGCGGCAGAACCGGCTGGATGTTTATAACCGTCTGCATACGGTCGTATTCTCCCATGCCCATGTTAAAGTTAAACTGTATTGGCAGAGTTGTGAGCGATGCGATTGGATTTTGGGAAGCCTTTGCCAGGTCCTGATTATCGGTTTCCTTATTTTCCTGTGAAAAAACCAATTGGTTTACAGAAAGAATAAGTAAAAATACCTGAATGTAACTCATTGACTTTTTCATATCAGATTGAGTTTTAATTGAAATTGAGCCTTGCAGCCAATTGAATGCGCTGGGCAAATCCTTCGCTTCCCTCTGCAATTCGTTGTTTGCCTCCCATGTATTCGATGCCAAGGATGAAATTATGAATCACACTCCATCTCAGGTTAATATGATAGGTGGCCGCAAGTTCCTGTGCCTCAGGAGAACGGTTGTCCGGACTGCTAAGTTCTGCCCATCCGAAAGCCAGTGTTGTAGCCAGGTTGGATAACCAGTAGTGTTCAATTCCAGCCGTAATATTTAAAACAGGAAAAGTTTGGAGCGTCCCGTCTTCATCAAGCACAGCATCAGAACCGGCCCCGCCTAATCCTGCGACATTTCGGCCCCATCCTTTTCCATACGCCACCGTCCACATAAACCTGTCGTATTCGGCAAATTTCAATGATCCGCTGTAATTAAATCCGATCCCCGGTGCAGTGGAGGTCCCAAGACTGTCACTTACCCATCGGAGCTGTGTCCCCAGAGCAGCAAGTTGCATATGGCCAATTCGGTGATTCCAGGTAATCCGGGCCACTGTGTTGGGAAGATATTGCAGTACCTGGCCTTCTAAATTGTAAGGATTGTCGATGGATGCTGCCGGATTTTCCAGAGCCACGGCCCATTTGAAATGTTTACCGGCATCCTGTTCCCAACGAATCTGAACCGTCCTGCCGAAAACTATGGCATCATCCACTTCAAAGTCGATGGTGGTGGGCAAGGCGTTTAAATCCATTACCGTTTCCCAATTCTGCCCAATCAATAGTCTGCCAATGGTAATGGCAGCATTTCGCAATCGGAGATTATAGGAATATGGATCTTCACTTCCAAAGAAATCAAGGTCAACAAAGGCCCTCATGGGGATCCCTTTTTTGGATCTGGACCTGAAATCAAAACTGATCCTGCTCTCCTTTGCATGGAAGGTTGTCTGGCCCCCCATTTGTGCTTCAGGGGATCCTTCCACGGGGATGGTTCCCGTAACAAACTCACTGCGGTCCCCTATATAGTTTAAATCGAAAAGGAAATCCGTTTTAATAAATCCCCCTATTTTGAAACGGATATTTGTTCCAGGAATGGGGATGGAGTTCGGGTAATCTTTATCTATGAGAGCGGAAAGTGCATCACCGGTAAGTGACTGTGAGCGATACTCGTCAGCTTTTGAACCCATCACGATCCTGGTCGTATCTTTTTCCCCTACTTCCTGAGCGCTTGCTTTTATGCCTGGGACATATAATAAGATCAAAATGATACTTAAGGTGCCTGGGTTAAATTTGCCCATTTTGAGGACCCATTTACGGTTGTAATTCTTTTGTAACATCTGTATAATTTCGTTTTTAAATCTATTCCAAGCAATCATCTTATGATTTAACTAAGCACCTCGTTATATATTCCTTGCAGGCATTTCCCCTGAGTCTGGTTTATTTTTAATAACAAGATTCTGATATGGAAATGGGATCTCAATACCCTCCTGTTGGAAACGCTCATTTATCTCTTCATTCAGGGCCCACTTCATGGTGCTTGCTTTAGAAGGATCACTCACCCATACCAGTGCACGCAATGTGATAGCATAGGTCCCAAATAGTTGAAGCCTTACCTCTACAAGGGGCGCGTTTTCCTGTTTTTGTGCGGGAGAACGACGGTCAATACAATGCGGATTTGCTTCTGCGACTTCCTGGATGATCGATCTGGCTTTCTGAATATCGGTACCATAAGCAACATTAAACTCAACATATTGACAGACAAATTCTTCACGATAGGATGAGTTGATGATATAATTGGCTATAATTTTAGAATTGGGAATGATCATCCGCTGATGTCTTTTATCGCGGATGACCGTATAGAGAAATTTAATCTCCTCCACCCAGCCCTCATGCACATTGTTGATGTTGATCCAATTTGAAATGGTAAAAGGTCTGAAAACCATAATTACCGCACCGGAAACAAAATTTGCCAGCACATCTTTGGCAGCAAATCCCACTATGGCCGTAGCTATACCCGCACTGGCCAGCAGGTGGGTTGACTTGGATTTAATGCCGGGAATCATAGACAAAGCGAAACCCACACCCACAACTATTATAATAAGGCGGAAGAGGGCTGCGAAGAGAAAAAATCTTCCCGGATCTGAACGATGTTTTGCGCGTAAGTTCTTGTATATATGATAATAGATCTTCTTTATCATCCAACTCAGCCAGAACGTACCCGTCAAAATCATGATCATCGCGATGATCCGACCAGTTTCCGTGTTAAAAAATTCCATCATTTTACATCATTTTGCATTTTGAAAATACAGGCCTGAGCGCATCCGCTCAGGCCTGTATGGTATTGGACTACAAGGTGTTCTTATAAACCTTTCCGTCTTTCATGATCACCTTGAAGTTATTCTCATAATCCAACATTACCTTGATGTCCTCAATTGGATTACCATCGATGATCAGCAGATCTGCGTAGGCGCCCGCCTCAACCACACCCAGTTTTGCACCTGGATAGGGATGCTTCAAATTCGAAAGGGCCAGCAGCTCTCCACAGGCACTGGTGGCCTGCTGCAGGACTTCCACACTGGAATAATATTCTGTGCGAGTGACAAACTCTTTGTTGGTATTATCGAAGGCCTCGCGGCTGCCGAACATATCAGTTCCAAAGGCGACTTTTGCTTCGTATTTCTTGAAATACTCAAAGGCTTTCAGCGTGCCTTTTTTGGCCCGCGCGAATTTTGCCTTCTGAATCGGGTCAGTGAACGTGGGATTGCCCTCAACAGGTTGGGATGTGATGAAGGACTGTGGACAAACCCAGGCATCCTGATCCACCAGCTGCTTCACCGTATCCTCTTCTATTAGGGAAGCGTGCTCGAGACTCTTGACTCCGCCGTCCAGTGCCATTTTACAGCCGGGATCGGTGTGCAGGTGGGCGCAGACGTAGGTTCCATAGCGGGTAGCCTCATCGACTGCTGCCTTGATCTCTTCCAGGGTGTACTGGATGGAGTCGAGTGGATCGGTCAGGCTGGTGACACCACCGCCGGTGCACATTTTGATCTGCGAGACCTGCTTGGCCAGCGCGTCACGGCAGGCCTTGCGCACTTCTTCGACGCCGTCAGCAAGGTAGAAGAATCCGTAGTCCGCCATCTTGAAGCGGTCGCCGGAAAAGTACATGGCCCTCTCGTTGAAAAGCCGCATATCGCCGTGTCCTGCGGTTTGTGAGAGGCCGGCGCCGCTGGAGAAGATGCGAGGCCCTTTAGCCAATCCATCATCGATGAGCATTTTCAACGAAAGAGTCGGACCGGCAACGTCGCGGACTGTGGTGAAGCCTCGCATCAGGTAGCGTTCAGCCTCGACAGCGGTGAGAGCGCCCACGTAATCCAGGGTGCGCATGCTCTCAATCTCAAACGGCGGGCGCACCAGTGCCAGGTGGGTGTGAGCGTCGATGAGGCCTGGCATTAAAAACTTTCCCTGGCCATCAATAACAGTGTCATAGGTAGATTCATCACCTCCTGCTGGGACAAACTTTGAGATTAGATTGTCTTCCAGAACAAGGTCTTTTCCGGTAATCAATCCATCAGCAATTCCATCGAAAATACTGACATTCTTAATTAGTGTTTTTGTTGACATAGTTTTAAGTTTTAAAAATTAGAAATAATTGAAACGAGAATTATTATTGTATTGAACGTGTCCTAAGTACAGCCGAAACCGATTCGATGTATGCCAGTATCCCAGCCATAAAAAAAACAATGATTGAAGCAGCTAGACGTGATATCAGAATATCCGGGGCGAACTGAAGTATCAACCCGCCCAGTCCATAAACAATAAAAACATTTAGTATAGCACGACCGATTCCATGTTTAAAGGCACGACCGGCCCATTTCACGCCTTTGGTAAGCGATGGGGTAACTTCACCCTTGATTCGTTTATTAATAGTCATTTTTGAAGTCACCATCGAAATAATAAAAGCGATCACGACAGCCGGCATCACCAGTGTGCCAAGCAAAGAATGCGAAAAATCACTGCCTGGAGTTGATAAAACAGGTACGGATGTATATTCCGAGAGTAGAAACCAGGTCATAAATCCATTGAGTACACCATTGACAGCTGCATCAGTTGGAGCCTGTTTCTTGTAAGCGAAATCTTTAATGTTTGTTGACATAATACTTTCCTTTCCTTATAATGTTTTTTTAGGTTTTACAAGGGTGTTGGCAATCAGCAATCCCGCTGTAAGTGTTGCAGCAATCAGAAACATCTCCATAAACTGCCCCGAACCAGCCGCATCTCCCTGTGCACTGGCTACCAGGCCACGAAGTCCAATGCTGCCGCTAACCAGAGTGGTAATAGCTGGTAATAATACAATGGAGCCGGGTCGTCCGGATTTCCATTCCCAGACATTAGCAAACACGCCTACTGCTAGAGCGCCCAGCAGGTTCCCGAGATTGCTCCCCATTAGCGCACTCCCCAATAAGACACCTCCATATCCCAGGCTACAACTTACCAGCGCCCATAACAAATAGCGTGGAGCGGTTTGAAATACCAGTACCAAACCCATGAACATCGCAGGTACACATGCCCAATTCCAGCTGGGATCAATGGCGGTTGAGGTCGCAGATGGAAGCGTACCCAGGGCTATAACAATGCTGAATGCCAGCCATGCTCCAAGAAATTGTTTAAAGAGATATACCAATCCATTGGTCAGATTGGTCAGGCCCGAAACCACATGATTATTTACCAGCTCTGCTACCCCGATGCTTACGGAAAACCCCGGTACCAGCACAATAATTCCTGCGACGGTAACCAGCACATAATTAAGTTCGGGCACTGCGTGTTTTATGGTGACAGCTAATAATCCGGCTACAAAGGCAGACGAGAGAGGAAGCCAATCAGCCACCCATCCACCCTTGCGTCCAGCTTGCCAGACCATAGCAAAAACCACCAGGCTTATCAGGGAGGAAAACAGAATATCGGTCCAGCTGCCTGAAAAAACGCCTGCGATGCCTGCACCCAAAAAAGCATAGCCAATGGCCAGGATCACATTTCCATAGGGATCCGCAGATTTATCAATCTCCTTCAGCCGGGTATCGGCATCTTCAATGCTCAGGCTCCCTGCAACGATTTCGTTTACTACATCATCCAGCATGGGAAGCTTTGTCAGATCAAGCCCCCCTTGTACAGTGGAAAGATTAATTTTTTGCCAACTACTTTCATCCTGCCTGAAAGCGAAGATCATATTTGTGGGTGTTGAATGAAATTCACCTTCTAAACCAAAGGCATCTGTCAACCTTTTCAGGTAAGCCTCAAGCCGTATTGCCGGTGATCCATAAGCATGGGCCAATTTGCCCAATTTAATGATAAACTGGCACTTTTTGTCAAACCCCTCTGCGCCCATTTTACTGTTGGTATTCGCACCCATT
>Ga0180435_10007421_pt1 | contig 10449 bp, 10 predicted proteins | sample SS_ome_3_FD_132467 | JGI IMG/M metagenome (GOLD analysis project Ga0180435, IMG submission 132467) | Hypersaline lake sediment archaeal communities from the Salton Sea, California, USA - SS_3_S_1 metaG | ecosystem: Environmental > Aquatic > Non-marine Saline and Alkaline > Hypersaline >... | reverse complement strand
CGGCTTTATAACCACGCCGGTCCAGCCTGTTATTAGATAGCCGTAAAAATTCCCCTGAGGATCGGTGACCTGGTACAGATTGGGAAAATAATGGGGTTCATTGGTTGAAAGAATGATATCGGCGATGGACGCAATGGTCTTGACATCACTGACCTCGTTCCATAATGCGCCCTCAGGCCGTATGTGCCTGCTGTCGTCTTTCGGGTCAAATATCAGCCCGGATACGAGCTTCTCACTATTGCCGTGATAATGGACCACGTACTGATCGGTTCGTGATAGAAGATCTTTCAACAGGGCATCGGTTTCATCTCTAGGGTGTAATGTTAGTTTGCCATGGCCCGCACATCCAGAAATGAAAAAAATTATCGGTAATGCTATAATTATCATATAGTTATACACTGATTTTTTCATTTTTCTCTCCTTGTGCAACAAGCGTTGTCCTATACCTGATTACAGTAAGCGTGATGTCTTGATTTTCAATGCGTGAATTCCAGATGGTAAATAATAGGCAAAAACTATTACCGTGGAATCAACATGCGCAGCATGTTGATTCTTGAGAGGGTTAGAAAAAATCAATCACCACGCTTATATTGTCCAGTATCCTATAGGCGCTGGAAAAATCCTGCTGCATGGTAAAGCCATTGGGAATGACAATGCAATCGATGCCCGCAGCAGTGGCTGAATTGAGCCCCCTTTCAGCATCTTCGACAACCAGACAATCCGCAGGCGTACACCCACTCTTTTCCAAAGCCATCACATAAGGCTCCGGATCAGGCTTTGTATGGTTTACATCTTCGGATGTAATTACAAAATCAAAATAATCCAAGATCTGCAGATCTTTGTGAATAAGATCAAAATGCATTTTTCGACAGCTTGTAACCACTCCCATAGAACACTTGCCTGCCAGCCGATCAAGTGTTTCGTAAACTCCTTCCATAACGCGAATGCCATTTTTTAGGAGTTGGCTGTAACGCAGGTTTCTGGCCTCATGGAGGTTGTGCAGGGTCTCCGGATCGATCCCTCTATCTTTGGCAAGGGTAAAGGTACTGCGCCCTTGCTTTATGGAAATCCGCTCAAACAGATCACGGGTCAAATCGATTCCGACCCTTGCCAGCGTTTCGCGGTTGGCCTGGAAATAGAGCGCCTCCGTGTCCACGAGAACGCCGTCATTGTCCAAGAATATCCATTTCTTATTAAGCCGGGTCATCGCTGGAAATTGGTTCCCCCTTATCTGAAAGCCTATAGCGGCTCCATGGCAATTGCCTCTTCAGGACAACTGGTGGCGCATAAACCACACCCAAAGCACTTTGCAGGATCTAAGACAATAGAACGGCGACTGGTCCCGTGCAATGATATAGTCGTACCGTCGTGATAAACCGCACCAAAGGGGCAGCGGCCAACACAGGTGCCGCATCCCTGGCAGCGTTCCTGTTCCATTTGCGCAACATAGTGAACGCGCGGGTATTTCTTGGCTAATCCGAGCCTGAGCCCAGCCTGAAACGGGAATGAATAGGCTATGTTGCAGTTACCATGGCTGACCCACTCCAGATCCGGATCGTGTTCACGCCAGAAATGCGGGCCCGTATGCACTAGCCCCATGCGGTCCAACATCAGCAGATGGGCCTTTGCTTCCGATGCTGTCAGGCCTCTACCCTGACCAATCTCAAGGGTTTCTTTGGCCCGTGCCCCCAATCGCATACTCCCCTCGATGACCGGGCTTCCGGGTTGCAAGGTGGTTTTACAAGGACAAGGTAAAACGCAAACATATTCAGCGGCGGCGACCAGTTCCAGCGCCTCATCCAGCAAAAGTACATCCCGGTTTTTCATCTGCAACCATACATCCGGGTCCTGGGCGATCTTTTCAAAAGAGGGTGTATGGAGTTTGATGAACGCCTGCAGCTGCCATTCGTAAACTGCGTTGCGGGTCCATTTCGGCAAACAAGACCAACTGCCGGTTTCATAGGCGGTCCAGTAGTCCATGTTAGCGTAAAAACGGCCGGCTGCATAGCGGACCTGGGTGCCTTGTATGGAGCGAATCAGGACCTCTCGTTTGGTCATCTCTTTTAGCAGGTGTGCTGTTTCATCCAACCCCATACCCATGAATTCGGCAATCTGGTCTTTGGAAAGTGATTGGCCCTCCATTTGCAGCACCAGTTCTTTTTCCTGTTCGCTAACCACCAGGTCAACATATGGCACCATGGCCGGCGGCATGCTAAAAATGCGGGCGAATTGTTCATTGTTTGATCCAGACACGATATCTCCTTCCTGAATCCTGCATGAAACCTGATAATGGTTGAGCAAGCTCATATCCAAAGACAGAGCGAAACGATTCAGCAATTTTAGATCACTCAAAACCTCATGTCAATTTCTCGGCAGAACTTAATGGCTCTGACGCCCGCAAGGCAAGACAGGCTTGTCCCGGATAGCCAGGTTTTTAGTGCTGGAATAATTTTAAGGCGCAATTTCTACGTCAAAAAGGATTTCCTTAAAGGGCATCTCCGAGAGTTGATTCACACAAGAAAGGCGGCGGGCTGAATCCCGAGTGTGGCAGGGTGGCGGGTTTCCATGATGTTGCGTTTGTACCGATCTTCGCCGGGTACTTTTTCGGCCAGATCAATGATTGCCCCTTTTTCATACCGATTCTGACCGTCCTCGATCAATAGCTGCACCAGCGGCCGCTCACGATCAGCTTTGTCCGAACTGTGCACTGCCAGTCCCATGTCACCATTGTCCATGACAAGCAACGTGCCTACCGGATAGACACCCAGCATGTTGACAAAAGCCTTGAGCAGTACTGGATCGAAATGTTTCCCTGAGTCGGCCAGCATGATACCCAACGCACTGTCCGGGCTCATGGTCGTCTGCCTGTATATTCGTGGTGAGGTTATGGCATCGTAAACATCTACAATGGTCAATATGCGACCGAACAAACTGATGGGGCGTCTTTTATCAATAGAAGGATATCCGGAATGATCGTAGCGAATATGGTGCTCAAAAGGAGATACAAAGAGATGCACCTTGCGGTATTTATCGGTCTTGAGCTTCAAGATCAGCATGGCGCTGTTCACCGAGTGCTTCTTTATCTCTTCAAATTCTGATTCATTCAGCTTGCCCTTCTTGTTCAGGATCTCCTTTGGCACTTCAATTTTTCCCAGGTCGTGGAAAAGACCGCACAACCCCAGGTTTTCCAGCGTCTTGCGATCCATGCCGATACGTTTACCCAGGGACATAGCCAACAGCGCCACGTTCAGCGAATGGGCAAATGTATAATCATCATACATGCGAATAGTGCTCAAGGCTAAAAACGTACGGTTGTCATCGGCAATGATATCGACCATTCGCTGGACCATGCGCACCGTTTTTCGAATACCGGCCTCTTGGTTGGATAATAGTTTTTCGGCCACTTCTTTCACCGACCCGAGCGCATAGTGATATGTTTTTTTGGCAGCTTCGGCTTTTCTGGCCATATCCCCGGCATTTTCCATTTCTGTCTCAAGAGCAGTCGTTCGCCGAGATATTGTCGGCTCCTTGATTACCCCCAGCCAGTGAAGATCCCACTTATCGAGTTCCCTTTCAAGCCACTGGTGAGGATCGTTATGCTGGACAGATATATTGAAAAAACGGATATAGGCAAGAATATCATTTGGGGTGACCTGATCCAATTGAGCACTGAAATGAAAACCGCTAATGGCGCGCTGTTCAAAAAACTGAAGCATATGGTTGAAAATTTTGGCTTCCTTGCGTATCAGCGGCAATTTTTCTTCATCTAGGTAGAATCGCCCATGATGGATCTGTAGGGAAACATGATCATCATTGCTGCATGCATGAACGACCGATTGTTTGAATGCCTTCACAGCATTCAAGGTCAGCTTGTTGTTGTCATCGTACAGCCTTCCAATCTGAATCAAACGGGCCAATGCTTTGAGGAGACTATTGCCTTTCAGATCAGGTACACTGCGGTGAACGCTTACAGCACTTTGTTTCATATTTGCTCGCTTTCCTATGCTGCTTGCCTTTCAAGTGAATGACGACGCTTAGCCAGCCTGCTACGCAATTTTTCAGTGGATTGGGTGTTTATTGCCGTGATCGAATGTACAGCGGCTTGACGTTTCAGGGATTTTCTGGACCGCAAAATGTTGAAAATGGGTAGTAAAAAAAGGCTTCTTTTCAAAAACACCAGTGACGCGTCAGAACCACACTTGCCCAGGGTCCGATACATCCGGAACTGAAACTGTTTGTTGTTGGCGCGGATAGGATGGGATTCGAGATATTCCCTTAATTTGCCCTCCATCCTTTTGCTTCGCTGCCCCCCGGCATATCTTAAATACAGCTGAAGTACGCCCTCATCTGGATCATCCAGCGTAAAGGACAATTCCGCGATCAATTCCGGCTGGCGTTTCCAAATGGCCATGAGAGCCTGCTTGCGCACCCGCGCAGATGGGTGGCGCATCATTTTCCGCAAACCAGCGAGAGATAGATCATTTCTCATACTTCCCAGCACCGGTATAAGGCTTGATAGCAATGCAGTGTCAGTAGATGACGTTAACTTTGCCAGGTGTTCATAGTCCACCTCTGCCAAATCAGCCATGACGCTGACCAATAATTTTTTGATTGTCTTTGATTCTATATGACTCAGCATCGGTCCCAGGATGCAGATGGCTTGCGGAGGCATAAACAGGAGTGAGCGTTTGAGGTAGGATAAATCTCTTGAATCGCATGCGGCAATGGCCGCCCAATCATCCTGCAACACCGACAGAAAATCCGTTTCCGAAAGCGACTCAAAAAATTCCTCTAACAAAGCCCTGGCCCAATGGTTCCTGTTGCTGTGAGCGTTGAGAGTTTTGTTTAACACTTGCAGCGTGCTGAACACGCTATGGAACTTACAGCTTTTCATGGCATCGCTCAGTTCCTGATTGAGGTAGGCCATGACCTCGCTGAAATTATTAGGCTTCCCCTGTTGCTGCAGGATATACAGCAGGATGTAAAGCACGTATTCGATACGTTCCCAATCCTTCTCCTCAACAACCAAGTTGCTGAGATGAACCTTATCCTGGGATGTAAGGGTCCATAACACTTTATTGAACACGGGTTCATGACAGTGCTGCGCCTGTTCCAGCTTGATCACATTGGTTGCCTTTATATCCGATAAATCCCCTGATGATTCGATATAGCCCAAATCCGGAATTTCAAAGTTCTCCCCGGTGTCGAAACCCACATCCTCGGCTTGATACGATAACGATGGCAGTTCCAATTCCCAGAGGGATGTAACGATGTCGTTCTCGGCGTTTTCGGTCAGAATCTGGTTGTTCTTCAAAATTTCAAGGAAAGAATTGATTTCCCAGGATTCGATGGATTTCTTGAACTCTAAATTATAAATGCCGTCACGAAATAATATGAACGCAAGATTTTCCTCATTCATGGGTCCTTCATGGATCACTTCGCCCGCATGGCTGATGGTGTTGCGTTGGACGGTCAACACGAGGTTCTCTGAGGCTGTAAAAAAGGATGAGAGTTTATTTATCAATGATTTCAGTGCGTCCTGGTAGATAACGTGCCCGATTGGATATAGAACTCGTTTTTTAAACGCACCGTTTAACGACAGCAGCACATCTCTTGCCATCGCGCTTGAATCGGGTGTATCGCCCTGTTCTTTCAGGTAGTTGCAATCTGCTGAAGCCATAATGGGTATTCAAAAAGCTTTGTTTCGCCCCGGGTTTATATCGACGGTGGTGTATCCGGCGTACCCTTCCACTGGGTTGCATTCTCTAAAGGCTTATATCGGACGATTCCTTAAAAACTTTACCCATTTTATTCATCTCGGCTATGGCTTGAAAATCTCATATACACCGTTTTTCCAGTTGGCCATACCATTGGTGTAGTATTTTGAAAAACGGCTGTCGGATGCGCCGCCGGCCAGGTTAGTGTGGATGTCTTCGGTATCCATATCCGTCCTGGTACCGGCCTCAATATTCGGGAATCCTCCCGGCATCCGGTTTATACGAACATCTCCATCTACCCCCTGCACCAAGCAGATCTGTTCGGTCAGCTTCATTTTTTCCCGAAGGCCTTTTTTACCCCCCAGAAAGTCCAGGAGATGCACAGGATGATCGAGCCCCATCAGCCGTTGAAGTCCGAGATTGGATTCATCCATATCAAGGACCAGGACCCTGAAATCCCTTTTTGTTAATGCCCGGGCCATAAGTGCCGTAAAAGTGCTTTTACCGCTGCCGCCTTTTCCACTAGCTAAAATCATCATGAGAATTAGATCCTATTCTACATAAGGCCACATACGTTACATGGTGTGAATAATTCCTCCAGTCTCTTGCTGGATACTGCATCAAACGCTTTAAATGCATGGCGTACAACTTCAGGGACACACGCCACAACGATTCCATAAATTCTCAAATATTCTTTCAATGCTACTCAATACTGGAAAGAAGCCCAGGATGCTTATTCTTTAGAAATGTTATCACTTCTTTTTTGAAGCTTTTTACGAATCCAATATGTTCATCTGATTCAAGATCCGTAACAACACCTACCGAATCATACTCTGCTGTGTTACGTTTCGCTCTGCATGTATCCAGATAAACTGCGTCGTCATTTTTTTTCTGATCCCAATATTTTTGGTATCGCCTGAATCGTTCTATAGTGCTGAAGATTCCGCTCTGCCTCGTATCCTTCCGAATATAATAGGATCAAGCATAGTTTTAGAGTGGCATTATAAGCAATGCCGAATCGCCAATCAGCAGACAAATCTAAGATAGCATCCTTTAAGTCACGATCCACAATTTGAAACAGTTTTTCAATCTCTTCGGTAGTTGTCTGGTGAGGTCTCAGCCAACCATTATCAAGCCATTGTTTTAAGGTCATTTTCATCTCCTATGATGAATAGCTTTGGAGAAATTAAAACCTTGCAAATGAATTGTTCACTTTCAATTTTCCGTTTGATGAATTCCTTTGGTGATAAAACATAAGGATTGATTTCGCGCCCAAATTCTTCTGCCATCCCTTGCAGAAGGCGCGATATTGATCGTAAACCGATTTCTCCGATAACCATCAAATCGATATCACTTTCTGCTTTTTCCGAACTTTCAGCAATGGACCCAAAAATAAAAGCCGAACGAATAGCCTTTTCTCCCGAAAGCGTATCACTGAGCACATCAATTAATCCAACTGTTTTGACTACCAGAGAATGAATCTCAGAAAAAATCGGATGTTGTCGATTAGCACGGTAATATAAACGATTACCGTCTCTTTTCTTTAAAACTAAATTTAGCTTGTATAGCTTTTTCATCTCCGTCTGTATTGTGCCGATTGCAAATCCGGACCTACGCTCTATCTCCCGTACATGTAATGCATTGCCGTTGAGCCCGAACAACAACCGGAAAACCTCAGCACGAACTTTTGACGAAAGTATTTCAGATAAGATACTCATGTGTTCGCTTATACCATACATTTGAATGGTTTGTCCATACAAAAAAAACGACCTCTTATTTCCATCCCATGGAATCTGCTGTTGATCACGACAGGAACCCCGGTATTAAGGATCGGGGTCAAGGCGATTGTGGTTCCCCAGGTATTTATCACGGGCGGCATTTCCGGAGTGGGACTGCTTGCCTATTTTTCAGACAGTTTATCGCCCGGCAGTTGAAGCGGTTGGAGGAGGCGGTTTTCAACATCAATGCGCAGGCTTTCCTAATTACGGAAAACATCTTTAATGTGTTTGGTAAGGGGTTTTCACGGCAGAAAGTGTATTAGGTGAAGGATGCCCTATTTCTGCCCTTTATTTTTACGTGCAGCAACCAGCGCAGCCACGCCGCACAGGCCCAGGATATAGCCGATGCCGCCGAAAACATCTTTGACATCCGGTTTATCCAGGTCCGCGCGCAAGGCTGCAATTTCCCGGTGAATGCGCCTGATCTCGCCGGACAGCTTGCTGTTTTGCTCCCTTAACAGGGCAATTATCTCCTGGGTATTTTCTTCCGGAGGATTCTGTGCCCAAAGCCCCCCCGGTAAAACCAATAGAGAAAGGCCCATCATGCTTATAATGAGGATTTTGTATAACGTCTTCATTTGCCGGCCTCCACTTCGGCTTTTTTTAGTTTAAAGCTGTTTCTATGTCCCATAGTTGCGTCGATCACAATGTTCAAATTATCGATTTTCGGAATATCAAAGCTGAAAAGACCGGCTTTGTCGGTGACACCCTCCAGAAGCAGTTGTTTCCGGCTGTCGTACACCAGCACCTTTCCGTTTTTCACCGGCTTGCCATCTGCAAAATAGCTTTCCGTGTATATCTTCCCGTTATCCACATAAGCAAACAGACTCACCTTGTGGGCCAGGGCTGTTCCAGTGCTCAGGAACAAAAACACCATTATAATCATAACATAGTTTATATTTCTCATGATATTACCAATTATCTCAAGGGTTGGGGAGTTTCTGCTATTAACCCCTGTCATTCCCGCGAAGGCGGGACACGCAGTGAAGCTTTTGCGCTATCCAGAAGGTAATCAGCTGAGAACTCTGGATCCCCGCCTTCGCGGGGATAGCGTTAAAAACACCCCGATGGCTGAATTATCTAAAAATACTGTTTTCCATGTCCCGATGATGACGTACCACACATGCTGTTTAAAACCCGCAAACAGCCCTCCAATTGCCCTTCAAACAGGGTTAAACAAACTTTCCCGCAATCCGTCATCTCGGCCAAGTCTAGCGATTTGTCATGGCTGTGACAAATCGTTAGGCGCGAGCTGGAATCCAGAATAAATGGATGTAGAACTTCGAATATCAAGAAGTTCCTGTTTCATCTGCCGAAAGCGATTGGTTGTAGCGCAGGGTTTCAACCCTGTTGAAGCCAGTTGTGCCAAGCGCTCCAAAGCCCTACCCAATAACCGAGATTCGTTTATTGCATATCACGGGTAAAGACCCAGTACACCGCCCCAATCTCTACGCCTTTTTCCACTCCATCGTTCTTGAGCGTCCACTCGGCTTCACTCAGGGCCGAGAACCCCCACCAGCCTTCCCTGGGCATGGCATAGCTGAAAACACCGTTGGTGTCCGCCTTGACCACCTGGGTTACATAAGGGTCGGCCGGTGCCACCACAATGTCTGTATTTCCCGGAGACTCGTTCAGGTACTCCACCTCCACTTCGGCAAATGAAACCGGCTTGCCCTTGAGCAATACCTGACCGGTAAACAAATTCCCGGTCCACAGGCCGTATGGCCGTGTCAGCGGAATGATTTCCGTCTCCAGGCCGATGGGCTCATCCCACCCTTTTTCAAGCCCCAGGGCATTCACGCAAACCTTGGTGTAATGCACAATGAACACATCCTCGGCCGGTTCCCAGTAAGGCACCGGCTCCACATAAAAGGTATAATCACCAGGCCTTTTAATCTTGTAGTCAATGGTCCAAAAGGTAACTTCCTGATCCTGGTCAGGGCCCTTCCCTTTGGCTTTTTGAAGGTCAGGCAGCAAATTTATCTTTTTACCGGAATGGACCACGCCGAACTGTTTGGGCCTCGCCATTTCCATGTAATCCATTTCCAGGGGGTGAATGAACTTGACCTCAAGGGCCACGGTTTTTGAATCCTCCCTGGTCACAATATTATCCGACGGTATGACAGCCCCGAAGTGAGCTGATACCTGATCTGCCACCATTGCCACAGCCATTACCATTACAACCGATAGTATTGTTTTTTTTACTCTCATTGTTTTCTGCTCCATTTTTTATCCGCACTAAAAAATCAAAGGCCACGAAGGCGCAACCCCTGCGGGTTTCCTGACCTTCGTAGCCTTATTCGTTTTCCTTATTTGTCTATAGTGGAAATCAGACGGCTTCAGCCGCGATTCAAGGGACCTTATACCGGCCCTCAGGCTGGAAGTCAAAAGAAATCTGCGGCCTCTTCTTAATCGATGCAACTTTCTATAAACGGTTGATGTTTCATGCTTCGTTGTGCGCTCAAGCGCATGAAAATCTATGTCAGTGTCATCATGCCTGCGATCTTTGTCATGTGATAGGCGGCATCGCCAAAAGCAACCTCACAAGCCTTGGCTCTGCGGTACTGGAATTCCATTTCAATACCCTTCCATTTTGGCGATCACGTGGCACATCACCTCGTCAGCCCCACCGCCCACGGAAACAACGCGGGCATCTCTGAAATAGCGTGTAATGAGCATTTCATTCATAAAGCCCATGCCGCCGTGCATCTGCATGCATCCGGCTGTCACATCCTGAACCAGGTGGGCTGTTTTCAACTTGCCCATGGTAATTTCTTTGGTAGCGTCCAGTCCGGCTTCTTTCATGCGCACAATGTGATAGGTTAACTGTTTGAGACATTCGATCTCCATCAGCCACTCGGCCAGGCGGTGCTGCAGCACCTGTTTCTTTATCAAAGGCTGGCCAAATACCACGCGGTCCTTGATATAACCCACGGTCATATCGAGAATGTCCT
>Ga0180435_10007420_pt1 | contig 10451 bp, 9 predicted proteins | sample SS_ome_3_FD_132467 | JGI IMG/M metagenome (GOLD analysis project Ga0180435, IMG submission 132467) | Hypersaline lake sediment archaeal communities from the Salton Sea, California, USA - SS_3_S_1 metaG | ecosystem: Environmental > Aquatic > Non-marine Saline and Alkaline > Hypersaline > Sediment... | reverse complement strand
GAAGGCGTTCGCCAGGCTTTCCTTGGCAGCAACGGCGGTGCGCACGTTGGCCTTGACAGCGATGCTCATGCCCATGTAGCCAGCCAGGGCGGAGCAGATAGCGCCGACGATGAAGGCCACGGCCATTTCGATGCCGCTGAGGGCGTTGCCGCCACTCATGCCAAAGACGAGGGCCAGGATGATAGCCATTGCGGCTGCGACGAGGGTCAGGGCCATGTAGAGGCGCTGCAGATAGGACTTCGCGCCATCTTCGATCCAGGAAGCAACTTCCTGAGCACGCGGGGTGCCTGAATCCTGTTTCTGGACCCAGAAATACAGGTAGAAGGCGACGGCCAGTGCCAGCACGCCAGCGCCCATTGCAATATAAAGCCAAACTTGATCGTTCATACTACTACACTCCTAAATATAATGATTTGATTACACACCAATCCCACTGCTGAATTTGCTGCGGTGTGTGGGTGTGGGTCAGCGGAAAATGCCAGCAGTGGGATTTATCACGTACCTTTAGACACAGCACACCCCGGAAGGGCCTGGTGAGGCCACCGGGGTGTGGGTTTACATATTTGCGGATCGACGCCAGTTATTGTACTTGTCGCGCAGTTCCTCTTTCGAAGGCATGGGGAAGAACATGAGAGCTTCTGGTTTGCCGAAGTAGACGCCGCTTGAAATGGTCCGATAGGCCACGCCGGCAGAATGTACGCGGTCAACCATTTTGACGTTGATGATCTTGGTTTTCAGTTCAGTCAAACATTCTCGCAAGTGGTCGATGTTGCTGTAGGGCAGATCACCGACTGCACCGTATTCTGGATCAACGGCCAGTTCGCCGAGTTTGAGTTCGGCATATACAATGGCTGGCAAGGTGACCAGGGTGGGGTTTTTGACAATGTACTCGTAGAATTTCACCGGGTTCAGGTTTGAAACGATCAATGGATGAACGGGGGCAATTTCCTGGTACAAGTGGGAACCATTTTCTCCCTGATCTGGAAGTTCACCGGGCTCGAGGCCAAGGGTTTTGCCATCGCGGGTGACGAGGTAAAGCTTCTTGATCGCTTCCACTGGAATGTTTTCCAGCACGCGGTATACAGAGATATAAATGGAGGATTTGGGTGTCCCGTCTTCGTGTGGCACACAGCGATCAACACCTTCCTGAATGCGGAAGAAATCATCCCGAAATTCCGGGTCAAGCTCGAAGAACATGGCCTGTCCGCGGGATTTCTTTTTGCTGCCGACAGCGTAATAAACGCCGAATTCTTCGGGTGACAGCATGGAGGCGATCAGCGCTTCGGGAAGCAATGAGACGTAAAGATGAACGGTCATGATACGCTTTCTCCTTTTCTGTTAGATGTGTCTGGTATGTATATAAGTAGCAGCTGTCTGGACATGTGGCTGCATGTCCAAGTACTACTCTGTCACAATACTATTGTAATCTGCTTTTTCGTTTGAGGGGTAGCAAAATTGCACATATTCTCACGTAGATTAGCATATATTTCCTTATGACATCTGGCAGGACATTAATGTACAATGCAAAATTCACAATTCACAATGCTGGGCTAAGAGAGGGCAGGATACCATTTGATCAGATAATCAGGACTTGAGAAATTGGTCAATCAGTCGATCAGGAATCGGGAAGGAAGCGTTTGGGGGCGGGGTTGATTTTTAAGATATAATTGCGCAAGTTTTCCCCCGGAAGGGGGAATTTTCTGTGCCTGCTGACTGCGTTGCAGCAGGACGTTCTGCTGGAGAAAAAAAATGGATTTAGGCGCAATTCTTGATGCAATCAAAATTTGGACAGAGTCTGTGATCAGCACGATGGGTTATCCCGGTCTGGTGCTGGTCATGTTTTTGGAAAATGTATTTCCTCCCATTCCCTCTGAGGTGGTGCTGCCATTGGCGGGTAACCTGACCAACGCGGGCCGTTTCACGATGTTTGGCGTGATTTTCTGGGGCATGGTGGGCGCCTTGCTGGGCGCATTGGTGTTCTATTATCTAGGCAAGTGGTTCAGTGAAGATCGTTTGCGACGCTTGATCGATAAATATGGTAAATGGGCATTATTGGATGTGGAGGATTTTGACCGTGCGATTGAATTTTTCAACAAGCACGGCCAGTTCACGATCTTTTTTGGGCGCATGGTGCCCATTGTGCGCAGTTTGATCTCGATCCCGGCCGGCCTGGCTGAGATGAACCTGCCCGTGTTCTGTTTTTACACTGTGTTGGGTACGTCCCTGTGGAATGCTGTGCTGGCTATTGCCGGGCGCATTTTGGGCAAGGAATGGCCGAAGGTTGTGGAGTGGGTTGGCACGTATCAGGATGTGGTATTGGTGGTGGGTTTGGCCGCAGTAGCAGTGTTTGTGTTCACCCGCGTGCGTCGTTTGATCAACAAAAACAAGAAGAAGCAGGAAGAAGCATAGCCTTCGTATCTTTGAAAACAATCTCCCGCAAGCCTTGCGCTCGCGGGAGTTTTTGTTAACTCGTTGATCGGTTGCCTAAGATCTATTGCTCGGTGAATGGCTTGGCGGTCTTTGCGCTCAATCGTTTCAGGCAGGGCTTGAGGACGGGGAGGATTTCGGTGTAGCGCATGGGGTGTTTGATGGTCCAGATGCGCTGTGCGGGATCGTAGTGCTTGTCGGAGCCGGGGATTGCGATCAGGCAGGCGAGGTCGGCCTTGCGCTCATCCGGTGGGGTGGAGGGCTCAAGGTAGACTTTTACAGCGGACAGGGTGGACTGCTCGGTGATCAAGACGATCATGGTTTTATTCTAGCATATTGGGGGAAAATAATATTTCACGCAAAGTCGAAAAGCACCCTCTCTTAGCCTCCCCCTAATTTGCATGAGCCGCAAATTAGGGGACGAATTTGCAGGTTTTATTTCATCGTATGGTGCATGGCGATGCCCATGGGGGTGATGAAGAGCGGGTTGCCGGGGAGGCGCACGGGAAGGTGGATGTAGTTCCCTATGGTCTCAGCCATGCGGGGAAATTTGCAGGTGCCGCCGACGAGGTAGATGGCCTCCACATCATAGCCCTGGACGTGTCGGGCGGTGATGGCGGCGACCTTTTCCATCACAGGGCGTACAGTGGGGTAGAGGCTTTGCTGTTCGGCGGGGTTGATCTTGAGCGCTTCAGCGGCTTCAAAGGGAATGTCCAGGGCGCCGGCGATGGTGAGGGTGAAGTGTGTGCCGCCGGTGGCTTCGTCGGCGGTGTAGACCACCTGGCCGTTCTGCAGGATGGCGACGCCGGTGGTGCCGCCGCCCACGTCGACGATGGCCCCGTTCTGCAGGCCGAGGATGGCATTGGCTGCAGTGGGCTCGTCTACCTGGCCAGTGCATTCGAGATCAGCAGCCTCCACGACGTTGGCAGTGGCGCGCACTTCGGCGCGGGGCACCCCCGGCGGGTAGCCGGTGGCGGCGGCGTTGAGAGTCACGTTCAGGCGCTCTTCCACTTGGGCCTTAAGTTCGCGGAGCAGGGTCACAGCGCCGAAGAAGTCCACGACAAGACCGTCACGCACCACCTGAGCGAATTGGTAGGCTCCGGCCAGGGGCATGCCTTCGCCATCCATGACGGTCAGGACGGTGTAGGCGGTGCCCAGGTCCACACCAACATGCCAGTCTGTGGGTTGGGGCGGGCGGGGAGTGTCGGGCTGTGCAGGGGTGCCGGGCTGGCTGTGCAGGATGACTTGGTCAGCACGGGTGAGGATGTCGTTGAGATGTGGGTTCATGGCAGGTGGATTCTCCTGTGTTAAAGTAGGGTTATTATGCCATGAATAGGGCAGTGTGTGGGGAAAAGCCCCTTTCCCCACACCTCTCTCCCGGCAAGCGGGAGAAAGGCTCTAAATGTAATGAGTAGTACACTTACTAAGCCACAGGAATAATTTGGATTGCGCAAACGAGGGAAAAGTGCAAGTAAGCCTATGCGGTCTTTACTTCCAAATTTGTTTTCAAATTCATCAGGGTTTGTTCGACGCGCTGTGCCATTTGGCTGCGGATGAAGAGAAGATTGATGAGCCCCCCAATAATGGGCACGGGGATCTGGTAAGTGAGGGTGTAGGTGATGCGGGTTTTGACGTTCATGCCGGCCATGCGAGCGAAGTGCCAGGTACCTTTGGATGTGGGTCCGTTGGTGGATTTGATGGTCAGGAGGATGTAATCTGTGAAATCGGTGATCTCGTATTCGCAGTCAATGGGGCCTTTGCGGGGGATGTCCATTTTGCAGGCGAAGGTGAGGCCCAGGCCGCGGTCTTTTTCGCCAAGCAGGCGCAGATCAGAGAGGCCTTCGTGATACGCAGGCAGGTTGTTAATTTCAGCCATGTATTCGAAGGCTTGTTCGGCACTAATATGGATATCGACACTGCGGGCAATGGTTGGCATGGGGTTTTCCTGGAAGCAATGATCAGATGAAAGCTGATTTCATTATACAGATTTCTACTTCCCGGGTATGGTTTTTAACGGTTATCTAACCAGGCATCAGGGATCTCAGCCTTCACTAACCCTCTATACATGTTCCCATCCAGATCATAGGCAAGTAGACCGATCTGACAGCGGCCGGGGGGCGCAGGAATGGTTTCCAGGCGGGGCAATTGTCCGCTGATAAAAATGGGGTTGGTGCTGCCGGTGGCGGAGAGCCATGTATCACCGTCTTGCTGCAGCCAGTGGACAGTAGGAATGATCTTGTCGCCAGTCTGAGGTGTCAATCCGCGTGCGCCGCGGGGCATGTCGCCGCCAAGGAGGGCCATGCGGGTGAATGTGCCATCGGGGGAAAAGGTCAGGCGCACGGGGTACTCCTGTTTGTCTGAAATCCACTTTGCATGCAGGCTTTGTTCGTTCGGGTTGGACTGCGAGGGCTGCACGAAGGCCCAGGCGGCAGCCTTATCGTCAGGGTTGATGAGGAGATGCACAGCTGGCGGCCATGCAGCGCTGAGTTTATTGGTTTTTGCCCATAGAGGAATTTCTACGCCGCCGATCTCTTTGCTGTTGGGGGCTTTCAGATCCCGCCGGCAAACGGGGCCAGCCAGCCAGCCGTCTTCGGTCTCAAAGTATCCGTCCATGTAGATGCGGGCGATCTTGCTGCCGGTGATCTCGGCTTCCAGGTGCAGGGCTTCGCCGTTGGAGTAGAGGAAGAGGGCGGGGAAGCGGATCTCGCCTGCGCCGGGGGCTGGTGGGAGGGAAGAGGGGCTAGTGGTTTGGGATTTGCTTGCTTCGCGATTGAGGGTCAGGCGGTATCCCTGCCATTCGATTGTTTTTGTCCAGGTCATGGGTTGCTCCGTGGGAGTACGATTGAGGCTATTTCTACAATTATATTCTGTTGTGTATTGTTGTGTGTTGGGGTTGGCGTCAAAAGGAGAAAGTGATGAAATAAGAAGGCCCTCGTTACGAGGGCCTTGTGTGGATATGTCAATTTGCGAAAAAAGCTTTATGCCTGCGCTTCTTCACTTTCCAGGGTTTCTTCTGCGGGGGAGGTCTTCCAGAATGGCAGATTGATCTTTTCAAATCGCGCGAGGATCAGGATGCCGCCGATCAATGCCAGTAGCAAGGATACCAGGCGGGAATAGCTTAGACCCGTCCCGGGGATCACAGGTTGATCCGGGCGGAAGGTCTCGATGATGACCCGGCCAACGCCTGCCAGGATCATCCAGCAGAAGAAGAGGGTGCCGGGGCGCAGTTTTTCTTCATACTTTCGCGAGATCCAGATGATCAATCCACCGGCCAGGAAATTCCACAACATTTCGTAGGCAAAGGTGGGGTGGAAGCGGGTGGTTTCCAGCGGGAACTGAACGAGATCATTCCACGGGGGAATGCGGTGGTTGGCACCAATGGAAATGCCCCAGGGCAAGTTGGTTGGTGGCCCATAGAGTTCCTGATTGATAAAGTTCGCCGGGCGGGCAAGTGCCTGACCGATCAATAGATAAGGCGCGACAGCATCCAGTAATGTCCAGACGTTAAGTTGTTTTTTTCGGGCATAAATGATGAATGCAATTCCACCAAACAGGAAAGCACCAAAGATGTGCAGGCCTCCTTCCCAGGTATAGAGAATGGTGGCCGGGTTCTCTAAATATCGAACATTTCCTCCCAGGATGTCATTGGTGACGTACCAGAGTCGTGCGCCGATCACACCGGTAATCACAAGTATGGGAAGTACGTCCCAAAGGAGGTCGGGGTCTTTGCCTGTGCGCTCTAATTCGCGAGCCGTTAACCAGGCGGCGATCAGGGTTGCAGTCATGAGGATCACCCCATACCAGTTAACCGTCAGAGAAAAATTCCCAATATTGATTGTGAAAAGAACAGGGTCCATTTGTCATACCTCTTCGTTGTTAAGAATTTAGGCCATGTATCCCAGATCACGCAAACGTTGTTCGATGAACGGATCAGAAAGGTCTAATGTGGGTGATTGCCAGTCATCTGGCAGATGATCTTCGCAGGCTTGCAGGAATTCAACCAACTGCCCGGAGAGGGCGGCTTGCAACTTTTCATCCTTGGCATGTTCCTGGTCACTTAAGTTCAGCAGTTGGGCACACACGCCATCGATATCATAAAGCTTGGCACTCTTGGAGTATATGGCCCTATGCGTCTCACGCGTGTGAAAGTGTTCGATCAACTCCGGTTCGCTGCGTTCCATCATCAATAAGGCATCATTCGGTGCGTATGCTTCACTGATCACGTTTGCAGGAGCAGGTTCCATTCGGTCATGTTCGTTGACAAAATCAGCTACCAGGCTGTTTTGTTGGATCTCAGCCTGGATATTCTCGTCGTTGGCCACTTCAGCGATGCCAGCTGCATCCAGGATGGTGTGGAACAGGTTGGTGGTCAAGACAGGGTTGCTCACCCGCCTGCCGGTTTGCTGCTTCGGCATTCGGATCATCAGCGGTACCTGGACCAATTCGCTGTATACCCCAAAGCCATGCCCCATGAACTGATGTTCCCCTAGCATCTCGCCATGATCCGCTGCGATGATCACCATGGTGTTGTCTTTTATTTCAGGACGGTCAAGTTGCTCAAATAATTTGCCAAGCAGATGATCCTGATACGCTACTTCTGCGTCATAGAGTTCACTAATGGTCTGTGCTTCCAGCTCAGTGAAGGGTCGCTTCAGAGGGATCAGCCACTGCATGGCCTGATTATTGAACAGGCGCATGAATTTGCGGGCTGTTGGGTTTTTGCGTGCTTTTGGAGCGAATTTTGCAACATATTCCTGCGGCGGTTTGAAGGGTAGGTGAGTTTCCATCAGGTTCAGGAATAACAGGTAGGGCTCTGTTTCGGTTTGGATGGCTTTGCCTTCGACAAAACGGGTCACATCCTTTATGGAGCGGGCTGTGTGTCCTTTGAAATTCACAAAGCGCGACCACAGGGGGACAAAGAATGGGTGCGTTGCGGCCGCAAGAAGTTTGGGATCGGTGGCAAACTTATTCTGGATGGGATCAATGAATTTGCGGAACAGGGAAAGCATGTGTTCCCAAACGCGTTGGAAAGGATAAATTGAACTGTTGGGAAAATCCTGGGGGACATTCGGTGCGGTTCCGCTGTAGTTGTAAAACTCCTGGAAACCACGTTTTAGATTGTTGTGGATCAGTCCCACCAACGGATTATTACAGTACCCGATCGTGTTGTATCCCACGCAAGAAAGGATTTCTGCAAGGGTCTTGAAGCGGTCATCCAGTACACTGTTGGCCTGGGTAGTGTGATGCACACTGGGCGGCAGCCCTGTGAACATGGAGGCATGCGAGGGAATCGTCCATTGCGCCGGCGAGATTGCGTTTTCGAACAGGGTTGCTTTGCTGGCAAAAGTATCCAGGTTGGGCGATGTGCCTCGTGGATAACCGTAGCATCCCAACCGGTCGTAGCGGTGGGTATCCAGAATGATCAAAATAATATTGTTTTTTTGGCTTGTCTTCGATGAATCAGTCATGATTGCAGGCTTTCCTGAAACCTGTTGTCGGCAATCTTTTGCTGCGCTTTTCGGTTTCGATAAAGGTTGGGATCGATCACTTGCCGCATTTTGCTGACAGCATTCGGTTTCTTGATGAAATTTGCCAATTGTGTCAGATTGGCTTCTGTGTGCGAAAAGAGCTGATTGTAACTCAAGTATAGAACCTGAAAATTCTTCTGGTTTGCCAACCAGGCTTTGATGTTCGTTAAATGATCCTGGAAAGCTTTTTCCATCAGCGCATTTTGCTCTGCTGAGCCTTCCTTTTGCAAGCCATTCATCATTTTTGCCTGCGATACGAGGACTTCACTCAGATCACGTTCCATAAATATGACGTTGTACGGGTATCCTTTGGGAAGGTATTGGATCAGTGGAGAAACGACTTTCACCACTTTGCCTGTTGCTTTCTTGATCCAGGCCCCGTCACCTGTTTTCAGGTTTTTGATCGGTTCAAATTCAAAATACCCTTTGGGGTTGAATTCGTCCGCACTGCGGATGTTATCTATGAGGAGTTCAAAGCCGGCTGCTTGCAGCATTTTCATTGCCAATGAAGTGCCAGAACGAGGGAGACCAGAAACAACGAAAATCTCCTTTTTGCGCCTCTTTCCAAAAGAGAATGCCATTAAAAAATACCTCCAGATCTCATGCCTTGTCCCCAGCTCTCATTGGAAAGCTGCAAAATAAATCATGCAAGCGAATGGGCATTCTCCAGGTGAAGCTGATGATCGATCAATAATACCAAATTGGAATGATCCCATGGTTTCAGCTTTCAAAACTCATTTGAGAGACAAGTTGAGTCTAAATAAATCTACTTTTTTTGCGGATTATACAATCCAGCCTTGTCTTATCCGCAATGCAACAACATCCAGAATTATACCAGTTAGGTTATTTGGTTCTGCCAGTTCAAGAGGAGGGGCAAACAAGGTCCGGTTGCAATCTCTTGCATGGGACTTGCCACCAATGTGAAGTCTGTTTTCTGACTTGCACACCATACCATTGAATGAAGGAAGCTTTAGGCTGGAGAGAAATGCACTCTGGCACGATGCCGGGTCGATTTTCTCAAGGCTTTTTTTGATAAAACATTAACAAAATCCATCTCTGATAATTGGATAAAATTAGGTATAATTGCGTCTACGTTGCCATGTGCAATGCAGCATTTAACTATTTACCGGTAAAAAATCCATGAAAAAGGATACCAGTGTGTTATTGATGAACAAAAAATATCGAAGAAACCTGATGAGCGCAGCAGTACTGCTGCTGGTTGTATTGGGCATGTTCCTTTTGAGTCCAGTAGAAGTTTTGGCACAATCTGACATTAAGGAAATTCCCCCTTCGTTCCAGATTGGCAGCGATGAACTTCCGCCTCCGACAGTGATCTTTCTTTTCTGGGGAGATGGCTGCCCGCATTGCGCAGATGCGGAAGCCTATTTGATGCCGCTGGCTGAGGCCTCCGACCAGATTGAGCTGCGCATGTATGAAGTTTGGAACGATGAAGACAACCAGTCGTTGTTCATTGAAATGGCCGCGGCATTTGGTTTTGAACCGCAAGGCGTCCCCACCATTTTTATTGATGATCAGTACTGGGTGGGTTTTGGCGATCCAATGATCCCGGAGATCCAGGCCAAGATAGACACCTGTGCTGTTGACGGCTGTGCAGATGCTGGTGCAGGGATTGCGCCTGAGGCGGCTGCAGTGGTTCAGGAAGCAGTGCCTTCTCCGCAGAGTGAAAGCAGCGGCGGCGCCGCCGGGTCTCAGATCGTGCTGCCCATTATTGGTGAGATCGATCTATCTTCTCAGTCTTTGTTAATGAGCACATTGCTGATCGCATTTGTGGATGGTTTTAATCCCTGTTCCATTTGGGTGCTGACGATGCTGCTGGCGCTGACGCTGCATACCGGATCGCGCAAGAAGGTGCTGGTGATCGGCATTATCTTTCTTACGGTGACCGCGGCAATTTATGCGCTCTTCATTGCTGGTTTGTTCACCATGTTCACCGTGGTTAGCTTTGTGGGTTGGATCCAGGTGGTGGTGGCGCTGGTAGCTCTATTCTTTGGATTGGTCAATATCAAGGATTATTTCTGGTACAAAGAAGGGCTTTCCTTTACTATTGCTGATGATAAGAAACCGGGCATTTTTCAACGCATGCGGCGCCTGATGGATGCCAGCCAATCCTTTGGCGGGTTGGTGGCAGGCACGGTGGTGCTGGCTGCAGGCGTTTCTCTGGTTGAGTTTTCTTGTACGGCAGGTTTTCCAGTGATTTGGACCAACTTGCTGGTTTCGCAAGAGATGGCGGCAACGGGTTTTATTTTTCTGCTGCTGGCCTATGTGGCGGTGTATCAACTGGATGAGCTGGGGATATTCTTCGTAGCGGTTTATACGATGCGTTCGAGCAAAGTGGAAGAAAAACATGGTCGTATTCTCAAGCTGATCGGCGGCATGTTGATGATCACTCTGGCCGGGGTGATGCTGGTCAATCCAAATTTGATGAGTGATCTATCCAGCTCACTGGTGGTGTTTGGGATTGCTTTCGGCGCAACG
>Ga0180435_10007415_pt1 | contig 10454 bp, 7 predicted proteins | sample SS_ome_3_FD_132467 | JGI IMG/M metagenome (GOLD analysis project Ga0180435, IMG submission 132467) | Hypersaline lake sediment archaeal communities from the Salton Sea, California, USA - SS_3_S_1 metaG | ecosystem: Environmental > Aquatic > Non-marine Saline and Alkaline > Hypersaline > Sediment... | reverse complement strand
TGGCCGGGTTGATCGCCTCGTGGTCACGCGGCGGCTGGATGGCCTTCGCTGCCGCGATGGCGACCGTCGTCGTGCTCCTGCCGCGTCGCAGCCGGTGGGGACTCGCCCTGGTGCTGGTGGCCGCCGTCCTCGCCGTCGGGCTCTACAGCGCAGGCCTGATGCCGGCGGCTATCGCCGGCCGTCTCACCTCTTTCTTCAGCTACGTGCGCTTTGAGGACGTGCGCGGTATGGGCGTGACCGACACCAACTACTCCGTGGTCGAGCGGATGGCGCACTGGCAGGCGGCTTTGGGGATGTGGCGCGCGCGGTTCTGGCGAGGGGTGGGACTGGGCTGCTATGAGGCCGCCTATGCGGACTACCGGCTGATCCTGTGGCCGCTGCCGCTAGGGCACGCGCACAACTTCTACCTCAACTTGCTGGCCGAGGTCGGCCTGCCGGGGTTGTTGGTCTATCTCGCCTGGCTGGGTGCCCAGTTCATTGGACTGGCCGTCGCGTCGCGCCGCCTGGCGGGGTGGGAACGCGGGCTGGCTATCGGCCTGGCCGCTGCCTGGACCCAGCTCGCCGTCCACAGCCTGGTCGACAACCTGCTGGTGAATAACGTCCACCTGCACGTCGGGGTGCTGGTCGCCCTGACTGCCTGGACCTGGTCACAGGCATCTCACGCGTCCCGAAGACTCTAAGGGTCTCAGCAGGTTCCGCTCGAACTAGGTTGATCGCGCAAGACCCTTAGGGTCTGATTGCGGCGCCGCTATTCAACCTCCCACGCCGCGATCGCGTACCCGTCGGCCCCATCGTTGAGGAAGACCCGTTCGATCCCCGGCCACGTGTAGGAGCCCACACGCAGTTCGTAGCTCCCCGCACGCAACACATCCGGCAGGTGCAGCACGAACCGCGTGATCAGTACATCATCGTCGCGCCAGAACCGGAAAGGCACCCCCTCGCCGTCGACCTGGGCGACCATCTCACCGTCGCGCACGAGGTGGTGGAAGAAGTGATACTCCTCGGTCGTCGCTGCGCGATAGTGCCACGTCAGTGTGAGGTCCAGTCGCTCCCCAGCCGTCATCTCGCCTGCGACAGCGGCATCGAGCAGCGCCAGCCCATTCTGCCACGCTGCCAGGGGCGCACCCACGTCGGGTCGCGGCCCCGCGCACGTGAAGGTCCACGGCGGGCGCGCCGGGATGTCCATCTGTGATTGCCGGACGGCTCGTGCACTCACCGGCGCGAGGTCACCCGTACCGGCGCCTTCGGCCAGCACGTAGCAGGTCTCGCCCGCCGGCACGATCAGACCGCCGCCCGCGGGAACCGTCCGCACGGCGTCCGTCGCCAGGAAGTTGCGGATCCAATCAAAGGGCGACAGCCCCCCAGCGTCGAAGCGTGTCAGGAGAATGACCTCGCGGTCCTCCTTACCGTCCAGGTAGCCTTCCACTGTCTTCACGGCCCGATCCATCAGCCACGCTCGCGTCGGCGCGCGGAGCAGGCCACGCTGCTCGTAGCCGATGCGCACCAGCCACAGATGACTCCACCACGCAGAGAGCAGGAGCAGCACCAGGACGGCGACGTCGGCTATCCAACGCACCGTGTCCGGCCTGCGAACCTGCGGCCCAGGCGAGAGCCATGCCTCCACGGCGGCCCCGATCAGGACAAAGGGCGCCGGGTATACGAAGAGCAGGTAGAAATGCTGCAGATGGATGTCGGTCGCGACGAGGAGGGTGGGGGCCAGCAGCGTCCACCCCAAGGTGAGGGCCAGCGCGGGCCGCCTCCGCCCTGACTTGGTGAGCCGCCACGCTGCCCAGATGACAGCCAGGACCAGGGCGATGGGCAGGACGAGCAGCAGGTCCTCCGACCAGAGGACGGATTCGGACCAGAGCGAGTTGCGCGGCGTCGACAGCACCTGCTGCCCGGTCAGGAGCTCGTACGTGAGTCGATACGCGGCGGTGTTGAGCGTACGTGCGCCGGCCTGGTCAGTGTGATCGTTGCCCAGAAGGACACCGACGTCCGCGAATCCGCTCCGCGCCAGGAAGACCATGTACGGCGCGGCGACGAGCAGAGAGATCGAGAGGCCGATGGCCGCGGCCGGCCACCAACGGCGGCGCGCCGCCACGATCAGCGTCACTGCCCATATCGCGGCAGTCCACGGCACGGCGGCTAGGTGTACCAGGCCCATCAGTGTCGCGCTGACCATGGCCAGTGGGATGCTCGCCACAGAGGGCGCGCCTTTGCCTCGGAGGTGCTGCTTTGACCTGATGCCCCCGCGTTCGCCAGCTCCGCGACCTGGGAAGGCTAACGGGCAACGACGCGCTCCTGCGCGGGCCTGGGAAGCCGCCAGGCGCGGCGCTTTCACCTCAGCGGAGGGGCTTCCCAGGGTCAGCAGCAACGCGGAGAAGGCGGCCGTGGCAAACGTAGGAATGAGGGTCTGGTACCAGATCCAGCGGTTGAACTCCACAACCCACGGATTGGTGCCATAGAGCAGGGCAGCGATGATCGCGGCTCGGACGCCGAACCGTCTGCGGACGGCCCTGGCGAGCAGGGCGATAGCCAGCACATCCAACACGCCAAAGAACCAGCTCACCGCAACCACCCGGCGCACCAGCAGCAGCGGGATCGCGGCCAGATAGGCGACGGTGGCGGTCTGCATCACGCCCACCGACGACTTGATGCCCACGCCGGGAAGATCGCGCAGGTCAACGATGTCGGCTGCCGCGGCCAGGATTGACGCCTGATCGGCCCCCACCAGGGCCTCCTGGAAGGCGCCCAGGCGAAGCAGGGTGGCGAGGAGTAGGATCCCGGTCAGGGCCCAGTGGGTGGCGTGTCGCTTGGTCATGGATGCGGGCATTGTGCCAGGTCACGGGCAGAGCGCAAGCATCTGGGCTATAATGGGCGCGCGCAGGCGGCATCGCGAGCATCAGGATGGCGGCTGACGCCCAACTCGGAGGCATCTGTGATTCGACCAACCATACTCGTGCACGGCGGCGCGTGGTTTATCCCAGACAAGGACATGGAGGGCTTCGTCGGTGGCTGTAGGGAGGCCGCCGCAGAGGGATGGAAGCTCCTGAAGCGCGGCGGCACCGCTGTGGATGCCGTTGAGGCTGCGGTTCGTATCCTGGAAGACAATCCGCTGTACGATGCGGGTCGCGGCAGTCTGTTGACCCGAGATGGCCGCGTTCAGCTGGACGCCATCCTGATGGATGGGCAGGCCCTCGCCTTTGGCGCGGTCGCGGCGGTGGAGCGGGTGCGACACCCTATCAGTTTGGCGCGAATGGTGATGGAGCGATGCGAGCACAGCTTTGTTGTGGGGCGCGGTGCGGAGGCGCTGGCGGCCGAATACGGTGTGACCTTCTGCGATCCCGAGGAGCTGATGGGCGTTCCGGACCCCGGTGGTTGGGCGCCGCCCGCGGGTTTTGGGGAGGACGCCGGCCCACGACAGCAGTTGGGCGACACCGTGGGCGCCGTGGCGATGGATCTCGACGGCCACGTCGCCGTGGCCACCTCCACGGGCGGGACGCCGGACAAGTGGCCGGGCAGGGTGGGGGACTCACCCCTGGTGGGGTGCGGCGCCTACGCCGACGACCGGGCGGGCGTGGCGGCGGCGACTGGCTCCGGCGAGTCACTGATGCGCATCGTGACCAGCAAGGCCGCGGTGGATCTGATGGCGGACGGCCTGTGCGCGCAGGACGCGGCCGAGGCCGTCATCCGGCGGCTGTGGGATCGTGTCAGGGGGTACGGCGGCGTCATCCTGATCGACCGTGAGGGCAACGTGGGGCTTGCGCACAATACGCCCCATCTGTCGTACGCTTGGCTATCCGGGGATGCGTGCGTGACCGCCGGCGCCGTGGCGACGCCCCACGCTCCCGGACGCGCCGACGGCTTGGTCGCGATCCGGCCCTAGCCCGATGCCGGACCGGCGGGCGTTCAGCTAGTAGGCCCGACTGTCTAGTCCGGCCCCGTTCGAGCAGGCAGGGCGGACGGGACAAGGGCGGAGGGGCGTTTGTCTCTCTATGGGCCCGCCGGGTTGTTGTCCGCCTCGTTCGAGAGAGCTCGGGCGTCTGATGGGAGTTCGCGCTGGACACCAGTCCGGCGCTCTGTGGCATCAGCGTGTGACATTCACAGGTGAGCAATGCCAGAGTTCTGCCCAAAATGCGGCAACATGGTCGCGGACGGAACCGAACGCTGCGGAGCGTGCGGCGCTCGCATCCAGCCGCGCGTCCTCGATCCCAAGACCGGCTTCACCTGGGGCGACCTCTTCAACTACAGCTTCGTAGGTATCCTCTTTGGCCTGGCGGCCCTGCTGATCCCCGTCCTCATCATCGTCCTCTGTCTATGGATCTACATCGCCCTGGGAAGCTGACTCAAGACTCAAGGTCCAAGGCTCACGAGTGAGAGGCGCCCATCACTCCTCGCCGCTCCCCATCCCCAACTGCTTGACCCGCAGAAACATCGTCCCCGCAGACACCTGATACCGTTCGCTCAGCGCCCCGATGTCGGTCGTGGGATCGGCCGCCGACGCGGTCACCCAAGGCGCCGGGAGCAGCAACGCCATGGCGAAGTAGGCGGCGGCCTCGCTGCTGAACGGCAGCTGGTCCGCATCGTCACCCATCCGCAGAATCTCGCGGTAGAGCAGGCGCCCCAACGCCAAGCGGTAGTCGTACTGGTGGCGGCCCGCGCCGAAGACCAGCGAGAGGTCGCTGATGTCGACAGGCTCTATCCCCAGGGGCGGATGTGACAGGATGCGCTCGACCGGTACAGGTGGGCCTGTGAAGTCATACCCCGTCAGGACTCGCTCGGCCAGCGTCTCCAGTTGGGTCGTCTCTTCCTGTGTCAACGCCATCTCAACCTCCGCGCGTGCCAGCGTCTAGGTCGCGCCGCCGCGGCCAAACTGCCGAGCCAGCGCCTCTGTGGATACCTCGATCACCGTGGGGCGCCCGTGTGGGCATGTGCGAGGGTTGCCCGTCGCCTCCAGGTCGTGGATCAGTCGGGCCATCTCCTCCATGGAGAGCACCTGGCCCGCCTTGACCGCGGCACGCTTGCAGATGTGCCGGATCACCGCCTCCTCCAGCTCCTGGCGGATCGGCGAGGATTCGCCCGCTGCCGCGGCGACGTCCGCCAACAGATCGGCGGGTGACACATGCTTGAGCTGCGCAGGTACCGACCGGACGAGGAACGTGCCTGCCCCAAAGGGTTCCGCCTCCAGGCCGACCTTCATCAGGGCCGGCAGAAACCCCTCCAACCTGTCGGCCTCGTCGGCGGGCAACGTGACCACTTGCGGCTCTAGGAGTGGTTGACTGGGGACTTGGCCGCCGGTCGCCCGCGAGAGCATCCGCTCGTACAGTACGCGTTCGTGGGCGGCGTGCTGGTCGATCAGGTACAGTCCCTCGGGACCCTCCGCGACGATGAACATCGTGGCCACCTGGCCGACAACGCGCAGCGGCGGCAGTGTCTCGCCACCGGTTCGACGATGTGCCGCGGTCCGGCCTTCGGGTGCAGGAGCAGAAGGGACGGTGTCGGTCGGCGATGGTCCCGGCCCGCCGAGTACCGGCCAGTCTCCGCCGGTGGGCAAGCCCGATCTCTGTCCCGGCGCAGGCGGTGCCGTGGTCGGGAACTGAATGTGCGTCTGCGAAGGACGCAGGGCGGCGAGCCGTGCGCGGTTCTGCTGGGCCTCTGTCTCAGTGGGGGGAGGCGCGGTGTGGCCCGACGCCGGGTCCCAGGAGGCCGTGGCCGGTGCGGTCTGCACGACAGTCGCTCGGACCGCGCGCTGGATGGCGCGGAAGACGCTGTCCCCGTCTCGGAACCGCACCTCCGCCTTGGTCGGGTGCACGTTCACATCCACGTCCTCCGGCGGCATCTCGACGCCCACGAACGCGACCGGATAGCGCTTCACCGGCAGGAGCGTGTGATAGGCCTGGATGATGGCGTAGGCCAGCCGGATGTCCTCGATCCAGCGTCCGTTGATGAAGAGCGTCATGTAGCCGCGGTTGGCTCGATGGACCGTCGTCGGCCCCACGAAGCCGGAAACGCGGATGGGATGTCCCGCCGTGAACTCAGCCGGAATCTCCAGCAGACTGGCGCCCAGATCCGCGCCGTACACGCTCAGCAGCACCTCGCGCACGTCGCCGTTTCCCGGCGTGGCCAACGCCTGGCGCCCGTCGTGGACGACCGTAAAGGCGACCTCGGGGTAGGCGATGGCGTAGCGGGTCATGAAGCCGTTGATGTGGCGCCGCTCGGTGCGCTCAGTTTTGAGGAACTTCCGCCGGGCGGGCACGTTGTAGAAGAGGTCCTCGATCACCAACTCTGTGCCCGGCGGCCGGCCAGTCGCGCTCCGGTGCACGAATTTCCCGCCCTCGATGCGCAACTCCGTGCCGGCGGGATCCGACCTGTGGTGGGTATTGCAGGTGAGGCGACTCACCGAGGCTACCGAGGCCAGCGCTTCGCCGCGGAACCCCAGCGTGCTGATGTGCTCGAGATCGGTGGCGCGCTCCAGCTTGCTGGTTGAGTGGCGTCGAAAGGCAAGCTCCGCCTCGTTGGAGAGCATGCCGCTGCCGTCATCACGCACGCGGATCAGCGATGTGCCGCCGTCGCGGGTCTCCACCTCAATGCGCGTGGCGCCTGCGTCGAGGCTGTTCTCCACCAGTTCCTTGACAACCGACGCGGGTCGCTCGACCACTTCGCCGGCAGCAATACGGGACGCGACGTCATCGGGTAGGAGTCGAATCGGCATAGTGGCCTCGCGCGGATTGTAGTGCAGGAGCCGACGCGGGCAAGCTCAGCCGAGCCAGGGCCTACACATCTCGATGTCCCGGTGAGAGTCGGCCTGTCATCCCGCGGTCCGTCGAGGGCCCCAGAGGTCGCAGGCGGGTGAGATGCAGACGCCCTAAGCTCGCACCATCCTTGACACCCAGCCAGGGGCGCCATAGCATAGCGGCGCTAGTTGGATCGACTACAGTCTGCTGGGAGGACTTAAAATGGAATACCGATCTCTGGGTAGGACAGGCGTCATGGTGTCGCCGTTGTGCTTGGGTACGATGAACTTCGGTGGCCGAACCGACGAGAAGACATCCATCGCGATCATCAATAGGGCGATCGATGCGGGCATCAACTTCATCGATACAGCAGATGCATATGGACGTGGCGCGAGTGAGATCATCGTGGGCAAGGCGTTGGCCGAGAATGGACAGCGCGACCAGATCGTCCTGGCGACAAAGGTGCATGGGCGCATGGGCGACGGCGTGAATGACAGCGGCATCTCGCGATACCATATCATCAAGGCCTGCGAGGATTCCCTACGTCGCCTGCAGACTGACCACATAGACCTCTACCAGCTCCATCGACCGGACCCCAGCATCCCTCAGGATGAGTCCTTGAGGGCTCTGGACGACCTGGTCCGCTCGGGCAAGGTCAGGTACATCGGTGCCTCCAACCACGCCGCGTGGATGATCATGGAGTCGATCGCAGTGAGTGATCGGCTGGCCATCTCCCGTCTAGTCAGTTCCCAGCCGCCGTACAACCTTCTGGATCGCCGGATCGAGAACGAGCTGGTCCCTCTAGCTCTGAAGTATGGTGTGGCGATCTTGCCGTGGTCACCCATCGCCGGCGGCATGCTGTCCGGCAAGTACACTCTGGACATGGCCGAGGGCGCAGCCTTCCCCTCCGCCACCCGCGCTGGATCGGGTTGGGCGCCCATACTGCGACGCATCAACCGCAGATCACTCGAGGTCGCGACTGAGGTGAAGACGATGGCTGCCGAGCGGGGGCTGAACACTGCGCAGTTCGCCACGCTGTGGTGCAAGGACCAACCCGGCATCACGGCGCCCATCGTGGGCCCGCGCACAATGCAGCACCTGGACGACGCGCTTGCGGTCATCGACCTGCAGCTAGACGAAGCGGACCGTACCCTGTTCGACGCCCTGGTGCATCCGGGGAACGCGGTTGCCGACTTCCACAATGCCAACCCTTGGATGAAGGCCCGTCTGCAGGCGTGACCCAATCTGGTAGCTCAAAACGGCACAAGGGGTCACGGGGTCGGCGGACGGCGACTGGAGGCAATCCGATGCAGGTCTAGAGGGTGATCGGGGACTGTTCCGCGCACGGTGGGTCACGCAGGGAATCACGGACGTCGCTTCTTGGCGCGGCGGGCTCGACAGCCCGCCGCACACGAGACAGTCTTCGAAGGGCCGTGCCGGTTGACTCTCGCCCTCATTCCACTACGATACGCCCATGACCGACGACACAGTCAGAGCCACACCGACCCTCGATGACCGCCTGCGCAGCGCCGCCGGTGGGATCACAGGGCCCATCGCCCTCGCCCTCGCGCGGCTGAATATCCATCCCAACGCCCTGACCATCGTCGGCTTCGCCCTCAACGCTGTCGCCGGCCTGATCGCGGCGTCGGGACGTTTGGTCGGTGCTGGCGTCCTTATGCTCTTCGCCTCTGCGATGGACGGATTCGACGGCGCTCTTGCCCGGGCGTCGGGCAAGCAGAGCCGTTTTGGCGCATTCCTCGACTCGTCGCTCGACCGTTTGTCTGAGGGTGCCGTTCTTCTAGGCCTGCTCTGGTGGGCCATCACAGAGGGCCGGCCTCTGACGGCCGAGTTGCTGGGCCTTTTCCTGCTGGGCTCCGTCATGGTCAGCTACACGCGCGCCCGCGCCGAGGGCGTGGGCTATGCGTGCAAGGTCGGCCTATTGACCCGTCCCGTGCGCGTGGCCCTGCTGGGCCTGGGTATGCTCACGCCATGGCTTCGGCCGATCCTGATGGTGGTGGTTGTTCTCACCTGGTTCACGGTGGTCCAGCGGATGGTCCACGTCTACGGAGCATCCCAGCGGGAGCCCTGATCGCCCCCGGCTCCCCTACCACCATGAGTCGACGCATCTCGGGAGCGCTCGCAGTCCCCGTCGTTCTGGTCATCCTGCTCATCCCCGCGTTGAGTGTGCTCCTGCGCGGCGACGCCCTGCCCTGCACCCACGACAACATCTTTCACGGCTACCGCATCGTGGCGATGCGCGAGATGCTGCGCTTTGGCTGGCTCTTCTCCCGCTGGGTGCCCAACCTCGCACTGGGGTACGGCTATCCCTTCTTCAACTACCGCGAGCCGCTGCCCTATCTGGTGGGCGAAGCCGGTCTTGCTCTCGGGGTCCCGCTGCCCCTGGTGCTGGGCGCGCTCTATGCGATCAGCTTGGTCGCGGCGGGGTGGGGGGCCTACGTCTTGGGGCGCGATCTCTTCGGTGAGCGAGCCGGGTGGGTAGCCGGTGTCACCTACGCCCTTGCGCCTTACATGATGCTGGACGCGCTGCGCCGCGGCAACATGCCGGAGTCGATCGGCCTGGCACTGGTGCCGTGGCTCTTCGTGGTCACGCGGCGGCTGATCCTGACCAGGTCTCGCCGCAGCCTCCTTGCTGTCGTGGTCCTGCTGACGGCGCTCTTCCTCAGCCACAATATCTCCGGTCTCCTGCTGGCGCCGTTCCTTGGCGCATACGTCCTGCTCCTGTCGTGGCGTCATCGGGCGCGAGGCTCCTGGTCCTACGCCTTCCTGGCTGTAGGCATCGCGGTCCTGCTGACGGCGTGGTTCTGGCTGCCTGCGTTGGCCGAGCAGGGGATGGTGCAGCTGCACCTCTCGCGATCCACCCGTAACAACGACTTCCACTACAATTTCGCCGCCTGGCGCGAGCTCCTCTTCAGCGTACCGCCACCCCACGATCCCGACTACCTGAACCCGCCGATGCGCGTGAGCCTCGGTGTGGTCCAGGCCGCATTGGGCGCGGCTGGGATTGTGCTCGGGTTGGGCCGCAGGCGACGACCTGGCACCCGCGGACTGGTGGGTCTTTTAGCAGCCGCCGGAGCGTTCTATCTGTGGATGGCGACGCCGGGATCGGTGGGTCTGTGGGACGCCGTGCCTTTGCTCGCCTTTGTGCAATTCCCGTGGCGGCTGGCGGGAAGGGCCTTGCTGCCGGCCTGTTTGCTCGCCGGCGTGGCGGTGGAGGTTCTCGCGGAGCGTCTTCCGTGCGCCGGGAGTGGGGGGCACCTGGGGACGGCGGCGTCGGGCACAGTGGCGAAGCCCGGAAGACGCCCCACCAACACCGTCCGCGGCGCGGCGTCTCTACAGCAGAGGTGGCTTGTCGTTCTCGTTGTCGTGGCGACCGCGGTGCTGGCTTGGCCCACAATGGTCCCCCCGAAGGGGCTGTGCCCTGCGGAGCCGTACCCTGACTTGGGAGACCTCTACGCGCGCGAGCGCGAGGGCTGGATCGGGATGGATCCCGAGAACAGCTACTTCCCCATCTGGGTGGAGGAGCATCCCACCGACATGGTGCTCGCCGATGCCTTCATCGCCGGCGAGCTGCCGGCGCGCATGGACCCGTCCTCGTTGCCGCCGGGCGCCAAGGTCGTGGATGCCGCGTACCGCCCAGTCCGTGCCCGGATCACGGTCACGTCGCCGGCGCCATTCACCGGGCGTTGGCTAGGGCTCTAC
>Ga0180435_10007414_pt1 | contig 10454 bp, 8 predicted proteins | sample SS_ome_3_FD_132467 | JGI IMG/M metagenome (GOLD analysis project Ga0180435, IMG submission 132467) | Hypersaline lake sediment archaeal communities from the Salton Sea, California, USA - SS_3_S_1 metaG | ecosystem: Environmental > Aquatic > Non-marine Saline and Alkaline > Hypersaline > Sediment... | reverse complement strand
GGGGACAGATAGAGCCGAGAACGAAGAAACAGGACCAAAGGGCCGCTTAAAACCGAAAAATTGTAAAATATCCGGGTTAGAGCAATTAATGTTTTCTGTTCGCATTTAGGCCGTCATGAGGACAAGCCTGACAAAGGAAGTTGCACAGCGATATTGAAATATCGCGAGTAATTCTGATGCCGTCAGCCGCAACCGCAATAGGCATAAAGCGAACACGAAAAAATTAATTGCTTTATACCGGCTATCCAATATGATCGATGATCGCGGCTACTTGTGTGCTGACAAGGATTAAATAATCCAGGTCGTGAGGGGTATAACCGTTCTGATCGATGCCGTTATCCAGGTATATGATTCCATAGGCACCCGTCGGAGCCACGATAGGGCAGGCCATGGCGGAACGGAGATTTTCTAATCCCGCATAACTGGATTCCGAGTGATGGTTTGAGGAGACATCGGGCAGAAGGATATAATTAGTTTTATCTAATGCTTCTTTGATAATATGCTTCCCGAAAATACAGGCCAGATCGACCTCTATGCCACCTCGCTTACAGCCTCCGTGACAGGTAAGAGGACCGCTGGTTGTCTCTCTTAGACCCGCCCAGACATGGTAGGCATCCAACTGTTCCAGAAGCATTCGGATGAGTTCTGAAATCAGAGTTTCCTGATCTTTGGCACTAAAGAGTGTTACGCTGATTTTATAAAAATCGATAAGTCTTTGCGGATTGAGGTGCAGAGGCTGTTTGCCGTCCCGGTTAGTTTGATAAACAACATTATCCATCTGGGCGGAATTCACTATGGTGTCATTCAGGTCAAGTGGTTGATCTTTCGTATGCAGCATAAACGATTCCGGTTCGATATGAACCTCCAGGGAAAAATCGGCAATGCCAATTATGTCTCCTTCATGAATAGGTATTTTGGTGATTGGTCGCCCATTAACCGTTGTCCGGTTTGCTGATTTTAAATCCTGTACAACCCAGGTTTTATCCGCGGTTGTTATCAGTACCGCGTGCTGACGGGAAACGGACCTGTCCGGCAGAAAAACATGACATTGGGGTTTGCGGCCGATATAGATTGGCCCATCTGAAAATCGCAGATCATGTATCAGTGAATGACCTCTTTTGACCAGTAATCTCATGGTTTTGTCTCCGAACAGACGAATGTAAACTCATCGTGATTGAGTTTTCCCGTTTCCGTATGATCCGGTCATGTTGGCTCAAAACCATACGAAAAAGAGTACATATTTACTATTTAAGTCTAACCCATAATGATGTTTGTGTCAATATTCGTTCGCGTCACCTTTTGTTTTTTGGCTGTCTGTTTTTTTTGCAGGACAATAATCGTCCCAGTCGCTATAAAGGGATAATTCAATCGTATAGGAATTTGTAATTTCAGGTAATATTAAGGAAATAAATATACTTTTTAACTCGCCTCTGGCAGAAAGAGGTCCAGCGTAAGCTGGTAATTCAATGTGATTTTTGAGAGGAAATAAAATGGAGCAATTAATTGAACTAGCTCGCCGGCTGGGTAAGCAGGTTGCCCTCAATGAACGGGTTGTCCTTTTGAAAAAGGCCCAGCAGATTGTCAACGACGATGATTATGCTCGGGAACTTATCCTGGAGTTTCAAAAGCAGGTGGAAAAAATCAGACAACTGGAACAGGAGCAAAAACCTGTCGAAGTGGACGACAAACATAAGCTGCAGGAAATAGAACAAAAAATAAGTATCCACGAACCATTGAAGGAACTTTCCCGACGACAGGCCGATTACCTGGAGTTAATGCGCAAAATCAATCAGGCGATCCATGAGGAACTCAAGATAGAATTATAAACTCAAACGGATCGGCCCGATGTGTAAAAGTGCAAAAAAACACAAAAAAATGAATATTTTTTGAAAATTCTTCCAAAAAACAGAGTTTTTTTTAAAACAACATAAACTACTGTCATTAATGGATATGCAAGGATATTTTACATAAAATCGGTCCGTTTGAGGTATAAAAATATCCTGAGTTACGATTTCATTTGTTATCCTGCTTCTGATTCCCATATATTCCATTACCTGATTTTCCTGGTACTGGCTACGGCTGAAATTTTGGGTGCTGATACTTCCTAAGTAACTGCAGTGGCGAGCTTTGCTCGCCAATAGTACCGGAATTTTCCCGCCAGACAGAGCACCAGTTAACTTTCGCGGATATTAAGGCATTTATTTTCCCGCGGCAGGGGTTTTTGGGTAAAGACCCACTTTTTTCTTTTCGATATTGAACATGGGAGAATGGATTTCCCATGTTATCTCTTCCGCGGGATGGATTCCTTTAACACGAAGGGATTTTTTACTGGTATGCGCAGGGTAATCTGAGGAAAGGGTGCCCGTGAAAATCATCATAGATATATCAGATGCCCGGGTTTCCAATCATAACCAGGACACCTTAATCACTTATTCACTGGGATCCTGTATTGGTGTTTCCTTATATGATCCTAATAACAAAGTGGGAGGAATGTTACATTTCCAGTTGCCTTCCGCTAAAATCGACAAATCCGGTCAGTACAAGAATCCGCTGATGTATGCCGATACGGGCATGGAAGCTCTGATTAAGAAGATGGAAACTATGGGTGCCCAAAAAAAGAGGATGAACGTGAAAATTGCCGGTGGTGCTCAGATGATGAACGACGCCAAGATGTTTAATATTGGGAAAAGAAATTATGCCGCTATTCGGCAGTTTCTTTGGAAAAACGGCATGTTTATTGATGCCGAAGATTGTGGTGGCGGTGCCGCGCGAACGCTTTCTATGGATATCGCCGATGGAGAGGTAGTCGTAAAATCGAAAGGACAAACAAAGAAACTATAAAAGTTTGCGAGGTTTAACAATGGCTTATAATATACTAATTGTCGATGATTCGGCTACCATGCGTACGGTGGTGAAGCGTACAGTTGATATGTCCGGCCTGAATATCGGCACTTTTTATGAAGCTGAAAATGGCAAACACGCTCTGGAATTACTCAAGGAAAATTGGATTGATCTTGTTTTGGCCGACATTAATATGCCGATTATGGACGGCATCGAAATGACAGAACACATGCAGACTGATCCGGAACTGTGTCGCATACCTGTCATTGTTGTCTCCACCGAGGCCAGTTCCGCCCGCATTGAAGAATTGAAAGGAAAAGGGGTGAAAGGTTATGTCCATAAACCGTTTACGCCGGAAAAAATCAGGGACGTAATAAACCATGTTTTGTGTCCTGCAAGTGAAATCCTGAAAAAATAGGTTGAAAATATACTCATCGCGATTGAGTTTTTCCGTTTTTGTATTGCGTATTTACCTATCACAAAAACAATTACATCGGGCCCTGCCGGGTTAGGAGTCAGTCATGCTGAAAACAAGTGAAAATATTCTCATAGAATCTCTTGCCGAAGCTCTGGAAACTATGGCTTTTATGATTGCCATGCCCCCCGAAGAAGAACTTCCCGCTCCAGCCCAGAGCACTCTGGCCTGGATGGATTTCCAGGGTCCAGTTTGTGGTCGTGCCGAGCTTTTAGCCGGTGGGGAAATGATGCAAATGGCTGCTGCCAATATTATGGGGCTGGAACCGGACGACTCCCAAATCGTGGAAAAATCTATCGATGCTTTCAAAGAGCTCCTCAATACCACCTGTGGGGTGCTTCTGCCCCGGCTGGCTAACTCTGCCCAGGATGTTTTTGATGTAACTGTACCCCAGTCGCAAAATTTTACCAGTGTCGAACAGTGGCGGGAATATGTTCAGCAGGAAAACGTAACGGTTCTGGATGTGGATGGATATCCCGTGGCCGTTCGCCTTACATTTAAAAAGTAAGAAATTCATTTGCTTATTTTCAAAGTTTTCAGCTTTGAATCCTTTCTTTTGATAACATGGGCAACTTCACAATTGCCCATGTTTTTTTCTTATCTTGACTTTACCGGGAAAATATCACTATCATCCAATAATCGCTAAAAAAGTGCTTTTAAATTCCTGGTATATCGATCAAGGATACGAGAATATTGTGGCCATGATAATCACATATTTTACCAGCCTCTGGCATCTTCTTCTCCAGCTTTCGCCCTGGCTTTTGCTGGGTATGCTGATCGCCGGCATATTACACATCATGCTGCCGGTAGGATTCATTCAGCGTCATTTTGGGCGTCGGCGTTTTCTCAGCGTCCTTAAAGCCGTTGCCGTTGGTGTTCCCATGCCTCTATGTTCCTGCGGCGTCATTCCCACCGCTATCGGCCTGAAAAAAGACGGCGCTTCCGACGGCGCCGCGACCGGCTTTCTCATCAGCACCCCGCAAACCGGTATTGATTCCATTGTTGTCAGTGCCGCCTTTCTCGGTTGGCCCTTCGCCCTGTTCAAGGTTGTCAGCGCCCTTATCAGCGGTCTCATCGGCGGTCTGCTCGTTAATCTGTTCCATAAAGATAACACTCCGCCCGCGCCCGACAACTGCCCCCATTGCCGCACTGTTTCTTCATCGAATTCATCCCGGTCGTCGTCCCCACCCTCGCGTTCGCTCCGCGAAGCTCTCCACTTCGCTTTTATCAGCTTGCTCCGGGACATCTATCGCTGGCTCATCCTCGGCCTGCTTCTGGCCGCTCTTATCAGCACCCTGATCCCTCCTGGCTCCCTCGCTGAGATTCGCTGGACCCAGGGTCTGCCCGGCATGTTCGCTGTTCTGCTCATTTCCCTGCCCATGTATATCTGCGCCACCGCTTCGGTTCCCCTGGCCGCTTCTCTTGTTGTTGCCGGCATGTCCCCCGGTGCCGCCCTGGTATTACTCATGGCCGGCCCCGTCACCAACATTACCACCGTGGGCACCATCTATCGCAGCTTCGGTAAAACCGTCATCGTCATTTACCTCGCCACCGTCGCCACCCTCAGCATCGTCCTCGGCCTTCTCTTCAACTGGGTACTCCTAGCTCCTTCCCCTACTCAGCTCCACTCTCACCCCGAATCCAATCCCTTTAGTCTCGCCGCTACCCTGGTTTTAATCACCCTCCTAACCTACTTTTCCCTCTCCGACCTCTACAAACGCTTCCATCCAGTTGCCCCGAATTCCGTCTCCGGCACTCACGAAAAATCATAGACTGTCTGACCAGTTTCTGTATGAATCGCTTTTTATACCCATTGGGTATCATATTGCCCGGCAGAGCCGATATAAGCGATTGCTGAAAATTTAGTTACGAAATTATTCACATGGCATTTTCATGTGGGACTGGTATATATTCCATTCCGCTTCGGTAAATTTCATAGCAGAACCTTTTTCTTTTGCATCTGTAGCAGGTAATATTGCATTTGTAGAAGAAGTCGATCGGAAAATTTATTTTCATCGATTTTTTTCCTGATGATTACCCGCTCAGTTTGCTTTTGAGGAATTGCCCCGTATAGCTGGGTTTGATTTTGAGAATCTCTTCCGGACTGCCCTGTGCGACAATCGCCCCCCCGTCTTCGCCGCCTTCCGGCCCCAGATCGATAATATAATCCGCCATCTTAATCACATCCAGATTATGCTCGATCACAATAACCGTATTGCCCATATCCACCAGCCGATTGAGCACATTGAGCAGGTTGTGAATGTCGGCGAAATGCAATCCCGTCGTTGGTTCATCGAGCACATAAAGCGTATGGCCGGTACTATTTTTACCCAGTTCGCCGGCTAATTTGACTCGCTGGGCTTCCCCGCCGCTCAATGTTGTCGACGACTGTCCCAATGCCATATACCCCATCCCGACATCATTCAGCGCCAACAACAGTTGCTTAATCTTGGGGAAATTATCGAAAAAGCTCAATGCGTCCCGAACCTGCATATCGAGCACATCCGCGATATTCATCCCGCGGTAGCTGACTTCCAGTGTTTCTCGATTGTACCGCGTGCCTTTACATTGCTCACAAACCACATACACATCCGGCAGAAAATGCATTTCTATTTTCTTGGTGCCCTGTCCCTGGCAATATTCGCACCGCCCCCCTTTGACATTAAAACTGAATCGTCCAGGGGCATAACCGCGGATTTTTGCTTCCCGGGTTTTACTGAACAAAGCGCGAATCAGATCGAACACTCCTGTGTACGTCGCCGGATTACTCCGAGGAGTCCGCCCGATCGGGCTCTGATCGATCTGAATCACTTTGTCGATTCGTTTGGTGCCCAGTAATTTTTTGTGCTTACCGGGTTTTTCCCGCGAATTATACAGTTTCCGCCGCAGAGCCGGCAGCATTACCTGCCGCACCAGCGAACTCTTGCCCGATCCGCTCACCCCCGTCACACAGACAAACACCCCCAGCGGAAACGACACGTCGATCTGCTTCAGATTGTTCTGCTCTGCGCCACGTACTTCCACACAGTTTTTCAGATTCACTTTTCGTCTTTTCTCCGGCAAACGGATTTGCCGTTCTCCCGACAGGTATTTCCCTGTCAGAGAACGTTCGGCCTTGATAACATCATTCGTTTTTCCCTCGGCGATAATTTCCCCTCCGTGATGACCAGCCGCCGGTCCGATATCGATCAGATGATCAGCAGCGTACATTGTATCCTCGTCATGTTCCACCACCAGCACGGTATTACCCAATCCCGCCAGGCGTTTCAAGGTTCCGATCAGCTTTTGATTATCTCGATGATGCAGTCCGATCGAAGGCTCATCCAGAACATAACACACTCCCACCAGATTCGATCCCACCTGGGTCGCCAGGCGAATTCGCTGTGCTTCTCCGCCGCTTAGCGTGCCACTCATCCGGTCCAGGGTCAGATAATCCAGCCCCACATTCAACATAAACTCCAGTCGATTATTCAGTTCCTTTAAAATAGGCCCAGCGATCTGGCGATCCTGCGCCGACAGCTTGAGTCGGCTAAAAAAACGCTGTGCCTGATCAATGCTCATTCGGGTAATATCACAGATATTTTTCTTCTCCACCAGCACCGCCAGCGATTCCGGCCTTAGCCGAGCCCCCCGGCATTGCCGGCAAGGATGTTCGGAAAGATATCCATGCAATCGCGCTTTAACGTAATCGCTGTCGGTATTTTGAAATCGCCTTGTCAAATTTGGAATAACCCCTTCGAACCCGGGGCCGTTTTCACCATCGTCGTTGCTGCCGAACATTAAAATCTTTCGGGCCCTGGCCGGAATGCTCTTATACGGAGTATCCATACTGATATCAAAAGCCCGGCAAAAACGGCGTAGCAATCGATTATAAAAGATATTCATTCGTTTCCCGCCCCGCCGCCATGCATTAATGGCTCCTTCGGCCAGCGATAAAGACGCATCGGGCACAATCAGCTCTTCGTCGAATTCCAGAATCGTCCCCAATCCGTCACAACTCCGGCAGGCTCCGTAAGGGCTGTTAAAACTGAAACAGCGAGGTGAAAGTTCCGCCATCGCCGCTTCCGGATGGCTTAGACACGCGTATTTCTCACTGTAAAAAGTTTCCCGCCAACGCCCCCGCTGATCTTCTTTGAGGATCAATACCAGTCCTTCTCCCATCTTCAACGCCAACTCCACCGAATCCGCCAGCCGCGATCGAATACTTGACTTCACGGTGATTCGATCCACCACGGTTTCGATACTGTGTTGACAATGACGATCCAGCTTCGGTACGTCCTTGAGCTCCATTAATTTCTTGTCGATCCGGACTCGAACAAAACCTTCCCGCTGGATACGCTGAAGAACATCGTGATGTTCTCCTTTTTGTCCCCGTATCAGTGGGGCGCAGATTTGCAGCCTTTTGCCTTCCTGTTCCCCCAGCAGCACATCAACAATCTGCCCGGCATGCTGAGTCTGAATCGGTTTATGGCAGATATAACAATGAGGTTTACCCACCCGCGCAAACAACAGACGCAAATAATCGTAAATCTCCGTGGTTGTCGCTACCGTCGAGCGGGGATTATGACCACCGCTCCGCTGCTCAATGGCAATGGTAGGGGGTAATCCTTCGATACTGTCCACGTCCGGCTTTTGCATCTGTTCTAAAAACTGCCTTGCGTATGCCGACAGTGATTCGACATATTTACGCTGTCCTTCGGCGTAAATCGTATCGAATGCCAGCGAACTCTTACCCGATCCACTTAATCCGGTAATCACCACCATTTGATCGCGGGGAATGTCAACATCGACAGATTTGAGATTATGTTCTTTTGCGCCTCGAATATGGATATATTTCGAACTCATGCTGTCAGCGTCCCTTTTCTATTCGGTACCACAGGGGCAAATTCTTACGTCAAAAATATTCCGTCCATTTTACCTTGACTCAAGGTGGGATGACAAGCAATATTCCGATAATGTTTTCCGCATTTATGAAATATCCGGGATAAAGGTCGCCTCCATCCGGGAATAGACACACATTGAATGGATGCACATTTTTTTGGGGGAGGCACGATGAAATGATAAAAAAAAGGTGAAGCAGAACAGGAGGGGTTGCCCTGCCTCACCAACAAAGGAGGAGAAAAGAGAAAATCGTCATGTATATATTATTCTATATACTTTAATATCTTTTTTTATAGCCTCTCATAATATTATACCCTATTTTCAATGCCTTTGTCTCTAAAAAAATTCGTGAAACTCATTTTTTTTAATTCCAGCGCTCTGTCCGGCGTAAAAAGCCTGGTACTATCCGCGAGCAAAGCTCGCCACTAACGTTATACCCATCGGGTATGAAAATTCCTGGCAGGGCCCGATGTAATTGTTTTTCTGACAAGTAAATACACAATACGAAAACGGGAAAATTCAATCGTAAGCAGTATACTTAGGAAATACCAGCACCCACAAATTTAGCCGTACGCAGTACTAGCCCGCATATTTCAAATCTACACGAGATTCACCGCAATTGATTTTTTCCATTTTACACCCCGGGTGTATAAGCGGAAGCTCAAGTTCGTATTCTGTAAAATATTCACTTATAATGATTTATGCTTTTTCATCCCGCTATAGCGGATTTTCCTCATAATAACCGATGAAACGCAGAAAACGACTTAAATTGAATGTTGGTATGCCCAGAGCTTTATTTAATTCTATCATTTGAGCATAATTGTCGGCCTTGTCTTTCGATTTTCGATAAACAACGGCTTCTTTTGTATTGGAATTGAGAAAATCTTCCGCTGGTTTGGCGGGGGCGACGGGTTTCTTTCCCAAAACCAGAAAATCAACATCAACCGACAGTTGATATGTTACTTTTCCTCCCCAGGATTTAATCAGGCTTTCTACTCGGGCAAAACCATCCTGGTCGATTTGATTGTCCCCATCGAAATCGAAATCTCCTCCCACGCAGAACAGATACGCCTTGTCACGAGCCCATATCAAATTGGCGATAATATCATCTTTCAAAATCGGATTGGTAGAATCGAATTTCGTGATGCGACACTTGGAAATTGTATCCATGATTTCGATTACTTCCAAACTCCCTTTTCCTTTCCCATTTTTTGGGATCGTTTGAAAACTGTCATAGACAGCAAATGTTAATCCGCGGTAGATGTGATTTTTCCGGCCCAAATCAATATAAGCCAACTTGCTTTCGGGGACCACCTCAACAATTTTCCCGTCGGCAGCCAAAGCCGCTACTTCAGTCGGCGTAGAGCGGACATCCCGCAGAATGTTCTGCAGCTCAAGCATCTTGGCTTCCACCTGAGCGGTTCTGTCCTGCAGCTGCTGGTAAGTTTTGGTCAAGTTCTCTTTTTCCGTCTGTAATTTACTGATATCGTTTTCACGTCTTTTAATTATGTCCTGCAGTTTCGTACGCTGTTCTTCCTCCAGCTGTTTGTACATCTTTTCGTTAGCCAAAGCCGATTCCCGCGCCACTTTCAGATTTTTCTCCAGTTCTTTGACATTGTCTTCCAGCGTTTTGATTCTCTGTTCGGACAATTTATTTGCGTTTTCAGTTTCTTTCTGGGTATCTTCCAGTAATTTGACCAGCCGATCACGCTCACTAACCAGGGCATCGACTATTCCCGCCAAGCCCACAGACGGATCACCTTCTTTCGGCTCGTAGAGAGCGTTCTGGGCCTTTTTCCACCACTGCTCGTTGGTCTTTTCCTCCACGGCCACGGCCATCCCCGTCAGAGGAATGTCACCCAGACTCGGTCCTGCGATTTTTTCCGCCATATACCGCATGTCCGCTTTGATTCGAGAAACCGCGGTTTTGGAAACGCGATCACCCTTCTTTTCCACTAATGGCTTGATGGTTCTCAATTCCGCGCTGCTGGCTATAGCGGCCAACGCGTCCTCGGCAGCTTCCTGATTGCTGAGACACTGCTCGTTTTTGATATACATTACCACCGCGAAAACAGCCGCCGTCAAAAACAGCACGACGAAAATCACCAGGGCGTATAATGTGGTGCTACTACCTTCTGAGGGTCCTCGAGAAGTTGCCATAGTTAAACTCCTGGCCAGAACAACCTGGCTTTATAGGTTCGGATTGAGTGATGTACTTTTTCACCACTAACAATATAGTAAATATTCTCAGTTTTAG
>Ga0180435_10007413_pt1 | contig 10455 bp, 4 predicted proteins | sample SS_ome_3_FD_132467 | JGI IMG/M metagenome (GOLD analysis project Ga0180435, IMG submission 132467) | Hypersaline lake sediment archaeal communities from the Salton Sea, California, USA - SS_3_S_1 metaG | ecosystem: Environmental > Aquatic > Non-marine Saline and Alkaline > Hypersaline > Sediment... | reverse complement strand
TCAGTGCTTTTGGATATTCACCGCCGACATGGTATTCGGAATATTGCTGAAAAGTGCCATCGCCGTTCCCGAGGAGTACGGCGACCCTGTGGCGGCTGTAACTGGTGGAGAGCAGGTCAGGATAGCCGTCGCCATCCAGATCGCCCACGGCCACCGCGGTCGGTTCGTCGGCGGTGGTGTAGCTCACCCGGTCCTCGAACGTGCCGTCGCCGTGTCCGAGCAGGACGACGAGGGCATCGTTGCCGTATTTCCTCGTCACCAGGTCCAGGTGACCGTCGACGTTGAGATCTGCAGCAGTAAGACCCGAGGGACCGTCCCCGGCAAACAGGCTGGTCGGCTCAGCGAAACTGCCGTCACCGATACCGATGAAAATCGAAATCGTGTCGTCGTTGCCCGTGGTCACCGCCAGGTCCGCGATGCCGTCGCCGCTGAGATCATCGGCCACGACGCCGGACGGGTAGGCACCCGTGTCGAGGAAGACCGCGTCCTGGAACGTACCGTCACCGTTGTTCAGCAACAGCGCCAGGTCGTTGCTCCACCCGTCGGCGGCCACCAGGTCGGGATACTCGTCGCTGTCCAGGTCGCGGACGGCCAGGGCGATCGGGAAGTCGCCCACCGGGTAGTGCGCCGGGTCCCCGTAGGCGCCGTCGCCGATGCCGAGACGCACGGCCACCAGGTCCGAGTAGTCGTCCGTGCCCACCAGGTCGAGCAGACCGTCGCCGTCGAGATCGCAGGCCTGCACCGCCAACAATCCCTCGCTCGCGCAATAGTCGATCCGCGTGTCGTAGAGCCGTTGCGCAGGGGCCGGGCCTGCCATGAGGAGGCAGAGTGCGGCAATCAGGAGAACGGGGGGCATCGCCGGTTCGGCCGATTCCCGTTTTTGAATTCTCATTGTCACCACCGTGGTCCGGGACACATTCGATAGAAATTAAAATACGATTTATTATAAGAATAGTCAAGTGAACACGAATGGGCATTCAATGAATCAACTACACGCCCATACTTTACAATCAGTAAGGTTATGATTTATAGTGCTGACCATCTGATATCGAGGCAGGGGAAACCTTTGCTCCCCATCGCTGGATGATGAATCGCTGCCACTTTGGAGGTGGGGCCATGAATCGCCTGTTCACCGGCAGCCTGCGGTTGTGGATTGCCATCACGGTCCTGGTGCTCGTCCCGATTCCGGTGACCCAAGCGTCCGAGGGATCGAGGATGTTCGTCGCCAGGCTTGACTACCGTGCCGGCGTGGACGTCGATTCGGTGACTGTCGGCGACCTGAACCGGGACGGAAGGATCGACCTGGTGGTGGCCAATGCCGACTACTCTACCCCGGGCATCTCCCTGCTCGCCGGCCGGGGGGACGGAACATTCCTCCCCGCGGAGCTGATGCCCGCGGCAGAACGGCCATACTCGGTGAAGCTCGAGGACCTCAACGGCGACCGGGTCCCGGATCTGCTCTATCTCTGCGGCTATACCCTCACGACCAGGCTCGGTCTGGGGGACGGCACCCTGACCGAAGCGATGACGACGCTGATCACTTCCAGGGCCGAGGTGATGGCCGTGGGCGATCTCGATGCCGACGGTGACCCGGACGCGGTGGTGCTCCATGACAGCGAACATCGGATCGGTGTGCTGCTGGGTCGGGGAGACGGTACCTTCGAGGGCGAGGTCACCTTCGCCCTGCCCGGCTACCCCCGTTCGCTGGCCATCGGCGACCTCGACGGCGACGGGCTGGCAGACCTGGTCACGGTGGTGTATGACAACATCGTCTCGGTGATGCGGGGCCTGGGAGGCGGGTTCTTCGCCGAGCCGGAAACCTACGATCTTGGAACGAGTTTCACCGCCGAGGGCGTGGCGATCGCCGACCTGAACGAGGACGGATTTCCCGACCTGGCACTCGTCAAATTCGATGAGGTTCTGCTGCTCTTCGGCGATGGCGACGGCACTTTCGCCGAACCGATCTCCATCGAGGGAGACCGTAGCATGGGGGCGGCTATCGCCGCAGAGGATCTGAACGGTGACGGCCATGTCGACCTGGTGGTCGACGGATATGAGTCGCTCATTCTCTTTGGGGGCCGTGGTGACGGCACGTTTACCGGGTACTTCAAGTACTGGACCGGGAAATGGCCGGGCAATATCCTCATCGAGGATCTCAACCGGGACGGTCGACTCGATATCGTGGTGCCCAACAGAAATGTCGACACCGTTTCTGTGCTCCTCGGCGGTGAGCGTGGATTTCCCTCCACCGCCCCGATCTACACCTTCTGGGCGGAGCCCTACTCCATGGACCACGGTGACCTGACCGGCGACGGCGAGCCGGACCTCGCCCTGGCCCTGGCCGAGGAGGACTGCGTCGGATTGCTCCGCGGCGTGGGGGATGGCTCCTTTCTGGAATACGCCTGGATCTCGGTGGGGGACGATCCGGTCCAGGCGGTCGTCGAGGACTTCGACGGCGACGGCATCGGCGACCTGGCGGTGGCGCACCGGTCGTTGTCGGAAGTGTCGGTGTTCCGGGGCCTGGGCGGCGAGACCTTCAAACTGGTCACCCGCTATCAGGTGGGCTCATATCCGGCCGCATTGGCTGCCGCCGACTTCGACGGCGACGGCCATCCGGATCTCGCCGTTACCCTCTACGAGCAGGACCAACTCCTGGTAGGGGTGGGCGGCGGTGACGGAACGTTCGCGTTCGGCGAGCACTACGACACCGGCCATCATCCGGTCGACGTCGTTTCCGCCGATCTCGACGGTGACGGTCATACCGACCTGCTGGTCCACGGCGGCTATTCCGCGACGCTGACCGTGCTTCTCAACGACGGCAGCGGCGCCTTTCCCGGCGGGGAGACCATCAATCCCCCCTTCGGTTTCCGTTCCATCGCCCTTGGCGATCTCGACCAGGACGGCGTTCCGGACGTCGCCCTCAGCTATTTAAGGGAGATGTTCCTGATGATCGGTAACGGGGACGGTACGTTCACCGAGGGGGACATTATCGAATTGTACGAATACGCCCAACGGGTGGCCATCGGTGATTTCGACCAGGATGGGCTGAACGACCTCGCCGTCTCCCACGGCCAGGTCGGCCATGTCTCGCTGCACCGAGGGCTGGGCGGCGGCAGTTTCGAACGTGCCGGACGTTACGGCGCCGGCAGGTATCCGTCGATGATGGCTGTCGGCGATTTCGATCATGACGGCGCCCCTGACCTGGCCGTGGCGAACGAACGGGGCGGCGGCGTGTCCGTGTTGATCAACAATCGTCGGGGCAGCCGGACGATCGCCGCCGATCTGGCCTGTACGCCGTCCTCCGGCACCCTGCCCCTGGACAGCCTCGTCGAGATCGCCGTCGGCAATCGCTGTGCCGGACAACCGCGCCGCATCGCGGCCCGGCTCGGGGTCGAGCTGGCCGGTGGAACGTCCTTCTCCAACTGGCGCCACGGGCAGGCCTTTCTCGATCCGGGCGAGACGTTCACCTCCTCCTGGAACCTCCATTTTCCCTTCACCGATGCATTGACCGGGCTGAACCTGCTCACGCTCGAAATCGAGGACATCACCCCGGCGCCGTACAACCAGCCGCCCTACCCGCCCAGCGGGGACATCTCCCGCGAGTTCGCCGCCGTGATCGGGGCGGGGCCGTGATACGCCCTGCCGGAATTACCCCAGCTCGGTGACGAACAGCTCGTTTTTCGGCACGCTGTCTTCGGCCAGTTCGAGGATGCGGCGGTGGTGGGTGAAGAGGATCACCTGGGTCTGTGTCGACAGTTCGGCGAGGGCGGTGAGGCCGGCCCTGGCCCGCCGGTCGTCGAAGTTGATCAGGATATCGTCCACGACCAGGGGGATCGGTGCGTTGTTCGACAGGTGCATCTCCAGGCTGGCCAGCCGCAGGGCGAGAAAGAGCTGGTCGCGGGTGCCGTCGCTCATCTGCTCCACGTTCACCCGTTCCTCCGAGGGCCGCACCCCCACCAGCACCGGCTTGTCGTCCTCGAGAAACTCGGTGGCCAGTGTCGCGAAGCTCCCCGTGGTGAGTGTGCCGAACAGCGCACCGGCCCGCTTGACCAGCGGGGCCTGGTGCCGTTCGCGGTAGGCCTCGATTTCCCGGCTCAGCAGGTTCTGGGCCAGGCGCACCGGCAGGTAGCGCCGGACGGCCTCCCGCAACCGGGCCAGGGCCGACTCCGCCTCTTCGGCGGCTTCGGTGGCCGGCCGCTCCCGTTCCATGGTTTTCAGCCGCTCCTGCAGCTGCCCCCGCTCGTTGGCCACGTTTTCACGCCGCTGATCGAGGTCGGTGATCTGTGCCCCGGCAGCTTCGACCAGGGCCGGCAGGCTGTCGGCGTCGACCTCTTTCACCTCCGTCATGGTGTCCGCCACCGTCCGTCCCGCCGACTCTTCGGCCAGCCTGGAGCGGTGGTTGTCGATCGCCTGGTCCAGGCTTCGGGCCTCCCGTGACAGCTCCTCCAGTTCCGGCAGATCTTCGGGCGAGGAACAGCCGGCCTGACGGCAGAGGGCCTCCAGTGTTTCTCCGGCCGTGGTTTTGAGGCTTCGGGCTTTACGAAGGCGCGCCTGCTCCTTTTCCAGGGCTTCTTCCTTGGTGCTGCGGCGCGCGGCGGTCTGACCGACGGCCTCCACCTTCGTATGCAGCCACTGTATGGCCTGGTCCAGCTCCAGGCCCTCGGGCAGGTCTGAGAGGTCGGGCCCCAGCTGTTCGAGCAGCTGGCGCACCTCCGCTTCGAAATCGTTCCGCTCGGCCCGCATGCCGTCGATTCGCTCCTGGAGCTGGTCCGATTCGTCCACCAGGCGGAAGAGCTTCTCCAGGCTTTCGAGAACTTCGTATGTTTCGTCGGGCTGGAGGTCGGTGTCGAGGGCCGCATCCGCAAGGGCTCGTTCCCATTCGGCAGTCCACTGCTCGAGCCCGGTCTCCTCGTCGACCGCCTCCTGCCGCTTGCGGGCCACCAGGTCGGATTGCCGCTTGAGCCGCTTCTCCAGTTCGGCGTGTTCGCTGGCGACTCCCTGGAGCTGCTGCAGCGCCTGCTCAGCGCGGTCGAGCACCCTCTCCAGCGATTCATCATCGGCCAGTGCAGGCGTGCCGGCGGCGGTGAGGGCGGCCCCCAGCGATTCCCGGGCCTCCTCGATTTTTTCGGACAGCTTCTTCGATTTCTCCTGCTCGCTGCGGAAGGTTTCGGCGATCTCGATGATTCGGGCCACCCGTTCCAGCCAACCCTTCATCTCCCGGGGGGTGAGAGGCGAAACACCGTGGTCGGCCCACAGTGTCTCCCATGCCCCATTGATCTCGGCGAGGTCCTGCGCCTCCTGTTCCAGGCGTCCGGTGAGCGAGGTGATCTTCAGGCCGAGTTCATGGATATCGGTCGTGAGCATCGCTGCCTTGGATACCCGGTCCGACTCGCGGCGCAGGCGATCGACCACGTCGTCGGCTTGCGCCACCTGGTGCTCGTAGGCCTCGGCCAATGGCCGGCCCGGCGAGTAGGCCTCGATCTCATCCCCGGTGACATCGTCCTTCTCCCAGGCGCGGCGCACCAGTCGCCAGCCCCGGTCGCGGTGCTTGCGGCGCTCCACCAGGTCCTGCTCCAGCGGGACGGCCCCCGAAGATTCCAGCTGCTTCAGTCCTCTCTCGGCTTCTTCGAGCCCGGCCCGACTCGTTTCGATTTCGGCGGTGGTTTGCTTCGCTTGCTCTTCCGCCGCCTCCAGCTTCTTTTCGAAGCGTTCGACCGTCTCGACGGCCGGGAAACCGGCCTCGAGCAGGGCCGGCAGCGAGCCCGGCCAGCCCTGCAGCCTTTTGAGCTGTTCGCCGCAGACCTGCTCGCCGCGGGCCGATTTGGTATCGTGTTCGTCACGCTGCTTTTCGATGTCGCCCAGGCGGGAGGCGCGCTTGACCGCCTGCTGCAGGTCGCCGGTGTCCGGCGGGTCGCCCAGCTCGGCCAGTGCCGAGCGGGCCAGATCCAGTTCGGCTTCGGCCTCGCGAATCGCCTTTCCGGTGGCTTCCATCCCACTGATCTTTTTCTGGTGATCCTTGATCAGCGTGCGGATCCGACCCTTCTGACGGGCGCCGGGCCGCAGGGCGGCAGCTTCGGCCAGCGGGTGCCCTGGCCGGATCTCTTCGAGCCGTTGGGCGGCCTTTTCATTTTTTTCCTGCTGCTCGCCGATCCGCAGGGGCAGGTCCCGGCCGTTCTTGCGGTATTCGCCGAGCGCTTCGTGCAGTCGTGATATCTCGGCCCGGGCACCCAGCAGCAGCTCGGGCGCTTCCAGCGCTTCCAGCTCCTGCTCCAGCTGATCGATCTCCGCCTCGGCCTCGCGCGCCGTTTCCATGGAGCCTTTGAGCTGTTCCTTCGCGTTCCGTCGATCGTCGGCAAAGGTGTCGGGCAGCAGGACCACATCCCCCATGGCGGCCCGGTCGGCCTCGGCCTTTTCCAGGGCGCCCACCACCGGGCCGAGACGCTGAATCCGCTCCAGCCGCGTCTTCTCCCGGCGGTGCCGGGCCAGTTCCTCCTGGAGGCGCTCTCCCTCCCGCTCGGCCTCCTCCAGCTGCTCTTCGAGGTCGGTCCAGTCCTGGCTGCGCAGCTGGCATTCGCGAATGATTTTACGTGCGGCTTCATACTCCGCGGCAGCACGGTTGATCCGGGGGATCTGGCCCCGCGGGAGAAAGAGGTCGCCCGCCTCCTGTTCCAGCCGTTGGCGCACGTCGCGCAGCAGGCCGGCCGATCCCAGGCCGGCGGCGAAGAGGCTTTCACCAACCTCCCCCCGGCCGGCGAGAATCTCCCGGCCGCCTTCCTTCAGGCCCGCGTGGTCCAGGCCGAACATCCGCCGGAAGCCGTCCTGGTCCACACCGTGGAGGTATGGCGCCAGGGCATCGTCTCCCAGCGGGTCGCCGTCCGGCGAGAGGATGGTCGCCTTGCGGCCCTTGCGCCGCACGAAGGCCAACTCCTCGCCCTGCCCGTCGGCGATTCGCCCGCCGATCCGCAGGTCGCTGGCCTTGTGCCGGAAATCGAAGGTCGTGCGCTGGCCAAAACCGTAGAGCAGGTGGGTCAGTGCGGCCAGCGCGGTGCTCTTGCCCGCCTCGTTGTCCCCGTAGACCAGGTGGAGCCCCTCGGTTCCGCCGGAGAGGTCGATAGTGCAGTCGGTGAATGCGCCGAAGGCGATCAGCTGTAATTCGAGCAGCTTCATTGGTCGCCTCCGCTCGCGGCCAGTCGCGCCACCAGCAGGTCCCGGGCCTCTTCCAGCGCATTGCGCATCAGCTGCCGGTCGCCCAGGTCGAGGGGGTCTTCGCCCCGCGCCAGGTCGGCGGGCAGTTTCTTCTGCAGGTCGTCGAAGATCCCCGACAGGGCGTCCAGGTGCTCGTCGTCGGCTTTGACCTCGCCGATCGTGCGCAGCAGCCCCCCCAGGGCGTCGTCCCTGGCCATCGCCGCTTCGAGATCGATCTCCAGCCGAGTCTCGAAGCGCACGCTCTCGATCCAGACATCGGCGCCGGTCAGCGCCATCGACCGGGCCCGCGTCTCGCTGCTCCACTTCTCACGGTCGTCGGCCAACTCCCGGTGGGCCCGGCAACTGCCGGTGACCCGACAGCGCACGGCCAGCGGCCGGCCGCCGGCCTCGCCGGCCTCTTCATCCACCGCGGCCACCAGCCGGTCCACCACCTCGTTGCCGTCCTCGGCGCCGGTGGCGTCGACCTCGCAGATCGCCCAGCGCAGCACGCTGAGGTCCCGGAACTCGACCTCGCTGATCGAGCCTTCCTCCACGGTGACCAGGCAGCAGCCCTTGGCCCCGGTCTCCCGCACGTGGCGGCCCTGCAGGTTGCCGGGATAGACGATCCAGGGGGAGCCACTGGCCACGGTCTCCCTGGTGTGCACGTGGCCCAGCGCCCAGTAGTCGTAGCCCTTGGCCTTCAGGCCGTCCACCGAGCAGGGGGCGTAGACGTCGTGTCCCGGCCGGCCGTCGAGGCTGGTGTGCAGCAGGCCGATGTTGAGCAACCCCTCCACCGGCGGCGGGTAACCCTCGCTGAGGTCTTCGGTCTCCTTGCGGGCGCGGAAGCTGCGGCCGTGGACCGCCACGCCCGCATCGTCAAGCGTCACGGTTTCGGCCCTGCGGCTGGAGAACTGGTGCACGTTTCCCGGCAGGGTCAGGTGCTTCATCGAACTGTTCAGCGCATCGTGGTTTCCCCGGATGAGGAAGACCCGGATGCCGGCCTCCTGCAGGCGCGCCATCCGGCTGATGAAGTAGAGGCCGGTCTTGTAGTCCCGCCAGTCGCCGTCGAAAACGTCGCCGGCCAGCAGCACCAGGGCCGCCTCTTCGTCGATGGCCAGCTGGACCAGCTGCTCCAGGGCCTGCCGCGTGGCGTTGCGAATGCGCTCGGCCGGCGCCCCCTCGTAGCGCTCAAGACCACGCAATGGACTGTCCAGGTGCAGGTCGGCGGCGTGAATGAATTTCAAGGCGGCACCTCCGGACGTGTGATGCAGACTGCTCAGAGAAGCGGACGGGAAGGCAGCGGCGGATGCCCCTTCCATGCCATCGGTGAAGGCCATATTATTGTAGAGAAGCGGATGGACGCAAACGGCAACCGCCGCCCGGACCGGCACGGTTCGGAACGTCAACGCCGCCGTGCTGTTGCCGATGGAGTTGACGACGCCCGCCGGCATCTCGGGTAGAATGGCGGGCAATGGCCGTGCCATGCGGGTGTGCCACAGACCACAGCGTCTTCCTGGTGGATTCGGCGCGCAGGCGCGTATCCATCCTCGGCAGCGTCCACAGGGATTGGCTGCCGATCCACGTCGAGAGGGGCAAGCGTGGGGAGAAATGCCGCAAAGGGTGCGGGTGACCGCCGCCGGGTCTCCAGATTGATGTCCCTGGTGGGGCTCGGCTCCGAAAGTGAACACCAGCAGGCGGTGCTGCGCCTGGTGCTTGGCAGCATTTTCTGCAGCTACCTGCTTTACATCACCCTGCGGGACGGTGTCGTCCTCGGACGTGACCGGTTTGTGCTCATCGGGATGGGGATCTTCTTTCTCCGTGCCTTCGGCATCATCATCTGGCTTCATCTCTCGCCGGGTGTTTCGGTGCCGAGACGGCTGATGGGGATCTTGTCGACAATGGCGCGGCAACGGTCGCCCTCTATATCCTCGGGGAATTGGGGCCCCGCTGTGCATCGTCTATCTCTGGGTCAGTTTCGGCAATGGCTTCAGGTTCGGCGAGAAGTACCTGGCCTTTTCCACGGGCTGCGCCGTGCTGGGGTTCTCCACTGCTGCCTGGTTCAGCCCGACATACCGTCTCGGGCCTTATGTGACCATGGCGTTCCTCGCCGGGCTTATCATTCTCCCCCTCTACGTGGCGGCGCTCCTTCGCCAGTTGCGACACACGCTTGAACTGGCCCGAAATGCCGGCCGGGCGAAGTCCACTTTCCTGGCGACGATGAGCCATGAAATCAGAACGCCACTCAATGGTGTGGTGGGCATTTCGGAAATGCTGTCCAGGACCAGTGTGGACACCAGGCAAACGCACTATGTGGAGATGATCGGCCGCAGCAGCGAATGGCTGATGCGGGTCATTACCGATGGCCTGGATTTTTCGAAGATCGAGGCCAACGAATTCCTTCTCCTCAGCGAGCCCTTCAGCCTCAGGGAGGTACTCGAGGATCTTGGCCGACTGTATCAGGGTGTGGAGAGTGATCGTGATGTTTCGATGCTCATGGAACTGGATCAGGACCTCCCCGAGCAGGTCGTCGGTGATCCGTTGCGGCTGACCCAGGTGGTGGGGAACCTGCTCACCAATGTATTCAAATTCACCGAGCGGGGGGAAGTCCGCTGAGCAGGCCAGCTCCCTGGTGGCCCGCCTGAATGAGGACCGGGCGGAGTGACCTCGGAACGCCAGGAAATTCTCCACGAAGCGAAGATGACGACCGGCCGCTTGTCCATGCACCAGGAACCGCCAAGCTGGAACCGGCTGCCGGCCACCTGACGAGCCGGGAACTGACGACGTTGGTTCGCTTGCTGGAAAAGGCCCGGCAGTGCCCGGAAGAATCAAGCTGACGTGCCGACGAATTTTTTTGGCAATTACATGACATGTCATTGAATGACATGTGAATCTCGGGAGCGAAGCACATGATCACCCTCAGAAGAGCCGAGGACAGAGGCCACGCCAACCATGGCTGGCTCGATACGTACCATACGTTTTCCTTTGCCGCGTACCATGATCCGGCCCACGTTCACTTCCGGGCGCTGCGAGTGATGAACGAGGACGTGGTGGCGCCGGGCCAGGGCTTTGGAACGCACCCCCACGACAACATGGAGATCGTGACGTGTGTGCTCGAAGGGGCCCTCGAGCACCGTGACTCCATGGGCAACGGTGAGGTGTTGCGCCCCGGCGAGTTCCAGCGGATGAGCGCCGGCACGGGCATTACTCACAGCGAGTTCAACCCCTCGGCCGACGAGCCGGTGCACCTCTACCAGATCTGGCTCTTCCCCG
>Ga0180435_10007410_pt1 | contig 10459 bp, 7 predicted proteins | sample SS_ome_3_FD_132467 | JGI IMG/M metagenome (GOLD analysis project Ga0180435, IMG submission 132467) | Hypersaline lake sediment archaeal communities from the Salton Sea, California, USA - SS_3_S_1 metaG | ecosystem: Environmental > Aquatic > Non-marine Saline and Alkaline > Hypersaline > Sediment... | reverse complement strand
ATTCTGGGCTATTCCGAGGTTCCCCTGGTTTCATCCGACTACAATGGCTCGGCTTTGTCCTCCATCTTTGACGCGGATACAACCTATGTCATCGGCGACATGGTCAAGGTGCTTTCCTGGTACGACAACGAATCAGGATATTCCAACCGCATGGTGGATCTCGCCGCCATGGTCGGCTCCATGCTATAAAATAGAAACTCGCCGGCCCTCTGGCCGGCGAGTTTTTATTTTTCTACGCGGCTTCGCCGCTATTAATCAATGATTATGTATCAGGTATATCTTTAGAAAAGATTTAGATTTGATCTTTCTTTATTAGTATTTATTATAGACATTAGAAACATGACCCATCATGGCTGACAATTATTAAGATAGGATTTTATATATCATATTCAGATGGTTAGTGGAACTGACCGTTTCTAATGAACAGGAGATTGAAATATGAGTGTACGAACGCCGTTGATTGCCGGAAATTGGAAGATGTATAAAACCTGCGGGGAATCCGTTAAGTCGGCCCAGCAGCTCAAAAGCCTGGTTGAGGGGGTTACGGGAACCGACATTATGATCGCCCCGACCTTCACGTCACTTGAACCGGTGTTCAACGCCATCAAAGGCAGCAGAATCAATCTCGGCGGACAGAATCTGCACTGGAAGACAGAAGGCGCTTTTACCGGCGAAATATCAGGCGACATGCTGAAATCCGCAGGGTGCAGCTTTGTGATCATCGGGCATTCTGAAAGGCGGCAACTTTTTGGGGAAACAGATGAGAGCGTAAATAAAAAAATCACGGCCGCACTTTCATGCGGATTGAAACCCGTATTCTGCATCGGTGAATCCGAAGCGGAAAGGGATTCGAATTTAACGTTTTCAGTACTTGACAAACAGGTGCAAGCTGGGTTAAGGGGTTTTGTTTCAGATGACCTGAAGGATCTGGTACTTGCTTATGAACCGATCTGGGCCATCGGGACGGGTAAAACCGCCACATCGGAACAGGCGCAGGAGGTTCACACGTTTTTAAGGGCTTCCACTGCCAAGCAGTTCGACGATGCCCTGGCACAATCCATGCGCATCCTTTACGGCGGCAGCGTCAAACCGGCCAATGTCGCCGAACTGATGTCCATGCCCGACATTGACGGCGCCCTGGTGGGCGGCGCAAGCCTGGACCCGGAAACGTTCAGCCAGATTATAAAATTTTAACTTGAATAAGGTAATTTAAATTTACGGATTAACCATATGTCAATACTTGTAATTGTTATCCACATAATTGTATCGATCGCACTGATCATGATCGTTCTGCTCCAGACGGGCAAAGGTGCGGACATGGGCGCAGCATTTGGCGGCGGTTCCAGCCAGACGCTTTTCGGCAGCACAGGGGCCTCAACCTTTTTAAGCAAGGCCACCACTGTTGCCGCCATTGTTTTTATGCTGACGTCGCTAACACTGGCCTATGTAGCCGGGAGCAAAAACGGCAAATCAGTGGTCATGGAAACGGCAGCGCCCATCGAAGAGACGATTCCCTCCCCTGCTGCCGAACCTGCTGCCCAGCCAGGCGCTGATCAGGAAAAAACCGAATAACATGCTTGTGCCGAAGTGGTGGAACTTGGTAGACACGCTATCTTGAGGGGGTAGTGGCTCACAGCCGTGCCGGTTCAAGTCCGGCCTTCGGCACCATTTTTTTTCTTAACCTTTTGTTCTAACTCTAAATATCAACTCCGTAAAACCACTTAAAAGTGGTGTTTCACGAAGAATTGGGGAAAAGTCGCATCACTGGTACATAATGACCCCTTCATTGGGGTACGTTTGCCAGTGAAAGGAGCTGACTATGAAGCCCAGTTTTTCAACCGCTCGATCCTCCCCTTCTTATCTTCTCCGCACTCCGTATTCATATTATTTCCGCATAAAGATTCCTGACGATTTGCGTTTGCATTTCAACGGCAGAACTGAAATAAAACGATCACTCGAAACCGGATACCTGTCCGAAGCTAAATACAAAGCCCGGGTTTTAGCTGGTCAGATCCAGCGTCTTTTCAGGTATCTCAGGACTCGAGGAAAGGACGATATAGAAATGGCAACAAAGCTCACCGACGATCTGTTGAATGAAATCATTACCAAGTTCATCCAAGGCCACCTTGATGGCTTTGAAAATGAGATGGTCAAAGACCGTAAGCGTCCTCTATCTGAAGACGAACTCGAGAACATGGAATATGGATATTGGTTCGTCGGTTCTGAATCTAAGGAAGCCTTGGCTACTGGAGACTATGAATTCATCAGCGACAGCGCTGACGGCATTCTGAAAAAAAGGGGCATTAAAGATCTGGACAAAATTGATTACAGAAAGCTTTGCCGGGAGCTTCTGAAGACTCAGGTCGAGGTCTTCGGTAAATTGGAAAAACAGGTCTATGGGAATTATGGTCATGAAGGCCAGGGTATCGTTCCTGGTCAAGCTGGAACTCCAGCCACCACCACAGCCCCAATCCGAACCGATACCCTACGGCAAGCTGTCTCCGACTACCTAAATGAGAAAAAGGAAGACCTTAAGGCAAGAACCCTCCACTCCTATAAATCCTATATCGATCACATTCTACAGCATTTCGGCGAACAGACCCAGCTTCATACAATTGATTACATGACGGTAAAAACGTTTCGTAATGGTTTGAAATCCGGTGAGTTAAGCTCACAGGGCAATCCTCTATCACCAAGCCGCATCAATAATTACCTGATGCTCTTGAAGAATATCTATGACTTGGCTATGCGAAAGGATATCCAATTGATCAGAAACCCTGCCGAGGGCTTGAGGTTGAGGGACAACAAGGTCAGGGCTGATCAGAGACAAGATATCTTCTCCTTAGAAGATCTTGAACTGATGTTCATCAAGTCCAAGGAATACTGTAAAAATACGCATAGCAAGCCAGCAAATTTCTGGATACCACTTCTTGGCCTGTATACTGGAGCAAGGTTAGAGGAACTTTGTCAGCTGTTTGTTACAGATGTTATCGAGAAGGACGGGCTCTGGTGCCTCGACATAAATGAGGCTGACGCACCGGATCTGAAATCTGTTAAGACCAGCGAGCAGAGAATTGTCCCTTTACACCCGTTTCTTGTCGAGGATCTCAGGTTTGTGGAATTTGTAAAAAGAGTGCGACCTCGCAGAAAAAATGCCAGAGTGTTCCATGAACTGAAACGTGTCAGAAACAGGTGGGGTCACGGTCTTGGGCAATGGTTCACCAAGTTTAAAACAAGTGCTGGCGTGAAGGCTCCACCACGAAAAAAGACATTCCATAGCTTTAGGCACACATTCATCAATTATCACAAACAGCATGGAACCGATCTGAAGCACCTGAAGGAGGTCGTAGGCCATAGCTCTGGAGATATTACGTTAGGACGCTACGGGAAGGCATTTGAGCCGAGAATACTATTTGAGCATGTGATTTCAAAGACAGATTATGGTCTTGATATGCGCCATTTGAAGAAGAGTAGGTTCGTTCCGAGATAAATCATAGACGTCTGAATAGTGTCGCGCAACAAGTGAGCACCTGAGCTGAAACTGAAGTCGCGACTCCCAACGGCAACTCAAAACTTGGCATTGGGTTGGCCTTCACCGCCGTCGGGGTCATAGTTAACGAGTCCAAATTAGAAGCGCTGGCTGTCTTTCACTTAACAACCTGAATAAAGGAGATACAAGTGCCGAAAGATTCCATCTCCGATCAATTATCAACAAAGTCTCGCTTTTACATAGCCCTTGGTCACTACCTGCAAACCTTCTCGTTACTTGAAGTTAACATTGGGCTTTGTATACGGCTCCTTGTCAACCGACAGGACCCCAGAGTCGCTCATCCATTTCTTCATCGGATGTCAACGCAGCGACAGTTGGAGGCCCTAAAGGATCTCATTTTCTATAAGCATGCAAACGACAATCCCCAAACGATTGCAGGCTTCAATAAATGGTTTAAACATGCAACGCAGGCTAAGGCTGCAAGAAACAGTCTTGTCCATGGTTATTGGGAGTACACCAACAGAGAAGAAAAGCCAATACGATTCACGCCATTAAGCTGGTCCTATGGACCAGATCCGAATGTTGCTGAAAGACCTTCTCAGGATATGTCATTGTCCGACTTTGAGGCAATAGTAGCAAAGATGGAAGGTATCTTTGATGAGTTCATGCGCCTCAGAAAAATTCATGGCTTGTAACCATATGAATATTTTGCAAAAAAATATACGCTAAAAAATCAGTGTGCGAGGTACCGTATGCGCCCATATATACGGTTCTTGAGAGGCGCCCCCCCGTACCTTATTCTGTAGAAACCTGTGTGTCTTACATTATGAGTATATGAGCTCCCCTTGCTGGAGGGAACCTGGGTGGGTAAGCCCTTCGAGCCAAGGATTCTTTTTGATAATGTGATTTCAAAGACAGATTACGGTCTGGACTTTGGCCACTTGAAAAAGAGCAAGTACGTGCCGAGATAATGATCTTATGCGCAACAAAAGAGCGCCTGAACAGAAACTCAAATCGCGCCTCCCGTCGGCCACTCAAGACTTGGCTTTAGGTTTTCCTCCTCCGCAACTGGGAGCCGACGCTTGATGATCCTTTTGAATCTCGGAATATTTGCTTGACCTAATAGCCACGGGTGATGGTATCTTTAGTTTGGCTTGGGTGGTGATCGTCTCCATTTATCTGTAATGTGGAGATGACATAACTTGACCCACCCAATAAAATCATCTATATATCCATCAGCGCACTTAAATCACATTTGACCTGTATCCGATTCCACCCCCTGCACCTGTGCTGATCTGATTGTTGCCTTGTTCTTACCCTTTCATCATCTCGATTCCCAATACATATTTTCATTAACCTGAAAGGAGGGAATTATGAAATCAATATTCATTTTATTAGTCAGCATTTTATTTGTTGTATTTACAGCAAACATATTAATTGCAGAAAATGAATATACTGCAACAGCAAATGAAGAATTATTCGGAATATGGATTAATATGGACTACCAAGAATCTACCAAAACTCGATCGCCACAAAAATATATTTTAAAATTGGGGGAAGGTGAACTCTATGCATCTGTTAATGATACTGAACCTTTGTGGACAGAAGAAATAAGCATATCTCATAAATGGACAGATGCTGAAGGCAATATTTGGTATAAGTACCGATGGAATGCAGGTCTAATAGGTAGTAATTTTGTACTTTCTAAAATTAGTGAATCGGGTAAAACCTTTGAATATACGATGAGCCAATGGGAGTATCCAAAAGCAATTGACCACAACCACGATACTTATAGAATATATTTCCGTCATTAAATAATAATATAAAAAATTAATAACAGGGCAAAGAATGGCCCTGCTTTTTTGGTGACATCTCCAACAAAACGGTAGATATCAGACACCTCAAAAATTACCGGTGTGCGATTATTATCACAACAGGCTAAATCCTGTGTTCATCTATCCTTCCGGTGACCGATTGAAATAACCAGACGGTATCGGTAAAATTTACATCAAACTTGATAACTGGACATCTCTCCATCAATCAAAGGGTTTTTAGGGGCATGGCCAACCAGTTAATTAGACTCACCTTAGATACAATGAGAATCATTACTTACGTGATATCGGGCTAAGGGCAATTTCATGAAATCTAACACCACGGAATTTAGAATCTTCATTGTGATTTTGCTGCTCATGATATGGTGTAATATTGGATTGGCAGCAGGTGGCAAGCCAGATTATTGGCCGACTCAAAGATGGAGAACCGCATCTCCCGAAAGCCAGGGAATGGACTCCGAATACCTGTTGAAAATGATGAAGACGATTTGGGAACAAAAAATTGGAATCAACTGCGCTCTGATCGTCCGCAATGGTTATATCGTGTTCGAATCTAACAGTTATGCATATCATCACAGTGATATGCGAAATGTCCAGTCATGCACAAAGAGCGTTGCCTCTGCACTGATTGGAATAGCCATTGACAAGGGATTCATAAAAGATGTCCACCAACCAGTATTGAGTTTTTTCCCGGATCGGAAAGCAAAAAAACTCGATACAGATAAAAAGATGATGACCCTTGAGAATCTATTAACCATGACCACTGGCCTTAAATGTCGCGATTCACACTTCTACCAATGGGATGGGTTGACGCGAATGCAATCGCGTAGGGATTGGGTCAAATATATGATTGATTTGCCAATGGTTGAAAAGCCGGGAACCCATTTCGAATATTGTAACGGAGCCTCTTTTCTTCTCGCAGCCATTTTACAGGAACAAACAGAAATAAATGCACTTACGTTTGCGGAAAAAAATCTTTTTGCTCCCCTGGGCATTTATAAGGTCGAGTGGCCATCCAATCCACAGGGGATAACTATTGGCTGGGGGCAACTACGGATGCGGCCGAGAGACATGGCGAAACTTGGATACCTTTACTTGAACGACGGCTTATGGGATGAGACGCAGATCATATCCTCTAAATGGATAAAGGACTCCACCCGAAAGCATACCATCGCTTCAGGGGTTCCTGGATACGGTTATCAGTGGTGGATAATTACCGACGACATCTACGCTGCTGTCGGCTATTATGGTCAGTTCATCATGGTCGCTCCAAAAGAAAAAATAGTTGCTGTATTCACCAGCAGCCTCCCTTTCAAAGCCATGTATATCCCAATAGGATTGCTGGGAGCATATATACTTCCATCGGCAAAATCGCCGACACCGTTGCCAGAAAATCCAGGCGTGAATAAGAAGATTTCATCCCTAATCAACCATTGGCAAACCACAAGCCCTTTTGCCCGAACTAAGATGGAGATGGCGGAAGAACAAATAAAGACACAATCTGGGGTTAAGTTAAAAACATACTTAAACAATGAGTACGGATTCAGAGTGTCGCATGACGTTATGCTCTTAGATATGGAACGGCTATATGCACTACCCCCACCGGTAATATTTGAACGAAGGGGTCTACTGGGTTTTCCGGTATTGGCCGTCATGGTGGATGATATTCCGCTGGGGATGGCATTGAGACAAACAGGAAATTATATGGTCGAGTTCTATAAAAGTTGGCCGCAGATTAAATACGCTAAAATTAAAAAGCAGGAATTGATACAACTCCAAGAGGGACTGAACGCTAATTATGTCGAAATCGAGTTGAAATACTTATCGAGGAAAATCTATTCGGTTTGTGTTTTTGCATATAAAAATAATAAAATTATTGGTGCTGTAGTCGGGGGTGAGAAAGGAACACCTATTGAATATTTGGCGGTCATGGCAAAATCGTTAAGATTTGAGAAATAACATTACAACCGTATGTACAGATGGCTCCAACCCATCAACGGTTTCGAAGACATCTAAAAAGTTGTGATACTGTCAATCGATGCCCTGTCCTTAATGTCCGGAATTGCAATTAATGTGTAGCTCAGGACACGTCATATTTTATGTGGTAATTTGTCGGCCTGAAGCTTTAGTGTGCGTATACCGATTATCTATAGTGCAAGCATAAACCTCATCTTGAGCGGTCTGGGAAACTTGCTTTTCAGCCTTACCATGCTCTTGTGAATCTTCTTCTAAGACAGCCGCCAGATGAAGGAGCTAAGAGTCTGGATACCATTTCCTACGTGAACGATGGATTTATTTGTCAGCTCGCCGGGGCTGTTGATGACACCCCCCGCCTTAATCATGGCCGCGTTAAGACATTCCCTGGAATGGCTCCAGTATCATGAGAAGACACCTTGCTATATGCTCCTATTAATCAAAAACGATCTCCCAGCCACCTTTCACCTTTACTACAGAACGACCAATATGCGATGCAATAATAGATTTAATGTTCTCAATCGCTGATCCTTTGTCACCCTGTTTTTCATAATGGTGTTCTTTATTCGGAAACAGTTTCCAGCCATTTTTCAGAGTCCTCCGCTTTCCATCCACGTAAATAAATGGTTTAAAATAGCCACTATATCCATAGTTAGTGTGCCCCCCTCTTGCTGAATATCGGCCAAGCATATCGCTTTTAGGTTGGAGTTGTATCGTCCCATCAGCATATAGACTCTCTTTCCGTAAAGTCACACAACCTTCAGAAGTTCCAAATCCAGAGGTGCTGAAAATCTCGTAACCTTCAGACAAATAATTTTGAGCCTCTTCCTCAGGGACATCAAAGTAATCGATGTGTTTATCGTCTCCATCATCCCAATCAAGCACCTCACCGTTTATTTTAACTTCAGTTTTCATTTTCAAATCTCACCTTATTGTTCTCAGATATGATAGTGCAAAATAAAATATATTGACCAATCAACCATTTAACATCTTCAGCGCACTTTCGATGAACTCTACCTTCCTCGTATGATAGACATCACCAAATGTTTCCATAATGATATTTTCCAATTTATCAGCGTCTGCTGCATGGCATCCAAAGGAATCGTGAACCATACTAAAATTGTTGATGTCATTATTCAGCAATTCAAGTATAGTCATCATCATGTGGCTCGCATCATGACTATGTACCAAATTCGGCACTGAACCACTTTTTGATGCTGCTACGTCAACTTTAAACTTATTCTCTAAATTCAATATAATATCCCCCCAGAAGGTATCTACCTTTTGCGGGCTATTGGGTTTTCGGTAGTCTTGTATCACCGTTAGCCCTATTGGGGTAATCCAGGGAAAAGAAGCCCCTCTAACTTTCAGTTCTGGCACTTTCCCATTTATTGGTATCATTAGCTTCTTTAATATTGGAGCGCTGTACATACTCCCTTTCTTAGAAATTGATTCTACGAATTTTTGAATCCCATCCATAGATTTAACAACTTTCTTTGACATTTCCCTGATTGCTTGTTGATTCTTAGCTGCCAGGTAATGACAGGCCTTCCATTTTGACCCTTCTCCGAGATAGGATCCATTTTCCGATTCAGCATCTCTTTTTTTAAGTTCTTTCATCAACTGGTTCTTAAACCCCTCAAGAGTAGCGCCATACGGGAGTGTCATAACATTTCTTTTAACAAAGGTTCTATCCACCTTTCCTACCCAAAGCTCCGCAAGTTTAATGCCGTTTTTTGCATCTTCCTCAACCATCCTGGTTACTCGGTCTGATACCATTTTGTAAAAGTCTTGTTGCTTACTGTCGTGAGGGACCTGAACAAGAGCATTAACCAAGAATGACAGCTCCCAGTCTCCGGCAAGATAGGCAAGATGCTGTAATCCATTGCATGACATATCAATTTGAACGGGCAAATGACTTTTGAACTCGGAACCTAATTCCATGTAATCAGCCCACTCAAAACAAAATGCAAGAAATTGAAAAGGGTCATCTGCTTCTGCCCAGAACATATTTCCTTCGAGGGGCTTATGTGCAGATTTAATTATTTCTGCCGTATTTTTCTCAACCCATTTAACCCGATCATCCAAGGATTCTTTATCAGCCTCTCCATGACAGTTGGCACCATGGACGGCCAACCAATAAGCTCCATGTCGTCCAAGTTTTTTTCCTTTCGCAAATTCTATTAATGCTTTTCCGGAATCATTAGATTGAGGGTGAAGAAATATTGTTGAAAGAGGATACATTCGCCCCCTCCAATCCATATTCCATGGAAAATAGATTTCTGGCTCATCACTAAGAATTTCTGCAAGCCATATTTTATACTTCAAGTTATATCGGTCTGGCCGTTTAATTTCCCATAATTTTTTCTTTGCGAAATATTGCCGATAATGTTTTCTGAATAAGTCGTTATTCTCTTTTTTGATCCTCTCTTTTTCTTTATCATTTTTCCAAGGTTGCTCAGGAAGAATGAGGTCATAGGGAGGTAGGCGAGCAATATCCCTTCCTTCGAGAGCTTTCAGGACTTCTAATACCTTCCTGCTAATTCGCCAGGGCGTATTCTGGATGGCATTTAGCGCTTTTTGAACGTTATTGATTCCCCTTGAATTCTCGGCTAACTTTAAGGCCTCTTCACGTCTGGTTTTGATGATAGGGTATCTCTTAGTAAAATATCCACCGTCATATACCCCATTCCACTGAAGCGGACGAGATGTCATCGGCAATTTTAAAAACTCAATCGATTCATAATTTACATGGCTTTCTCTAAGCCAATCCAATAGATCTTGTATTGGCCTTAGTACTTGGTGGCCCTCCACCATATCAATTCTGAATAGTCCGGTACTTTTGATAAAAGCATCTACAAGTTCCTCACCAATGAGCATCTGAGTCTCATGATTCCAATCATTCTCTTCAATCCCTACGCCTCTCCAAGCTTTTTCTAATTCAGCTCTTTTCCTAAATTCAGGTGCAGACTTATAGTCCTTGGATATATCTTTGCATTCTTGTTTATGTGCCTTTCTGAATGCCACATAATCGAGGTGTTTCCCTATTTCCTGGGACAGCTTGCCATATGTATTTTCAATTATCTCAATAACGGGAATGGTGTTAATACAGCGCTTGGTTAAAATAAATGCAATCTCTTCGTAGTTCTCGATATCAGATAAT
>Ga0180435_10007407_pt1 | contig 10462 bp, 16 predicted proteins | sample SS_ome_3_FD_132467 | JGI IMG/M metagenome (GOLD analysis project Ga0180435, IMG submission 132467) | Hypersaline lake sediment archaeal communities from the Salton Sea, California, USA - SS_3_S_1 metaG | ecosystem: Environmental > Aquatic > Non-marine Saline and Alkaline > Hypersaline >... | reverse complement strand
CCTTGCGGACGAGCGTGTAGGTGAAGCCCCGCCCGCCCGGAAGCAGTCGCGGGTCCTCGTAGCTCACCCTGTACTTGGCGTCGCCTTCGAGGAGCACGATATCGGTATCGACCAGCTTGTGTTCTCCGACCCTTTCGAGAAGAACGATAGAGGAGGACTTGGCTTCCTCGGTGGACATGTCGGCGTCTGAGGGGTTGCGCCTCGCGATCATGTACTCGCGGCTGTCCCGGCGCAGGAAGCCGCCGGGGTTCGTGTACTTGTGGTCCCCTTCGATGGAGAAAAGGGTATGTTTGGCCCGACATCGCATCGCGTAACTCTACGACACGCAGGGGTTTTCCGCGCAAGGTAGCATTTGCAAGCGACCATATAACAAATGCTACTTTCGGTCAAGAATAGTTTGGCTACATGAAGCCGCGATCGGCGAGGCTGACGTACTCATCCTCGCCAATGACGATGGAGTCGAGGAGTCGGATACCAAGAATATCCCCAGCCTCTACCGCTGTTCGAGTCAGGTGGATGTCTTCCTGACTGGGCTCGGCACCGCCCGAGGGGTGATTGTGAACGAGGATGACCCCCGTTGCGTTGGCAACAATCGCTGCCTGGAAAAGCGTTGCAGGTTCGATGGCGATGCTTCTGGCGCCACCCTTGGCAAGCTCGTGAATCCCGTGAACCTGGTTCTTCGAGTTCAGGAGCATCGCGTACATGCTCTCTTGCGGCGACGCCTCCAGCGACCTCATGATTTTGTAGACATCGTGCGAGCCATGGATCGAGGGAGATCCGTGCTTGTCCCATGAGGGCGATCGAACCAGTGCTGTCCGCACGCGGAGATCCTCGTAAGGGCCAATCGGCATCTCGACCCTGTGCGTCCTTTTTCGGCGAGGGTTCTGGACGAAATTCCCTTCGATGACAAGAACCTCTGGCCTGCGAGAAGAGGCTCCGTTGTTGATCAGAATGACCGTTTCTTCGCTCGTTTCGTAGTCTGCCATAAGAGCCTCAGGCGTATGCTCGTTCGAGCAGTGCGCGACCCAGGGTCTGCTGCCCCTCATAGTTCGGGTGGATTCGGTCTGGGCTTCCCAGATCATCACGAAGGGCCCCGGCGGAAGTTCGGAGCGGAGAGTGGAAGTCGACGACAACGTCGGCCCCCCACGAGCGACCCTGGCTCAGAATGATCGAGTTGACCTCTGCGACGTTTCTCGTCGCCCGGTGCCAGGGCGTCAGCGTGACCAGAACAACCTTGAGACCCGCGTCCTTTGCGGTCTGAACCATGTCACGGAGGTTTTCGGTGATGTACTGCGGCGCATTGGACCGACCGATGTCGTTCATGCCGCCTTCGACGATCACCTCGTCGAAACCGTGACCAAGTACCCTCTGCTCCAAATCTCTTTTGATTCTCGACGTTCCCTGGCCGACGACCCCGAAGTTCTCGAATGACCTGTCAGGAAGGCTTCGGTCGAGAAAGCGGACAAAGCCGTTTCTGTGAGCGACGATCGAGTCACCGATGACAGCCGTGCGACCTGGGCCAGGATTTCTCCTGCGACCACCAGCGGCTGCGGACACAGCCGCCATGACACCTGTCGTGATGAGTGCCCCTGCGCTGACGACTGCAATACCAACCGGCAACGGGCCCCACTTGCGAACCAAGCGCTTGAGCTTTCGCACGCTACCCTCCGACAGCCCGCTCGGGCTCGGGCTGGTAGCTATACGCTATCAGATCGACGCGAAGCTGTCTTGCCTTGTCGAAGAGCGACTTGCTCCCCTTTGAGGCCTGGTTGACCTGAACGGTGATCGCCCACAGGCGACGAAAGGCCCTGTCGAGGTCGTCGTCGAAACGCTTTCGCTTGGCTCGCGTGATGATGTCACTCGAAGCCTCGATCTCATCCCGCGCGCTCTCGATTTCCCTGCGGGCCCGGATGTACCGCTCGATCGCACCCTCGACGTGCTCGGTTCTCAGCAGGCCCTCTGCCCGGTGAAGGTGGGATGTCGCGTCAGATATCGTCTGAGTGATGAAGGGGTAGACGACGCTGCGCTCTGCCGCTTTGCTCCCAGGCATGCTAAACACCGTAGTCCGGCCTGGGTGTTTCGACACGAGTTTCTGGGTTGACGGTTGACCAGGAGAAAAGGTCTTCGCGGGGGTCTTTAGGGCTCTCGAAGGCATCGACGGTTCGCAGCCTGTAGACAGTGTCGCCCTTGAGCAGATCGCTCACACCCTCGTAGTCCTCGTTTTCTTCCTGCAAAACACCTTTTTCGATCAGCCACTTGGGCTCTTTTCCTCTGACATGTGCGAGAACTTTCTCGAACTTCCCGTTCCACACCCAAAGCTCATTCATGCCTGCCCCTGTTCTGACAGAAATCTATTTCGGCGCATAAGCTACCGATTACACAAGAGAATGACTGAAAATGAGAAGGATTACAAGAGGCGGGATTTCGGCTCAGCCTTGCGTTTCGCCGTCCGACTCGGCAGGGCGCTCCTCGGCTTGATCACTGGCAGCTTGATCACTCGACTGATCAAGCTCCGACTGATCAAGCTCGGGCTGCTCCTCCGATGGCTCTTCCTCGGTCTCTGCTGCCGTTACCGACTCCACGAGGTGACCGTATCCCATGCGCTTGCAGACCGGGTCAACCTCTTCGGGGGTCCGTGGCCTTCTCCAGAAGGCATTGTGAGTCGGGCTCTCGATTCTCGCGAGGCCACGGGCGCAAGCGATCCTGTCGTCACACGAAGCCTTCTTGGTCTCGCAACGCCCACCCCAGGTGATCGGCCTGCCAGGGAGCCATTCGAGCCGATGACCAGGACGAGAGACCTTGACGAGCGGATCACCAGCAATCAGCGCCTTCCCAAGCTGTACCGCGTAGGGGCACCTGTTCGACCCGTACTGCCCGTCCCAGCGGTTCAGCGCCGTCTCCTCGGTAACCGTCTTGTTGCCACGCCGAAGATAGGCCATGTAGCCCTCGGGCATCTCGCAATCCGTCTCCAGGTTTCGTATCCACCCCGCCCGCGCATTGCGAAGCTCATAGCCCTTGGCTTTCAGAATGTGTGGCTGTGCACGACGCATCACACTGAGAATCGTCTCGCCTCGTTCGTCGCACTCGGTGATCTTTCGTACCGCAGCGCGCTCGCAACCTCTTCGGCGAATGTTCTTCATGACTTGCCAGATCCCGACGCAATCCTGCGGGCTCCCGTCGGCCTCAGCGATACAGATCCTCAGGAACGCCGTCAGCACCGCCTGCTCGCCCTCTTCCTCTGGTACGTTCAAGGACTCGCCCAATGACTCTGGGGCCGAATTCCAGACGAACCTTCGGACCTTGCGGCGTTTGACCGGCGGTCGCTTCTCTGCCTCTTCCTGAGACGCGGCCCACCTTGCCTTTGCCCTGGCCAGCATCTCCTCCCGAAGTCGCTTTTCCTGATCCCGGTCCTCTCTGCGTCGTCGCTCCAGGATCTCAGCGACACTCTCCCCCTCCTCCGCTTCAACCTCGGGGGTTTCCGTTGCTTGTGGCACAGGCTGCGCCTGACGAGGAGTCGAATCAGAAAATGCTTCGACCTCGAACAGCACGACAAGGGCCACGATAAATCCAAGTGCTACCAGCGTGATGAGCAGCGCCTTTCGAGACATGCTTCACACCTCCGGATCGGGGATATTAGCACACCGACTAACCGATGCACATTTCCTGGATCTCAGCCGCCCCGACGAGAAGACCGGATCTTTTTTTCGATTTTGTCGATCATTTTCTGTCCGTCAGGCAGGATCTTTTCCAACTCGAACTCGACGCGCCAAACGGGGTGGTACATGTTGGCAGCAAATCGAATCGCCTTTTGCGTGTAGACGGCGTTCCACGCGCGGATAAATGCGTCGGTCGTCGCAAAGCCTTCGAGGTTGGCCTCTTCATGGTTGATGTCCCCCAGTGGCTCGGCTTCCACTGAAAGAATCATGACTTCCAGAAGCGGCCTTGCATCCGGGTTCCCATCACGACCGAAGGGTGCCTGGGTGTAGACTTTGTGAATGACGCCAGGGGAAATTTTCGGATGCGTCAGTTCCGAGGTCCCGTGGCGGAACCGAGAAGGGAAACGGTGAACCGTTTTCTTACCCAGCGCGATCAGGCGCACCAGACGCTCGTCGTGAACCTTGATCACGGTCAGCGATGAGGTCGATCTTCTGATTCGAGCTGACGGAGCTTGTGAAGGGCCATGAGCGAAGGATTGCTCTTGCCTTGCTCCCAGCGAATGACCGTGATGACGTGGCAACCCACTTCTTGGGCAAACCGTTTCTGCGTCATCCCGAGGTTTTCTCGGAGGCCCTTGATTCTCGAAGGGTTCCAGGTATCTGAAGCCATATCACCACCAAATTGTCGAGGGCAGAATATAGCATATGTTACCTGGTGTCAAGAGGCCTCAATCGTCCTCTTCGGGCTTGAACTGGCCGCTCATGAGTTGCTTCCAATGCTCGCCCATGGCTTTTGCGGCCTCGATGGAAAAATCCTCACGAACTTTCAGTGCGTTTGTCGGACCTTCGTATTCGTCGTCACGATTGAAGGGCTCAATACCGGTGACGTCCTCACATCCCGAAACGAACTGAATGAAGTCTTCGTCAAGCCAAGGGGGCGTCCACGCACTGGAGCGGCAAATGAAAATCGCTTCGACCACATGCTCGACGTCTGGACCGCCGACGAGCGGGTTGACCGCACCATCTTCCTCGAAGTAACCCATCTCGATGCGATGCTGGTAGGCGTTGGGGAAACCGTGTCCCTCGATCGTCTCTTCCTGGTCCTCGATAGTGAGCCCCTCTTCTTCCATCCAGTTGGGGAAGATGATTCTGGCCCGAAGTTCTGGAATCCAGGTCATCAGCGCACCGAGCCACATGTCGCAGGTACAGACGCCCTCCAGCGCCCGCTCCATGATCCGCTCGTACTCGCAGTAACCGACGTCGTGGTGGGCGTCGAAGTTGATGAGCACGTCTGGCTCATCGTAGCGCTGGAAGACTTCGTAAAAGACAGGGCCAGCGGCTGCGTGCGAATCCGCTACGACGACATACTGCGTCTCGCCAAAGTCGTAGCCCAGTTGCACCAGCACGTCCCAGAACGTGCGGGGGTCCGGACGGGCATGACGGGCAGGGTCCATCTCCTCGACCAGATCGATTCCCTTGCCGCAGAAGTCGCCCATGCGAATCTGCCACATGGCGCCGCCCATGAAAAACGGGCTTTCCCTGTGCGCCCAGTCCCAGACACCGAGCGAGCGGACAAAGAAGTCCCAGTCGATGCTGAGCCACGTCCTGATGCGTTTCATGTCATGCTCTTTCTGTCAGAATGTATATGGTGTGTAGACCGTGTAGGGCTTGTCAATCATCTCGTAGATGAGCATCACTTCCTTGAGACACTCGTCGAGTGCGCCACCGATCAGGACGGGTCGCACCGTCCCCTCCAAGACTTCGATGACGTGCGAGGGCGTGAAGAAAGCGAAGGCTTCTTCCCTGTACTGCTCTGCGAGCAAGCCGTCGATGCCCACCTGATCCCAGTCGTCCTCTTCCATCTCACGGACGTCGCAGTAGTCCCGGGCGAGCATGTACTTGCCAAGACGAACGAGGTCGGCCTCGTCGTAGCCCTCGTCATAGGCATCACGGAAAAACCCGTAGCCCTTGTCGATCCACTCGGCCCACTGAAGGCCGTTTTCGATCTGCTCGTACTCTTCCTCATCCTCGTCTTCGACGTGTTCGAGCAGCCACTTGCGAACATCTCCCTCAGAATCCAGGCCAAGGCTGTCCCCGTTGTAGAGGTAGATGACATTCCGAAAGCGCGTTTGCACAAATGCCCATCGCAGCATCTCTGCAACATCGAAGTCGATGTGGCCCGTGTACTCGGGCTGGATGTCGACAATGACCAGAGTGCGGAATGTCTCGAACATGGCGTCCTCAGGGGTTTTCCTCTACATCACAGCAACGAGCGCAACCACACCACCGACGACCAGGATGACGCTTGTCAGGATTCCCATGCCGTAGGCGAACCCCCAGCGCCTGTACCATGGTGGGTCTGCGGACAGGCGCACGATCTCCTCGCCCTGCCGCTCGACCTCTTCTTCGAGCAGGTTGATCTGAAAGTCTCTTCTGCGAGTCTCTGCGTCAGAGACCTGCTCGTAGTATTCGATCCGGGCGTTGCACAGGTTCTGCTCGCGCTCGACGTCGAGCCGCAGACGGGCCTGGAGGGTTTCGATCCGAAAACCCATCTGGATCGCAAGCTCGGTCGGAAACAGGACTCCGTCGAAGGGCGCACGCTCTCCCGACGAGATAGCGACCGCACCGTCGATGGAAGCGTCGCTACTGGACGCTTCGCACCAGCCCGAGGCGCCCCAGAGCAGGCACCCCAGAAGGACCGCGACCGCCAGGGTAACCCGAAGTGTTTTCGTAGCCGCTACTGATCGCATGACCCATCTCCATGTCGTACTGGTCATACATGACCTGTCCGATGTAATTTCCGATCGCAGCGACGTCACGCATCAGTCCCACGTTCTGAGCGAAGAACCTGCGCGTCTCATCGGCAAGCTCGGGGCTGACCGTACCGGCTGTCTCGATCGCTCGCCTGGCAGCACCCTCAGCGTTCGCGATGTGCTTCGCAGCCGTGTTCATCTCCCAGGCCATCTTGCCCAGCTTTGCCTGTCGTTCGTAGCTCACCTGACCACCCGTGCATCTTCCAATATGTCCCAAACGAACCTGATCGAGACACCGTACTTTTCCGAGATACTGGCGACCGTCTCACCACCAGATTTGTAGTCCTCGATGATCTTCTCAGGGAGCGAAGTGATGAAGAATCCCTTTTGCTCCAATGCGTGGGATTGCTCCTCTCTCTCCTTTTGCTTCCTGACGCGAGACTTCTCTTTCTTTTCGTGCAAACGCTCGCTTCGCTCTGAAAGCGAACAAGTTGTCCTCTCAAGGATCTCGCGCTCTTTCTTGCGAACATCGTGCACCGCCCTGACAACGGCTTCGCGCTTCCAACGGGGCAAGCGGGGATCTGGAGCACCACCGGACGCCAAGGCCCTGCGGACCTCGCGATTGAAAGACCGTTGCTCCTCTCTGCCCATGGCCCGCTCCTGAGCTTCGCGCAGCAAGCGGTACTTCTCTGCCTCTTCCTCGGCCCTTGCCTCTCGGTCCTCGAAGGTCTCCCATCTGGACTCGGGATCGCCAGGGATGTCGCCCTCGGAAAACTCCTCGACCCCCACGCTGTAGACGTCGACCAACGGCGTAACCGGCTCCGACAGGGGTGGCCCCAGGCCTTCGTCCTCCACTATGAATGCAGAGGGGTCGCCTTCGTACTCGTACAGAAAGTGCTCGTCGATCATCGCTGCGACATCGGCCTCGCTGTAGCTCGTGCCGAAGATGGAGTTCGCAAGGTAGGTGACGTCCCGAATGCCGCTTCCGCCACCGGGCTCGTAGTACTTGACGACGAAATTCCTGAATCGTTCTTCCAGTGACTTTCCGCCCCTGGGATTTTTCACAAAACCAGAATCGAGAATCGACTTGCAAACAACAGCACCCGCACCGATGCCAATGGCCCACCTGGCCCAGTCAGGAAGCTCGACCCCGTCCGCTTCCTCTGACTGGACATCCTGGCCGTAGCCCATCAGGTGCTCGTAGCTCATCTCAGCCCCTTCTTCTTCGGGGAACCAGGAGGTGCAGGCTCGTACACTTCGGCTTTTTTCATCCAGTCGATGACGGTCGTCGGGTCAACGCCAAGTTCACGAGCAAGGGGCGCAACAGGCTCACCTGGGACGTAAAGCCTGAGAGCTTCCTGGTAAAGTGCTTCCATCCGAGGGCTGCGACCACGGCGCCCCATGAAGCCAGCCTTGTACTTCCCGGCCTTTTTCAGCCAGAGCATTGCCGTTGTTCTTGGTATGCTTAGCTCTTTCGCAAGAGCCTTGATGTTGCCCCCCTTCTCGTATCTCTCAAAAAGAATCTCCCTCTTTTCGTCAGCATCCATCGCTGAACCACCTGGTGCTGGCTCGTACACACCAGCGCTTTTCATCCAATCGACGATGGTGGTCGGATCGACACTGAGATCACGAGCGAGCGATGTAACTGGCTCACCCGGGACGTAACGCCTGAGCGCTTCCTGGTAGACGGCCTCCATGCGAGAGCTTCGACCTCGGCGACCCATCGGCCCAGTCGCGTAAACACCCTCTTCCTTGAGCCACTTGACAAGCGTGCCCTTGTTGACTCCGAGGTAGTTTGCTAGCGCCAAGGCGTTCGTCCCTGGCTCGTAGAGTTCGATCGCCCTCTGCCTGAGGGCCTCGACCTCTTCGGGGCTGAGATCCCTGATACGGATTCTCGCAGGCTTGACAGGGTTCGCCTCCCAGGCCGGTGGTGTCCTGTATGCAGGAGCGATGATCGGCTCGTCGTAACGAAGGACGCGGTACATCCGATAGGCCACGAGGCCCAGACCAATCCACACGCCCCACCGAAGGACGGTGTCGAGTAGCGGGCTCCCGGTCGACACGCGCACGCCAGCGACGTCGAAGGCGTAGCCCATGCTCTCTTCGTAGCTCTTGATCGGAGCAGGGAGTGGATCGTGAATTGGCGCCCCGTTGGGTCGCAATGTCACTGAGTACGGCAGGTTACGAATGTAAGACATGCTGGTGCCTCTCTGGCAGAGAGGCCCGAGGCCAGCGGGGCCGCTGCGGGCAACGGGCGGATTGCCGTCGCTATGATATCACGCCGACTTCTCACGACAAAGACTTGTCAGTGGGCGTCTGTGGCTTGGTCACGGCTGACCAGCGCTCCTCGACGAAAAGTCGCTCTCCAGCAACGGACTGCGCGATACCAACAATCCTCCCATCCTTCCGGATGAAGAGGCCCTCATTGATGCCGCCTACCATCTTCGAGTTACAAACGCGCTTTGCCATCAGAGAGGCGATGATGACGATGACTTGCGTTGTGCCCTCTGGCAGAGAGGCCCGGTCAATGATCGTGAAGTCGAGCGGGACAAGCTCGTGCTCTTGTATCGGCTGCTGCGGTGGGCCAATCTCTGCGAGCGGGCTGCTCCTGCGGCGCATCAGCCGCTCGGAGCACTGATAGCTCGGGCTGACCGTGGCGACACCAGCCGTATCCGCATCGTCGTCCATCAGTGCCGCTCCCGCTCCTCTTCCTTTGAACATCTGTCGCATAAGTGAAGACCCCCAGGTGTGATAATTGTCGCCCAGCGCTCAGCACAGCGCTCACAGATCACGTCGAGATGCGACGCAAAGATGAGAGCTAGGATTGCTCCCCACGCGCGAGCCCGGTCAGCCATCGTGAAAGCTTCTTCGGGTCGCGGCGTAGCTCCTGTCGGCGCCGCTCCTGGTCCTCATCGAGCTTCTCCAACTCAGCCGCGTGCTCACGTTCGATTCGCTGAACCTCGGCAACGTGAGCCTGGCGAGCCTGCTCGATCTCCTCGTCGATCTGCTTGTTGTTCTCGTCGACCTTGTCCTTGATGTCCTTGAACGGCGTGATGACCTTGCCGTCAGGACGACGTCGGAAAAGCGCACCACCGAAGATGAAGCCCAAGAGCAGGAGAACGAAGCCAAGCGGAACCCAGCCCCACTTGCGGAACCAGTTGTAGGCCTTGGTCCACCATGGGAGATCGAAGGGGATCTTCGACTCGTCCTCTTTTTGAGACTGCGAGATACCCAAGTCGACCCCAGGCTTGATACCGACCAGCTTTGGCATTGAGGTAACATATGCTACCTTGGGTCATTGTGTCAAGGAAGGATAGCTATCGTGGAGACCATCATGCAGACGTGCGACAGGCTTGCAAAGACCATCGGCTCACTACCCGGTATCAGTGGTGTCGATTTCGTTGACTACGACGACGAGTGTAGAAACGAAGCGCACCTCTACTTCTACGTCGATCCCAAAGACCAGCGAGGGCTTTTCATTCTCTGCCGATCAATTGACAGGCGCTACTGGAAGCACGGCATCGAGTGGAGTGTCCGCGTCGGCATACTTGACGAAGGAAAGTACTCCCTCCCCTTCGTTTACGACCTCAAGAGCACGTCCGTGGGCGAGAAAGCCCAGGAGCAGATGGTAAGCATGATCGAGAGCATCGAGTGGCACCTCGGAAACCTTGCCTTCATGTCAGGGTACTACCTGAGCTAGAGGTCAGTCCTTCTTCTCTTCATCGTCCTTGTCGGACTTGCCCTCGGTCGTGTTGGCCTCGGTCGTCGTCACACCGGGATCAGTGACGGGTGTGTCCCGGCTGTCCTCTTCGTCGGGCTCCTCTTCGGGCTCCTCTTCCTCGGGCTCTGTCGTGTTGGGCACCAGGTCGTTCGGGTTCTCCGGAAGCTCGACGTCAGCCTTCTTCTGGAGGAATCGACGGATCAACTGATAGCCGATGGACGCGAGAAAGCCGCACCACAGGCCCATGAGGATGCGCGTACCGATGGTGGGCTCGGGATCGGGCGGCATCGCGCCGGTAATCCAGACGAAGCCCTGGCAAAGAACCGCCGGGT
>Ga0180435_10007406_pt1 | contig 10464 bp, 8 predicted proteins | sample SS_ome_3_FD_132467 | JGI IMG/M metagenome (GOLD analysis project Ga0180435, IMG submission 132467) | Hypersaline lake sediment archaeal communities from the Salton Sea, California, USA - SS_3_S_1 metaG | ecosystem: Environmental > Aquatic > Non-marine Saline and Alkaline > Hypersaline > Sediment... | reverse complement strand
GCCAGGATCCGAGGTTGGGGACGCAAATTGTGGTATCTTTTGCGCAACCCCTCGATTACACCCAAGCGGATGCGGCTGCAGCGAAACGCCCATCTTGCCGCCGAGAATGCCGCCCGCCTGGTGGAAGCCACGATAGATCAACTCTGAAATCGAGGATGATGAACAACAAGGCACTGATCCAACTGCGTGACGTGGTCAAGGTCTATCAGATGGGTCGCAAGGAATTTGTGGCCCTCAAAGGGGTGTCCCTCGACATCTACAAGGGGGAGTTCGTCTCCATCGTTGGCCCCTCGGGCAGTGGTAAATCCACCATCCTGAACGTGATCACCGGCATAGCCAAGCCCACCAGCGGGCGGGTGTGGGTCGGCGGAGTGGCCATTGACCGCCTGAGCGAGAACGAGTTGGCCAAGTGGCGAGGGGACAACGTGGGCATTGTCTTTCAGTTCTTCCAACTGTTGCCCACCCTGACCGCCCTGGAGAACGTGGTCCTGCCCCTGGATCTCATGGGCAAGATCAAGGGCAGCCAAGCGAAGCAGGAGTGGGCTCTGGAGTGCCTGGCGCGGGTAGGGCTGGCATCCCACGCCCACCACCTGCCCAGCGAGTTGAGTGGAGGCGAACAGCAGCGGGTGGCCATCGCCCGCGCCCTGGTCAACGACCCGCCCATCCTCCTCGCCGACGAGCCCACAGGCAACCTGGATTCTGCAGCCGGGGAGGCGGTGGTCCAATTGCTGGCTGACCTGCACCGCCAGGGCAAGACGGTCATCCTCATCACCCACGACCGCAGCCTGGCCGGGCGGACGGGCCGCATCGTGCAAGTGTTGGATGGGTATATCGTGGAGTGACAGGATAGATAGGCCGCCTTCAAAAAGAGTACACCAGTATCCATTCAAATGGAGGGAACCCTTGCGAAAGTTTGACAGCAGCCTTCAAGCCAAAAGCGGCTTCGCTCACCAAGAATCGTCCTGTTGCCAGAGCTATTCGCAACCCTTCGGCAAGCTCAGGACACCGCCTTCGCAAGGGTGGCTGAACGTTTACGCCAAAAGAGCCTATCAGATTGTAAAAGTCCTCTCTGCTGAGATCGGCCCCCGCCTGGCAGGCAGTAAGGGAGAGCAGAAGGCCCTGGAATACGCCGAGGAGATACTGAATGGGTGCTGTGAGCGGGTGGAGAGGATGGAGTACAAGTTCCCCCGCCCCGTCTCCTTCAATCCCCTCATCGCCTTCGGTGCGGCGGCTCTCATCTGGTGTGGATGGGCTTTCCCCCGCCACCCTCAGGCCATGATCGAGTACCTCGTCGCTTTCTTCGCCCTGCCCCGCCTCGTCCGCTGGCTCAGAGGGATGAGAGCACCATCAGCCAGAAGCTACAATCTGATAGGCTACGCTCCTCAACCGAAAGGGGCCGAAGCCACCCTGATCCTCTGTGCTCACATTGATTCGGCCTGGGCCAGCCGCGTCGGGCGGGAGTGGGTGGCCAACCTGAGAGTTGCCCTGCGCGAGATGTGGCTACCCTCGGTGGTGGCCCTGGGCCTGCTGGCCATCGTCAAAATAGCCGGTGACCATCTGGCCTGGTATCCCTTCCAACAGCCCTGGTGGCTGTTCGACCCTCTGGTGGTGGTCTACGCCATGGCCTTTGGAACCCTCCAATTGGCCATCACCCTGCTGGGTTGGAGCAAGGAAGTCTCCCCCGGTGCCCACGACAACGCCTCTGGAGTAGCCACTGTGCTGACCCTAGCTGAGCACTTTGCCCAGCAGCCGCCCCAACGACTGGCTCTGCAATACGTCCTCTTCACCGCCGAAGAGGGCGGACTCCTCGGCTCCAACGCTTTTGTCAAGCAAACCCCTATGGACGAGAGGGATACCTACGTGCTCAACTTTGACATGGTGGGCAGCGGCCAACGGCTCTACTATGTGCGCGGGGCCGACCTCTTCCCACCCCGTTTCACCGACAAGCGTTTGAACGCCCTGCTGAAGGAAATCGTACCGGACATCAAATCTCGCTGGTACTGGTACGGAGGGGGCAGCGATTTCCACTCCTTCCTGGCCAAGGGGATACCAGCCACTTCCCTGCAAACCAGAGGCAACCGGAGAGCTGCCAGCGTCTATCACACCACCGGCGACACCATCGAAGTCATTGAGCCAGACACGTTGGGACGAGTAGTGAACATGGCCGTCCAGGTGATCGGCCGCCTCGATTCCTGAAAACGGTATGATGGAAAGATTACACGAATTGCGTCACCGAGACCTGGGTGTAGATTTCCCGCTCCTCCAGTTCCTTGAAGAAAGCTTCGGGTTCAATGACCGCCTCGGGGGGGTGAACCCCCGGCGGGATGCGCCCCTCGGCCAGCCAGATAGCAGTCCGGGCCGGGGCCGTGCCCGTGGGGAGCGCCCCTTTGCAGGTCAGCGTCCCCAGCCGGTAGTTCACCTCCCTGCCTTCTCTCGTCCCTCGCACTTCGGTGACAATCTCCTTAGTCCAGTCGGGCGGCTGGTTCTTGGGCGGAGCCAGAAACTCGCTGATAGGCGGGACGTACTTTGACATCAGCGCCACCAAGAGGTTGCGCGGCACGACCCGCTGTCCATCCACCTCCACCGGCTCTCGCCCGGCGAAGCCAAAGTCTGCCAGGACGCGGATCTTCTCTACCGTCTCCTTGGCCATCCCCCAGTAGTTGATCTTGAAAAAGCACTCCTTCAAGCCCTTGTCCTGGAAGGTAACGGGCAGCGTGGCGATCTCGGAGTGGAGGGAGAGGTGCATCGGCAGAAGGCCGATAGGCGGGGTGAACCAGTAATCCTCGAACTCGCTCAGCGGCTCACAGGCCACGAACTCTCCGTCGCGGTAGACCACCGGAGCCAGCGTCAGTTCGTCCACAATGGTGGGGACAGCGTAGGTGAAGCGCACGTCGTCCGGCGGAGGCGGCTTGATGCCGTCGTAGATGCGGATCGTCTCGATGGTGTCCAGCCGCTCGGCGGCATAGCGAGCCTGGACGTTGGGCATGCCCGGGGCGGAGCCCATCCCCAGCACCGCGCTCAGCCCTACCTCGACAAATCGGTCGCTCAGTTCCAGTTGCCTACGGGTGGTATGGAAGAGGCCGCCCATATCGGTGTAGGGCACCCCGGCCTCCAGACAGGCTTCCATGACCTGCAGGTTGAAGTAGTAGACAGTGGCGTTCAGGCAGGCGTCCGCGCCTTCGAGTAGGCCGACCAGCGCGTGGTGATCGGTAGCGTCCACCTGCTGGATGCTGACCTTAGGTTTGTTGATAATCTCGGCCACCGTGCGCGCCTGGCCCAGGTCCCAGTCGGCGATGACCACCTCCCCCACTCGTAGGTCGCCCGCCAGGTCCTGTACGGCGATGCAGCCCATCTTCCCGGCACCGCCCAGGACGACGATGTTCATTGTCGCCTCCTTTGTGGTACAATTTGTATACTACCGCCCGTCACGTTTCACGGTTTTCACCGCATCCTCAAAGGCCGTCAGCGTCTCCGCGATGTCCTGCTCGCTGTGACTGTAACACAGGAACCAGGGTTCCCGTCCATCGCAGTCGAGCATCACTCCCCGCTCGATCAAGGCCATTGCCAGCCGTTCGTAGAGGGGATCGTCGCCCGCACAGTAGTCCCGGAACTCAACCGGCTCCTCCTCCACACCAAGGACAAAGCTAAACATGGGGGGCAGGCCGGTGACAAAGTGGGACATACCAGCCTGGTTCAGGATCTCGTGGATGCCGTCCATTAGCCGCTGACCACGCTGGAAGATGGTCTCAATGATGGGTTCGGTCTCCAGAATTTCCAGCGTCGCCGCGGCGGCGGCGGTGCCGACGACGTTGCCGGTGTAGGTGCCGCCGTGGGACACCCGCCCTGGCTCGACGACCATCATCACCTCCTCTTTCCCACCGATGGCCGCGATGGGGAAACCGTTGCCCATCGCCTTGGCGTAGGCGACCAGGTCGGCCTTCACGCCAAAGTACTCCTGCGCCCCGCCCCGGGCGATGCGGAAGCCCGTCTTCACCTCATCGAAGATAAGGACGATGCCGTAGCGGTCGCACAGTTCACGGACCTTCTTCAGCCAATCGGTTCGGGCCGGGATGCCAGCAGCGTTGCCCAACGCTGGCTCCACAAAGATTGCTGCCAGTTCGTGCCAACGGGCCTCCACCGTCTCCTCCAGCCGCTCGATGTCGTTGAAGGGCAGGTTGATGACGTAACGGCCGATGCCCTCCGGGATGCCGGAACTCATCTGGACGTTGATGGGATTGCGGCGGGAGCCCATAGAGCCCAACGGCGTCGAGGCGGTGCTAAAGAGCACATAGTCGTACATCCCATGGTACTGGCCCTCAAATTTGACGAACCGCTCCCGGCCGGTGTAGGCGCGAGCCATGCGCAGGGCGTGCATGGTCGCCTCGGCGCCGGTGTTGGACAGGCGCACTTTCTCCACACCGGTCAGACGAGTGATCCGCTCCGCCACCTCGATCTCCAAGGGGGTCGTCCAGGCAAAGAGCGTCCCGTTGCGGATCGCCTCCGCCACCCGCTCCACCACCGGAGGATAGGCGTGGCCCAGGATAATGGGGCCGAAGGCCAGCCGGTAGTCAATGTACTGGTTGCCGTCAGCGTCCCAGATGTAGGCCCCCTCCCCCCTGGGGACGACCAGGGTGTCCTCGTCCCCCCAATAGCGGAAGTTAGAGTTGACGCCGTAGGGGATGAACTGCTTCGCCTTCTCGAATAGCGCTCGGGTCTGTTTCAGATCGCGTGACATGTTTACCTCCGACTGTAAGTCGTTGGTCATCAGCCGGCAGCAACTCGCTGCTCCAAGCCGACGGCCAACTGCTGACTGCTATGGTGATGCAAGGTCTCCTTCCTCCACAATCTCCTCCTCAACCACGATCCCCCGCCGGGCCAACTCGATGAAAAAGAGCTCAGTGGGGAAAACCTGCTCCGGGGGCAGGACCCCCTTGCCGTTGGTCTGCCCCTGGGCAATCAGTTGCGCGCCGATGGAGAGGGGGATGCCCACGTTCTTAAAGTAGGCCGACTCGCCACCCCACTCCTCCTGCGGCGGGTGCCGATTTCGGTAGGTGCAGGTCACCCGACGGCCGGCCCGCTCCCCGGTCACCTCCACCGCCAGCCCGTAGGCCCAGACTGGGTTCTCCTTGGAGAAGGGACTGTCGGCTAACAGCAGCCGTACCACCTCGATGGCAGGCATCTCCGTGTCGCCGACGCGGACCGGACGGCTGGAGAGCAGCCCGCCGCGCATCAGCGCTCCCATCAGCGCCATCACGTGAGGCGGGAAACACCCTCGCACGGTCGCCCGGCGCAGTGTGGGGAAGGAACGGGGCAGGGTGTTGGATTCGTCGTGGGGCACGTAGTAGACCCTTTGCTCGCCAATCTGGTCGTGGAAGCGGACCAACCGTTCCCCAGAAAGGGGCGGCGTGGGATGCCAGGTCCCATCTTCAAAGAAGACCTCCGCCCGCTCCTCCTCCTCAGGGTTGAACTCCCACAGGGTCGTTTGCAGCAACCCCGGGGCCGGAGCCAGGCAACGGAAGGCAGCGAAGAAGATATCCACCGTCTCCATGAGGTCCAGCACCTCAGAGGCACGCCGAACCATCATATTGGTGATGCCGGGGGTGGCTCCCACGCCAGGGACGAAGAGCATGTCCTTCTTTAGCGCCTCCTTATGAAAGGCAAACTGAGGATCGTCGCTGGAAAGATCCAGTCCGTCCACCCCCATCTCCACGCAGGCCTTGTTGACGGGGTAATCATACTTGTAGGGCAGGCCGTTGACGACGATATCGAACTCGGGGAACAGGCGCAGCATCTCGTCGTAGTTTTCGGCGTTAAAGGAGATGGCCTTGAGACGAGGGTCGCCAAGCTCCTCCACCAACGCCTGGGCCGCCGCCACATTGTAATCAGCGACGACAATCTCCTCAAAGTCGCTGTATTGGGCCAGGTCACGGGTGCTCTCCTTGCAGACCGCCCCCGCGCCGCCGAGTACCAGGGCTCGCATAGTCTTGCCTCCTTAACGTATAGATGATCCGTGAAACATGGCCTGTACCTTCCTCACGTCTCACGCTTCACGCTGATGTCCAGCACCTTTCCCAGCCCCAGCGCTCGCGCCCGCCGGTAGACTTTGGGCAGGATGGCCGCGTACTCCCCCCAGATGCCCAGAGCAATGTAGACGACGACCTCATCGGGCGACTCGCGGCCCGGTCTCCGCCCTGCCACGATGTCGGGCCACTCGGCGTGGACGTCCTCGAACCCGAACTGCTTCTCCTGGGCCAGCATTTTCAACTCCGGGATGCGAGAGCTGACATAGTGCCAGTTATCCACGACCACCTTGTCGGCCTCGGTGATGACATCCAGGGCCACTTCCTGGTAAGAGCCCAGCCGCGCGACGAAGGCTCCCGACCGTAGCCAGGCCCGTTCCACCAGGGGCTGGTTGCCGGTGGTGACGGTGATGACAATGTCAGCCTCGTGCACGGCCCGCTCCCGTTCCGCCAGCGGGACGGGCTCCACCGGGAAGCCCAGTTCCGGCTCCAGTTCCGCTGCGTAGGTCTCCGCTGCCTGGGGCAGAATATCCACTACGTAGGCGTGGCCGAGATGGAAGCGATAGGTCAGGGCTCGCAAGTGCGTCCGCCCCAGCATCCCCGCGCCAAAGATGGTGACCGTCGCCGAATCAGAGCGGGCCAGGTAAGCAGCGGTCACAGCGGTCGAGGCACCGGTTTTCAGAGCGGTCACCCAACCGCCTTCCATCAGGCAGACCGGCAGACCCGTTTCGGCGTCGAACAGGAGCACCACCGACGAGGTCGTGGAATAGCCGAACTGCGCCGGATTGCTGGGGAAAAAGCTAAAGGTCTTGACAAAGGCCAATTCTTCGTCGGCCAGATAGCCAGAGAATGGTTTGATGAAGCCGACCTCACCCACGTTCATGTAAAACTTGTCACCGACGACACGGCCAGCCGCATCAGCCTGGATCCCCTTTTCCGCCAGATCCACCGCCTCGGCAATAGTCATGGTCTGCTGGACGTCCGATTCGGTGAGATATAACATGGATTCAGGCATCGGCATCATGTCCTCCCATTTCGAAAACCCAATTCCACTTGTAGCTCAATACGGATACCAGTACTCCTTCACCCCACCCTCAATGTCCCAGTGCACATGCTTGGTCTGCCAGAACTCCTCCAGGCCCTCCTCGCCCAGTTCCCGCCCCAGGCCGCTCATCTTCATCCCGCCAAAGGGCCCCGCATAGTTGTCGGTGAGGGGGTCGTTGATCCAGATGGTGCCGGCCTGTACCTCCTCGTAGAATCGGCGCACCTTGCGGGCATCATGGGTGTAGAGGCAGGCTCCCAGCCCGTACTCGGTGTCGTTGGCCAGGGCGATAGCCTCGTCGAAGGTATCGTAGGCCATGATGGGGATGGTCGGGCCAAAGGTCTCCTCGCGCATGATGCGCATCGAGTGGTCCACATCCACCAGCACTGTCGGCTCGTAGAAAAAGCCCTGCTCCAGGTGAGGCGGCCGCCGTCCACCCACCAGGACCTTCGCTCCTTTCTCCACAGCATCGGCCACGTGATCCTCTACCTTAGACCGGTAGGAGTCACCGATCATCGGCCCCACGTCAGTGGTCGGCTCGATGCCTGGCCCCAGCCGCAGGCGGCTCACCCGCTCCGCCATCGCCTCGGCAAATTTGGGTAGCATGGAGCGAGGAACATAGACCCGTTCCGTGGAGGTACAGACCTGCCCGGCGTTGATGAGGGCAGCGTAAGCCAGTGCCTCCACTGCCGCCCGGAGCGGCGCATCGTCAGCGATCACAAAGGGGTCCTTGCCCCCCAGTTCCAGGTGAAGCTTCTTCATTTGACCGGCGGTGGTCCGGGCGATGTGTTGGCCCACGGCGGTGGAGCCAGTGAAGGCAATCACCGGCACGTCGGGGTGGGCTACCAAAGCCTCCCCCACCCCACCCCCCCGCCCGGTGACCACGTTGACCACACCCGGCGGGAAATGATCGAAAGCCACCTCGACCATGCGTAGCGTGGTGAGGGGGGTCAGGCTGGGGGGCTTGACCACAACGGTGTTACCCGCCGCCAGGGCCGGGGCGATCTTCCACGCCAGGAGCAGAATGGGGTAGTTCCAGGGGACGACGCAGCCGACCACCCCGTAGGGCTCTTTGAGCACCAGGGAGAGTTGCCCCGCATCAGGGGAGGGAATCACCCGACCGCGGATGTGGCGGCCCAGTTCGGCGTAGTAGTCCAGCGTGTTGAGGGACCAGTCTATCTCCTCCTCGTTCTCCGGGACGGGCTTGCCCTCTTCCAGGGTAAGGAGCCGCACCAGTTCGTCGAAGTGATCCCGCATCTTGGCAGCGGCCTCATGCAGCAGTTGCGCCCGCTCCACGGCGGTGGTCTCCCGCCAAGCGGGGAAGGCCGCCTTCGCTGCCGCCACCGCCCGTTCCACATCCTCCGGCGCCCCGGCTGGCACCACGTCCAGCACTTCCTCGGTAGCGGGGTTGGTGACCTGGATGCTCCCCCCTGAGGCCGAGTCCACAAATTCGCCGTTGATCCACATTTTCATCGCTCGCCTCCCTCTGCCATGCCTCCTTAAACCGCTGATTACGATGACTAGCATCCCAGCGACGGCCAATCCCCGCAGCGCATCAACGAACGGCAGCCGCTTCACCGCTTGCAGTGATCTGGAGGGGAGCGTAAGAGGGATCAATCCCTCTTATGCTCCCCTTGTTCCCTTGCCCTCTACTACGGCCCTGCGGCCTTGACCTCGGTCCACATTCGCTCATAGAGCGGCGTGGCGTCGCCCACGTCCTCGAGCCATTCCAGCTTGTCCATCACCTCAGGGGGCGGGTAGATGGCTGGCTCCTCCAGGATCTCGGCGTCAATGAACTCTGTGGCCGCCGCGTTGGGGCTGGCATACCAGGTGAAATTGGAGATGGCTGCCCCGACCTCCGGCTGCAGCAGATAGTTGATGAACACCTCAGCCGTGTACTGGCTGGAGGCGGTCTTGGGGATGCACAAGTTATCGGCCCAGATGACCGCTCCCTCCTGCGGGATGACGTACCAGAGACGTTCGTCCTCTTCCGCAACCATAAAGAAGTCGCCGCTCCAGCCGTGGGATATCACTGTCTCGTCAGCGCTCAACAGGTCCTCGTACTGCTCAGCGTCGTAGGCGTAGACCCACTGCTTCTGCTGGATCAGCAGGTCGCGGGCCTGCGTCAGTTCGTCCTCGTTGGTACTGTTGACAGAGTAGCCCAAGTACCTGAGCGCCGCTCCCATGGTCTCCCGCACGTCGTTCAGCATGGTAAACTGGCCCGCGTGCTGGGAAGCCATTTCGGGATCGAACAGATAGGCCCAACTATCGGGCGGCTCCTCAAAGACATCGGCGTTGTAGCCAATCCCGGTGGTCCCCCACTGGTAGGGCACACAGTAAACCATGCCAGGGTCATAAGGCGGGTCGGCAAACTTGGGATCCATGTTGGCGATGTTGGGAATGTTGTCGTGATTTAGCTCCGCCAGAATCCCCTCCTCAATCATGATCTCAACCATGTAGTCGGAGGGGACGATGATGTCATAACCGGTGGCCCCTGCCTGCAACTTGGCCAGGAGTTCCTCGTTGTTGGCGAAAGTGTCCTCCACCACGTGCACCCCGAACTCTTCCTCAAAGTCAACGTATATCTGGGGGTCAATATACTCCGACCAGTTGTAGACGTGGAGCTCGTCCGCCAGTTCCTGCTCTTTAGGGCCGCAGGCGACCCCCAGCACCATCAAGCTGCCCACAACTAAGCAGACTGCCACTGCACGCCAGATGAACTGTCTCATTGTTCCTCCTCCTCTGTGCATTATGTTTCACATTTTTAGATTTCACTCTTCACACTTCATGTTTCACATATCACGTTATATCAATCCCCTGTCCACCTCCTTTCTGCAAGAGCAGGGACAGCATGACTAGGAGCATTGAGGCGACCAGCATCATGCTGGAGAGGGCGTTGATCTCCGGAGTGACGCCGAATTTGACCATCGAGTAGATTCGCAGCGGCAAAGTGGTGGAGCCAGGGCCCGCTGTAAAGAAGGTGATGACAAAGTCGTCAATCGAAAGCGTGAAGGCCAAAAGCGCCCCACCCAGGATACCCGGCATGATCAGCGGTAGCGTGACCCGGCGGAAGGTCTGCCACTCGTTGGCGTAGAGGTCTTGTGCAGCCTCCTCCAGCGTGATGTCGAAATAGGCCAACCGCGCCCGCACCACCACAGCAACGAAGGAGATGTTAAAGGCCACGTGGGAGATAATGATGGTGATCAGTCCCAGCCGGGCGTGGCTCAGGACAAAGAAGAGCAACAGCATCACGGCCATGGCGATGTCGGGGATGATGATGGGGAGGTAAAGGAGAGCATCGAAGGCCAGTTTTCCCCAAAACTTGTACCGCTCCATCGCCAACGCCACCATCGTGCCGAAGACGGTGGAGATGAGCGTCGAAGCCCCGGCCACGATGAGGCT
>Ga0180435_10007405_pt1 | contig 10465 bp, 9 predicted proteins | sample SS_ome_3_FD_132467 | JGI IMG/M metagenome (GOLD analysis project Ga0180435, IMG submission 132467) | Hypersaline lake sediment archaeal communities from the Salton Sea, California, USA - SS_3_S_1 metaG | ecosystem: Environmental > Aquatic > Non-marine Saline and Alkaline > Hypersaline > Sediment... | reverse complement strand
TCAAAACCTGATTTTGGCAGGACAAAAAGAGAAGCCGACAATAGAGAAAAATAATTGCAGCCATATTCCCCATAATATGGGAGATCTACATCGGTTCGGTATACTTTGATCCAAATGATTACAAATGTACATCATATCACTCTGGTCATATGCAAAATAGAAGATTACTTCAAAATTGGTGATTAAATTAAATCCAAGGTTTTATGATTGAAGGTAGACTATTGAAATATTAAGAGAATATCTAGATGTTGTGGTGGGGTAATTTTCGAATTTGAGAGTTCTTGACGAATTGGGGGCTTCCTCGCTCTACCCTATCGCCACCTTTTTAACCAGCCAATAAACAGCGTACCCGACGCCTAATCCCAGAGGCATCATGATTCATGGTCGGCACAGAGGCGTCTCCTTGAATTTCCAGGCATAAATACCAACGGCAATTATACCAAATGCAATACCGATAACTTTGGCTACCATCATTTATCCACCCGGCCCTTCAAGTCCTTTCCACATTTGAAAAAAGGCAGCTTTTTCGAAGGGACCTCTACCTGTACACCTGTTTTAGGATTTCTACCGGTATAGCCCGGATAAGCCTTCACATAAAAAGAACACAAGCCACGGATCTCCACGCGGTCCCCTCTTTCCAATGCAGCTGACATCTGCTCGAAAAAAATAGATACGATTCTTGCCGTTTCGACTTTAGAAAGACTATTTCTCTCACAAAGAGTCTGAATAACCTCAAGCTTGTTCATGGGAATCCTTTCTTTAATTTTAATACGGCAGAGAATTTCAGAACTTTTATAACGGTGTGACCGGATCTATCAAACCTATATGGAATCATCGCCTAATCCAGATCACATGACTTGTAATTTGGTTATATTGAGAATCAGCTGTTTTAATGAATTTTTCCTGTTTTCACCTCTGACTTTCCTCTCTACCATCTTTTACAAATTACACATACATTGATCCCACCAACCCCCATGTTGATCTTCCCTGCAATATCTCCATCTTTAATCTCCTGTTCATCACTTACCAGGCAATGATGGTAAGGGCGGATATTGTCGTGTAATTCATTCTCATCAAGATCAATCGGTAACAATTTACCCTTTGAAAAACCCAGATGCTGAGCGGTAAGCTCCCATCCACCACATACGGACATGCCGTGCCCGAAGGTACCCTTTCTTGCTGTAAACCGAGTAGTGTCCGGAAATATTTCAAGGACGTTCTGAAACTCCGTCCAATCCCCGGGTGTTGCTGTTGCATGCATATCCCATGTCGCCACATCGCCCGGTTGAATATCAGCATTGTCAAGCGCCTCATGAATAGCGGTAGCCGGCCCTTTTTGTGACGGGGTAATAATGTGATCTGCATCGGAGGTCAGCGCAACACTTAGAATCTCGAGTCCAATCGGCTTAAAGCCTTTGTCCATCAAGTATTCAGCATCACCAACAATCCATATACAAGCGCCACCTGAGATGTGCGTGCCGCGTAGGCCTGAAAAAGGTTTTGATACCTGTCCGTCATGAGACAGCACACGAGCGCCGAAGAAGGTTCCAACCGATAAAGGATGGGGTCCGGGATCGGTCGTCCCAATCACCGCCGCTTTCGCCTGCCCAAGCTGAATAGCATTCACGGCCACTTTCAGGGCGGCTCCAAATCCTGAACAAGCAGCCACCGGTGCAAATGTCGCCCCGGTAATCTTACCAATCATGGAAATCTGAGCTGCCGGTATGTTGGGGATATTCCAAAGTAGCGTTGGATCGACCGCATTCCATGGTTCGATGGGACAACCGTATTTAGCATTGAGCTTTCGCCTGGCGCCGGTCTTTCTCCTAATCAAGTGCATTTTAGCGGTATCAATGTCGCCTTTCAGCCCTTCCGCTTCGATCGCACTCAACTCCGTAAGATACCTTTTTAACCCGTCAGATCGCTGAATCCAGAATGCATACCAGGCTTCCTTTGTATCCTCATAATTTTCATCTCCTGAATCCATTTCTGCAGGGTCGGGTGGTGATTGCAATTGGTTCCGTATACGCTGTTTCTCGTCAAAGGATACCCGATGGTATGCGGCAAGTTCCGTGTTTTTGTCCTCCTGACACCAAAACCGATTCCAACGCTTTTGAGCTTTGTAGTAGATCAGTACGCGGTCGTATTGCAGCGGAAAGTCCCCAAGCCCGGTCCCAACATAGACATGCGCCTGTGTTCCAAGGTCCTGCAGCAGTTTCTCCACTCCGGGATTCTGATTGAGAGACTGAATAAAGGCACCAATGGCATATTTCACCATGTTACCCATTTTTTCATCAAGTTGAGAATATTTTCGTGGCCCGAATCGCTCGTCTAACCAGGATTTGTAAACAGAAAAGTCAAATTCTGGACGTCCCACTAAAAAATTGGATGGTCCGAAACCCTGGAGTGGTTCCAACCAGGAAGTGGCTTGCGCTAGATTTCGTTCAAAAACTTCTATATTGGGTGATTTGGGAGCTACGACTCCCCAGCCAAAAATACCAATACGTTTCACCAGTTAGGCCCCTCCTATGAAATTTGACGCCTTTGATTCTTTTTTCCACCCACTTTGAATATCGTCAGGCCAATTGTCTAATGGGTAGAAAGTCTAAAAAACTTACAACGGTGTGACCGGATCTGTCAAATCTGTGTGGTAACCTGTGTAAAAAACAAGAAGAAAGGAGGGCGACAATATGAGAGCACAGGAAATATACACAGATTACCACGACCATTTTGAATATTTCGGGAATACAGAGATCGAACGCATTCGTATGCAGGGTGAAAAGGTCATTAAGCACGACTGGATTAATTTTGACACTGTCGATGAAGCGATGGAGTATTTCAACGATCACTGCGGTGAATTTGGGGGCTATTATGCCTGAAAAAGGACTGGTCTTTAGACTTCTTCAATAATTTTCACAGGGTTGCAAAGTTCTCAGCCAGAATGGTGACAATATAGGAGTTAAACCGGGCATTGATTATCAAATTAAATGACCGGTATTTCAAATTCACAGCGGTGTTTTGACTTCGCCAAAATTATGTTAATTAACTGTTATTACTTATTTATTACGTTCTGTTACATAAGCTTTAATTGGGAAGGGTCACCGGGGGTGATGTAATCAACTATATTTCGATAGGGATCGAATTATGAAGATTCGAAATGATAGTTATTTCAGGTTAGCACGTAAAAAAGTTCTATTAAAATTTCAAAGTTCCTCTTAGGCCATGAAGTAGCCCACTTGGTGTGGGTGGAAGAAGGCTTTCGGATAAGGAGATCATCGTAAAGAGAGCTTAAAAATTAAATCTGAACCAACATCCCGCTTTATAAATGCTATCTTTTATAATGCATACCTATAGAGGAGACCTCCTCTTTTCTTTTATAAAAGCACTTGCTACTTACGAGCCGATCATTTCGAATTGCGCAACGCACTTAGGATTCTTGGTACAATCCTGAATGGCACAGCGCCGGCAGTTACCTCGTCCACGCTGCCAGCAAGCAGGACGTCTAAATCAGGGCAGAAAAACAACCAGCAGCCTGTAGAACCCGTGTGACCAAGCACTGATGGCATAGGAGCCGCTGGAGTGAAGAGCCGAGGGAGGCGAAAACGCATCACTCCGGTCCCATATTCAATGGGCCAACCAGGGGAGCGTATTGCCGCCCGATCCAGCGGAAAACCAAACCTGTGCCAGCCACCAAGCATGGTGGCCAGAGTCTCGGAAGCCCGGAATACTTTGCCCTGCATTAGGGCACGCATAAATGTGATCATGTCATCTGCGGTGCTGTAGATCCCCCTGACTGACTTTATCAGCAAGGGAATGTGCAGTGGCTCACCTTTTGCGCGGAGCACCATTGGTTCCCTCTCCGGGGCCATGGGTCGGCTTTGACCAGGGAAATAGGTGTGTTGCAGCCCCAACGGTTTGTACAGAATCCGTTCATGAACCTTGTTCAATGGCTCGCCTGTCACCGCTTCGATTACCGCGATCACCAGCATATAGTTGGTATCAGAATAGCGAGCCTTTGGACGACTTTCGGAGAGATTTTGGGGCGGGAAATGCGGCTTAAGTTGATCGCGCACATATGCCGCCATCTCATCAACTGAAAGCGCTTTGTCCCCCTCTAAGATAATTCTCTCAAAAAGGTTGAGACCCCCTTTCGGGTAGTCCTCCAACCAATCAGCCAATCCAGATGTATGTGTGAGTAGATGCCTAACTGTGACCTTAGCGGAGAAATCAGATCCTCGATACCGATGCAATCCACTTGTGATGGATGTTGAGAGATATGCGCTGATAGGCTTGTCAACATCAAACAAGGCAGCCTCATTCAGCATCATCGCGATAGTCGCGTTGTAGAGCTTGTCGATGCTAGCGATGAAGAACGGGGTGTCCTCGGCCAATCCATCACCAGAACTGGTCTCGCCCCGGGTACCGATCCACCGTAGCTCACGATCGCCGCTCTCGACTGCCACCACTGCTTGAGCTATTGACTTCTTTCTGGTTATATCACGCAGAAGCTCTTCGAGCCGCTCTGTTGTCATATCCGCCTTGTGTAGCATCCTTCTATCACCATGCATTGCCCCAAAGTGCATCTTGCAATAGTTCGATTGTCTCCAGACAATTTATTTGGATATCCTTAATATTGACGGAATAGAGTCCACTCATCGCATAAATTCATATGTAATCTCTGTAGTACGGCCACGCCAGTACGGCCACAGGCCACTCGACAGTTCCCACGCCACTTCACCTTCCATCGGAATGCGCATACCGCTTCTGGCTTCATAACTCCAGAAGCGGCCCTGCCAAGGTGTGGCAACAAGTTCACCATTCACAGTGCGGTGGCGTTCGGTAGCCCGGACACCGCTGATGAGCCCTTCAGCATCAAAACGAAAATCGAGCGAAACAGTGTTCCCACCATCCGTGAGCGTTGCTCTTGCTGATATGTCGTCAATTTCCTCCCAAAGGACACCTTGACTCGGCAACAGTGCTGTCGGGTACCACACCGCTTCCGCCAGAAAACGCATCAGCTCACCCTGCGCCATCTCGGACGTTCCACGGTTATCAGTAAGAGTTACTAAACCGAGCAATTTTGCATGCAATATACCCTCACCAGCAACATAGGCGTCGTGAACGAACACATTCAAGCCCGGTGCCATGGCGATACACCCATCCCAGTCAAAACCAGGGCGCCGAGTGATGACTATTTGGTTAGATATGAACCGGCTCCACTTCTCCCGTGTTTCACCAATGCTGAACCGCCCTTCATGCGTGAACCGTGCTGCAGAGACAAGAGGTTGACCATCCATAAGCACTGCGTTTAAGTATCGGCGCACTGGTGGAGGTAGGTTCTCGAGTTCTTTTGCGTCATAAGTCAATGGGCTGATCGCGACACGCTCCGCTTCAAGATTGGCGCGTAGCTCATTAGTACCGACTTTCCAACGATATGTTCCGTAGGTGATGGTACTGGCGACGGTCACCAACAGGGCTACAAAGATCAAGACTGCCTTTAACAACATGGAGGTTCCAAATCCTTTGACGTGCATATTATAGAGAAATGATCAAGGTCTTAGACTATCGTGCTCAAAAGCTTGTCAGGGGTGCCTGCATCTCGGCAAACAAGGCTTTATCCCGGCCATATATATCCGGGCTAAAGTACAGGTTTTTGTCATTTCCAATCCAAGCTGTCCAGTACACTATGTGAATAGCGATCGGTTCAGGAAGCATTACCGTATGTGTGGAATAATCTCCGCCTGACAGCATATGCCGGATCCGAGTCGGCGGCCAGTCGGGATGACCTCTCAAGAGATATTCAGTCAGTTCAAGCGGTTTTTCAACCCTGATACAACCGGAGCTATAATCCCTGCGCGCATTGGTGAAAGTATCCTTATGGGGTGTATCATGAAGATACACATCAAACTGATTGGGGAACATAAATTTTACACGACCGAGCAAATTTCGAGGGCCGGGATCCTGAATGAATCGATAGCTCCAGTTTGACGAGCTAACAGAGTTCCAGTCTATACCCTTTGTGGCAGGCATTCGAGAATCGTTTTCCCAACCGTTAATCACCCGAATTTCTTGATTCGCCAAATAGTTCGGATCCTCTTTGACGTTGTTTAATACATCAGTTTGGGCGATGGATTCAGGAACAAACCAATACGGATTAATCACCAAGTAGGTCATTCTGTCTGAAAAGACAGGCGTCATCCGATATGTTTTGCCAACCACGACGCGCATGTTGAGAAAGGAGTCTTTCTGGTCGAAAACTTCCATTTGAAAATTGGCTATGTTTACAAGAATATGTCGATCTTGCAAATCTCTTGGGAGCCAGCGCCAGCGTTCCATGTTCACGACAATCTGCTTTACTCGGTCATCAGCAGAAACATTTAATGACTGCAAGGTACGGGGTCCTAGTTTACCGTCCGGTTCCAGGCCGTTGCGAAACTGATAAATTGCAAGAGCCCGATCCAAGACGTTATCAAATATGAATTGCTTATTTGATTTAGCGCTTTGCATAAACCCTTCAATAGCCAATCGCTTATCTAATATGGCACGGCTTTCACCTTTTAGGTCTTTGTTTTTCAAGGGAACAGTAGGCCAGCCGCCCGATTTTGCAATTTTCCGGTATACAGCAAGCTTTTCTCGAAGTCGTGCGTACTCATCATGCATCGGCAATAACGCAGTTAAAGCCTCCTTAACTCGCTTTGTAGCAAGTGCTTCCTGGAGTACCTGAGCCATGTCCACGCCACTTTGTCTAATGAACCAGTTTGGATCGATTTGTATCGGATCGATTCGGCCGAATATCAAATGGGAGCCATAAATCAGAAAGGCATCTGTCAATAAAAATTCAAGTTCTACCAGTTGATCTATATCGGACACCTCGGTACCATCACGAGAAAGCTGGATCTCTAACATTAGAGCCAGGATTGATTCCAAATGATAGTCGTCCGGTCTTAATCCCTCGTGGTCTGAATTGCGAATTGCCTTGACAAGCTTTTTTGCCTGGGACGAAATTTTATCCTTATGGATCCATGCTGGAAAGTAGGCGCGTCGCTCATAGAACAGAAATACTTCATTTGTCATGTAAAATAGTTTCTTGTTTTTAACTGTTACCATTCCGGTTTCAATTCTTTGCCTTATTCGATCTTGTATTTCCAAACCCTGTGACTGGGCCGCTGTGGTATTTTGAATAAATCCAAATATCCCAATTATCGCTGCCCCCAGTATAAAGATAACGAAGTAAGGTCTCATTCTGTGCATTATTTTAGGATCCCGATCTTTCATTTATGGTCAAAATTCACCTTGTCTGCCAGTTGCTGTTGTGGGCCAGTTTCCTTCTGAGGCGTTGAATTTCGTCCATCAGTTCCCGTTCACGTACCGACATCTGTTCTTCCATGTCTCCTAAACGTCTTTGCAGGTCTGTAACCTGACGGCGCATACGCAACAAGCAGTCAATTGCTGACAAATCAAGGCCCAAATCCCGATGCAGATGGCGAATTCGAATCAATCTTCGGACCGTGTCATGGCTATACCCCAACTCGCTTCGCACGGTACTTACCCGAATGAGGTTTTCGCGCTCGCACTCCTCAATAAATTCAATGGAAACACGAGCGTATTCAGCAATCTCGCTCAATGAATATATTTTCTGTTGAACATCGAATCTCAAGGAATCCTGTTTGTTGGACATGAACCTAACTCCCTATCGGATATTTTTCCATTGCTGTATCAGATCTTTTTCGTTATCGCTCAGGCTTTTCGGCAAAGCCGCTTCTACTGTCACATAGAGCTCGCCGCGCTCGGCCGGATTCTTCAGGCGCGGCATCCCCAATCCACGCAACCGGAACACCCGACCGTTGGCGGTTTCAGGCGGAATATCCAGACGCACGGAGCGGTCGATGCCGGATACGGTTGCCTGTCCGCCCAGCAGCATGGTAAAGAGGTCCAATGTAATCGTGAGGTTGAGGTCATCCCCTTTGCGCTCAAACCGCTGATGGGGCTGAACCTGGATCCTTAAATACAAATCGCCCGGTTCTCCTCCGTCTAATTCTTTTTCTCCCTGTCCTTTTAGACGTACTCTGGAACCGGTCCTGACGCCGGGGGGAATTTTCGCTTCAATTTTACGGCCGTTTTCCCACTCCAAGGTTCGTGTTACACCCCGAAAAGCCTCTTCCAGCGTAATTTGCAGTGTATGCTCTCTATCGTGCCCTTTGCGCGGTGCTGTCCTGAAATAGTATCCCTTGTTAGACGCCCCACGGTCCCCTGCCCGGCGATTGGCGGCACCAAAAAGGATTTCGAAAAAATCCGAGTACCCACCAGCACCGCCAAACAACTCCTGGAATTCTTCCGGCGTTACCGTGCGATAACTGTACGTCTGTCCGGGATCGGATTGCCACTGGCTCCAGTTAAAGTCTTCCGGCCTGCCGCCGCTCTGCTCAAACTGCTGCCAATTGGATCCGAACTGGTCGTATTTTTTGCGTTTGTCGGGATCAGATAAGACTTCGTTGGCTTCATTGATTTCACTGAATTTGTGACCGGCCGTTCTGTCCTCCGGGTTTAAATCCGGGTGGTATTTTCTGGCCAGTTTGCGGTATGCTTTTTTAATATCGGTCTGCGTTGCATTCCTGTCTATTCCCAGTATTTTATAGTAATCCTTGTATTCCATATGGTCACGTTATTCAGTCAAATTAATATGTAAGTAAATTGATGGGCGATAAAATTATTTGTGGTTATGGCTAACTTCGATTTGGTTGTTTTGCATATCAACCCGGATAAGGTCGCCTTCGGGAATATCACCGGCAATCAGTGCCCGGCCAATGCGTGTTTCCAGCTCCCTTTGAATAAATCTGCGTAAAGGGCGCGCGCCATACACCGGGTCGTATCCGGCTTCGGCGATAAACTGGCGGGCGGCTTCGGTAATCTCAACTTTAATGTGACGTTCTTCCAGGCGTTTGGAAAGATCTTCAGTCATCAATTCGACGATCTGTTCCACCTCTGCCAACGTAAGTGGTTTGAATAAAACAATGTCATCAACCCGATTGAGAAATTCGGGCCGAAAGTGTTGCCTGAGCTCGCGCATGACCCTGTCTTTGGTCGATTCTTCGATTTCACCCCGGTTGGTGACACCCTCCAGAAGATAATGGGATCCGATATTGCTGGTCATGATGATCACGGTGTTCTTAAAATCAACCGTGCGGCCCTGACCGTCAGTAAGGCGGCCATCGTCAAAAATCTGCAGCAGCACCCCAAATACGTCGTTGTGCGCTTTTTCGATTTCATCGAATAAAATGACGCAGTACGGTTTGCGGCGCACAGCCTCCGTCAATTGACCGCCTTCCTCGTAACCCACATAGCCGGGAGGTGCACCGAGAAGCCGCGAAACTGAATGCTTTTCCATATACTCGCTCATGTCGATGCGCACCAGATTTTCTTCGGAGTCAAACATTGCCTGGGCCAGCGTTTTAGCCAGCTCGGTTTTACCGACACCCGTCGGCCCCAGGAAAATAAATGTACCAATGGGTCGCCGCGGATCCTTGATGCCTGATCGTGCCCGGATGACGGCGTCAGCCACCAATTGGACGGCCTCGTTTTGTCCGATAACCCGTCTGTGGAGCACATCGTCCAGGCGCAGAATCTTCTCACGCTCGCCCTCCATGAGCTTGGATATGGGAATGCCAGTCCAGCGCGAAATAATATCGGCAATTTCTTCCTCGGTGACTTCCTCCCGCAAAAGACGATCGCCGGCTTTCTCACCCGCTGTCTGTTCTTCCTCATTTTTCAGCTGTCGTTCCAGTTCGGCCAGTTTACCGAATTTCAATTCCGCGGCGCGATTCAAATCGTACTGCCTTTCGGCAACCTCAACTTCGTGGCGGGTCTTTTCGATCTCTTCCCGGATGGCCTGCAACTTCCGGATGGCCTCCTTCTCGGCCTCCCATTGAGCACGCATGCCGGTGGCTTTCTCCTTAAAGTCAGCCAGTTCTCGCTGCAATGACGTGAGCCGTTCCTTACTGGACCGGTCGCGTTCTTTTTTCAGCGCTGCCTCCTCGATTTCCAGTTGTATGATCCGACGCGAGACCTCATCCAAATCCGTGGGCATGGAATCTATTTCGGTTCGAATCATAGCACACGCCTCGTCCACCAAATCGATGGCTTTGTCCGGCAGAAAACGATCGCTGACATAGCGGTTCGATAGGGTCGCCGCGGCCACCAAAGCACTGTCCTGGATTTTAACACCATGATGGACTTCATAGCGCTCTTTGATACCCCGCAGAATTGAAATCGTATCTTCAACCGACGGTTCGGAGACCAGAACCGGTTGAAACCGTCTTTCCAACGCTTTGTCCTTTTCAATGTATTTGCGGTATTCATCCAAGGTCGTGGCACCGATGCAATGCAATTCTCCACGCGCCAGCATGGGTTTGAGCATGTTGCCGGCATCCATTGCGCCCTCGGCCTTACCGGCCCCGACGATCGTGTG
>Ga0180435_10007402_pt1 | contig 10466 bp, 7 predicted proteins | sample SS_ome_3_FD_132467 | JGI IMG/M metagenome (GOLD analysis project Ga0180435, IMG submission 132467) | Hypersaline lake sediment archaeal communities from the Salton Sea, California, USA - SS_3_S_1 metaG | ecosystem: Environmental > Aquatic > Non-marine Saline and Alkaline > Hypersaline > Sediment... | reverse complement strand
TGATCGCATCGATGTCCGGCGGCTCGGAGGAGTTCCGCCACGTTCTCCGCGATCTCGAGGATGCCGGCATCACCGTCTATGACGTCGGGATGCGGCGCCCCACCCTCGACGATGTCTTCCTGACTCTTACGGGACACGCCGGCGAGAACGCCGAGACGCCAGAAGCGGTGGAGGTGACGTCATGAGCAATCTCATCTGGGCTGCGCTCGACAGCCATGTGATCGCTAAGCGCAACGTCATCAAGATCAGGCGGGTGCCGGAGATTCTGATGTTCGTCCTGATCTCGCCGATCATGTTCGTATTGCTGTTCGCCTACGTCTTTGGTGACTCCATCAACATCCCCGGAGGCTCCTACCGCGAGTTCCTCATCGGCGGCATCTTCGCCCAAACGGTCATCTTCGGGGCCACGTTCACCGGTGCTGGATTGGCCGACGACATGCAGAAGGGCATCATCAACCGGTTCCGGTCGCTACCGATGAACCGAGCAGCGGTTCTGGTCGGGCGAACCGCCAGCGACGTCATCTACAACGTATTGTCGTTGCTCATCATGGCCCTTACCGGCTTGATTGTGGGGTGGCGGATCAACGAGGGGCTTCTCAACGCCGCGTTTGGCTTTGCCCTACTGCTGGCGTTCGCATACGCCTTCTCGTGGGTGATGGCCTATGTCGGGCTGCTCGTGCCGAGCGTGGAGGTCATCAACAACGCATCGTTTGTGGTGATCTTCCCACTGACGTTCATCGCCAATACGTTCGTGCCGGCGGAGAATCTGCCCGGCCTGTTGCGCACGTTCGCGGAATGGAATCCGGTCTCGGCGGTCACCCAGGCAGCCCGCGAACTGTTCGGCAACATCCCGCCGGGAACCCCGGAGCCAACGGTGTGGCCACTAGAGAACGCAGTCCTCTACACGATCATCTGGATCATCGTGATCATTGCCATCTTCGCCCCACTGGCGGTGCACCGCTACTCGAAGGCGAGGTAGCGACGCGCCACGCCGACGGGACGACCGACGCCAGAGCCGCATAGCCGCCGGGTCCGATAACCTGGGCAGGGTGAGGCGTTGGATCTGCCTGATCGCCCTGTCGGTCGCCGCATGCTCAGCATCGGCGCCCCTGCCATCCGTCACCGATGGCGATCCAACCGAAACGAGCGGACCGATACCGGCCGCCGCGGACCTGAGCGAGGAGCGTGCCGCTGAGCGGCTCGAGATGGTGGAAAATCAGATAGCTGCCCGCGACATCACCGATCCCCTCGTCCAGACGGCGATGCGGACCGTTCCCCGCCACCTGTTTGTTCCGGACGACGTTGTCGAGCACGCCTACAACGACCACGCCCTGCCGATCGGTTACGGCCAGACCATCTCACAGCCGTACATCGTTGCGTTGATGAGCCAGGCACTCGGGGTCACAGCCGGCGACAAGGTCCTCGAGATCGGCACCGGGTCGGGCTACCAAGCGGCCGTGCTCGCCGCCATGGGGTGCGATGTCTACACGATGGAAATCGTTCCCGAACTGGCCGCACGCGCCGCGGAGACACTGGAGGGCCTCGGCTACGCCGCAACCGTGGCCAATGCCGACGGCTACTTCGGATGGGAGGAACACGCACCCTTCGACGGCATCGTCGTCACCGCTGCTCCAGACCACGTGCCACAGCCGCTGCTCGACCAGCTCGGCCCGGGGGCCGCACTCGTCATTCCCGTCGGCCCGATCGGCGCCGTGCAGACGATGTGGAAGTTCAAGATCGACGAGTCGGGTGAGGTCATCGGCGAGAACCTAGGCGGTGTTATGTTCGTGCCGTTCACCAGAGCCGAAGAGTGACGGCGCGGCGCGAGCGGCCAATACTGCCGCCAGCGCGTACCCGGCCGCACCAATCAGCAGCACCGCCGAAAAGCCGAACGCCAGGGCAAGCAGCGCCGCCACCACTGCACTGATCACCGAAGCCGTCCCGTTGATCCCCCATGCCCACGGCACCAACTGTGGCGCCCGTCGCTCGAGATGAGACACTCCATGGGGGAACATCACGCCCATCAGCAAACCCAGCGGGGCGATCGCTATTGCCCCGACCAGCCCTCTCACCAGAAGCGGAGCGGGAAGCAGAGATTGCGTCAGCCACCGCACCAGAAACGGAGATGCAACGGCAACAACCGTGAGTGCGACCGACGCGGGACGCCACGGCAGCCGAGGCGAGAGAATCGACCCGACGCCCGACGCAAGCAAGACCGCGAAGAGGACCAGGGCAAACGCCGTTGTCGCGTCACCGAGCAACAAAATGTAGAGCTGCACCAAAGGAATCTCGACAAGGAGGAAGGCGAGACCCAGTAGCCCGAAGTAGCCCAGAGTCCACCAGCGGATGCCGCCCTGTGCAGCCAGTGCCCCATCGCGACGCCGGACTGCCAGGGGCGCCACGATGAGGACGATTGCGCTGAGCGCCGCCAAGAGAAGGAACGCCACAAGGACCAGGTACCCGGCACCTCCGAAGGGCTGCCACGTCCGCCCAAGGCTGTCGAGCACTTCTCTCGCCTGTGACCATCTGAAGTAGTGCCCGAAGAATGGGTGGTCGTCCGTCGGTGGGGCAATATCGAATTTGCTCTCCTCGTATACCCCCGTTGGTTGGTCGTTGCCCAACAGTGCGGCCGCCAGCACCGAGTACTCCTCGTCCGGCACGATGCTGAATCGGTTGGTCTCCTCCCCACGCAATCCGGGTCGGGCGACGATGTCGAATCGCTCCCGGGCGGCAAAGTCGGAGACCAACTCGAGCTCATCAAACGACCAGCCATCGGGTTGGACCAGCAGGAGAACGTTCGAGTAGTTGCGCAGCACTACAACCGCAGACTCCGGTTGGATCTCGCTATCACGCATCGCGGCTGCGGCAGTCGCAACCAGGCGGGTCTCCTCGCTCGGCGGCGTCTGTACCCAACGCATCACCGCCAAGATTCCGCCCGGCTCGAGTCTTTCCAGATAAGCGCGGAAGGCCTCAACGGTCAGCGAATAGTCCTCAGCCAGGCTGTAGGCGCCGGAGGTCACCGGACGGTACGGTGCAGTGAGCGCCAGGTCGATGACATCAAACGTTTCCCCGGTTCGTTCCACGAATGCTCGCGGCTCGGCGATCACCCATTGAATGCGGGCGTCATCAACCAGCGGGCTACCCGATTGGCGTGCCAGGGTGGCAATCGCCCCGTGTGATTCAACGGCAACGATCGAGCCGGCACCACCGGCCAAGCCGACGAGCAGATCCAGTCCGCCCCGTGGTTCGAGCACCAGCGTCTTCGCCCCGGGGCGAAGCTGCCAGGGCAGTGCAACCAGAAGGTGAGACGCGTAAGTAGCTTCATCGGGGCCGAGTTGCGGGATCGGGCTGAGATCGTCTCCGTCCAGCGTGACCCCGTCCTGAGCCGGAGGCCGACCCGTGTAAGTGAAGCTGAGTCCGGGAAGGGAGCGGATTCCCTCGCTCGATAGGAGATCAATTCGAGTGCCGCGGTCCCAGGAGGAGGCAACGATCTCGGCACCCGGGAACTGGAGAGCAGTTTCCAGGCCCTTGTAGGGCGAGAGGTTCATGGCCAGCGGTGCGGGCACCCAGACGGACATCAACAACAACCCCACCGCCAGCCCGGCGAGGGTCGCGGTGCGCAACTTCGGCGCCTGTAGAGCCGCGAAACCGGGCGCTGCGGCCATGGCGACGGCGGCCGCCAAGACGACTACGCCCTCTGCGCCGAGGACGTCGAGAGCAAGGATGGCAACGACGCACCCCAGCCCCGAGCCAACGAGACTTGCCCCATAGACGAGGCGGGATGCGACACCGCCCGGTTGCCTCGCTTCCGTCAGCAGCACGGCAACAATCAACCCACCGAAGAAGAACGGCACCGCCAGGATCAGGTAGTAGATCGCCAGATAGCCGAGCTGCATCCGATCCCAGGCGATCGCAAACGAATCAAAGGGAAGCGCATTGGCGACCAGGTAGGCGCCGACGGTGGTGAGGCCTTGGAGGCCGGCCAACCAGCTCCACCAGCGCGGACCCCCACCACCGATCCGCGGGAAAGCTGCCAGTGCCGAACCGCTTGCCCCGAGACCGAGCAGAGCCATTGACACCGTGAGAAACGCGAAGTGGTAGAACTGCGCAATCGCAAATACCCGGGTGAGCGCGATCTCGAAGATGAGCCCGGAGGCCGCCGTCGCCGCCACCCCTCCCAGGACCAGAGCTGTCGACCATCGACCTCGGATCGGCATTGCCCTCTCGCAGACGTCGCGCCCTCCAGGCTACGCGACATCCACGCCGGACAAGTGAAGCTTGTAGGACTCGGCCTGGTGGCCTGCGGCGGCACTACCACTCAACCAGGCCGGGGGTCTCCAGGAGCCGGCGCAGCGTGGACCCAAACCGGGCGGCCGGCGCACCATCAACGATCTTGTGATCGATCTGTATTCCGGCGTCGACGATGCGCCGAACGGCGACATCCCCGTCGACGACCCACGGCTGCTCTGTGGCGGCACCCATGAGCACAGTGGTGGATGCAATCGTCGGGACCCCGATCAGGAAACCGTTGCCCCCGGTCATCATCCCCAGCGAAGACAGCGTCACCGTGCCCATCCGGCTGCGTAGCCGCACCGATCGCTTCGCCACGAAGTAGAAGAGGTCGGCCAGCAACGGTAAACGGCCGGCTCTCCTACCCCAACGCATCAGCAACCGACCGCTGCCGCCAGCCCTCGGCTGCGACTTGACGTTGCGAAGCTCGTTCGTGAGGTCGGCGACAGAGCGAGTGTCGCAATCGAGCAGCGGATGGGCCAGCGGGAACGAGCCGGTCTCCGTCTCCACCTCAACGATGGTGGTTATGTCAACGTGGCGGTGTTGAACCAGCCTTCCCAGCCAGTCCCGGTATGCATGCACTTCCGGATGTTGCGCTACGGCGCGCCCCACGCAAGCCGCAAAGAACGCGGTCGGGGAAAGGTCGGCACCCTCGATCTTCACCCAAGCCTCGGTCACGTCTACCTTGACCAGGGCCACCATCGGGCTCATCTTCCGCCCGGATCGCATCGCCGCGGTCACGAACCTGCGATTAGACGGGAAAGGTCGCCGCTCGAACGGGCGCATGCTCAGCCTTCGGCCATCCGCTTGCGCACCTGACCGAGCAAGGCACCGACGAACTTCGACTTCATGGTCTGGTTGGCCATGAGTATCTTCCATGGCGGCATCTTCTCGATGACCCGAACCGTCGCCGCCGCGATCGGTGCCAACTTGGTGCCAACGTTGTCGAGCAGCAGGTCGCCCACCTTGCCTCGCTCGATCGCCATGAACGCTGCTCGCTCCAGGGTGTCCTCGGGAATGTAGGGCAGCTCGTCGCGTTCCTCCATCGCCCGGGCGTCCCACCGGCATACATCGACACACACCCCGCACCCAAGGCAGCGGTCGGCGTCGACAACTGACCAGTTGCGACGCGGACCTTTGCCGTTGGTCGGCTCGATGGCAATGGCATCTACCGGGCATGCCTCAGCGCACTTCGTGCACCCCCGGCACAAGCTGTAATCGGTAGTCGCCACGAAACCCGATGGGACGATGCCGTCGTAGATGTCGTACTTCTTGATCGACCGCATCATGCCGCAGCAACAGCCACAGCAATTGCACATGTAGGAGACCTGGTTGCGCACGTTGTCGCCGGTCTGTGCCAACCCCGCCGCCTTGGCCACGCCGAGGATCTCGAGCCCTTCCTCATTGCTGATCGGCTCGGCGAGCCCGTTGCGGACAAGATTGTCGGCCGCCGACCCGAAGGTCAGACAGGTGCGGGTTGGGCCGTCACAGCCCTCTCCTCGCAGCGATGCATCCGTCCGGCACGGGCAGAGGCTCACCGCCACCGACTTGGCCGTTCTGACGACCTCAGTCGCTTTCTCCCAGTCGAGGATCTCCGACGTGACCGCCTCCTCACGAACAAAGGAGCGGCCCAGCTGAGTGCTACCGGTAAACACGCTGCGTACGAATGCCTCGTCCTCGAACAGGGCATCAAAGGCCTCGGCATACTCCTCCATCGGCGCGTCGGGCCGCTCCCGCATGAAGGTGAACTCGTAGAAGCCGATGACCACCGGGGTCGCCATCACGTACCGGGTGTCCTTGCGCTCGAAATCGAGTACCAGCCCGCGCTGGGCCATCTCAGTGATGTGATCGTGCAGCTTGTCGACATCCATTGCCAGCTTCTCGGCAAGCTTGGGCACCGAAATAACCTGGGGAAGCTGCCGGGCGATATGCGCTTCCTCGGGGGTGAATAGCAGACGGAGCATCCGCCGCATCGGCTCCGAATCCGGGGCTCCCGTGACATTGCGGTCGAGGCGCTCCTGGAGCAGACGGTACTCCTCGTCTACTTCGATCCTGTCTCCAACCTGTGCGTGGCCCAAAACGGACTCCCATCTCCACTCGGCTCACTGCCATCATGAGCGAGCCGAGCCCGGGTGTCCACTTACATCGTGTTCAGCCGCCACCGTTAACCTGACTCACCATGCGCAACATAGCGACACAGCTTGCCATCACACTCGCCGAGCGGGGAGCGCCCGACAGCCTGGTTCGTGCCGGGATGCGGAGCGCCATCCGCAATCGGCTGGCGACCGAGGAGCGCAGGGACGACCGCGAGATTGCAGCCATGCTGGAGGAGTGGCACACCGGGCCCGTTGCGCTGGTTCCGGACCTCGCCAACGAACAGCACTATGAGGTGCCGGCGAGTTTCTACCAATTGGTTCTCGGTCCGCGCCTCAAGTACTCATCGTGCTTCTGGCTGACCCCGGAAACCGATCTGGCCACAGCAGAAGAAGAGATGCTTGCCCTGACTGCACACCGGGCAGGCATCGAGAACGGCATGCGGATTCTCGACCTGGGCAGTGGATGGGGATCGCTCAGCCTGTGGCTGGCCGAGCATTTCCCCGACTGCGAGATCCTGACCGTATCGAACTCCAACTCCCAGGGTGATCTGATCCGCAGCCGGGCTGCGGCAAGCGGGTTGCGCAACATTCGCCATCAAGTGGTCGATGTCAACGACCTCGCGGTGCGTGGCCCCTTCGATGCCGTTGTGTCGGTGGAGATGCTGGAGCACGTGCGTAACCATCCGGCACTACTGCAGCGGCTGGCGGAACTGGTGGTCCCCGGATCTCCCATGTTCATTCACATCTTTGCCCACCGGGATCGCTTCTGGGCATTCGAGGACCGTGGCCCGGGCGATTGGATGAGCCGCTACTTCTTCTCCGGTGGCGTGATGCCTTCGCACAATCAGATCGCACGCCTCTTCGGCCCCATCGAGTTAGCCGACTCCTGGTGGGTCGACGGCACCCATTACGAGCGGACCCTCAACGCGTGGCTGGACCTGCTCGACAGCCGGATCACAGAAGTGAACGAGGTTCTCAAACCGGTCTACGGATCACAGACCAAGAGGTGGGTGCAGCGGTGGAGGATGTTCTTCATGGCCTGTGCCGAGTTCTTTGGCTACAACGATGGGAAGACCCTCGGGGTCAGCCACCAATTACTCCGTTTGGGGTGAAGCAACACCCCTCGGTGACATAGGGGAACGCCCCCCATGTGGTGGGGCGCCAGGCTGGATACGTTGGTGACATGAGCAAGTATCTAGCCCACACCGGCAAGCTGGCGGCAGCCACTCCGCCGGAGCGCAACCGCATCGTCGACTTCTGGCGAGCAACCGCGATTCTCGTTGTCGTCTTCGGACACTGGCTGGCCGCATCGATCTGGTTGAACCCCGATGGTGAGGTCGAGTTGCTCAACTCCCTCGAATGGGTGCCGTATGCCGGGTGGCTGACCTGGGTAGTCCAGGTGATGCCGATCTTCTTCCTCGCCGGTGGCTATGCCAATGCTCGTGGCCTGCGGAAGGTACAGCAGGGTGACGAGCTGCGACGGGAATGGATCACAGCCCGAGTGCGCAGATTGTTCGCCCCGGTAATTCCGCTGCTGGCGGTCTGGGTTGGCTTGATCATCGTCCTTGGTCGATTCGTTCCGACCGATATCGTCCAGGCCGGCTCCATGTCGGCGACGCTGCCGGTGTGGTTCCTGGCCGTCTACCTCGCACTCACCGCCCTGGCACCGTTCACCCATCGTTGGTGGAAACAATCTGGAGTGATTTCGATCGCCACTTTGGTCTTTGCCGCAGCCGCCGTCGATATCGCTCGCTTCGTGTTCTCCGTTCCGGGCATTGGCTGGGTCAACTTCGCATTCGTTTGGGCTGCGGTGCACCAGCTTGGCTACTGGTGGGCCGAACGTGACCGTGCCGGCATTCCGCCACGGACGGGATGGATCGTCGCCGCCGGATCATTGGCGCTGCTAATTGCCCTCACTGCGACCGACGTCTACCCCGTGGCCATGGTCGGGATTCCCGGTGCCGGCGTCACCAACATGACCCCGCCGACACTGGCAATGGCGATCCTGGCGTCGATGCAGCTCGGCATTATCTGGGGCACCCAGGATGCCGTTCGCCGGTTCACCGCCTCTACCCGTGGCTGGCACTCCGTCGTCGCTGTATCGGGAGTGATCATGACCATCTATCTGTGGCACCTTTCCGCCATGTCGCTGGTGGGCGCGGCCGGGCTTTTCACATTCCATGGCGTAGTGTTTCAGATCGAGCCCGGGACCACTCTGTGGTGGCTGACCCGCCCGATCTGGCTGGCGGTTCTCTCTATGGTCACTCTCGGCCTCGTCGCCATCTTTGCCCGTTTCGAGTGGCGGATCAGCCGCAGCCCGGCACCGCGTCATCTCGCCACGTTGTTGCTCGGTCTCGCATTGATCGGATGGGCCACCGCCGCAGTCGCCCTGAGCGGTATTGCCACTCAGGACGCTGCAGTGCAGTGGGCTATCCCCCTCGTAGCTATCGTCGGAGCTGTGATCCTCGACGCCGTACCCCACGCTGGGCAAGGATCAGACCGCTAGTCCGCTCCTTACGGAGTCATGTCTGCGCACACCGCCCAAACGTTGAAGCTCCAGAATCCGCCGCCAAGGTCGATGCCCAGCCACACTTCGCCGCGCCATCCGGTTGGCGTCCACCCACCCGGCACAGGCGGCGGACCGGGCTGGCCGGGCCGGTAGGGCCGGCGGGTCCAGTTGCCCCGGTCGGGCCCACGAACTCACCAGGACTCAAACCTCCAAGCGTCCCGGCATCGACCTCCCCACTCTCGGCCAGCCGGTGCATGAACGCGGCCATCTGCTCTCGGGTGACATAGTCCTTCGGGCAGAGGTTCGTGTTGCCCTGAGCGGGGTTACAGCCCTTGGTCACGCCCGCATTGGCGAGCCACTCGATATTGCACCAGGCTACAGTTGGTTTGGTCAGGTTGGAGGGTCTGCCATTTGCGGGCCTGATACCGCCCGGCCATGGAATGCGAGCCGGAGCACTGAGATGCGTCGGATTACGATCCTGCTAGCTCTCGTCATTGCTACGTCAATGCCAGGATGCGGTTCGACCGAGTTGGACGTCGCTCCAGACACCACCCTCGTTGTCGTCGATAGCGACGGCGGATTCGACGACATCAAAGCCATCCTCTATCTGCTGCAGCAACCGGACTTCGAGATCGTGGCGATGGCGATGTCGGGGACCGGGATTGCCCACTGCCCGGCCGCTGCGGAGAACACGGCGGCCATGTTGGTTCGCATAGGGGGCCCCGACATCCCAATTGCTTGCGGACGCTCTACGCCGCTGAAAGGCGACAACGCCGCTCCGCCGGCCTGGCGTAACTCGGCGGACACCCTCGGCAACGTGACGCTGCCGGAACCTCCGGCTCTTGCCGAGGAAAGCGCCGCCGAGCTTCTGATCAGCACCATCGAGCGGAGCCCCCGCAACGTGACGCTCGTCGCGCTCGGGCCGCTCACCAATGTTGCCGAGGCGCTGCAAGAGGAGCCCGATCTGCTCGACAAGGTGGACATGGTCTACCTGATGGGCGGAGCGGTGGATGCCGGCGGCAACGTCTTCTACGGCAACGCCGCCGCCGAGTTCAACATCTGGGCAGACCCCACGGCGGCGGCACAGGTATTCGCGACCGACGTGCCCATCACCCTCGTGCCGCTCGACGCCACCAACGACCTTCCGGTTACGCCATACCTGTATGACGCCGTTGCCGCACATAGAGAGGCCACTCCCATCGCTGCGTTCCTGGCCGAATACCTGGACGTGACGCCGCTGCTCGGTGGCATCTACCACTGGGATGAGCTGGCTGCCGTAGCCGCCGGCGATGAGACGGTTGTCACCATTGAAGAGCACACGCTGTCCATCACCACCGGGCCCGAAGGAGAGGAAGGCGTCACGCTCGCCGACCCACAGGGCCGCCCGGTGCGGGTGGCTGTGGCAGCAGACCGAGCTGCGTTCGAGGCGCACTTCTACGAGGCCATGCTCGGTGTCGCCGATCCCGGCATTCCAGCGTGGGAACCTGATGCGGTGCTCTCCTGGGATGGAACCACCTGCACGTACGAGGGGCCTGATCCGCTGCCGGAGGAGAACTTCTTCATCAGGATCG
>Ga0180435_10007400_pt1 | contig 10467 bp, 7 predicted proteins | sample SS_ome_3_FD_132467 | JGI IMG/M metagenome (GOLD analysis project Ga0180435, IMG submission 132467) | Hypersaline lake sediment archaeal communities from the Salton Sea, California, USA - SS_3_S_1 metaG | ecosystem: Environmental > Aquatic > Non-marine Saline and Alkaline > Hypersaline > Sediment... | reverse complement strand
GCCCTCGTGGGTTTTCTACTGGTTGCTGATTTGTCTGAGTAATTCGCTCAACGCCTGGTCTACTTGTACACCTTTTGTAAGGTGCTGCCGGTTTTTTCATATGCCGGTCTGCGTTGAGGAAGTACGGGGTCTTATCGCGCATTATCGTTTTTAGCTTGTATCTTGCGCTAATTTTTTTTTAAATAAAAGCAATCCATTCTGAGTTTGATCTTGATTTCCAGCCGCTTGTTGGTCTGAAAGCGAATCATACGACTGTTTGCGTTGATACCTGATCGGATTTCCTCCTTCGTTTGTAAAGTCGTCTATAGATTCACGCGCACCATACCCAGAGATATCGTAGATAAAACGATTCAAATTCACTAAAGGGAGGTATTTGGTATGGCCGGGACATATCGTCTTTGCGGGATTGATCAGCGTGCCGTCGAGCGTGAGCTGCCTCAAACTTCTGGTGAAATCAAGCTAACTCCTATTCGCACCCTATCACCGGGTACATCCCGGGATACAGGCATCGTAGAGGTGGAAGTCTCCGGAGACGAGGTGGTGCGGGTGGTGCATGAAAATGGTTTTGTGTTGTGGTGCCGGGCGGATGACCTTATCCGCGAACGGGGTAGAAAGACCCTCGGGCGCGATGGTGCCAGTGAAGTGTGGGAAATTGATGCCCGGCCGAAGCTGTCCGAGGGCAAGGCCGGCACCCGTGGCTGGTTGGGCATCGGTATCAGGGTCTTGGATTTTTTCGGCATCGACCTAAAAGGCAAGACCGCCAACACGCTGGGCGAGGTTTTGGAGAAAAAGCTGCTGGGTGGTAACGAGCCCGGACTCTACCAGACTTCTCTCGACGATGAGTTCAGGCTGAAGCCTGTAAACAAACCATTGCCAAGTTCAGACGCGCCGATTCTGTTGTTTATTCACGGCACCGGTTCCAGTTTCGCAGGAAGTTTCAAAAAGCTTTGGCGGCACAGCCACGAGGCTCAACAGGCTGCCCGTTTGAAACTAAAAGAGATCTATGGTGATCGTGTATACGCCTGGGAACATCGAACACTGACCGCAAGTCCCATCCAAAACGCCCTTGAGTTGGTGAACCATTTACCAGAGAGGGCACCGATACACTTAGTCACGCACTCACGCGGCGGCTTGGTGGGGGAGTTGCTTTGTCTCGCCCAGCGTGACAAGGGTTCAGATCCACTTAAGAAAGATACACTGGAAATTCTTTTTGCCGCTGATCGCACCATGGCTGAGCAACTGGGGCTTAACCCCCTGGATAGCAAGGCGACAGAGGAACGGAATCGCGCTTATACGGACGATCGCAACCGTCTGCGTGAACTCCTGGATCTAATGGATGAGAAAGGCTTCACCGTTAGCCGTTTCGTGCGGGTGGCATGTCCCGCGCGCGGTACCACCTTGGCCTCGGGCCGTCTTGACCGCTGGCTCTCAGTGCTTGATTTCATTAGCGGGAATGGGCTGTTTGGGGATGTGGCCGATTTTATGTTGGCGATCGTGAAGGAGCGCACCGACCCGCGCACCTTACCAGGGCTGGAGGCCATGATGCCCGGCTCCGCACTCACCCGTTTGCTTCACCTCCCGGATCTCGAAACCGAGGCGGATCTCACCGTCATTGCCGGGGATATCGAAGGGGAAAACCTTTGGGGACAGGTCAAGCTGCTGGCGGTGGATTGGTTCTATGGCGCCGATCACGACCTGGTGGTGAATACCGGCTCCATGTACGGCGGATTGCGCCGCCGTGCAAAAGGAGCGCGCTACCAATGTGACAAAGGGGCCGAAGTCAGCCATTTTAACTATTTCGCCAATGCCAAGAGTGTGCGTTGGTTGGTGGGCGGACTGACGCGTAGCCAAGGCGCCGATGCCGGTTTCATACCCCTGCACGAGGCCAAACATGAAGAACCCAAGTGGCGCGAGGCCGTGCGTCGCAGTCGCGCCAGAACCACTGCGCAACCGCTCGCAGTGGTTCTGCCGGGCACCATGGGCAGCCAGCTGGATGTCGATGGCAAAGCGGTGTGGTTGAATTATTGGCGATTGTTGCGTGGTGGTCTCAAGCGTTTGCACAAAGACGCCACCGGTGTCGAGCCCACGGATGTACTCAATGATTTCTACGGCCCCTTGCTGGAGTTCTTGTCACGCAGCCACCGGGTAGAGATTTTTCCCTACGACTGGCGCCTCTCGGTTGGTGATGCCGCGGGGAAACTCGCCACTCAGCTGGAGTCCTGGTTGCCCGATATAGAACGAAGCGGCCAACCGGTGCATCTGGTGGCCCACTCCATGGGCGGTCTGGTGGTGCGCGCCATGCTGGCCGACGGCGGCCCGGGGACGGCGATTTGGCGCCGCATAATAAAGCTGCCCAATAGCCGCTTCCTCATGTTGGGCACGCCCAATCGTGGCTCTTATGAGGCAATGCGCTGGCTGACGGGTGAAAATCCCACGGCGCTCAAGTTGGGCCTCTTGGATTTTACCCAGAGTACCGACGATATCATCAATATCGTTCGCCGTTATCCGGGTTTGTTGGAACTGTTGCCCTTCGATGACCATGATCCCGATTTCAGCCAACAGCATTTTTGGAATGAACTAAAAGAAGCGCTGCAGGCCGACTGGGAACCGGCTGAGGCGGAGATGTTGGCCACCGCCAGTAATGTATGGACCTTGTTGAAGGAGTCGGAGCCAGACCCCCAACGCATGATTTATGTGGCCGGTCATCAGCGCGCAACCGTTGCCGATTATCGCTTGAGCGAAGAGGACGGATTTCTCTTTGAACGTGATTACCAAAAACTGGAATTCATGGCCACCCGTGAGGGTGACGGGACGGTTACCTGGCAATCGGGATCACTGCCCGGCGTAAAAACCTGGTATGTTGAAAACACCGCTCACGACGAATTGTGCAAACAAACACGCGCTTTCCCCGGCTATTTCGATTTGCTCATGAAAGGCTGGACCCCGTTGCTGCAGCAGACGCCACCAGTTGCGGTCAGGGCCACGAAAGGGGAGCCCGAGCTTTTTGTCATGCCGCGCATACCCTATACGGACGGTATGCCCGATGAACGTGCCGTGCACAGTTTGGGCTTCGGTCCCAGCCGCCCATCGATGGCGGCCATGGAACGAAAGGTGTCGCCAACGATCCGCGTCAGCATCGTTCACGGAAATCTCGCCTACGCCAACCATCATGTAATGGTGGGCCACTATCAAGGTGACACCATTGTCAGCGCCGAAAGAGCGCTGGACGAACGTTTGGAGAACGCCCTGTCACAACGCATGCTGTTGGGTATTTATCCAGGCCCGCTCAAAACCCACGCGATTTTCAACAATCAGCACCCCACCGCCAAACCAAAAGGGGCGTTGGTCATGGGCCTTGGTCAGGTGGGTGAACTCTCGCCCGGCCTGTTGGAGGTGGGAGTGCGCGAAGCAGCGCTCGACTTCGCTTTGCAGATGGCGCAACGGCCGCAGGAAAAATCCGGCGAAACACGAGGGGTTTGTGCCCTATCGTTGACCTGCATGCTGGTCGGCTCGGGGGCAGGCGGCATGAACGTTCGCGACTCAATAGAGTCCATATTGCATGGTGCGGTGGCGGCCAATGAGAAGCTGATCGAGGCCCGAATGGACAATAAGGTGCTGATTGAGAAAATCGAGTTCCTGGAACTTTTCGAGGACGTGGCCATCGCCGCCGCCGAGGCGCTTGAAGGCTCGCTCACCGACGGTCAGCTGGCCGCTACCGTGGAGTGGTCCGAAAGAGTAGTCAATCCGGGCCAGGGGGGAATCCGCCGTGTGCGCTGCGAGGATATGCCGGACTGGTGGCATCGACTCGAGATCATTCAAGAGAAGGAGCATGATGGCTTGCGCTTCATCGCCACCACCGAACGCGCCCGCGCCGAAGTGACGCAGTCCACGGGGCAGCTGCGCCTGGCCGACAATTTCATCGAGCTGGCCATCCAGTCGCCCAGAATGAACCTGGATGCCGCCAAAACACTGTTCGAAATGTTATTGCCCAACCGCCTTAAAGAGATGGCGCCAAGGCAAACCGATCTGGTTCTGTTGGTGGATGAGGCGTCGGCCCGTTACCCGTGGGAGTTGCTGGAGGACCGATGGAGTCACGCCAATCGGCCACCAGCCGTCGCAGCAGGCCTGATTCGACAACTTAAAAGCCAACAATTCCGAACCGTTCCTGCGCATGCCTTCGAAAATAAGGCGTTGGTTGTCGGCAATCCTGACTTACAGGGATGGAACAAATTCTCACCTCTGCCGGGTGCCCGTAAGGAAGCAAGCGGTGTGGCGGCGTTGTTGGCCAAGAAAGGGTTTGTCGTGCAAGCGAGTATCGATGAAAAGGCAGACAGCATCATCAACGGATTGCACGGTGAGGCCTGGCGCATCCTGCATCTGGCGGGACATGGTGAGCATGATTTCCAAATGACCGAACCCCAAAAAAATGAAGATCCCTGTGAACTTTGCGGACAGGATCCCCCGGCAATGAAGAAAAACGTATCCGGTATGGTCATCGGGTATGAAACGTTTCTCACGCCGGGCGATGTAGAGCAGATGCGCTGGGTGCCTGAGCTGGTCTTTCTCAACTGTTGCCATCTGGGCAAGACGCTGTCGAAAAAACCCAGGAAGTTTAACCAGGTTGCCGCCAGTTTGGCGGTGCATTTCATTCGTATGGGGGTCAAGGCGGTGGTGGCTGCCGGCTGGGCGGTGGATGACGCCGCCGCGCAGGCGTTTGCCGAGAGTTTTTATATGCATCTGCTGGATGGCCAGACCTTCGGTGAGGCGGTGCGCGCGGCTCGTGAGGAAATCTGGATACAGTATCCCGATGTGAATACCTGGGGGGCGTATCAGTGCTACGGCGACCCGAGCTACCAGCTCCGGGTAAGCGGCCAACCGTCGTCGTTAGATCAAAGCCACTTTCATTCGCCGACGGAGCTGGTCGCCGAATTGCATAATCTGGTTGAGAATATCCGCATGAAATCACGTGACACCCGCGACGATGACGACACTTTGAAGGCATCGCGCAAAAAGATTGCCCGTCTCACCGGCCGCATTCCGGTGGCCTTGAAAGACCGCTGGCGCAGCCTTGGTGATGTCGCCGTTGGCTACGGCCTGGCCTGGGGTGAATTGGGCGAATACGCCAAGGCGGTTGAATGGTTAGAGAAATCTATTAAAGCCGACAAGGCTGATCTTCCAGTACGCGCCCTGGAGCAGTGCGCCAACTTCCAAGTCCGCCACGCCGGCATGCAGTGGCAACGCCTGCAACCCACATTGGCGCGGCATCGCTCCAAGAAAGCGAAAGATGGACTGGAGAAACAGCGCAATACTTTGGTCATGCAGATAGAACGGGCTATCGCCGATCTCGATTTTCTTAAAGAACGCGGCCCTACGTTGGAACGCTTGAACTTGCTTGGTAGCGCATACAAACGGCTGGCTCAGGTGCACAAGTATAAAGCGCCACGTCAAAAGGCATTGAAACAGATGTCTCATTACTACCATAAGGCATATGCAAAGGAAAAGACACCGGACCTGTATTCCTTCACCAATTGGTCGCTGGCCAGAGCGCTGACGTTGAGCGGAACAGACCTGGTACACGTCAGGGATGAGTGCCGGCAGATGATAGAGGCCGCTCAAAAACGCGATGAAGCGGAGCCCAGTTTCTGGCACAGTGTGGCGCAGCCCGATTTGGAGCTTGTCATTTTGCTCGCCCAACCCGAGATCGATGATAAAGCCGCCAAAGAGCTGGCAGAACGCATTATCTCTGGCTATCAACTTGCATACAAACGCGGTGCCAGCCCGCGGGAGATGGCTTCGGTAAAAGAAAATCTCGACTTCATCATAGCGATGAGTGCCAACAAACCCAAACCGTTGCGTGATGCTTTGGCTACGATTCGTGCGGCCATATCATGATAGGAATAAGAAAATGGAAGTGTTCGACATATTCATCAGTTATTCCCACGAGAACACCGACAGCGCGGAAAAAGTACAAACGTATCTTGAGGATGAAGGCTGGACGGTTTGGATTGATGCAAAGATACCCGTTGGGAGCCGTTGGTCGACACAACTTGAGAAGGCGCTGGATACTGCCAAAGGTATAGTCGTTCTTTGGACCCGCCACGCATGTCAATCAGACTGGGTTAAAAAGGAGGCTGACTATGCGCTGGCGCAGGGCAAATTGTTTGGGGTCAAACTTGATTATTGCAGCGTTCCCGATCGATTTAGCCAACTGGAGATGGCCGAACTTGAGGGGTGGGAAGGGGAGATGGATCATCCCGAATGGGTTAATTTTCTGAGGAGCCTCGCAGAACGCGCGGTTCCTTCACGGAAAGAGCAGATTCGTCCGGGCTTCGATTCCCGGTTTTTGGGTGAAGATCGGCGTATTCCGTGGCCATCGGTTCATGGGGCGGCACGACAGATTCATTATCTGCATTTTAGCGTTGTCGCCAACCCTGCGCGCAGGCTTGCCTGGTATGTCGCCTACAACGTGGATATGCGGCAGGCAGGTGACTTGGGTAAAAGGCCGATGCGGCTGGCGGAGGACTCACTGATTTCCAGAGAGTTTCAACCAAAGGACCAGCATTTCAGGGCCAGTGGTTTTGATCGTGGTCATCTTGCCTGTAGGAAAAGTATCGGATGGGGAGAAGATAAAATTTCGGAAATAGCAGGGCGGCAAGCATTTTATATCACCAACACGGCTCCCCAGCATCCAGCTGTCAATCGCGGTAGTTATCTGGCCGTAGAACGCTGGGAACAGAGACTCTCCGAATCATGTGGACGCCTGATTGTTTTTTGCGGCCCTGCGCTAAAAGAAGGCGATATAACATTCCGTGATGAAGAAATCGGCGATGACGGTTTCATTGCCTATGCCACCTTTCGAATTCCACAGGCATATTGGAAGATTATCCTTGCCTTGGACGAACATCGACATGTAGTTCGCCGCTCGTTTTATTTTCCCAATCCGGACCCGAAGACGAAAAATGTTTCCTTTTCGAAAGATATCGCCAGTTACGATGTTTCCTTTGAGAATTTATGTGAACAGCTTTCATATATCACTTTCCCCGATGAGATGATCAACGCAAAATCGATTCCGCTGACAAGACCTTGAATTAATGGATCAATGGGGTCAAGTTAGTCGCAGAGCCAAATCGAGCAGCTTTATGGCAGTTGGCGGGGTGGGATGGATAAACGGGTTCATGTCGTGTGTGTGCTGGTGACGATAACGTGTATATACGCTTGTTAGAGTGATTCAAACATCCCACCTTGAACCTGGCGTTTGAGCCGAACGATCCGTCGTTTTATTTGTTTCGGGTCAAACAAAACAAGCTTGGCAGGTTAATCAAACAGGAGGTGTGCAATGAGCAACGACTTACGAGAACGGCTGAAAGATATTATCCGTGAGTTGGAGGACATTCTTGACGAAACCGATCAACCAACCGGAGACGGCGTGGACGAACCCCAGCGACCGGCGGTTGTCAAGAAGCTGGCCATCGTGGTCGGTCACACCCAGATCCGTCCGGGAGCCATCGCGGTGGCCCCCATCGATGCCTATGAATATCCCTGGAATACGGACCTGGCCAAGCAGATGAAGGGCCACGCGGATGATGCCGGTATGGCGATTGAAATTTTTTACCGGGACAATGTGGGCATCACCGGCGCCTATCAGCAGGCTGCTGATTTCGGTGCATCTGCAGTGATGGAACTGCATTTCAATTCCTTCGAAAGCCCGGCGGCCACGGGAACCGAAACATTGTGGGCAACCGCGGCGTCCGAGACTTTCGCTCAAGCGGCTCAGCAAGCCATGGACCAGGCGCTGGGGTTGCGCAGCCGCGGGGTCAAGCATCGGAACAGCGGTCGTGGCTTCAAGTCCCTGACCCAATTGCCCGCTACGCCGAGCATCCTCATCGAGCCGTTTTTCGGAAGCAACCCCCGGGATTGTTCCGTGGCCCACGAAAAGAAAAGCGCTCTCGCGCAGGCACTGGTAGGCGCTGCCAGGCGTTTTTTGGTTGCATAGACAATTGAATCGGTGCGGATGATATCCGTGGACAAGGCGCGGTCGTTAGCGAGCGCTTTTTCAGAATGTCACCCCCTTCTTTTTTAGCGCAGCCCTTCTGTAGGGGTTGAGTTGCGGGCAAATATGGCGTATCTGCACTGGGCATCGAACGGAAGGGGAGACGATGAAAGTAAAATCATTCCGCCGGTTTTGCCTGGTGGTGGCCGGATGCCATTTTGCGGCCAGCATGCTGATCGTTCCACTCACCCTGCGGGTCGGCGACATCCTCATGGCCGGAAACGGAGAAAGCTTGCTTCTGGGCGGGCTGCATGTGCTGACCCGCGTTCTCTATTTTCCCATCCTCGGCCTGGCCCTGTACCCGCGCCATTGGTTTCCGGGGCCCTGGATTTCCATTCCGATCCTGATCAACAGTCTGCTCTGGGGAATCGTTTTGGCAGGGATTTTTCGCTTAGCCACTTCCTTGGGAACGAAACGGTAGGTTGAAGCCGGCAACTTTGAAAAGCCGAATCACCCCATAGACAATCAACAAGGTGCCGACCGCCAGGTTTGATATTTTCAGCAGCCAGAAGGGGATCGCTGCGCTGATTGTCGAGAACAAGACCACCGCGCCTCCGAGAAAAACACAGGTGGCCAAACCCGCCGCGAATCCGAAGGCGACCAACTCCTTTTTTACGTAGCCCTTCTCGATTGCCTTGGCGGCAAACAAGCTTGTCCAGAAGACAATGGTCAGGGGGCTCGAGACGGTCAATACAAACGCCGACATGAAACTTGTGGCACAGTCGGATGCGAGCATCGCATGGGAACTGTTTTCCGTGCCGGTCGGCTGAATCGACAAAATCATTACAATTCCGAAGAGCACAAGAACGATGGAGCTGACGACCGCCAGAATGAAATTGATTTTCGGTTTTTCAAGCAGCTTTCCGACGCCCAATACCGCGAGCGCAATGAAAAGATAATCGACGAGGGTCACCGCCATAACGGCGAACAAGCCGTCGACCATCGTTCTCTGGAGGGAGACGTTGAGAATGAAGAAGAACACCGGCCCGACGGCGACCTGGAGCACCATGCCGGTTAAAAAGCCGTGAATAAGTATGGAAGCCATCTGTTTTCCTGCAAGCGTTTTCTATGGCCGCCAGCGCGCGACCAGATGCCATTTGTTTCGTTTGCCGATCCCGTCAAAGTTGATCAGGCGGGCCTGATTTCGATGCACACCCGTTCTTACGTTCAACAGCAGGAACAACACAACACCAATCAGTAAAATTCCCAAAATTGACATCTTTTATTCCTGCCTGCATATTGAAACCTGGCCGCATCGCCTCACATGATGTGGCTATATTATAGGATCGGAAAATGGCATAAAAGGGGGAGTCTGTGTTTATTCGGGGTCGCGGCCTAATAATTGAAGGAATTTTAAGTGGCAGACCTTGGATTGTAACGAGGATTTCCTTGATACAAGATCAAAATCGATTCAGGCAGGACCATGGACGATTATACCCGAGCCGTGATTGAAATCATCAAGCGCATTCCCGCGGGCATGGTCTGCACCTACGGGCGCATCGGCCGGCTGGCCGGGAAAACCAACGGCGCCCGGCAAGTTGCCTGGATTCTGCATAGCTCCAGCCGCCGGCATGCGCTTCCCTGGCACCGGGTGGTCAACATCCGGGGCCGCATCAGCTTGCCCCGATCCGGTGGTTATGAGGAGCAGAAGGCGCGCTTGCGGTCGGAAGGCATCGCCTTCGATGCAGCCGACCGGATCGATCTGGAAAAATATCTATGGGACGGAGGGGGACGCAGCGGCGACATGCCCAGGGACGCCGACAGCGGCGAGGAAAACCGATGATCCCCTGGCAGCGGCTCGACTCGGCCCTCATACCCGGCAGCGATGAAAAGCTCCACCTTTACAAGCGGGGCGGCGAGTTTTCGATTCGCGGAGATGGATTCGAACTGATGAACAGCCGTTTGCACGGCTCTGAAGAGGTTCTGGCCCGATTGGCCTGTCAACGCATCCGGAACCGTTCGCAACCCAGGGTTTTGATCGGCGGACTGGGCATGGGATTCACGTTGGCCGCCGCGCTTGTAGAGCTAAAGGCTGACAGCCGTGTGGTGGTGGCGGAACTGGTGCCGGCGGTGGTGGGCTGGAACCGTGGTCCACTGGCCCATCTGGCCGGCCATCCCCTGGCCGACGCCCGCGTTACGGTTCGTGAAATCGATGTTGCCGCATCGCTGCGGTCGTCAACAGCGGCGTATGATGCCATCATTTTGGATGTGGACAACGGCCCCGATGGGCTGACCTGTTCGGAGAACGACCGGCTTTACGGGGTCAGTGGATTGAGGACGATTTTGCGGGCGCTCAGCAAAGGCGGCGTGCTGGCCGTCTGGTCGGCGGCGCCCGACAATGCTTTCACCATGCGATTGCGCCGGGTAGGCTTCGAAGTAGAAGAGATCACCGCGCCGGCCCGCAACCGCCGCAAAGG
>Ga0180435_10007398_pt1 | contig 10468 bp, 8 predicted proteins | sample SS_ome_3_FD_132467 | JGI IMG/M metagenome (GOLD analysis project Ga0180435, IMG submission 132467) | Hypersaline lake sediment archaeal communities from the Salton Sea, California, USA - SS_3_S_1 metaG | ecosystem: Environmental > Aquatic > Non-marine Saline and Alkaline > Hypersaline > Sediment... | reverse complement strand
GTGATCAATACATCCCGCCCATCGCCTCGTTGTCCTTCGGCTTGTTTCCTTTCTTTTTCGGGGCCTCGGCCACGAGCGCCTCGGTGGTCAGCATCAGTCCGGCGATGCTCGCAGCGTTCTCCAGGGCGCAGCGCACGACCTTGACCGGGTCGATGATCCCCCGTTCGATCATATCCACGTATTCCTCGCGGTAGGCGTCGAACCCCACGGTGGGGCTTGTTTCGCGCTTCAGGCGGCTGACGACCACCGCGCCCTCGAAACCGGCATTGGTGGCGATCTGCCGCGCCGGTTCCTCGAGGGCCCGCCGGACCAGGGCAACGCCGGCGGCGACGTCCTCGTTCCCCTCGAGGGAATCCAGGGCGGGAAGGCAGCGCAGCAGGGCCACGCCCCCGCCGGGGACGATGCCCTCCTCCACGGCGGCCCTGGTGGCGTTCATCGCGTCTTCCACCCGGGCCTTCTTCTCCTTCATCTCGATCTCGGTGGCGGCGCCGACCTTGATGATCGCCACTCCGCCCACCAGTTTGGCCAGCCGCTCCTGGAGCTTCTCCCGGTCGTAATCCGACGTGGTCTCCTCGATCCGGAGCCGGATCTGCTTTACCCGGCCCTGGATGTCGCCGGCGTTGCCGGCGCCTTCGATGACCGTGGTGTCGTCCTTGCTCACGGTCACCGTCCTGGCCTGGCCGAGGTCTTCCGGCGTGACCTTCTCCAGCGTGATCCCCAGGTCCTCGGAGATCACCTTGCCTCCGGTGAGTACGGCGAGGTCCTGGAGCATCTCCTTGCGCCGGTCGCCGAACCCCGGGGCTTTGACCGCGGCGCACTTCAGCGTGCCGCGCAGCTTGTTCACCACCAGCGTGGCCAGCGCATCCCCGGAGACGTCCTCGGCGACGATGAGCAGCGGTCTGGCCATGTTGGCGATCTGCTCGAGCAGCGGCAGCAGGTCCTTCATCGAGCTGATTTTCTTCTCGTGCAACAGGATCAGCGGGTTTTCCAGCAGCACCTCCATCCGCTCGGCGTCGGAGACGAAGTAGGAGGAGAGGTAGCCACGGTCGAAGCGCATTCCTTCCACCACCTCCATGGAGGTGTCGATGCCTTTGGCTTCCTCCACCGTGATCACGCCGTCCTTACCCACGCGGTCCATCGCCTCGGCGATGATCCCGCCGATGGCCTCGTCGTTGTTCGCCGAGATTGTCCCCACCTGGACGATGGCCTCGCCCGAGACCGGCAGGGCCAGGGTTTTCAGCTCGGCGACCACCGCTCCCACGGCCAGTTCGATGCCCCGCTTGAGGTCCATGGGGTTGAAGCCGGCGGTGACGTTCCTGATCCCGCCGCGAAAGATGGACTGGGCCAGCACGGTGGCGGTGGTCGTGCCGTCGCCGGCGCTATCGCTCGTCTTCGACGCGACCTCCCGGACCATCCGGGCGGCCATGTTTTCCAGGGGCACCGGCAGGTCGATCTCCCGGGCCACCGTCACCCCGTCCTTGGTGATCACGGGCGGGCCCCACTTCTTCTCCAGCACCACGTTGCGGCCCCGCGGTCCGAGGGTCAGTTTCACCGTGTCGGCCAGCTTGTTCACGCCGTTGAGCATGGCCGTCCGGGCATGGTCGTGATAGGTCACCTTTTTGGCAGACATCTCTCGCACCTCCACGTTTCCTGTCGTTCGACGGCCGGATTTCCGGGCGGTTAGCGGATCATTGCCCGAGCACGCGGGCGAGGATTTCGTCCTCCCGGACCACGAGGTAGCCTTCCTCGGCGATTTGGACCTCGGTGCCGGCGTAGGTGCCGACGAGCACCCGGTCGCCCACGGCGACGGTCAGCGGGATCGACTCCCCGTTTTCGCCGACCCTCCCGCTGCCGGCGGCAATCACCTCGGCTTCCATCGGTTTTTCCCTGGCCGTGTCGGGAATGATGATCCCTCCCCGGGCCTGCTCCGACGCTTCGATCCGCTTGAGCAGGACGCGGTCATACAACGGCCGAACGCCGATCTTCAGCTCACTCGAACCCTTGTTCTTCTTCTTCCCCATTGTTCTCCTCCCGCGGGCCCGTACGCCTTTTCGGCAAACGGATGGCCCGTTCATTTTTCCTGCCCGTTGGGCCGAAAGCCCGGCAGGGTTTTGCTTCTCTTCACCTGGCTTATCCCGGCAGGTCGAACCCGAGCCCGGGCCTGCCAGTGGGGTAGAGTGTCCCGTCCTTGAGGATCACCGCCCCGTCCGAGGGGTCCCCGGCAAGGTCGAAGTGCCCGTCGAGATCGGCATAGACCACGTTGGGCCGGGCCAGGGCGAAGTGCAGGCCGGCGGCGATGGCCAGCGCCGCCTCGTCCATGCAGCCCACCATCACCTCGAGGTGCGCCGCGCGGGCCACGGCGTTGATCTGCAGCGCCTCGGCGATGCCGCCGACCTTCATCAACTTGACATTGACCATGTCGGCCAGCCCGCGGCGGGCGATGCGAAAGGCGTCACGCAGGGTGAGCAGGCTCTCGTCGGCCATCACCGGGATGCGCACGTTGCTCGTCACCCGGCCCATCAGATCGGGCTCACGACGCGGCGTGGGTTGCTCGAGCAGTTCGAGCTTCGCGCGGCGAACCTCCTGGACGAAGTAGAGTGAGTCGGCCACGAGGTAGCCCTGGTTGGCGTCGAAGCGCAGCTCGACCTTCTCGCCTACCGCCTCGCGGACCTTGAGCACCCGCTCGATGTCTTCGTTGACGTTCGACCCGCCCTTGAGCTTCAGGCAGCGGAAGCCGTTGCCGACGTGCTCCATTGCCCGGGCCACCGTCTCGTCCACCGGCAGGATGCCGATGGTGATACTGGTCCGCATGCGGTCCCGGTAGCCGCCGAGCAGGCGCCAGAGCGGGAGGCCGGCGACTTTGCCCATGATGTCGTGCAGCGCCATGTCCACCGCGGCCAGCGCAGAGGGCCGCATGCCCAGTGTCCCCTTGAGCCGCTCCATCTGCTTCGCCGGCCGCAACGGGTCGGTGCCCAGGAGCAACGGCCCGGCAATGTCCTGCAGCGCAGCCAGGGTGCCGGTGACGTCCTCCCTGGTCACTTCGGGATCGGGGGCGGCGCAGCCGAAGCCGCTGATCCCGGTCGATGTCTCCAGGCGGAGGAAGACGTTGGCTGCCGTGTCCACGGTCTCATAGGCGATGGTGTACGGCTCGGCGAGTTTCATCTCGTGCGGCCAGGCTTCCACGGTGGTGATGCGCATTTCGTTGTTCCTTCCCGGCGGTGCTCAGTAGCGCCGCTGGTAGATCTCCTCCAGGCTCATGTCGCGCAAGTGCTCGACGAACTCCACCAGGTTTTTCACCATCACCGCCCAGATCTCGCGCCCCTTCTCCGCGGTGGCCTTTGTCGGGTCGCCGAGCACGCCCTTGGGTGAGATTTGGGCCACCCTGGTGTACCAGCCCACGCTCCGCTTCGACGTGAAGTCGAGGTAGCGGTTGGAGAAATCGGGGATGAAGGGCCGGGCCGCCGACATGTCCACCAGCTCCGGCCGGGTGGCCAGCGCGGTGCTCGTTTCCACCTCCCCGGCGTGGACGTCGTTCGGCGTTTCGGTGATCCGGTCGATGTCGGTGTCGCTCGATTCGCCGGTGTCGACGCAGGTGAAGATCCGCGCGTCGCGGTTGATCATCTGCGCCGCGAAGTGCAGCGCCGGCGAGTTGCCGCCGTGGCCGTTGATGATCACCAGTTTCGAGATCCCGTTGCGCGCCGCGCTCATGCCGATCTCGTAGACCAGCCGGGAAAGCGTGTCCGGGCCGATGCTCAGCGTGCCGCTGAAATCGTCGTGGTGGTAGGAGACGCCGTAGGGGACCAGGGGCAGGACCAGCGGCCGGGGCGCGGAACAGCTCTTGGCCACCCGGCGGCAGAGGTAGTCGGCATCCCAGGCGTCCACGTCCAGCGGCAGATGCGGCCCGTGCTGTTCGATGGCCCCCACCGGCAGCAGCGCCACGTCCACTTCGCGCAGCCGTTTCCGGGCCGCGGGCCAACTCAGTTCGGCGAGGATGTGGTTCGGCTGGCCGTCGGCGGACTGGCGACGGGCCCTGGTGCTCGGTGTGTCACCGTCGGGCAGGCGGTGCTCGAAGGGGTAGGGCTTGCGCAGCTCCCGCGGGTCGAGGGCGTCGGTGTCCAGCCAGAGCCGGCCGTTGCGCTTGACCGCGCCCAGGGCATGCTCGAGAAAGAGCCGGTAGAGCGGCTCGCGGAGGTCGACGGGGATGTCGTCCATGGGCGAGCGTTCGGGATCGAAGCGAAGCTTGAGCACTTCCGGCCGTTGCCGCGCCTTCACCGCCGCGTCCATCGGCGCCTCCCCCAGCAGGCCCCGCTCCTGCAGCATGTGCACCACGTGCTCGGCGCCCTCGCTTTCCTGGTGCACGCCTTTCTTCGAGAAGAGCCCGAGCCCCTGCTCGATCTGTGCGGGCGTGTACCCGCAATGGCCCGGGTCGGTGCCGAAGGCCGAGAGCATGCCGATGATGCGGCGGCACTTTTCGCAACGGCCGCAGGGCCGGACGCGGTCCCCGGCGGTGTGGGCGGCGTGGCAGGAGACCTGGTGTGCCTGGAGGGCGGGGTAGCGTTCGACGAGGACCTTTTCGACCAAAAGTTCGGAGAGCGGCCGAAGCACGGAGAATTGCGTCACACCCCAGCCCTTGACCTGGAAGTAGCGGGTCATGGCCTTGTCGAAATAGCGGCTCTGGTCATAGAGCCCGTCGTAGTGGCTGATGCCCTTGAAGGAGAGCCGCCGGCTGGTGTCGAATTCGTTGCCGATGAGCAGCCGGCCGATGCCCCGCTTGCGCAGCAGGGGCAGGGCGCCGAAGAGGAAGACGGCAACGCTCCAGAGCCGCACCGGGTACTCGTCGGCGCGCAGGCCGGCGAAGTCGGGGCGGACGAAGTCGAGGTGCCGCAGCATCCAGGTGAAGGCCCGGTCGCAGTTGGTCCAGACCCGGGCTGTGCCCGGGACATGCTGCACCATGTGGCGGAAGGCGTTGAGCGCGGTGAACCAGTGGCGGCCCGACTCGTTGATGAAGATCGGGTCGACGTCGCGGCCAATTTCATCGAGCAGGCCGTAGCTGAGCAGGCTGTCCTTGCCGCCGCTGGAGAGCACGGCGTGCCTCGCGCTGTTCGAGGCCCAGGCGGTGTCGTAGCGTGGCGCCACGGCGGTGTCGCGGTCCGGGGCGTTGGGGAAGACCAGCCTGGCCCGCAGGTAGCTCTTCAGCTTCACTGCCGGCAGCGATGCGGCAGGCCCGCGGAGGAAGGGGTTGGGCTGGAGGAACTTCTTGACGTAGATCTCCCTGGCGGTGTTGGCGGCCATTGATTCGATGAACCGGCGGTCGTGGCGGTCGAAGGGGCCGCGAAAGACCAGTTCGTCGCAGAACAGCCCGTAGTTGAGCGCCACCTGGGCGGCGATCATCGAGGCCAGGTTGATCGATGAGGGGTCGTCGGGAATGAAGACATCCTCGCCATACCGGTAGATCAACTCGAACTCGTCCTCCACGCCGCCGCCGACCACCCGGTACGGCGCGACGAGCCGCTGGGGCTCCACCCGGACCGGCCCCATCTCGAGGCGCCGGAGTACCGCCAGCGGGGCGAGCGGGGAGCGCTCGCCCACACCGGGTTTGTCCTTGTGGTCAGTCTTCATCATCGTCGTCCTCGAAATCATCCGCGTTTCGTTTCTCCAGCAGCCGCTGGACCGTGCCCACGAGCTCCCCGGGGCCGTGGCCCAGCACGTCGAAGGCCGGCAGGCCGGTGGTCTCCTCGATCCATTCGCAGGATTCGGCCACGCCATCCTCGTCGAGGTCCTCGTGATTCACGGTGACCGCGATCACCGGCTTCCCCGAGATCAGCTCCACCGCCTCGATCTGGCGTCCGATGGGCTGGATGCGGTAGCCGGGGAAACCGTCGTAGTCCATGCGGGCCGGGGCGTGCTGCAGCACCACCGCGTCGGGCCGGCCGGCCGCGAGGATCTCGAAGCCGCCGGGGTAGGCCGGGTTCATCAGGCTGCCCTGGCCCTCGATGACGATCACGTCGGGGTCGGCTTCCTTCCAGGCCGACCAGACCGCGTGTTCGATCTCGCCGGAAACGAAATCGTTGACCAGTGAGTCGAGGATGATGCCGAAGCGCACGCCCTGCATCCAGGCCGTCTGGCCGGTGCCCACCAGCTCGGCGCTGATTCCGGCCCGGCGCAGGCCCTCCACCAGCAGCCAGGCCGTGGTGCGTTTGCCCACCGCTGAATCGGTGCCCAGCAGGGCGATGACCAGCGAGTCCACCTCTTCGATCTTGCCGCTGAAGAAGTGCAGCAGGCTGATCGGCGGCGGCTTGCGCACGTCGCGGATCCGCACGTTGTAGCGCTTGGCCAGCGAGTGGATGTAGGCGTCGTTGCCCAGGTAGTCATGGAGCCCGCAGTCGATGTGAAGACCGAACCGGATGGCGTCCATCACGTCGCCGCGCGCGTCCTTCCTCAGCCGGCCGCCGTCCGGGGCCAGCCCGACGACGAGGTGGCTGGCCGGGTCCCTGTCGGCTTTCGCCCGGTTCACCGCCGCGGTGATACTCTTCAGCACCGGGATGCCGCTCGTCTTGCCGTCGAGCACCATGCCCGCGTCCTCGCCGGCGTGCCGGCTGTCCACCACGGAGAGAACGCGGTAGCGCTCGGTGTGGCGTACCAGGCCGTGGGCCGTCTTGCCGTAAGGTGTGCCGAAGGCGCCCTCGCAGTAAACGATGGCGTTGCCCTCCGGAAACGTGTTCTTCGGGGCGGCCTGCTTCGTATTCATTCTGATGTCCCTGTTTTCCATCTATCGTCTTCCGGTGAGGACGACCACGTAGCGGTCGCCGGGCAGCGCCTCTCGCCGGTGCCGCTCGATGAGCACCATCAGGCCGGCGGTGGAGGCGGGCAATACATTGAGCCCCTCGCGTTCGCGCAATGTTCGGGACCAGGAGAGCATCGACCTGTCGCTGGCGTCGTCGGCCCAGCCGCCGCTGCCGCGGATGGCATCCAGGGCCAGGTCGCCGTCGATGGCATGCCAGTTGATCAGCGGTTCGTTCACCGCGGTCTCGCGGATCCGCGTCGGCTCGAGGTCCTCGCAGCTCTCCAGGCCCTTGCGGAAGGCGCGGGTGATGGGGTTCTTGCCGTGCGAGGAGCCGGCGACGATCCGCGGGATCCGCGACGTCTTGCCCCGGCGGTAGAGGCTGACGAAGCCGCGGTGGATCCCGGCCAGCGTCGTGCCGTTTGATACGGGCACGGCGACCACCGCCGGCGCGTCGCGCAGTTCGTCGTAGATCTCGTAGGCGATTTCGCCGTAGGCCTTGAGCTGCAGCACGGTGTTGGCCCCCCCGGGGTTGGCGTCGTAGATCTCGTCCTTTTCGGCCCGCTCCTGCGAGGCGAGCACCGCCGTCTCGTAGTCGCCGGGCACCCGCACGATCTCCGCCCCCTGCCGCGCGATTTCGGCCACCCGCCGGGTGTGGAAGCCCTCGGGGATGTAGACCACGCAGCGCAGCCCGGCCATCGATGCGGCCAGCGACAGGGCCGCACCGAAGTTGCCGCAGGTGGCCACGGTGACCGCGTCGAAGCTGCGGCGTACCGCGTCCATCGCCTGGGCGAAAGCGATGCGGTCCTTCTGCGTCCCCGTGGGGTTGCCCCCCTCGAACTTGAGGTAGATCTGGCGCAGGCCGACCTCCCGCTCGATGTTGCGCGAGCGGGTCAGCGTGGTGTCGCCCACCTCGCTCTCCAGGATGTCCTCGAAGGCCTCGAGCCGGTCCTCGAGCGGGCGGCCATGGTCCGCGGCCACGCGCCGTTGCTCGTCCAGCTCAGGGGCGATGGCCGGTGTGTGGGCCGTGGCCATGTCGAGGAGCAGGAGATCCTTCCCGGGCTGTTCACTCGGCTGTGAAGTTGTCGTCATCCTTCGTCTTTCCGCAGGTTACGGGAGGTCGGTGTCCTCGTACTCGGCCTTGTCATCGGCCTCGTCCCAATCACCGTCATCCTCGAGCGCCTCGTCCTCCTCCCAACCGTCGCCCTCTTCCTCGTCGGTCAGCTGGTCCTGGTCGTCCCAGCGCTCGTCTCCTTCCCCGCTTTCATCGGGGGATGGGCTCGACTCTTCATCGTAGTACTGGTCCTCGTCGTCCGTGAAACGGGTCGCCCGCTTCACCGTCATCCAGAACTCTCCATCCCGTTCCATGACCAGCCCTTCCGCTTCGATCCACTCCCCGTCCATGGACTCGCCCAGATCCCGACCCTTCCGGTCCAGCTCAACGCGGTAGATCACGCCTTCCGCTGTTTCCAGGCTGACGCCGACGAGGTTCGATTCCTCGTCGTATTCGGCCGCCACGTAGGCGGTGATGGATTCCGTTCTCACGTCACCGGCCACGGGGTCGGCCGGTTCGGGTGTCCCGGTGAGCAGGGACAGCCCGGCGATCAGTGCCATGCTGAGGATGATTTTCATTCCGATTCCTCCAGATGTTCCCGGCATCGCGTGCCGGCGGTTTACCCCTTGGGGTGAGCTTCCGACCGACGTTCGCGCACCGGTTGCGGTTTTTTATTTGGCGCCGCATCCTTCTTGGTCGGCGGTCTGGCCGCCCTGTCCGGCTTCGCCTTCTTCTTTGGCATTTCACTGGTTCTCCCCGCTCGATTCGGCGCCTATTCCCGACGGGCCTGCCGTTGGCAGCGCCTGAATCCGTTGGCCCGCCGTCCGGATGCCCCTGCGGCGGATGTACTATCGCATGGCAATTGCCGTGCCAGCCTCTCAGATCTTTCGCCCCATCGGAGACGTGGACGGCAACGACAGGCAATCATTGGCTTTGCTGTCCCGGCGCGATCCGGGGTCGACATGGCCGGCAGGGATGGGATAGGATTCTATGGTTCCGATGAGTCGGAACCATAGAATCCGATTCGTGTTCAGTGTGGAGGGGGGAAGGATGCTTTCACGGGTGTTGGTGCTGGCGGACCGGCCGGTGCTCAAAAAAGAGCTGACCGTGGCGCTCGAGGCCGGGGACGTGATCGTTGACTCCATCCGCGGGCGTGCCCGCCTCTGGGAACGGGTTTCCCGGGAGAACGCCGACCTGATCCTGGTCAGCCTCGCCCTGATCCCCGAGCCGGCGACGGACACGATTCGGATGTTCCGCGAACTGCCCGACTCACCCCTGGTGGCGGTGCTCGTGGACCGTGAGGACCCTGACCTGCGTGTCGCCCTGCTCTCCGCCGGATGCGACGCGGTGCTCAACGCCGGCCTGCCCGCCGAGCAGCATGCACGAGTGGTGTCTACGTTGCTGGAGAAGCGGCAGGAGAGCACGGTTCAGGGCCTGATGATCCGGCACCCGCTATCCCAGCCGACCCTCGACGACTTCATCTCGGCCAGCCCGGCCATGGACTCGTTCCTCGAAGTGGTGCGGCGGGTGACGCCGAGCGAGGTCTCCCTGCTCATCCTCGGCGAGACGGGCAGCGGCAAAGAGCGCCTGGCCCGGGCGATCCACGCCGAGGGCCCGCGACGCCGCGGCCCCTTTGTGGCGGTGAACTGCGGCGCCCTGCACGAGAGCCTGCTGGAGAGTGAACTGTTCGGTCACGAGGAGGGCTCCTTCACCGGTGCCACCCGGGCGCGGCGCGGCCTGTTCGAGATGGCCCACCGGGGGACGGTCTTCCTCGACGAGGTTGGGGAGATGCCCTATCACCTGCAGGTCAAGCTGCTCCGGGTGCTGCAGGACCACGAGATTCAGCGGGTGGGCAGCGAAAAACCGGTGGCTGTCGACGTGCGCGTGATCGCGGCGACCAACCGTGACCTCGACGACGACGTGCAGGAAAAGCGCTTCCGCAAGGACCTCTATTTCCGGCTCAGTGTCATCTCGCTGACCGTTCCTCCGCTCCGCGAGCGCCGTGAAGACATCCCGATGCTCGCCGAGAGCTACCTCGGCTATTTCCTGCCCCGGGTGGGCCGGCGCATCGAGCGCATCGAGCCGGTGGCGTTGGAGGCGCTGGCCGCCTACGATTGGCCGGGAAACGTCCGCGAGTTGATGAACATCATCGAGCGGGCCATGTTGCTCTGCCCCGGCGAAGAGATCCGTCTCGATGACCTGCCCCAGTCGATCTCCGGCGGCGTGCGCGCCCCCGGGCCAGTGAGCGATCTGCTGACCGTCGGGGCGGGTGATCCGCTTCCCGGTGCCTGGCTCGAACGTCCCTGGGGGGAGGTGCGGGCCGAGGCCCTCGAACGGCTGGAGGCCCGATACATGGACGGCCTGCTCAGGCGCACCGGCGGCCGGATCGACGAGACCGCCAGGATGGCCGGCATGGACCCCCGCTCGGTGCACGCGAAGATGAAGCGACACGGACTGCGCAAGGAAAACTATCGCTAGTGTGCCGGCGTTCTCGAACCGCGGCACGCATTCCCCCCCTCAGCTCAAGCGGTTCGTTCTCGTTTCCCTTCGCCTTGTTCCCGAACCTCGGAGGAGGCATGAAACTCCTTTCAATTGCCGCCGTTTCGCCTGTGGTCACGATCCGGGGAGGTTCT
>Ga0180435_10007397_pt1 | contig 10468 bp, 8 predicted proteins | sample SS_ome_3_FD_132467 | JGI IMG/M metagenome (GOLD analysis project Ga0180435, IMG submission 132467) | Hypersaline lake sediment archaeal communities from the Salton Sea, California, USA - SS_3_S_1 metaG | ecosystem: Environmental > Aquatic > Non-marine Saline and Alkaline > Hypersaline > Sediment... | reverse complement strand
TCCCGACACTCCAAATCCCGCTGCCGCATGCCTGAGCCAAACGTGGACGTCTTCCTCCGTATTACGGTCTCGCCACAACTCTGTGACGGCATGGGTGGGCATCAATAACGCGGCGGCGAAGTTGTCGGCTAGTTGTTCGATTCGCATGGTTGCGCCACTACCCTCTGGCGCGTCCACACGCGGCGGTTCCATTCGGTCCCATGTGAGCAAGTGGAAGAGCTCGTGCGCGAGGTCAAAGTTGCGCCGACCCTCGGGTTCTTTGCGGTTCACCAGGATCGCGTTGAACCCTGGTACCTGCCAGGCCGCTCCAGAAATCCCATCTGGAGCGTCCACAAAGAGCACTAGCGTTCTAAGGTTTTTCTCGATAGCTGCATGGAGCGACTTAGCTGGTGTATCGCCAAGCTGCCACCGCTCGACGAGCGCTCCCGCAGCCTCTTGTGCCTCTTCGTAACTGGAGTGTGATGTGAGGGCGAGCTTCTGTTCGAGCCAGAGAGGGCTCTCCCCCTGCTGAGCGCCAAGTTCGCGGTACGTCGCTATCCAGCGGCCAGCTTGTTCCTCGAATTTGTCTACCTCGTGATCAGGCACGTCGGCGGAAGCTCGGAACGAAAACTGCCCTTCGCCAACGAGTCTGAACGAGTCGGTGAAGTAGTCGATGTCCAGGTCCAGCACGCTAACAGCGCGGAGCAGTTCGTCGGCGGAAAGCTTCCGTTCACCTGCTTCAATGCTGGCGAGGCTCTGCCGGTGCTGTAATCCAAGCTGGGTGGCGAGTTGCTGCTGGGTGAGACCGGCGCACTCACGCGCGGCCTTGAGGCGCTTGCCAATGAGAGCAGACTGTCGTCGTTTCATTGTCATGGATGTAAGATATGCTTGCATAAGCGTATATGCAATATTCAAACTCCAGCAGCGCAACATCACGGTACCATGTGATTCGTGCAAGCGCTTCTTGCACACCGTCGTTTGCGGTAACCACGGTAACCCAATCGCCGCAGCGTGCTTAACCAGGAAAACGCGTGGTTGGGCGTGCGGGTGCTGGAGATGTTTGTGAGCCCGACCGCGTTCCAGGCGCTACCGCGTTTTTCGGGTTATTCACCCGTCGAGAAAGGAGCTACCTTCGGCTTGCCTTCCAACGGGAGTTCAAATGCCGCAGCTGGTCAAGGTCGGTGCACTCTATGAGCGGCTCGGCGAGGAGGCGGTCAACGAGATCGCAGCATGGCTCGACGCAGTGTACGATGCGAAAGCAGAGATGGATACGCTGCGGCGTGATGTGAAGGAGGTGCTTCGGGAAGTGCGGGCAATTCAGCGCGAGCTCAGCAAGGATTCGACCTCTGCACCATTCTCGAGGTGACAATACCGGCCGCTAGGCTCAGGTTTTTCTTGGTTCCATAATTAGCGTCCCACAAGGTGGAATCCATATAGTGGGACTGGTGCCATAGTAAATGGTGCCATATATTGGGTCCCACATATTGGAACTGACACACGAGGGACTCATGCCGAAAAAGAGGCGGTCGGCGGAGGCAGAGAGAAACCCGTTCATCATCGGTCACTTGGCGGAGGGTGAAGGGTTTGCTGATCGCGACAAGGAAGTAGCGCGGATCTGCGCTGCGTTGAGGGACCCGAGCAGTCGGGTTCTGGTCTACGGCGATCGGCGGATGGGGAAGTCGTCCACGGTGAGAGTGGCAGCGGAGGAGGTCCGAGCCGCTGGCCTGCCGGTGGCAGTAGTGGACCTCGGCAATGCCACCAGCGCCGAGGCTGCGGCGCAGCGGGTATTGGCTGCCGTTGAGAAGGAGGTCGGCAGGCGCTGGAGCGATCTGCTATTGAATGCGGTAGGGAAGCTGAAAGGCACCGTCACTGTGACGCCGAGCGTTGCTCCGGATGGGACCCTGAGCTTGGCATTCACCGTGACACCCGCACCGGAGCCAAGTGGGAAGGTGAAGCAATTCATCGAGGTTCTCGACGCGATCGAGTCGGAGTTGGACGTCCGGGATTTGGAGATTGGCCTGGGTCTGGATGAGTTCCAGCGACTCCGGAAATGGTGCGGCGAGGATTTCGACTGGCCTCTGAAGGAGATGTTTGAGCGCCACCGCCGCATTGGATACGTGCTTGCCGGGTCTGAGAGGTCGTTGATCGAGCAGATGCTCGAAAACAAGAAGGCCGGTTTCTGGAAAGTCGTGGACATCCTACCGATGGGGCCGTTGCCTGAGAGCGAGTTGGCTGATTGGCTGGCAGAGCGTTCAAAAGCGACAGGCTTGGGGCTATCGCCCGACGCTGCGGTTGCGGTGATCCGCATCGCAGGTCCACGAACGAGAGATGTGGTCCAGCTTGCCCGGGCTGTGTGGGATCGCACTCGAAGCAAAGGCTCGGCTGGAACGGATGACGTGGTCGAGACGATGGACTTGCTGGTCGTTGAACAGGCTGCCCTCCACCAGAAGCTCTGGTTGCGCCTCCACGACGTCGCCCGGAAAGTCCTCCTCCTTCTCGCCACCGACGCCAAGGCCGAGGTGACCGGCGCGGGTACCCTCAGCAAACACAACCTTGGCCCCAAGACGACCGTGCATCGGGTGCTCAAGGACCTGGTGGAGGGCGAAGTGCTAGTAGAATCAGTTGAAGGAGGGCACCTTTTTGACGATCCCTTCTTTCGGCGGTGGGTGCAGCTCAACGTACTTCAGGATGTTGGCTTGGAGGCGCCTCCTCTCCAGGTCACCTGAGGGTATTGTCAACTTAGTGAGTCCCAAGTGAAGCTGCAGCGGAGACGATCCGTGTGAAAGAAGCGTTTGGCGGCGCGGGCATTTCGACACTGCCGCACGTATTCGTCTTCATCCGCGAAGTCTCGCCGGCACCCGCTCATGCATCTGCTGATTTTCCCTCTGCGGGCGACGGTTGTTTGTCGCGACGCGTGCGCTCCTATTCCTGCCGCAGGGCAACCATCGGATCGACGCGGCCGGCACGGTGGGCCGGTATCAGAGCGGCCAAGAGTGCTACGCATGCGAGGAAAAGCGCTGTGGCAACCAGTGTCAGCGGGTCGACCGCGGCCACGTTGAACAGCAGGCCGGAGATCAGTCGCGATGCTGCGAGCGCCGCCACGAGCCCCAGTCCGATCCCCGCCGCGGCCATGGCCACCGCTTCCTTCAATACCAACCGGCTCATCTTGCCCCGGTCGGCACCCAGGGACATGCGCACCCCGAACTCGTGGAACCGTTGGCCGACACTATACGAAATGACGCCGTAGATGCCGACAGCGGCGAGAGTGAGCGCCAACGCCGCAAACGAGCCCAGCATCACCAGGTTGAACCGTTGAGGCGCCAGCGACCGCGATAGGACGGCATCGAGCGAGGACGCGTTGTAGATCGCTAGCTGCGAGTCGATCTGGTGAATCTGATCCCGCATTGCGGCGATGGCGGGCTCCGGATCGCCGACGATGCGAAGGAGCACGTCGAAACTGCTCCACGGCACCTGCCACATGGGAGCGTAGTATGCCGGACGGCTGGGGTCGCTGAGCCCCATGAACCTGACATCGGCGGCCACTCCCACGATTTCGCGCCTCACACCCCAATAGGAGATGTACTTCCCCACGGGATCCTCATTCGGGAAGTACTTGGTTGCGAACGCCTGGTTGACCACTACCACGGGCGGCGCGTCGGCCCGGTCGAACCGATTGAATTCGCGGCCGCGGATCATGGGTGTGCCTATCGTTGCAAAGTAGCCGGGTGCGATTGCTCGATTGCGTTCCTCCTCAACACCCTCCTCGACCGTCTGCGGACCGCCCTCGACCTCCACTCGGCTCGTGAACCCGGCATCGGTGGGGCCGAACGCCGCCAACGTCGCGGCGGTTACCATCGGCAAGCGGCGCGCCCGATCCAGTACTTCAGCGTAGAATTGGTGCACCTCTGGCACGTTGGGCCAATCGGTGTACGAGTTGGGGTATCTAGCTTGCGGCAGGGTCACGGTCATCCTGACCAGACCTTCATGGCGAAATCCCGCTTCTACTCGAGAGAGGTTCCACAGGCTCCTCGTGAGCAGTCCGGCCCCCACGACCAATGCAAACGCGACACCGATCTGCGTCACGGTCAGGGCCGATCTCAGCTTACGGCTCCGAACCCCGGACGATGACCTCGTGCCTTCCGACAGCACTTCACTCAGCTCGGTCTGCGCGGCCCTCCAGGCGGGGAGCGTACCGAACAGGATCCCAGTGCCCGCGGTCACCAGAAGGGCGAATCGGATCACCGCGGGATTGAGCGATATTTCGGTGAGGCGCGGGAGGTTGGACGGATCCAATGCTTGCAGTAAAAGCACCGCGCCGAACGCCAGTACAACTCCGAGGGCGCCTCCCAACAGAGCCAACACCAGGCTCTCGGTTATCAGCTGCCGTATGATCCTGCCCGGCTTGGCGCCGAGTGACAACCGTACGGCTATCTCGCGCTGCCTAGCCGTGCCTCTAGCCAACAGCATATTGGCGACGTTGGCGCACGCAATGAGCAGCACTAGCGTCACGGCCCCCATGAGTAGTACCAAAGCGGGGCGCACTCGGCCGGTCATCACCCAATCGAGTCGCTCGACGGTCGCTCCGCGGCCCACGTTGTCTTCCGGGTATCGCTCCTCGAGCCGAGTCATGATGCTCGTCATCTGGTCACGCGCCGCCTCAATGGTCATTCCATCCTTCAGGCGCGCGATCACGTTGAGGTTGTGGACGCCGCGTGAATTCGTATGGGCCGAGTATTGCAGCGGCAGCCAGGCATCGACATCGGGCAGGAAGTTGAAGCCGGCCGGCATCACACCAACGATCGCATAGTCGAAGCCGTCCAACTCGATGGAACGCCCTATCACAGCCGAGTCGCGGCCGAATCGACGCGTCCACAGCCCGTAACTCAAGACTACGGTCGCCGTGCCGCCCGGAACGTCTTCAGCGGCGGTGAACGTGCGGCCCAGCTCCGCCTCCCACCGCAGGGTGGGGAACAACGTGTGAGTGGCTCGGGCTACCGTCAGGCGCTCGGGATCGCTTACGCCATCCGCCAGCGTGGGGTTGAATCCGGTCCACGCCGCAATCTGCTGGAACACAGTCTGCTGCTCGAGGTAATCGAAGTAGTCCGGACCAGAAACGCTTTCGTGCAGCGTGGCATTGAATCGGTCGCTCTGAAACACCCGCACCAGTTGGTCGGCGTCTTCATAGGGCAACTCCTGCAACAAAACGCCGTCGACGATGCTGTACATAGCGGCATTGGCTCCCACTCCCAATCCAACGGCCACGACTACCACCGCCGTGAAGACCGGACGCTTGATCAATGTCCGCGCTGCGAATTTCAGGTCTTGGATTACACTCGACACAACAGATGCCTCCCGGGGTTGGGGAATGCCGGGAGTCGACCGGCGTGATGGCGCGCGGCGGGTGAGTGAGTTCGCACGCTCGAACACGGCACCAGCCACGAGATCGACAATGTGATTCGCGTAACTGAGAAGTGACCCGACGCGGTTACCGGGGCTATTGTCGCGGTGGTAGGCGTCACGAACCACTTGTACAATGGAGTGCCCGAACTTCTCTCGAAAGCTGCGTGGATACAGTAGCAGGCAGAGCCACAGAAGTCGCTCCAAAGTTCGCGGCATCAACGTAGGTCCCTCACGCTCGCTTACCACCCAGCAGGTTCTTGGCCCGTGCTTCCCTCAACGCGCCATCCAGCCTCTCCGATTCGGCCGCCGCCACCTGCCGCCCCAAGCTGGTCAGTCGGTAGTACCTGCGTCGCTGGTCGTCGAGGGCCGGGTCTGGACGGTTCTCGGCTTCCTCCAGCAGGCCCGCCTGCAGCATGCGATTGATCGCGCGGTAGAGGGTGCCGGCTCGCAACCGAACTGCTCCACTCGTCCTGCGCTCCACCTCGAGCAGTACGCCATAGCCGTGCCGCGCGGCGTCGGCTAACGACAGCATTATCTCATATTCCACAGCAGTCAGGGGCAGAAAGCTCGCCACCTCCGAGCCCGTCGTGGCCATTGGCCCTCCAGATTAATCTCATGGAGAATGTATTCCCTAAGAGAGTATTACGCGGCTTGGCGTGGTCAGGTTTCAGATGTTATGGCCTTTGCTGTTCGGCTGTGGGCTTCGGCGCGTCATAGGGGTGATGCCCGACCTGGATAACGCCTTCTAATCGCTCGAACGCCTAGGTGAGACGGCATAGGAATTTGAATCCGCCCGTCGCAAGTATGCACGGCGCGTTTTGGTCTGTCCAGGCGGTCACATGGGGCACTTGATGTCTCGGTGGTGGGTTCAGAGGGCGTTCGATGACGCGGTCCGGCTACGATTCAGGTTGATTCGGCACAGCTGCGCAACCCAGCCGCCCCCTAAGCGGCAAACGTTCGGGAGTTTTCGGTGTGGTTCTATGCGGGAGCGTTGGTGGCCGTCGACTTCCACCGTCTCGGCGGAGCGCGTTGTAGTCGTCGTGATGTTTGGGTGCGTCGTTTCAGGTGCTCGAGGATTTTGTCGATCGTCTTGGGCTCGGTGATGAAGGCGACGATTCGCATCATCGTTTCGCCACACCGGGGGCACCTGAGGGGCTCGACTTCGAGGGTGTTGTGTGTTGTCGTGTACAATCCTTCGGTTGTGACATTTCGGCCCATCGGGCCCTCCGAGTTCTTGGAAAAGATCCTGCCGTTGGTGATGGTGTCGCTGTTCATCGAGAGGGCGCTGGAGGTGTTCCTCACCAGCTGGCGCCAGGGCCGCACTGCGCAGCTCAAGGAGCGGGCGGAAGCCGCGGCGGCGAAACAGGTACCCGGTCAGCCGCGACACGCCGACGTGATCGCCCTTGCCGAGCATCAGGCAAGAACAAGGCGTATCGCATTCGTAGCGGGCACGACTCTGGGCGTGCTGTTGGCGGCGTTGGGTGTAAGGCTACTCGAGGTGTTTTTGGAGCCGTCTTTTATGGAGGCGATGTCGCTCGCACAGGCCAAGCTCCTCAGAACAACTGACGTGCTGCTGACGGGCGCGGTGCTGGGTGGCGGATCGGACGCCCTCCATCAGTTGGTGCTGGTATTCACGAACTTCTTCCAGACGACGGCGGGGAAGGTGAAGTGAGGGGAAAAGGGAAGGGGGAATGGGGAAGGGGCGATCCATGTGGGCTGAAAACGAAAAACCGAGGGGAGGTTTCCACTCGGTTCTCGTTGGCGTAGCGAAACCTCCGCGTCTACCATTTCCGCCACGCCGGCACCCGAGTCGGTAACGGACCATGGCAGGCTCAACGCCTGAGACGCGGTGCCTCGAAGCGCCTATCCGAGCCGCGCGGTGAACATACAGGTGGCGTTCCCGTCCACTGTCACCAATTCCGTGCGCTCGTTACCAAGATTTTGCGTTCAAGAACGCTCAGTGAGACCGAGCTGAACGAAGCACCGAATGAGGCCTTATGACATGGTGGGAAGCAGGCATTTCGCGCTTCGAATAGGTGAACGTGATCACGTGCGCGGCGTATGTGGTGTTCGGGTTGATGTCGGGAGATGTTGTCTTTGCGATCGCGATGTGTTGGCTGGCGGTGGGGTCGGCGCTGTTTCACGGGTACCCGACCATGCTCACCGATGCGCTCGATCGGAGCGGGATGTACGCGGCGATGGCGTACCTGGCACTGCCGCACTGGAGTGCCGCCGCACCGGCGGCGGTTGTCGGATTCTTGCTCCCGGGCAACGTTCTGGTTCCGGCGATTGGAGCTCTGTTTGCGGGATTCATCTGGCGAGCGTGGTCGGCGCTGCCGGTGTTCGCGCTTGCTTACGTGATCTGGAACATCGGGAAACGGCGCTGGGATGACGACGGCGATCCGGTGACAGTTCCGTGGTACGCGCGGTACTGTCACGGGGCGTGGCATGTGCTGACCGCGTATGGGATGTGGTTGATGAGGGTGGGGTAGGGGGGCTACTTGTGACAAATGTTGTGCTAACGGGGACTGCTGCCTGTGTTGAGCACCAACCAAATTGGTACAGGTTGTGGAACTCCCGTTTTGGCGCTGTGGTAAACAAGTGTAGCACTGCGTTGGCCGCATGGGCTTCGAAAGCACCAGTGAGGCAAGTACGGCCGGCCATGTACGCCGACCGACAAGCGACACTCAAAGGAGGCATTGAAGGATGCGTCTGTTCGGTGACCTCACCAGCATATCGGTTGCAGCGCTTCTCACCTGCATTTTCTTGGCATGCGCCGACGCAACAGCACCGCCGCCGGAGTTTGCGTACACATGCGACCCGACTGTAGGGCCGGACCTAGGGACGCTACTGGATCCGCTTCCGAGCAATGGGCGGCGCAACATCGACGACGAATGGGACGATATCGCACGGCAGGTACCTGGTGGCTGGGGCGGCATCTTCCCGGATGAAGGTCAGTGGGTCATGTACCTGGTGGACACCACCAAATACGACGAAGCCGTGGTCGCTCTCAACGAAACCGAACTGTTCCGTCATTACGATTTCAGCCTTTTCCTCGTTAGGCAAGGCCTCTGGGACTTCGCCCAGCTCCACGATTGGCAGCTCTACATCGTGACCCGTGGCGTATGGCCCGATGGGATCATCTCGAGCGACATAGATGAAACTCGGAACCGGCTGGTTTACGGCGTGCTCGCAGAACAGGGGCATATCGTGGAAGATTTCTTCAACTCGCTGAACCTGCCGTGCGATCTGCTGCTACTCGAGGTGGAAAACACTCCACGGAACCTGCAGAAAGTCGTCAGTACCGGCATGATCGCGTCGTACGGAGACAGCCGGCCTTGATCCGTCTGGGCAATCTCAACTTGTTGGCCTTCGAGTGAAACCGACGCTGTGCTGGTAGGTTCAGCTCAGCTCTCCGAAACCGCACTCCATTCTTTGTTGGGATCGCTGAAGTGAGACTTCAGCGCGATTGTCGGCATACTGTCGCGTGTCGTGGTCCATTGCCCGCCACGGATAAGGATGTGCGTTGCAAAAGGTTTTGCGGGTTTCCTTATTCAATCGGTGACGATACAAAAGGAATCGCATTTTTATTCAATGATTTCATTCGGATGAAACGTGGTCTATGAATGCGCGAATAATATCTGAGAGTGATTTCTTTGGGCCTCATAATATAATCTGTTATATGTAATATATATATTGTTATTGCACCAAATAGCGTTATGCGATATTTTCTGCGTATGAACAGTATTTCACGCCAAAGCGATATTCTCAAGGGCCTCGGCACCAAGGAACGCGAAATCCTCCGAATCCTCGTTGCGACGGGGAAAGCCGCATTCACGGTGCAGGACGTAATGGAGCGGCTGAGTGTGAGCCGCTCGTATGGAAACCTCATGCTTTCGCGCCTGCAGAAGAAAGGATGGTTGCAACGGGTCAGGCATGGCGTCTACTCCGTTGTGCCGCTTCACTCAAAAACCGGGGAACCTTTACCGGAGGAGCCCTTGGCGATAGCCATGAGCTTGTTTGCACCATGCTACATATCCGGCTGGACCGCTGCTGAGCACTGGGACCTCACGGAACAGGTTTCGAACGCGGTGGTGGTGTGTACGGAGAAGAGGCAGCGGAGCGCATTGCAGACTCTAAGCCGGGTCAAATACCTGACGCGGTTCACCAAAGACACAGAAACCGGTGTGACGAACATCTGGGAGGGCTCGTCGCGCGTTCGCGTTGCCGATCCGAGTCGGCTGGTCGTCGATATACTGACGTCACCCAAGCTCGGCGGTGGAGGCCGGCAAACACTCGACATCGTCAGAGCCTACTGGCGCAGCGAGCATGCGCACGCAGAGACTCTACTGACATACGCGCACCAACTTGGATCAGGCGCATTGTTCAAGAGAATCGGATTCACGGCTGAACGGTTCGGTCAGGTATCGGAGAAGTGGACAAGTGATTGCCGCGCGGCAATATCGAGTGGCATTTCGTTGCTAGACCCATCGGGATCAAAAAGCGGTCGCATCGTATCTCGCTGGAACCTCAAAGTGAATGTGCCAATGCCGGAGGAGACGTGATTCCGAAGGCCGAAGTGCTGACGACCGCTGAGGACAGTGGGTTGCTTCCGACGACCGTCGAGAAGGACTACGTGTTGGGTTGGGTGCTGTTCGGATTTGCGAATCAAGATGGGTTGAACGAATGGGCATTCAAGGGAGGAACCTGCCTCAAGAAATGCTACTTCGACACATACCGGTTCTCCGAGGACCTCGATTTCACGGCGCCTGGCGGCGGGTTGTACGGGAACACAGAGATCCAGAAAGCGTTAACCGAGGTCGCCGGTTGGGTCCAACGAGATGCGGGGATCGAGTTCCCTCTGGACCGGCTCACAATTGAAGAACTCACAAACAAACGCGGCGAGCAGACATTCCAGGCGAAGTTGACGTACGCCGGCCCGCTCGGCCTAGCGAAGAAGAGTTTGCAGCGGATCAAATTCGACATCACGCAAGATGAGATTGTCGTCGATCCGCCGGAGAGGCGGGACGTCTATCACCCGTACTCCGATCTGCCGGAACCAACGCCTGCGGTTACTTGCTATTCCCTG
>Ga0180435_10007396_pt1 | contig 10469 bp, 9 predicted proteins | sample SS_ome_3_FD_132467 | JGI IMG/M metagenome (GOLD analysis project Ga0180435, IMG submission 132467) | Hypersaline lake sediment archaeal communities from the Salton Sea, California, USA - SS_3_S_1 metaG | ecosystem: Environmental > Aquatic > Non-marine Saline and Alkaline > Hypersaline > Sediment... | reverse complement strand
TTCTGGAAATTGATATAGTTGAGTTTATTGATAAGATAGTCCATCATCAACTTGGCGCGATGGACATCCGGCGACGCATCCGTTTCGGCGATGGATTTCGAAGGTTCTTTGCTGCTTTCGGCACTCAATTCATCTTCAGGCGCAGGGGTCTCACTCTGGCGGCAGGCCCTTTCCATTAGCTACGACCTTTCATCCCAAGGTAAAGCCATCGTCTTTTCGATGTCGCCGTCTTCATCTCGTTATGCGGCGGCAATACAGGTAAGTAAATGACAGATTTAGCACATTAAAAAGGGCAATTCAACTGCCCGCCTGCTGTGACTGACTGATTTTTCACGATAATTTGGTGTATGATTCTTCCTTCATCGCTTCTGTAGTATTTTTTTACATCTGCCGGCACAAGATATTGAAAAATGAGAAAAAAATTCTCTACAAAAAATATCATCCGAAGACGCCGATTACGATGCGACCGATGGGTGCGGCGCACCAATCGTGGCCTGCCACTGCATGCCGGTATAATATAAGGTAGGATGGAATTAGAGCATCAAGACCGAGCTGGAGCGGTCTTGCTGGGCGACCGAAATATGAACCCCATGTCGCCTGATGGCGGGTAAGACGCTCTCTAGAACTTTGGCCGAAGTGTTGTTCGTTTCACTCATATGTCCTAACACGACATAGCGCAGGGTATCATTCATGACGGCGCGCAAAAGCGACACCGCGGCCTCGTTGGAGAGATGACCGTTGCGGCTTTTGATGCGCTGCTTCAACGGCCATGGATAGGGGCCGTTGTGCAGCATATCGAGGTCATGATTCGCTTCGATGATCAAAACCTGGCATCCGCCCAAGTGCTGCTCCACCAATCCCGTGGAAATTCCGAGGTCGGTTGCAATGCCAATACGGCAGCCATTCATACTGATGGTGAATCCTACCGGATCGACAGCATCATGGGAGACATTGAAAGGGTGAATTGAAAACGGTGAAATCGAAAACGGGACGCCAGCACTGAAATAGGCGGGCCGGGGAATTTTCCCAATGGCGGAGCCTAAAGCCGCCGCGGTTGCATTTGACATGAAAACGGGCAAATTATATCGGCGCGCCATCACGCCAACACCCCTGATGTGGTCGATATGTTCATGCGAGACAACGATGGCTTTCAGAGCCGCTGTCGCCAGACCGCGCCGGTGCATACGCCGCTCGATCTCACGGCCACTGAGGCCAACATCGATGAGGATGGCGTTGTCTCCAGCAGCAATATGGATACAGTTGCCTTTACTCCCGCTCGCTAAAACGCACACGGATAGGGGATTGCATTCCTTGTGATCTTTGTCCATACCGCTGTCCCTTACGGAATCAGGGCCTGCTATCATTTCGAATAGCGTTCAGGCGGAGGCGATTTTCGATGGCATTTGATGGCATCAAAGCCCTGCCTGGAGAGGGATTATCGGGGAGTATCAGCCACACCGTTTCCGCTCAGCCAGCTACCCTTTAACGCCTGTATGGCCGAATCCACCGTGGTCCCTCAGGGTCGGTTCAAGATCTTCCACAACCGCCACCTGCAATCGGCACACCCGCTGAATCACCATCTGGGCAATTCGATCGGCACGCTGGACAGTAAATTCCCTCTCACCAAGGTTTATCAAAGCGATTTTCACTTCGCCACGGTAATCGGCGTCGATCGTGCCGGGAGAATTGATGAGCCCGATACCATATTTTACGGCCAGACCGCTGCGTGGTCTTATCTGTGCTTCGAAACCTTCCGGCAGCGCCATGGCAAAACCAGTTGGAACAAGAGCGATGGCCTGCACATCAATCGTCAAGGGCGATGCGACGGCGGCGTGGATATCCATGCCGGAAGCCTGCGAGGTCATGTAACGCGGCAGAGGAATATCGGCATCCGTTTCCGGGCGCAGCCGCAGAAAAGAAAGTGTGGGTCGGCGGTCTTCTCTCATTTAGATTCCGTCAGCCATTGGAGGTCCCATTTCCCTGTGGAGGACCGACTCTGATCGTGCCCGCAGCCAACGGGTGTTGGTGCTGGACCATTCCTTAATTCAATCGGATGAGATCTTTAAACCCTGTACGATCGGATAACGGTCCTAAGACCGTAAGCACCAATTGATCATCCCGGAAAAGGTTGTCGGCAAGCGCCTGGATATCTTCCGCCGTAACAGCATCGATATGATCCACGACTTCTTTCAGAGGTACGTACCGTTCAAAATTGATCTCACCCTGCGCCAGCCGGACCATTTGATTGTCCGTACTCTCGCTGGATAGCATTAAATTCCCCTTTGTAAACTCTTTGGCGTCCCGAAGCTCTCCGGCCAGTACGGGAGAACGTTTCAGATGGCGCATCGTTTCCACTATCAAAGAGGTTACTTCGACAGCTTTGGTCGGCTCCACGCCCGCGTAGACGCCAAACATTCCCGTATCTTCATATGAAATCAAATAAGAGTACACGGCATAGGCAAGCCCTCGTTTTTCCCGGATTTCCTGAAACAATCGCGAGCTCATGTTGCCACCGATAATAGAATTCATCAGGGAAAAAGCAAAGCGGGCCGGATCCGTGGTGGCCAGTCCGGGTGTTGAAAGGCAGATATGCACCTGCTCGAGCTTGCGATGGCAGATGTCGACAAAGCGGCTGCTGGCCGGGGTTGACCGCTGAGGGAAGCCATTGCCGCGTCGGATCCCTTCAAAAGCGGGCGCTATCCGATCGACAAACGCATGATGGTGCACGTTTCCAGCCGCCGAAAGGATAATCCGTTCCGGTTGATAACACCGCTGAAAAAAACCGCGAACCGCTGTCGTGTCAAAACGAAGAATATTTTCAGGCGTGCCGAGAATCGATCGTCCGAGGGGGTTGTCACCCCAGTAATTCTTCCCGGAAAGAATGTGAATGTACTCTTCCGGGTTGTCTTCCACCATGCCGATCTCCTGAAGAATGACCGGGCGTTCCCGTTCTATTTCGGCGGCTTCGAATGCGGAGTTTAGAAAAATATCGGTTAGAATATCGACCATGGTATCCAGATGGGTTTCCAACACCCGCGCGTGGTAGCAGGTGTTCTCCATGGCCGTGAAGGCATTGGTTTGCCCTCCGATGGCATCGAACTCTTTGGCGATCTGATAAGCCGTCCGCTGCCGTGTCCCTTTGAAAATCATGTGTTCAATGAAATGGGACAGCCCGTTTTCATCCGGGCTTTCATCACGTGCCCCTACATTGACCCACACACCCATCGACACGGAGCGGACATGCGGCATGTATTTGGTAAGAAGTGTTACACCGTTCGAAAGAACAGTTTTATTTACGGCCTGAGCCATCGGGTCGTCCACCTTCTTCTTCCAAAATCGCCTTATGGCTCAGGCGGATCTTACCATCACGGTTGATTTCAAGGACTTTGACTCGGAGCGTGTCGCCTTCTTTGACGATATCCGATACGTTGGATACACGATGCGTCGCCAGCTGGGAAATATGACAGAGGCCGTCGGTGCCCGGTAAAATCTGGACAAACGCACCGAAGTCCATGATACGGACGACCGTCCCGTCATATATTTGCCCCACTTCCGGCTCCATGGTGATGTCACCAATCATCTTCAAAGCGGCGTCCCCGTCTTCTTTCGAAACTGCGGCAACCTTGACCAATCCGGAATCATCGATCTCGATACGCGTATTGGTTTCCGATTGAATCATCCGGATCGTCTTGCCCCCGGGGCCGATGATTTCTCTGATTTTATCCGGTTTAATCTCGACCGTCATGATGGCCGGCGCATAGGGGGATATTTTTTCCCTGGGTGTATCGATCGCTTCCATCATCTTGGATAGGATGTGAAGTCGCCCCAGTCGGGCCTGCTCCAGCGCCTTGGCTAAAATATCTTTGGAAAGCTCATGGATTTTTATGTCCATCTGCAAGGCGGTAATCCCCTCGCTGGTTCCGGCGACCTTAAAATCCATATCGCCCGTGTGGTCTTCATCACCCAAAATATCGGACAGAACCACGACATTGTCTTCGTCTTTGACCAGACCCATGGCGATACCGGCCACCGGTGCCTTGATCGGGACGCCACCATCCATGAGCGCCATAATCCCCGAGCAAACGGTTCCCATCGAGGAGGAACCATTGGATTCAAAGACTTCTGACACCAAGCGAATGGTGTAGTCAAAGTTATCCTTGTCCGGAAGGACCTTTTCGATGGCCCGCGTGGAGAGACCGCCGTGTCCGATGTCCCGGCGGCTGGGGCCACCGATGCGTCGTGTCTCACCAACCGAGTACGGCGGAAAATTATAGTGCAGCATGAATGGCCGGAACTCCTCCCCACTTAGTGTTTCCACGCGCTGTTCATCTTGTCCGGATCCAAGGGTCAGTGTTCCCAAAACCTGGGTTTCGCCCCGGGTGAAGAGGGCGCTGCCATGGGGGCGGGGCAACAGTCCGACCTCGCAGGCAATCGGACGGATTTCATCAAAACGGCGATTGTCGATCCGCTTTCCCTCCTTGAGGATGAGATCCCGACAAACCGTCTTCTGAAGTTCGTCCAAAATCGCATGGACTTCATCGCGGCGGTCGGCATAGTCCTCACCGAGGGATTCGAACATCTCCTGCTTAAGGGCTCGCAGGGCTTTGCTGCGGGCCACCTTGGCCGGTGTCACGACAGCGTTACGCAATGGCTCTGTTGCCTTCTCCTGGAGAAGTCGAAACAAATCCGCATCCTTCTCTGGCGGGGTGAAATCGCGCTTCGGAACCCCGCAAGCTTCTTTAAGCTCCAGTTGCATGTCGATGATCGGTTGAATCGCCTGGTGGCCGAAGTAAATCGCCTCCAACATGTCCGCCTCGCTGACGATATCGGACCCTCCTTCGACCATGACCACACCGGTGCGCGATCCGGCCACAATGATGTTGATGTCACAATCTTCACAGTCGCAAAGGGGCGGATTGGCCTTCAATTCGCCGTTGATCCGCCCCACTCGGACACTGGCAATGGGGCCGACGAAGGGAATGTCGGACAACTCGAGCGCAGCCGATGCTCCGATCATGGCAAGGATGTCGGGGTCGTTTTCCATATCCATTGACAGGACCGTTGCAATGACCTGGGTTTCGTAGCGATAACCCTTGGGAAATAGCGGACGAATCGGGCGATCGATTAACCGCGCTGTCAGTGTTTCCTTTTCACTCGGGCGCCCGATTTCCCGGCGAAAATAGTTTCCGGGAATGCGTCCGGCCGCATAAATTTTCTCCTGATATTCTACCGTGAGCGGTAAAAAATCGCCGGGGCGTTCATCCTTTGCCGAAACGACGGTGACCAGGACCATTGTCTCCCCGTATTGGACCAAAACGGAGCCTGATGCCTGCTTGGCAAGTTTGCCGGTCTGGATGCTCAGGGTTCGGCCCCCGATCTCTGTTGTTACTGTCTTTTCCATTTTGCCTCCTGTAGATTACACCCATTACGCCCCCAGCTAACGGGTGCCAAATGCTGCAATCATACTGGCATACGAGCTAATTAAGGCCATCGCGACATACGACAACCCCCATACCTCATGATCAATGAACTGCCCAGCACCAATCAACCGATTCGCCCCAACGTCATCACGGCACCATGGCAATACCACGGCATCTCGAGAAGGGCGAAACGGCTTGGGACTATCGCCGTAATCCCAGATTTTCGATAATCGATCGATACCGGCTTACATCTTTATTTTTGACATAGTTGAGCAAACGGCGGCGGCGACCGACCAGCATCAGAAGACCACGGCGTGAATGATGGTCTTTTTTGTGCACCTTCAGATGCTCGGTGAGATAGCTAATCCGATGGGTGAGCAGGGCCGCTTGAACCTCCGGTGACCCGGTATCCGTATCGTGCAGTTTGTACTGCTCAATCAGCCGCTTTTTATCTTCAGTTGTAAATACCACTTTCTTTTTGCCTCCTATCGATTAAATGATGCTCACGTAAATTATATGGGCCTCTTGGGTTTTCGTTGTGTCATCCCGTTTGGAATACCCCGGCATAGGTTATCCTATCCTGGTGGGGTTCAACCGAAACAACAGCCATCAGGTCCCCATTGCCATTGAGGACTTTGCAAAGAGCCCCTTCATCACCATTCATCATTACCGTTGCATCAGGCGGTAAATCGGTGAAATCCTTAATACGGATGACGCCACCGCATTGTATCTTTGCGGCCGTTTCCTGATCGGCGATTATCGCGGGCATATCCCTGAGGGCGGCCCCGTTCGAAATCAGGGGAACCGGCGTACGCGCATCGGCCACACAGTCGGCCAAGGCTTCCAGCGCGATGGCTTCGCTAATATCAAATCCGCTGCTCTTGGTTCGCCGCAAGGCGCTGAGGTGGCCACCACATCCCAGCACATGGCCAATATCGGCACATAGTGTCCGGATATAGGTCCCCGCCGAGCACGTCACGGAAAACCTGATTTTCGGCAAACAAATGGACCTGATTTCAAGCCGGTTGATGTGGATGCGACGCGCCGGTTTCTGCACCGCTTGCCCCCGTCGCGCCAGTTTGTAAAGCGCCACACCCTGATGTTTCAGCGCCGAGTAGGCCGGCGGTAATTGTTCCGACCACCCAACAAACCGGGTGAAAACCCGTTCTAGATCCTCGCCCGAGAATACGGGAACCGGTCGGCGGTTGACAACCTGACCGGTATGGTCCTGGGTATCCGTATCCGCACCCAGGCTGAGCTCGGCCTCGTATTGCTTTTCACCCGCCAATAAGAATCGTGCCAAACGGGTGGACTGATTGACCAGGCAGACCAGCACGCCCGTGGCGAACGGATCCAGGGTACCGGCATGGCCCACCTTCTTGGCCGCCAGCAGCTTCTTGACTTTGGCGACCACCCGTGCGGACGACAAGCCGTTTGGTTTGTCGATAATCAGAACACCGTCCTGCATGACTCGCTCATAGCTTTTCCGCGATGGCGCCAATGGTATGCTTAAGATCTTTCAGGGAGGACTCCACCCCGAATCCAGCGGCGTTAAAATGGCCTCCCCCGCCGAATGCAGCCGCTATCTCAGCCACGTCCACCGTTCCGTCGGAACGCAGACTCACGTGAAAACGTTTTTGGTCCGCACCATTGGTGTTTTCCATGATGAGGGCGGCCACTTTTACATCTTCAATACGTTTGGCATAATTGATCATGCCATCGACATCTTCCGGGTTCGTATCCGTCTCCACAAACATGTCATGGGTCAGGGTCATCAGCGACAATTTGCCATTTGCGGAAATCTCGATCGAATCCAGCGCCATATTCAACAGCTTGATCCGGCCAAGGGAATAGGTTCCGTAAACATGCTGCGCCACGGTATAGGGATCGACACCACACTGTACCATCTCGGCACAAATGGCATAGGCGGCGCTATTGGTGTTCGCAAAACGAAACGATCCGGTGTCCGTTAAGATACCGGTATAGATCGAAGTCGCAATCGTCACATCGATATCGATGCCCATGTGCTTCAGCAACCGATACACGATTTCGGTCGACGAACAGGCCGCCGGGTCTACCAGCCGGTGGTGCCCGAAAGCCGTGTTGGTGACATGGTGATCGATGTTGATGACCAACGGCAGATCATCAACATGGTTAGCGGCCTCACCGATCCGTCCGATATCGCCACAGTCGAGTACCACTACGGCATCCCATTCTTGTAATGGCGGCAGGGTCCGTTTCACCTCCTGCACGCCCGGCAGAAATCGGTACACAGCGGGGATGGGGCTTTCATTATACAAATAAACGCGCTTCCCATGCTGTTGCAAGCCGATACCCATCGCTATCAGTGATCCGACGGCATCGCCGTCAGGATTGACATGGGTTGCCATAAATACGGTTCGACTCTCATTCAGTCGGGCGACGACGGTGTCCATCTGCCTCCCCAATCGACCGGAAAAGCTCTTCCATACGGGCGCCGTAATCGAGAGAATCATCATAATAAAAACGAATCTCAGGCATGTAGCGCAGTCCCAATTCACGCCCGAGAAGCTTTTTGATATAAGGCCGTGCCTTTTTAAAACCTTCCAGGACACTTTTAATCCTGGCATCCTCGGCGGTGGTCGCAAAATAGATTTTGGCCAATCGGAGATCCGGCGCCACATCAACACTTGTAATGGTAACGCGTTGCAGCCGTGGATCTTTGACATGACGATGCAGAATAGCGGACAGCGTATTACGGATATGCCGGCTGACACGCTCAGACCGGGAATAGGTGGTCATAGGCTGATGATCTCCATTTCCATATCAATCGTCTCGGCCAACCCAAGGTCCTCCGCCATATTGAAAAATTTGTCCATTTTAGAATTGATCATGTTTCGATCGTTGCCGATCATGCTAAAACCGATTTCGGCTTTTTGGTGTATATCGTTGGACCCCACCTCTGCAACCGATGCATTGAATTGATTTCTCAGTCGCATGATGATGGCCTTGACGACCTTCCGTTTGCCTTTCAAAGAACGACAGTCATGAATCCGATATACCACACGGCCAACCCCGACTACCATGGCTTCTCCGCCGAATAGCAGATTATGCTATCCATCCCTCGCGACACATCGTTATTTTTATGTCCGGTCCATACCTTAACGTACTTCAGGACGAATCTCTTCAAGATAATAGCATTCGATCACATCGCCGACCTTGAGATCATTATAGTTTTCGATACCGATACCGCATTCATAACCGCTTTGCACTTCTTTGACATCGTCCTTAAATCGTCGCAGGGAGGAATTCTTCCCCTCGTAATAGACCACCCCGTCACGCAGCAAGCGCAGCAGCTGGCCACGTTCAATTTTACCGTCCGTAACGTGACATCCGGCAATAGCACCGACTTTGGGTATCTGGAAGACTTCCCGGACATCGGCCCGGCCGAGGACACGTTCTTCAAAAATAGACTCCATCATACCGGCGATGGCATCCTTGATCTCTTTGATGACGTCGTAAATCACGTTGTGAAAACGCATATCCACGCTTTCTTCGGTCGCCATCGTCTGCACCTTGGGTGTCGGCCTTACATTGAATCCGATGATGATCGCATTGGAAACGGCTGCCAAAGAGACGTCCGACTCGGTGATGGTACCCGAGGCCGCGTGCACAACGTTTATCTTTACTTCCTCATTGGATAGTTTGACCAGAGAATCCCTTAGCGCCTCCATGGATCCATCGACATCCGTCTTGATGATCAAGTTGAGATCCTTGACCTCCCCTTCTTTCATCTGCTCAAAGAGGTTTTCAAGGCTCATGCGGTTCGATTTGGCCAGTTCTTTCGTGCGCTGTTTCTGAGAACGGTGCAGGCTGACTTGTTTGGCGTCCTTTTCATCTTTTAAGGCCACCAGTTCATCGCCGGCCACCGGCACACCGGACAACCCGAGGACCTCCACGGGGATCGAGGGGCCGGCTTCAGTAACGGGACTGCCCATATCGTTCAGCATGGCGCGGACTTTTCCAAAATGGACCCCACAGACCACAGGATCGCCGGTGTGCAGTGTCCCTTCTTTGACCAGAACAGTGGCAACCGCTCCTCTTCCAGAGTCAAGTTTGGCCTCAACAACATGGCCAGAAGCCTGTTTGTCGGGATTGGCCTTCAGTTCCATGACTTCCGATTGCAGCAGAATCATTTCCAGTAGTTCATCGATTCCCGTCTTCTGCTTAGCGGACACATTGACGAATATCGTGTCGCCCCCCCAGGCTTCCGGTGTCAGGCCTTTCTCAGACAGTTCCCGGTAAACCCGGTCAGGATCGGCACCGGCTTTGTCAATTTTGTTCACCGCCACAATCAAGGGCACTTCCGAGGCCCTTGAATGGTTGATGGCCTCGACCGTCTGGGGCATCACACCGTCATCCGCCGCAACCACGAGGATAACGATATCCGTTACCTGGGCGCCGCGCGATCGCATGGCGGTGAAGGCCTCGTGTCCGGGCGTATCCAGAAACGTAATCTGGCCCTTCTCGGTTGTAACACTGTATGCCCCGATATGCTGGGTGATACCGCCCGCTTCGAGATCCGTAACGTGCGTCTTGCGGATAACGTCCAGAAGGGATGTCTTGCCGTGATCCACATGCCCCATAATGGTCACCACCGGGGGGCGCTCCTGCAACGTTTCCGGGGCATCCGTCTCGATCTTGATCAATTCGTCTTCTTCGAAGGCGGCCTTCTCAACTTCGTAGCCAAACTCAGCGGCGACAAGACTGGCGGTTTCATAGTCGATGCTCTGATTCACTGTCGCCATAATGCCTTGACCCATCAACATTTTGATGATCTCGCTGGCTTTGATACCCATTCGTTTAGCCAACTCTGACAGCACGATGGCTTCATCCACTTTAATTCTCCGCTTGATCGCTTTCGCTGTAGTAATCTGCGTCTTTTGGCCAACAGCCACTTTTCCGCGTCCATCCTTGCGTCCCTTCCGGGATCTGGACTGGCCGGAATAAAGATCGGCCCCCTCAATAACCGACTTTTTTCGGAAAGCAATTTTTTTCTTGAAAAACTTG
>Ga0180435_10007395_pt1 | contig 10469 bp, 8 predicted proteins | sample SS_ome_3_FD_132467 | JGI IMG/M metagenome (GOLD analysis project Ga0180435, IMG submission 132467) | Hypersaline lake sediment archaeal communities from the Salton Sea, California, USA - SS_3_S_1 metaG | ecosystem: Environmental > Aquatic > Non-marine Saline and Alkaline > Hypersaline > Sediment... | reverse complement strand
TTGAACCCTAATGATATATCTTTTAGCAAGGGAACTCGCCATTACTTTAAGATAGCTTGGCAGGGAATACCCCCCATATATAACTTCCCGTGTTGGAAAAAAGATGCGCAACCGTATCACAAGGGAGCTTCACGCTCAAATGCAAAACACCCGGGGCCCTTGACAAGCCCCAAATTGATTTTATCATAATTTCAGGGTCACAATATATTGGGCGTTCACATACATCAGGGAGGAAAGGGTCATGATTTACTGCAGAATGTTTGATGTGCCGTCTTGGCGGCTTGCAGGACCGTTCCAAGAATTGGAGAACGTTCGACAGCGGATGGAAAATCTATACAGCCGCATGCTGGATGGCACCTCTTCCAAATTTCATGCCGGTGTATTTCCCATGGTCAACCTGACCGAAGACAAGGAGAATTATTATATTCGGGCAGAGCTTCCAGGCATAGCAGCAGAGTACCTAAACATCCAGGCGACCGGAAGGAGTCTTTCCATTTCAGGTGAAAGAAAAATTCCGTTGGAAGGTGAAAACGTCAAGTACCACCGTAGGGAACGCGAGGCCGGTAGGTTCAACCGAGGGATCAGCCTTCCCGGTGACATCGACTCTGAGAAGATTGTTGCCAGCCTTGTCAATGGGGTATTGAAAATACGGGTGCCCAAGGCAGATGCTGTCAAGCCGAGGCAGATATCCATTCGCTGAGGGGAGGGTAAAACGATGATGGAACCAGATGCAAGAGAATTGCAGGTCAAAGAGAAAAAGGAAGTGACGGCATCCAGCGAACAGACACAGACCGGGCTGGTTTATACGCCGGAGGTCGATATATTCGAAACAGAACAGGCATTGACCCTTCTAGCGGATATGCCGGGTGTCACGCCAGAGAATCTGAGTATTGACTTGCGGGAAGACGTGTTGACCCTTTCCGGCAATACCGTACCGGCGCAAAGCCCTAGTGAGGAACCGCTGGTCATCGAGTATGGGGTGGGGAAGTACTACCGCCAGTTCACCCTTTCCGAGATGATCGATCAGACGAAAATCACGGCGGTGATCAAAGACGGTGTGTTGCGCCTGACATTGCCGAAGATTGAAAAGGCTTCTCCCAGGAAGATCACTGTTTCAGCAGGTTAAAAGGTGTCTCAAAAATGTCTAATTTCCATTCTCCAGTCGTGACTCGAGAATCAGATTGTCGCGGTGGACGATCTCATCGTCATGGCGGTATCCAAGAATCGTTTCAATTTCACTGCTTCGGGCACCGATGATTTTTCGCAAATCCCCTGAATTGTAGTTGACCATGCCAAGGGCGATTCTCTGCCCCTTTTTTCCCTGAATAATGACCGAATTTCCCACGCTGAATTTGCCTTGAACGTCGGTGATGCCGGAAGGCAGAAGGCTTTTCCCATTGGTTAAGAGCGCTTTTTCGGCACCCTGGTCAACGACGATCACGCCCTGGGTTTTTTTTGTGAAGGCGATCCATTGCCTGCGGCTGCTCAGCGAGCTGGCTTCGGGTAGAAAGAAGGTACCGCAGGGCTTGCCGCTAAACACATCTTTAAGGACATTCGCTCTGGCGCCATTGGCGATAATGCTGGCAATGCCCCCCAGGGCAATGGTCCTGGCCGCTTCCAATTTGGTGGCCATACCGCCAGTACCCAGAAATCCGGGTATGGAGTTGGCGGCCTGGGTGATGCGCCGATCCACTTTTTCGACAATCGGGATCAGCTGGGCATTTGAATATTGTCTCGGATCTTTATCATAGAGACCGTCGATATTGGTCAAGCTCACCATGAGATGCGACTCCGTGAGATTGACCACCAGGGCACTGAGGTTGTCATTATCTCCAAATTTAATTTCATCCGTGCCGACGGTATCGTTTTCGTTGATGATGGGGATGATCTTCCAAGACAAAAGGGTCATCAGTGTATTCCTGGCATTCAGATATCGACGACGATGGGTGAGATCATCCCGGGTGAGTAGAATCTGAGCCGCCTTGGCCCCATGCCTGGCAAAGGCTTCTTCATAGGCCATGATCAGGTTGCTTTGACCCATGGCGGCCAGCGCCTGCATTTGAGAGAGGGATTTGGGGCGTTTCGACAGCCCGGCCTTTTTCAGCCCGGCTGCAATAGCCCCCGAAGATACCAGAATAATTTCGATCCCCTTGCGGCGAAGCCTGCATATTTCGGTGGCCAGATCGTCGATTAGGTTCAGATTCAATCCGTTTTTACGGGTCAGCACACCGCTGCCGACCTTGATAACGGCCCGCTTCACTTTTTTCAGATAAGATTTGCGATCCATGTTTACTGCCCCTCCGGTCGGATCGGCTTATGGGTGAAAGATTTGGATGCCGGGCCTGCATAATCGGCCACCACATGCCCCTTGCCCATCAGGCGCCACTGATAAATCATGAGTCCCTCCATTCCCACAGGGCCGCGGGCGTGAATTTTATTGGTACTGATGCCCACTTCGGCACCCAGACCATATCGGAAACCATCGCTGAAACGACTGCTGCAATTCACCATCACGTCGGCGGTGTCCACCTGCCGCATAAAAGTTTGGGCTCTCTGGCTGTCCTGAGTCACGATAACATCGGTATGACCGGAACCGTATTGATTGATATGGTCGATGGCCTGATTTAGGTTATCGACAATTTTGATGGAGATGATGTGATCCAGATATTCGGTTTGCCAGTCCTTTTCCGTGGCCGGGCTGACGTCGATCAGGGCAGCCGTACGGAGACACCCCCGCATTTCGACACCGTGGTCTGCCAGCGCCGATTGAATGTCCGGCAGAAATGTCGGTGCCACGTCAATGTGAACCAGGAGGGTTTCTGCGGCATTGCAGACCGACACATACTGACACTTGCTGTCAATGGTGATGCGGCAGGCCATATTCAAATCGGCCTTTTTATCGATGTAGACATGACAGATACCGTCCGCATGCCCTAGAACGGGGATGCGGGTGTTGTCCATGATGTGCTTTACAAAGGCGTTGGATCCTCTGGGAATAATCAGGTCGATGGTACGATCCAATTCCAACAGCTCTTGAACATCATCACGGGTTTCCATGAGCCCCATCCACCCCTCGGGAATTCCGGCCTGAACGGCAGCGTCTGAAATGATATCTGCCAGGATTCTGTTGGTATGGGCAGCTTCCCGGCCGCCTTTCAGGAGTACGGCATTGGCACTCTTCAGGCAAAGTGAAGCGATCTGCACCAGCGCGTCTGGCCTGGACTCGAAAATCACACCGATGACACCGATGGGGCAGCTTACCTGATAGAGCTCGAGACCCTGGTCCAGCTCCGTAGCCGATAGCGTTTGTCCCACGGGGTCAGGAAGCTGGCGAAGACTTACCAGCCCTTCACAGGCTTCCTGCAGCTTTGATGCGTCGAACTTCAAGCGCTTGAGCAAGGGGGCTGAAAGGGCTTCGGCTTGGGCGTTTGCCATATCCTTTTGGTTGGCCGTCAATATCGTTGACTGATATTGGTGCAGGGAATCGACAATGTTGCCCAGTGCTTTGTTTCGCACTTCTGAAGGGGTGGCGGACAATCGTATACCGGCCTTTTTGGCCTTTTGGGCCATCTCTTGAATGTTCATGATCTCCTCGTTAATGTCCCATGCAGGGAATCTTCACCGCAAGGAATTTTATTTTAAAACGATATCGGCAAACCGATCGAGTATCTCACGGCTGCGAGGTGTTTCTGTCACTGCCGCAATCGCTTTTTCTGGACGCTGGCCATGATCGTGCATCATCTCATCAAACGCATGGATGTAGGCTTTCATTATATCGACGTCGAACTCCGGGTGAAACTGGACACCCCATGCGCAGGAACCCACACAAAATGCGTGGTGGGCCTCAACAGCACTGAAAGCCAGTCGTTTTGCCTTGGGTGGCAGTTCAACCACCGACTGAAAATGGCTGACATGGGCGCTGAAGGATACTGGCAGGTCCCCAAACAGAAGATCGTCAGTCGCCGCGTTTGTCAAATGCAGATTGATGGTTCCAATTTCCATACCACCGGGGCTTTGCCCCACCATCCCACCCAGGGCATGTGCAATGAGCTGGTGTCCGTAGCAGATACCGAGTAAGGGGACCCTCTCGAACACGATCTCTGGAATCCATTCGGCGGTGTGCTCGCTCCAGGATGCCCGGTCCGTGACCATGGCATGCGACCCGGAAATGAGAATGCCGGCAAATGCATTGGGCTGCGGAAGGGGTGTCCCGGCATTGGGCGAAAGCACTTCCACCGGCAAACCCCGCCTCACAAAAGGTCGTGCAATCCAGTCCTCGAAATCGCCCTTGCGTTCGACCAGGTCTGGTATGGTCTGGCCCATTTTCAATATCAGGATGGGTTTCATTGCCACCGTGTCCTGGCCCTGATCAGCTCTCGCCCATCCGATGGACGCAACACATCATGGGCTGCATGACTACCGGTGTCATCCAATAGCCGGCATCTGGCGAGGATCGCGTCCTGGAACAGCGCTTCTCCCAGAAAGTTGACCTCTAACTCGACCAGACAGCGGTCTTTCCTGCCGATATTGGGGACGCATTCCAGCAGCCATTCGATATAGCTGACATTATTGACATGGCGGTTGATGTCGAGATCGCTGTAACGGACCGTGAATTGTTTTTCAAATTGGGGCTTTTTCAATTCAGGAAGCTTGTTCAATGGATGGATCTGAATTCTTTTGTCAACCGGGTTGAGCTGGTGGGCGAAAGACGTCGGCCTTACAGGGCGCCGGCTGGCCGTATCGATGATGATCCATGCACTGACGCAGGATCCAATGCTTTCACCGTGCTGACGAATGTCAAAGTCTCTCATGGCAAAGACGCGTTCGATTCCAGAGGGCCAGGTGGTGATCTGGATATCATCTCCCCATCCCGGGTATTGGTCCATATTCAAAAATATACGCGACAGCACCCAGGTATGGTTGTTGGCCAGTAGCTGGGGAACGGCAACACCCAGCTCGAGCGCATGGCTGCTGGCAGCGTCCTGAAGGAGGTTGAAAATCGAGGGCAGTGACAAACGGCCGTCTGCGTCCACCTCATAGGATCGAATAACGTAAGATTTTTGCAGAATGTTTTCCGCGATGCTGTGGTTTTCTATTGAAGTCATTTGTTCGAGTGCTTCATACTCAATTCTGCCACGGTTGTCAAAAAGAGATCATCTGTCGAACGCGAGCACGATACTGTCCGTGTTCAAGCATACGATGCATTCCAGCGTCTATAGCGCTTCATGATGCATGGTGCGCGATAGCGTGCGCTAATTTATGGGAATGCGATTTTCCAACGTGCTCAAAAGAGGGCGCACACCGCCCATCCAAGGGATGCCTTGATTTTAGGCCGAAAATGACCTATTTCAAACACATGGCGAAAATACAAGCGCAATCTGACAATCGAAACCTGCAGCAAAGCGGCCTGGGCACCTTTTCCGGTGTGTTTACACCCAGCATCCTTACCATACTGGGCATTATTCTCTTTCTGCGTCTCGGCTACGTGGTTGGAAACGCCGGCTTGGCCAGGACGCTGGTTATCCTGGCCCTGGCCAATGGGATTACCGTATTGACCAGCATTTCATTGTCGGCCATTGCCACCAACATCAAGGTCAAAGGTGGGGGGGATTATTACCTGATTTCACGAACGCTGGGGCCTGAGTTCGGTGGGGCATTGGGCATCGTTCTTTTTCTGGCCCAATCGGTTTCCATTGGATTTTACTGCATTGGATTTGGCGAAGTACTGGCCCGAATCCTACCTGTGCAGGTGTTCGGGACCTACTGGCCCCAGGCGGTGGCGATCATTGCTGTTGGTTTTCTGTTTATCCTCGCCTGGATGGGGGCGGATTGGGCGACGCGTTTTCAATTCGTGGTCATGGGTATTCTCAGCGCGGCGCTCGTGTCTTTTTTCATTGGGGGGCTTGCGCAATGGGATTCTGCCAATCTGGTTAAAAACTGGCGCCCCCCCCTGGAGGGACCGGGCTTTTGGATTCTTTTCGCCATTTTTTTCCCAGCAGTGACGGGCTTTACGCAGGGCATCAGCATGTCCGGTGATCTGAAAGATGCTGGAAAGAGCCTTCCCATGGGAACCTTTCTGGCAGTAAGTGTTTCCATTGTGGTGTACTTTTTATCGGCGGTTATCTTTTCCGCTGCGCTGCCACAGTCGGTTCTCAGCAGCGATTACACGGCCATGAAGATGGTGGCGAGCCTTGGCTCTCTGATTACAGCCGGTGTTATTTCGGCGACGCTTTCTTCTGCCATGGCTTCTTTTCTGGGTGCACCCAGGATTCTGCAGTCACTGGCTGCAGATCGTATTTTTCCTTTTTTATTCCCCTTTGCCAAGGGTGTGGGCGCTACCAACAATCCAAGAAGAGGGGTTTTGCTGGCCGGGGGCATCGCGGTCGCGACCATCGGTCTTGGCAATTTGAATGTCATTGCACCGATTGTTTCCATGTTTTTCCTGATATCTTACGGGCTTCTCAATTATGCAACCTATTACGAGAGCCGCGCCGCCAGTCCCTTTTTTCGGCCCAGGTTCAAATGGTATGATGGCCGACTCAGTCTGTTGGGGGGCTTGGCGTGCCTGGGGGTAATGCTGGCCATCGATATTCAGGCAGGATTGATTGCCGTCGCCGTGCTTTTTTCCATCTATCAGTATTTGAAGCGAACATGCGGTCCGGCACGCTGGGCCGATGGGACACGTTCCTATCACCTGCAACGGGTCAGGGAGCACCTTTTGGCAGCAGCCTCAGAACCGGATCACCCCAGGGACTGGCGGCCTCAACTGCTCCTTTTTTCCGAGAGTCCTGAAAAAAGAGATCCGCTTCTGGCCATGGCCTCCTGGATCACCGGAGATGCCGGCCTGATTACCCTTGTTCAGGTCATCGAGGAGAGCGGGGCCAAGGCCATGAAGCTGCAAAAGGAAGCTAAAATAAACCTCGAAAAAGAAATGGCTGCCCAGAAACTGTCTGTGTTTCCTCTGGTGGTGTCCACCTCGAATTTTGAACAGGGGATCGACATGCTGGTACAGGCCTCGGGCATTGGACCGCTGCAGATAAACACCATCTTGTTTGGCTGGCTGTCCGAGGAAGCCAGCCAAACACCCCATATCCGGGAGACACTTTACGACAAACGGCTCAAACGGGTTTTTAAACAGGGGCGAAATATCGTGGTCCTGGACGCCAAAAAAGAGCATTGGGAAGCCATGCTGTCGACTGCCGAGGAAGATCGCCGGATCGATGTATGGTGGTGGAGCGATGCCACGGGTCGGCTGATGTTGCTGCTGGCGCATCTGATTTCCCGATCTGAAGCATGGGATGATGCCCGGATTCGTGTTCTGAGTTCCAAAAACAGAACAGAAAATGGAGCGCCATCAGAAAGTTTGGAAACGTTTCTGGGTGATGTTCGCATTGACGCAGAGCCGGTTGAACTGGGCGAGGTGGACGCTGCCGCGGTTGAACAGCAGTCGGGCGATGCCTCATTGGTTTTGCTGCCCTTTCAGATCAAGGGAGAGTGTGCCATGGGGCCCTTTGGCGAACCCGTTGGAAACATGATCCGCCGCCTCCCTTCCGTGGCCATGGTCCTGGCGGCTGAAGACATCGATCTCGAGGCAGAACCCGAAGACGGTCTGGCCGGTGAAAAGGCCACCATACTGGACCAGATGAGGGATGCAGAAAAGAGGGCCCAGAAAGCAAAAAAAGAAGCGGAAAAGGCGTCACGTAACCTCGATGAAACGCTGGCCAGGCTTTCCAAAGCGGAAAGCGCCGAAGAGGATCCGGTCAAACTGCAAAAAATCCGGAATGACGTGTTCGACGCAGAGGCAGAGGCCGAAAAACTGTCCAGAAAAGCGGCCAAAGCAGAAGCCAAAGCCCAGCAGGCCTGCCAGGAAGCGACCGATGCCGGCGTGGCCATCCCTGAGGATTCGCTGGAAGACGGGGAGGCTTCTGAAGAACCACAAGACAAAGGACCTAAATTGCCATAACGCGCTTGTTTCTATATAAACAGCATGGCAAAGGCATTTTCGCTTTTCACAAAGGAGCGATCATGTCGCGTTTTATAAAATCGTGAAACGATGTTGGTGGGGGCCTATCATGCGAATTATTTTTCATTACATTTTTGCCGTCATCGCCTTGACCCTTTACGGAGGGCAGGTCTGACCGTTTATGGCAGCGCTGCCCCCCGTGAAGCTGGGGGCAATTCTATTGTCGGCCTATGCGGTGACGCTGATATTTCGGGGCATGTTTGTCGAGCGTTTGGTTCGATCGGCAGACGAGACGACCCAGCCAAAACGACAGTTTTTTTTGGACCTCGCTCTCAGCCTTGGCGCCGGCATTCTGGCCAGCATTTGGAATATGTCGGTCTGGGGGTTTCCCCTTACAAGCACCCTATCCCTGTGGATCGGGTGCTTGACTGCTGGATTTTTCCTGGGACTGGATACGGCCCTGGCAAGGGAGCGGGAAATTATTTTTAAGGCGCTATCATCGAATAAAAACCAGCGACCGCCTCGACGTCTCTACTCCATGACACGGAAGTTTTCATTGGCAGCCCTGACCACGGTTCTATTATTCTCGATCATTCTCGTGCTTGTTTTCACACGCGATATCGTATGGCTGACCAACCTCGATCCTGCCACCACCTCACTTGCATCGGCCCAGATGTCGGTGGCTTACGAGATCTTCTTTATTATGGTGGTGATGCTCATCATGATCATCAACCTGATCGCCTCTTATTCAAAAAATCTGAAGATGTTGTTTTCCAACGAAACAGGTGTATTGGAGCGGGTCAGCCAGGGTGATCTGTCGGGTAAGGTGCCCATTGCCACCAATGACGAGTTTGGCATTATCGCCGGCCATACCAACAGCATGATCGATGGTCTCAGACACCGCATGCAGTTGATTCAGGAGATCAAACTCGCAGAAGAAATTCAGCAGAATTTATTGCCCAAAGCGCCGCCGGTTTATCCGCTTTTGGACATCTCGGGAACAAGTCTTTATTGCGATGAAATCGGAGGTGATTATTACGACTTCCTGAGTTTAACGGAACAGAAACTGGGCATCGTTGTAGCGGACGCCTCTGGCCATGGCATCGGTGCGGCCATGCACATGACCGCTGCACGGGCGTTTCTTCATCTCAGTGCACGCGAGTACCATGGGCCAACGGCGTTCTTGACGGAGGTCAACCGCTATGTGACACGGGACAGTGATGCAACGAGCCGTTTTTTGAGCATATTTTTTCTGGAAATCGATACAGCGCTACAGCGTCTTTCTTGGGTCCGTGCCGGTCATGAGCCGGCCATACTGTTCGACCCGACCCGGGATGAATTCGAAGAACTGTCCGGAGAAGGTATGGCCCTGGGTGTGGTGGATGACTATCCCTACAAGATGTCCCAGCGGAACGGCTGGGTCCCCGGCAGTGTTATCGTGGTGGGAACAGATGGAATTCATGAAACCCGGAACGATGAAGACCTCATGTTCGGCCAGGAAAGATTGCGCGAGCTCATTCGCAACAACCACGACGCTTCCGCTAAAGAGATCCAGCACGCCATCCTCCACACACTGGGATCGTTCAGGGGGGATGTGCCCCAGGAAGACGATGTCACACTGGTGGTGATAAAGTTGTTATAACGATCGAAAAACGAACACGTCAAGGAGCCTGCTATGTCCAAGGCTGACATGCCCGTCGTCAAGAGATCACTCTTTTCTTGGATTCTTCCCGGCAATGCCAAACTCCAATTATTGCTGTTGCTGATTATCGTAGTGATGGTTTTTGCTAGGGTGTTACCGCTTGAAATGCAAAAGCGGGTCGTCAATGAAGCCATCAATCTGAGAAATGTCGATTTGCTGTTTTTTTACTGTGGCATCTATTTGCTGGCGGTTGTTTGCGCGAGCGGCTTAAAATATTTAACCAACATGATCCAGACCCTGATTTCCGAGCGTACCACCGCGCGTATGAGAAAGGAGCTCTATTATCATATCCTGACCCTCCCCTTGAGTTTTTTCCGTAAGACACAGGCCGGTATGGTGGTCAACACGCTCACCGCGGAGTTGACCCTGCCGGGAAATTTTGTGGGTCTGGCCATTGCGGCACCTTTGACGAACTTGCTAACCCTGCTGGCATTCGCAGCCTATCTTTTCTGGCTCAACTGGCTGCTGGCGCTGGTATCACTCAGCATCTATCCGCTTGTTGTTATGCTGCTCCCTTTAATGCAGCGAAGGGTGAATCGTGCCAACAAAAAACGCGTGTCCGCAGCCAGAAAATTTTCATCCCGAATCGCCGAGTCGGTATCTGGTATTCATGAAATTCAAGGCAATGGCGCTCATGTCATTGAGAACCGAAAATATGACAAACTGGTTGACAGCCTGTTGAAAATTCGGATCGTCTGGACCCTCTACCGATTTGCCATCAAATCCCTCAACGGTTTCTTTACCAGCATAGGACCTTTTCTGGTGTTTATTCTGGGCGGCTGGCTGGCGATCAAGGGAGAGTTG
>Ga0180435_10007394_pt1 | contig 10470 bp, 10 predicted proteins | sample SS_ome_3_FD_132467 | JGI IMG/M metagenome (GOLD analysis project Ga0180435, IMG submission 132467) | Hypersaline lake sediment archaeal communities from the Salton Sea, California, USA - SS_3_S_1 metaG | ecosystem: Environmental > Aquatic > Non-marine Saline and Alkaline > Hypersaline >... | reverse complement strand
TCCGACCTCCACCGCAGGGACCTCCTGAAGATGGGAGCGGCGGGCCTTGGGCTTGCAGCCCTGGGCGCCTGCGGACCGGGCGACTCCCAAGCAACCGGCAGACCGCGCATCCAAAGGACCGACCTCGGCCCAGCCCCCGACCAGCCGTTCGCGGCTCCGCCCATGGACCTGGTCCGGATCGGGTACGTGGGCGTCGGAGGGATGGGAACGGCCCACGTTCGAAACCTCCTTCGCATCGAAGGCTGTCAGATCACGGCGGTATGCGACATCGTCCCGGCCCACGCCGAGCGGTCGTCCACCCTGATCCAGGAGGCAGGCTTCCCCGCCCCCACCCTGTATACCAACGGCGAGACGGATTTCGAACGGCTGTGCGCCGAGGAAGATCTGGACCTGGTCTATACCGCGACGCCCTGGGAATGGCATGTGCCGGTTCTCCTCTCGGCCATGGAAAACGGGAAGCACGCCGTGACGGAGGTTCCCGCCGCCTACACCCTGGATGACTGCTGGGCCATGGTCGAAACGGCGGAACGTCTCCAGAAGCACTGTATCATGATGGAGAACTGCAACTACGGTCGCATGGAGATGCTCTGCTTCAACCTGGTCAAGCACGGGTTGCTCGGTGAGATCGTCCATGCCGAGGGTGGCTACCTGCACGACCTTCGGGCCCTCAAGTTCTCCGACCAGGGGGAGGGTCTCTGGCGCCGGGCCCACGCCAACGAGCGGAACGGTAACCTCTATCCGACCCACGGGTTGGGCCCGGTGGCGAACTGCATGGACATCAACCGCGGTGACCGGTTCGCCTCTCTCGTGTCCATGAGCAGTCCCTCCCGGGGCCTGCAGGTCTGGGCCGAAGAGAACCTTCCCGCCGACGACCCGAAGAGGCAGGAGACCTTTGTCCTGGGAGACGTCAACTACTCCATCATCAAGACGGCTATGGGCCGAACGATCCTCGTCGGCCACGACTGCAACCTTCCCCGGCCCTATTCCCGTATCAACACGGTTCAGGGCACGAAGGGCATCTTCAGCGGCTACCCGGACCGGGTCTACATCGAGGGGATGAGCGCCCGCGCCCACCAGTGGGACGAGGCCCAGGAGTGGCTCGAGGAATACGACCATCCCCTTTGGAAGGAGATGGCCGAGCGGTCCGCCGGAGCCGGCCACGGCGGCATGGACTTCATGGAGGACTACCGGCTCATCAAGTGTCTCCGGGAGGGGCTTCCCACCGATATGAACGTGTACGATGCCGCAGCCATCTCGGCCGTGACGCCCCTGTCCGAATGGTCGGTGGCCAACGGCGGCGCACCCATCGACTTCCCCGACTTCACCCGGGGTAACTGGCAGAGCTACCCCGCGTGGGAGCTGTTCGGTGCCTGACCGGGGCGCCGGGCCGGAGCAAGCCGCGCAGCCGGACCGCCTGGCCGATTCCCGGGACACCGACCCGATGAGGTGACGCCCGGTGGCCCGGCGGAAGAAAAGACGGAAGGGCGGACGGCCGCCCGAGTTCGGGTTCTTCGGTGACCTGCTGGACACAACCCCCACCGCCACCCTCGACCTTCACGGCGACACCGCCGTGGAGGCCGAGCGACGGGTGAAGGATTTCGTCGCCACCCACGCCCGCATCTCCAAAGGGCAGGTCATCCATATCATCACCGGCCGGGGCGGCGGCTCCGGCCGGCGACCCGTCCTTCCCGGCGCGGTCCGCAAAGCCCTTACCTCGGAGATCAGCCGGTTCGTGGAGGAATTCGACAAGGACCTGGACGAGGCCGGGTTTCTGGTCCGGCTGAAATAGAGGCCCTTCGCCCTCTCCCCACCCGCGTTTATCTTCCTCGGGCCGATGGCCGGCCTATTCCCCGACCCTACGACCACCCAGGTCCATGGCGAAGCGAGCGAAAACCAAGGTCTCCGGCGCAAGCCTGAAGCACGCTTTCCGCGAGATCATCTGGCCCCGACGCGGCCTCGTTGCCCTCGGGCTGGTCATGATTCTCGTCAACCGCCTGGCAGGGATGGTCCTCCCGGGTGCGGCGAAGTACATCATCGATTTCGAGCTCCTCCCCGACGGCGCCCGAAGCATCCCGCTTCTTCTGGCCGCCATTGCCGGCGCGGTGACCATCCAGGCCGCCACCTCCTATGGCCTCACCATCCTCCTCAGCGTGGAGGCCCAGCACCTCATTGCCCAGCTTCGTAGCCAGGTGCAGAAGCACGTGCTCCAGCTTCCGGTCCGGGTCTTCGACGACAACAAGAGCGGCGAGCTCGTCTCTCGCATCATGGAGGACGTGCAGGGAGTCAGAAACCTCGTCGGCACCGGGCTGGTCCAGTTCGTGGGGGGAATCATCACGGCCATCGTCGCCGGGGTCTTTCTCATCCGCATCGACCCGGTCATGTCCGGTCTCGCCGTGGTCCCACTGGCCCTCTTCGGCCTCGTCTCAACCAGGGCGTTCAAGATCCTCCGTCCGGCCTTCCGGGAGAGGGGGGAGATTCGCGCGGAAGTCACCGGGCGGCTCACCGAGACGCTCGGGGGAATCCGCATCATCAAGGGGTTCCACGCCGGGGAGAAGGAAGGGGAGATCTTCGAAGCCGGTGTGCTCCGGATTTTCAACAACGTAAAGAAAACCCTGACGACCTCGACCCTGGTCACAAGCCTCGGGACCTTCTTCATGGGCATCGGCGGCGTCCTGGTTCTGGGGTACGGAAGCCGCCAGATGCTCCAGGGCAATCTGACCGCAGGCGACCTATTCAGCTTCACCCTCTTCCTCGGCTACCTCATCGCGCCCGTGATCCAGATGGCCAACATCGGGACTCAGATGACCGAAGCCTTCGCCGGTCTGGACAGAACCGCCGAGCTGCTCTCATGGGAGAGGGAGGACGACGACCCGATACGTACGGTCACGATGCCCTTCATCGACGGTCGCCTGGTATTCGAGGACGTCCATTTCCGGTACGAAGAGGAAAAGCCGGTTCTCAAGGGGATCTCGTTCGAGGCCGATCCGGGCTCCGTCGTCGCTCTGGTTGGAAGCTCCGGTTCGGGCAAGAGCACCATGGCCGGCCTGGCCGCCACGTTCCTGGAACCCGACGAAGGGCGGGTGTTGGTGGACGGCGTGGACCTGAGGAGCGTTCGGCTGTCCACCTACCGTGACCAGCTCGGTCTCGTGCTCCAGAACGACTTCCTTTTCGACGGCACCATCCGGGAGAACCTGCTGTTCGCCCGGGGAGACGCCACGGATTCCGAGCTGGAGGAAGCAGCGTACCGGGCTCACGTAACCGAGTTCACGGACCGGTTCCCCGACGGCCTGGACACGGTCATCGGAGAACGGGGCGTGAAGCTCTCGGGCGGACAGAGGCAACGGGTCACCATCGCCCGGGCCATCCTGGCCAACCCTCGCATCCTCATCCTCGACGAGGCCACATCGAGTCTGGACACCGAAAGCGAGATGCTGATCCAGGACAGCCTCCAGATGCTCCTCAAAGGCCGGACCACCCTGGTCATCGCCCACCGCCTCTCGACCATCCAGAGGGCCGACCTGATTCTCGTGGTGGAGAACGGGCTGATCGTCGAGCGCGGCAAGCACGCCGATCTCATGGCCATGGAGGGGCGGTACCACCAGCTCCAGACCCTGCAGGCAAGGATCTAGGCTCTCCCGGGCGGATTCGGGTGACTCCAGCGTACGCCCACCTCCTGGCCGTGAGAGGTACGACTATTCCGCGACGATCTCACCTCCGGAAGTCGCTGACCCCAGCTCTTCCCGGGTCAAGATACGCGGGGCATCCTCCACCTCGGCGAGCCTTGAAAAACGCCGGTTCGATGCAGGGAAGTCCACGCCCATGGCGAAGCCGGCCGCCAATCCCATGCCCAGCGAGAGGATGAGGACGCCGGGCGTGGGCACGTGGAGCCATCCCTCGGGGGGCGCGGAATCCAGCCCGGTGAGAAGGGCGCCAACCACTACCGATGCGATGGCGAACCAGTGGTAGATGTGGAGAGGACCAATGAGCTTGGTCTGGGGTTCGGCCCGGTAGGATTCCTCCATGAACCGGGCAAGGCCCGCCAGAAGCAGATAGATGCCCGCGACGAAGGTCGGCGGAACGCTCAGGGACCAGAGGCGAAGAAGAAGCACCCCGATGAGCACGTTCCCCAGGATGGAAAAGAGGGGGGTCGGGTAGACGGGCACGCCCCCGAGCCCGGATAGGCGGGTCACGCGAGACCGGGAGTGGAGGTAACGAATACCTACGTTCCCGGGGGCGGGCCCCCCGTGGCAACATCCCTGAATGAGACACCGGAGCCGCCCGATGGCCTGAATCCACGGTGCCGCGACCGCAAAGCCTCCCAGGAGGATCCACCCGTTTCCCGTCACTATCTCGGCGATCCCTACGCCGGCCATCACACCCAGGACACTCCCGTAGTAGCCGAAGGGGCGCAGAAGGGCCGAAGACCCTTCCAACGTCTGAGCCCAGGCTGCGGCCCCCACAAGCCCCAGGATACTCCCGAATGCGCCCCCCGGCATGAAACCGGGCCCAACCACGACACCCGTGACCATTACCCCCACGGCCATGCTGAGTCCACCGAAGAACCCGTGGTTCAAAGTGCGGACCGGCCCGACGTGCCATTCCCGCCAGGCGTTCGCCACCCGTTCGGCCCAGCGGCGGAGCAGCTCCCAGACCGCGTCGTAGCGATGGAATACGGGAAAGAGCACGAAGGCGGCAGCCACGTCGGCAAGGGAGTGCATGCCGGTGGTGATGCAGGTCGCCGAGATGGCCAGTGCCCACAGGTATGCCGGGAACCGGAGACGTCCGGACCAGGCCGCGGCAGCGAAGAGCGCCCAAAGCACATGGAAGGCGGGGAAAGCCGCCACCGTGTGATTAAACCCTTGTTCGAGGGCCAACAGCCGGCCAAGAAGCGTCGTGGGCTCGAAGGGGCGAGGCGGAGCAACGACTGGAAGGACCAGGTAGATCACCGTTACGACGGCCGTCGCCAGCAAGCCCGCCACGCAGAAGCGGCGGAGGACCCGCCCGGTGGCGGCAACCAGCGGTGTCGCCATCACGAGCACGTACACCGAGGAATAGACCCCAGTGGTCCACTGCCAAACCGGCCAATCCAGTTCCATCGGCAGGTGGGAAGGCAAGGCATCCACGGGAACACCGATGTACTGGACCGCTTCGTATGCCAGGAGCCAGGGGAGCAGGACAAGGACGTAGACCGAGACCCGGTCGCTCAGGGACGGGGATCCGTCAGTGGCAAGAGGAAGGTGAAACCAGGGGAGTCGGATCTGATCACCGAAACGCCGACGGAGGCTCGGTCCTTCATAACCAAGGACGAGGGCCAGAGACCCCAGAGCTACGGCCGGCGTAACGAGCCACAGCCCGCTGGCCGAGCCGGCGATCAGCGAGACACCACCACAGAGGATCACGAACCCGACGTAGATCGGGTGGGAGAGGAGCCCGTACACACCTCGATGCACATATCGAGGCGGTGGATAGGCGTTCATGGGCAACCCACCACCGTGCTTCCAGAGGGAGTGGAAAGCCGAGAGCATCAGCGCCAGTCCCACGACCGTCAGGACCATGCCTCCTCCCACCGATCGCAGAACCGGCAAGCCCACCACGGCTTCCGTAGCCCGGGCCCAAACCGCGAGGCCGGCCGGAAGCACCGCCACGAAGAGAGCCCCGTAGAGGACCCTTCCGACTATCTCAGATCGCGAGAAGGCCATTCCACCACCTCATGAATCGCCCAACCAGCGGCGGGTTCGTTATCCGGGCGCACCCACCGCCCCGGACTCAACCACTTCCTCTCCGTCACCAGCCCCAAGCCGCCCGGGAGCTTTTGAGCGAGGCTGGGAATCGGCGAAAGAACTTCCATCACCGCACCCTCACGTAGAACTCGCCGAGGACCCAGCTCCAGGCGGCTCTCCCCGGATGGGACGAGGACTTCCTGGATGGACATGGTCGAGCCCGGTTGCTCCGCGCCGTCCACGAGGACCAGCGGTGGCGAGGTGCTTTTTTCCCACTCCACCCAGATGACCGATGTTTCCGGGTGGACGAACCTCCCCCACCTCAGATCACCGCTCCCCAGTTTCCAGGGTGGGGTCGTGAGGGTCAGGCACTCGGCATACCCCCACCCCTCCAACGCCCCTCCGCCCAGCCTCAGGACGACTCGTGCCGAGGGCGCAACGCAGTCCCAGTCCGCTTCACCAGAAGGGCACTCGAAGAGGCGCCGACGAATCGGAGCCGCCAGTGGCTCCCATCGCCCCGCAACTCCCAGGGGGGTGCAATCCCATCGGATGGACCGGTCCTCGAGCCGGCGAGGCTCTCCGGACCTCTGAAGGGTGAAGGCTTCTCTAGGAGGGCGATCGGGCCGACAGAGGAGCGTCGCCCGGTACCAGGCTCGCAGGAGACCCCAGGTCAGATGGGCCGCATAGCCGATGAAAACGGTACCCTCCTCGGTGACCAGATCGAAGTACCACTTTCTCAGACGAAACACGACGGGTCCCGGTCCTCCTCTGCTGCCCGTGCGATTGGGTCCCCTGCCGACTCAGAGGCAGAGAAGAACCGCCCAGGAGTCTTTTCGCCACACGATCTGGGGCCGGAATCCGGCCTCTGCGAGCCAGAACATCTCGTCCGTGATGGGGAGGCACGTGTTTTCCAGGGGAATCTTGAGATGGGAAGCGACACCCGGCTTCTCCGTCACTGGTCTTCCCCCTGTTGAGGTGGACGACCATCCCCCCCTCCTCCACGGGGCAGCTCCTTTCGCTGATCCTTCCGAGCACGGAGCCGATCCAGCCACTCACCTTCCCCGTTCACACCGTACACACCCAACCCGATCCCAAGGCCCAGGGCCCCACCCCCCAGGGACGGAATCCAGAATCCAGCCCCAACTGGCTGAGAGAGCATCACCCGGACCGTTCCCGAAAAGGTGGACCCCCAGCGCCAGGCACACGAAGCCCACCAGCGTCGCCACGACCCGGATGATCTGCACGGTCGTGGGATCGTCACGCACCAGTCGGCAGTCAGCGCCAGAGATCCACGAAGAAGACCCTGTTGTTTTCCAGAACCGGAACGATGATCCGGTTTCTCCGCTCGTCGTATCCGAGACCCCCGGGCGTGGGAACGCCCTGGACCAGCTTGAAGATGTTCCCCCTCGATCCACCCCTACTCGCCTGAATGAAGAGGATCGTGGAGTCGGCCCAGTTGCTGAACGCCAGACTCCCGTCTTCTGTCATGACCAGGCCATCCAGCTTCCAGTTTCTTCCTCGAACGAATGCCTTCAGCTCCTCGGGCCAGAGCTGGGAGATGCTGCGATTCTGGTACCCGGCGACGAACACCCCCCGCACGCTGGAGATGATCCCCGTCGGCTCACCGAGGTCCTCTCCTCGCAGCACCTCCGAGTAGCTCCCATCTCCAGCGATGGAGAAGAGAACCCCGCTCCGGTCGGTGGCATAAAGCGGCCCACGCCGCTCCTGTGCCAGGCCGTGAAGGTTCTGCGCCCCGTCCGGACAGACCGACCCCATGGGATCACCCGAACGCCGGTTGAAGAGCCGAACACAATCGATGTCGGCCACGAAGAGCGTGTCCCCCAGGATGGCAAGCCCCTTGGGCGCGTTGAGCTCCACCCCGTTCTGTCCGCCCTCGATCCATCGAAGACTGATGAGGTGGCCGTTGGGCTGTAGCCGGGAGATGAACCCGTTCCCGTCGACGTCCAGAGGCCCACCGTTCATGCTGCTGACATAGTAGATGTCGAGGACGTCGTCGTAGACGACGGCGGCCGGGGCTTCGAACCCCACTTCCTCCACGTTCATCAGGTCATGGCCCGTCGAGACCCTGGGACTGGCGCCGCCGTCGGCCGAGCCCCCACTGTCGCACGCGGCCAGGACGAGGAGGAGGAAGGGTAGGAAAAAGGGAGAGCCCGTGCGCGAGAACGCGTTCGAAGCTGCCATCGTGGAAAACCTCCGTATTGGATTCAACTCCGGTCACTCAACGGGCGGTGACGATTCCCCGATGGGCTGAAACCGCCAGTCACCCCTCAACGGGAGTCCCTTGACGGTGAACGCAGACCAGCTCTTCCCATCGTCGAACTCCTTCACCTCCACCTCCATCCTGAACCCGACGCCAAGCTGCTTCGCGACGTACTCGATGCGAAATCCTTTCGAGAACGGCATGGGCCCGATAGGCGTCCAGTCGACCACCCCGTCCTCCGCAGTCCAGAACCCCATGTCGGTTTCCCAGGCCCGGGCAACGAACCGGAATACGAAATCGGGTGGAGCTTCAATGTCGATGGAAGGTTCGATGTCGGCCATGGGTAACTCTCCGTTTCTCCCCGTCTCGGAATCAATCTCCTCCTCGAGCGGCCCGATCGGAATGCCTGGGACTCAGGACGACGACCAAAGACAGAATGACCAGCCCAATCGCCACCGGAAGCATCACCCGCTTCTCCCAGGGACTTCCCTGGAAGGCATTGAGGACCGCGCTCAGCGAGAAGAGCACCACCATGAACCACGTTCCCGCGTGCGCGAGCCGTGGCTTTCCGAGGCCCCGAATGATGCCGCCCCGTTCCAGAACGAAGGCGGCGGCCAGAAGGAAGATGCCAGCGGAGATCAAACTCCCGATCCGCAAATTCCGCGGAAGGGTCTCGAACGCCCCGCCCCACGCGAACCTCCCCATCGGGGCGCCGGCCGCCAGGAGAAGCTGAAAGCCCATCATTCCCAAGAACCCCACCGCTGCCAGAAGCGCGGCCCATCTCGTCACAGGGCGATCCTCGCCTGTCATCGGCTCCATCTCCCGGGTATCAGCTCAACCCCTCTTCTCGATCTTCTCCACGAGCATGATTTTCGTGTGCTCACTGAGCCGGGTAACCACCAACCCCCGTTCGACATCACCTTTTCGGAAGGTCACGGACGTCATGGTTCCGAAGGGATTCGGCATGGTCATCTCGGCTTCCTCGACCCAACCGTCCGCCTCCAGTTGGGCCCTGAGCTCTGCGAGGCCTGCGTCGGGATCCGGCAGGCCGAACCAGTTCACCGTCCGTTCCGGCCGCTTCTCGAACTCGGTCATGCTGGCCGGAACGTCGGGAAGAAAGGGAAGGTCGTCCGGGTATCCCTCGGGCCGTTCCGAATGGGCGTCGAAGGGGATGGAGTGCATCGTCGGCCCACCCCCCGGTTTTTGAACCGTGAACGCTCCGGGCGCCCTATCACTCTTCGTGAGCCGGACCACGTCCCCGGTCGGAAGAGGGATCTCGGCGGTCTCCAGCTCGCCCGCCTTGAAGCGCTCCATCACCTCTTTCATCCGCTCCATGGCCTCCATTGCCTTGGGATCCGGCCCGCTTCCCCCCGCTCCACCACCCCCCTCCGTATGAGCGCCCCCGCCATCGACCACCTCGATCGAGATCCCGGTCATGGAGCTCTCGTCCCGGGTCAGCCGCACCGTGCCGGAAGGGAGTTCCACCACCTCCGACTCCGACTCCCCGTTCCTCACGCGTGCCTCGGCCTCTTTATACCGCTCGATTACCTCTTCCTTGGGCTTGCTCATCTGCTGGATCCTGTTTGTGGTCGGAAGTTGATTCCCATACTACGGCCTTCCGCCGTCCTTTTCATCACCGAAAGCACCGAACGCCGATTCCGGAGGGTGAAAGGCTCATTGCCACCAATCGCCCACGAAGTAGAGGGAGGTATCGTCCTGGGAGAAGATCGCGGCGTGACACAAAAACTCCGGTGGGAAATACGACGGCCTGATTTTCAGGATGTTGGAGCCGTCCCGACCCATGATGTAGAGGTGGTACTCTCCCTCCCCGTCGATGGCCGACACCGTGAACACGATCTCGCTCCCCGAATGGGACCAGCTCCCCAGCCCTTGAGAGTAACCGGTGGACGTCAGCCTGGTTTGGCTCGTTCCGTCCAAGGCCATCCGAAAGAAGTTGTAGTTCCCGTGTGGGCTGGTGTCGTCCTCGAGGCGCTCGAACACGACCTCGCTTCCATCGGAGCTCAGCCGGGGGTCATAGTCTCCGAAAGGAAGATTGGCGTTGCCCCATTCGCATGCTCGTGGCGGATCCGACAGCGCGGTGGCCCCCGTTCCGTCGGGGTTCATGCTCCAGATCCGGCAGTCCGACGTGAAGACGATCTTGTTCCCGTTCCAGTCCAGATCGGCATCGTGGGACCCCGAGTCGAAGAGAAGTCTCTCACCGGTCCCGTCGGCGTTCATGAGATGGATGTCCAGGTCGTCGTCTCTCCAGGAGAGAAACGCGATCTCACTGTCGTCGGGTGACCACACGGGATAGAGGTCCCAATAGTCATTTTGCGTCACTCGGCGGAGGCCGTTTCAATCGACACCCACGACCATGATCTCGGAGCAGTCCTGCTCGGCACAGTCCACCGTCTGGGCAAAGAGGATGGAATCCCCCCGGCCATTGAGACTCAGCGACGAGGTGAAGATCGGATCGGCGCTACTGTGGATGAGAGAGACGATGTCGGTGGAGAGGTCGAGGGCGTAGAT
>Ga0180435_10007393_pt1 | contig 10470 bp, 10 predicted proteins | sample SS_ome_3_FD_132467 | JGI IMG/M metagenome (GOLD analysis project Ga0180435, IMG submission 132467) | Hypersaline lake sediment archaeal communities from the Salton Sea, California, USA - SS_3_S_1 metaG | ecosystem: Environmental > Aquatic > Non-marine Saline and Alkaline > Hypersaline >... | reverse complement strand
CCAGCACTAGGAGCACCATCAGGACCTTGTTTTACATAAACAGATGTTCCTTTGGCTATTTCTAATCTTCCATTATCCTGTTTATTTGCGCCTATGTCGATAGTTTCTAAGATAGATGCCGCGTTAGCGCCTCCACCTCCTCCCGAGCCTATAAAGAGGTGATCATTAACACCGTCAAAAGATAGGAAACAGGTATCATTTAAAGAGCTAGAAACATAGAGAGCTAGCGCAGAAGTAGACAAAGTTCCCAGCAAAGCATAAGAAGCACCTACACCCGTATGATCAGTTCCGAAAGCTGTTCCAAATTTTGCTCTAATTTTAGTGGCTACCATCTTAGTCTCCTATATTTTCTACGCGAGGGGCTCTCTGAAATTCAGCCATGCTCATTGAATATGTTCCATCATCTTCTTTTTTGGCCTCAGGAAGGTCTGTAGAAGAACGATTGAAAACCTTATCTTCCAGCTTTTTCAATTGTTCTTCCCGTTTGGCATGCTCTTCCTTCAAAAGGTGAAGCTCTTTTTCCCATTTTTCTTTCTCCTCTTTCTCTTTAGAAGAGGATTCAGCTTCCTGAATTTGAGAGGAGAGTGTATCACTTATATGTTGGACTACCGCATAAAGTTCAGCCACCGGGGTCTTAGCAGGAAAAGAAAGCCTATACACTTTGTCTCCTTCTTCTCCTGGAATGGTTATCTCAAATACGGCTTCTCTAATAGTTTTTCTTCTTGCTGTTACAGATTTAGGTTCTTCAGTCATAAATCTCCTATGGGGCAATGTTAGCAAAATAAGGGATGTAAATAGGCGTAGTGTCTAATAGAGCCTTATAAAATCCTGTATTAGAGCCATTATTACCCGTTGTGGTATTAATAGTCATTACACCAGTAGAGACTCCTGAATCTACAACATTAGTAAAAGTTGTAGTCGAAGCGTCTCCCCCAGTATCTCCCCTCAGATTTAATGCGCCGCCTGTAAAAAGAGTCGTATTTCCATCAATTATACCTGCACCATTAAGCTGGGCGGCTCCATTTGCCTGTATAACCAGGAGTGCGCCACTTTGATTCTCAATTCTCAGCGCATTCGTTGTGGTCCCTCCTGGAGCAAAAATAAAGTTAGTGGTATCAGCATCAGCTGTTACTTCCCAAACATCATTAGTTCCTGTATTGGTTTCACTAATAACGGAACCGCCTGCTGTAGTTACAGTTCCTTGGAAAATAGGAGATTGAAAATTCACACTCTGAAACGAAGTTGTATCTCCTCTTACAACTAACCGGACAACATCCGAACTATTGCGAACTTGAAAATTTTGCGCAGTTGTAGTTCCACTTAGCTTATGGATAATGGTAGTTGTATCGGCTTCAGCAGTAAGCGTCCAAGTATCATTTGTGCCTGTATCAGTTTCTGAAGCAATCGATCCTCCTTCAAAAGTAACATCACCTGACATGATAAGGCTTCCAAAAGTTGGATCTGTCTCTGTAAATGAAAAAGTTAGCAAGTTGCTAGCAGGAGTGCCAACTACAGATGTTTGACCTCCAACTATGTCAATGTTACCAAGAGCGCTAGGATTTACTGCCCCACCAACATTTCCTGTTAGTGTTTCCATAGAAGTAGGCCCATCACCTACAAGAATATAATTCCCCTCATTAGCACTATAAGAAGCTAAAAGCTCTACTCTTTCATCATCTTGATCAATCCAAAAGGTACCAATCTTAAGAGTAGTATTGTTAGTTTGCGCAGGACGATTTTGAAAGATCGCATGGCATCTAGCTTCGCCGTCCTGGTTTAAATACTTTAGTGGTGATTCAAACGTCATAATACCACCTCAAGGAGCAATGTTAGTGAAGTAAGGAACCCATTGCGCTGTCGCTCCTACATAGATCTTTATATATCCAGCATTTGATCCAGGGTTAGCTGTAGTAGAATTAATGGTCATGGTTCCAGAAGAAAGGCTGGTGTTAACTACATTTGTAAAAGTAACTGATGAGGCTTGGCCTCCGGAATCTGCCGTTGCTCTTAACCCCGCACCTATAATAGTTGCTGAGGAAGCAAATAAGGTCCCGCCTAACGTAATATCTCCCGCTCCGTCTAATGCAAAAACAGTGGTCCCACTTCCATTTTTCACTTCAAACGTTTCTGAAGAAGTATCTCCCGATAAATTAAAACGAAGAACTGTAGTAGAAGAGTCTGCAGTAAGCGTCCAGGTGTCATTTGTACCCGTATTTGTTTCTACAATAGTAGAACCACCACTAAATGTTACCAAACCACAAGAAAAGCCATTAGGGACTGTGACATCACCATCCGCATCTACCTGCAAAAGGACTGCGTCTGCACTATTTGTAACTTGAAAAGACTCAGAAGATGAAGTACCTGAAAGCTTATAAATAATAGAATTAGTACTCGCATCTGCAGTTACCTGCCATACGTCATTTGTTCCAGTGTCAGTTTCTGAAATTACCGTTCCACCTTCAAAAGTTAAATCTCCATTCAACGTAAGACTTGATAAGGTCATTGTGTCAGAGATATCGAATGTGAGGCTATTAGAACCTGGAGTACCGGTAATGGTTACGTTAGTACCACCAGTAAGGGTTATGTTACCTGCTCCATCTGGTGAAACAGCTCCTCCAGAGTCTCCAGTTAGAGTCTCCATGGAAGTTGAGCCTTGAGCTAGGATAACCCATGTTGCTTGGCCAGAGCTTGCTTTAACAAACATCCAAGCCTTATTCAGAAGCTCGTTGATCCAAATGGTACCTTTCTTATACCTGCGATCGTTTACTGTAGGATCTCGCTGAGAAACCACATACAGCACCTGAGAAGGTTGGCCTTGGTTTAGATATGATAAGTTATTCGAGCCTGCTACAGAAGACGTAGCGACATTTTGCGCTTGCGCCATAGGAAACCTCCTACTATGGGCTATGGTGAATCTTCACTATAGTCAAGAGGTCTGTATCAATCAAATTTTAATTTAGCAAAACAGGCATTTATTTTTTCAACGGCTATCAAATCTTAGTTTGCCACAAAATCTACGATGATAACTCTTATGATAATAAGATATCTCCTCTTCCTCTTAGGCTGTTGGATTGTTGATAAGGTGACCTTTTTTTCTCGAAAATAACACGTTTTTTTCTGTCAGCATCTTGTCAGTAAAGTTCATTTCTTTGTTCATAGAGGCATCAATTCTTTTCTTTTTTGTCAAAAAACAACCGCTTTTGAACAAGTTATGACCAGTTATTGTTTATAAGAGGGAGAGACGCGTTGAGAACTTTGGAGTTGGGTTTGATTATTATGTTTACGAGAGCGAGATATACACTCTAATGTATTCCACAGGATTTGCGTACACTAAAAGTTGCTAGCGATGTCTTCTAATCAACAGTTGGGAAAATGGCCGTATTTTTTTTAAAAGGCATTGTAGTTTAGTGTTTTAGGTTGATTTTATTTTCATGAACAACTATTATTGTTGTGATTCACGGAGGAATCTATGAGCGTTCTTATTGGACTAATTATTGCATTTGTAGTTTACAACATCGTTTTTGCTGTTTTTTATCAGGGAAGTCTCGTCTCACCTAAGTGGGCACTTCGCTGTATGATAGTCCTGTGCATTCCGTTAGGGCTGCTATGTATCTTTATGACTTACCATGGGTTATTCGTCCTAATGGCCTCTATTGGGTTTCAAGTGGGTATAGATTACCTACTTAATCCGTGATCTCAAACCCTACAGCCTCTTCCTCTATCTCTTCCTCTTGAGGCTTTTCTAATTCAGAGACTATTTTCTTAGCGCCAGCACGAATATCTTTCCAATTCATGTCTTTTAAAGCTTGGGAAGTAGTTTCTAGTGTCCTACGAAACTGGGGATCGAGCATGCGATTAGCTAATTTTCTTTTCGCTAAGGAACCAAATGCGCCAACCCCTTTTCCTACTTCTACAACTTTTAGTGCAGGCTTTAACGAAGGAAATACCCATCCTAAAATACCTAACTGAGCATCTTCTTTAAGCTCTTTTCTAAATTGCTTCATGAAGGTCATATTCTCTTTAGGAGAAAGATCTTTTATAAACTCCCCTGTAGCTTTAAGTTCATCCCCTAAAGTCTTTATCTCGTTATAGAGAGGCTTACCAAGTTGCTCTTGAAGCTGTTTAAGCTTAGACCCTTTAGATGAAAGAATATCGCTAAGCTTTGTAGGGTTAAAAGTCTTCCCTTTGAAAGCACTATTCACCAAGCTAGAGAGAGTTTCAGCTTTTTTCATCTGTGAATATGCACTATTAAGTGCCTGATACCCTTTACCAAAGTCTGTTCCCGCAAACATTTCAGGAATGGCTTCAGAAAGTTCCGAGCGAAGGAATTGATAAGCTCCTAGTTCGCTTTGTCCTCCTTCTGTAGAACTTCTCATGGCATCGCGAATCTCTTTATTGTATGAGCGGTATTGCTTATTCCATTCGGTAGCTGATAAGGGCTCTTTGGTTAAGTTTCTTTCCGCCTTACGTAAGATGCGTAATTCGCGTAGAGTTGCCTTCCCTGGGTCTTTTATCTGCTGAAGGTCTGTTATTCGATTTCGGATGGCTTCTGTGGTTTTTGGGGGCAATGCTGTTTTATTGGGAAGACTTGCCGCTACTTCCTCTTGCAAATCAAAAGCCCTATTAAAAGCTTTGGATGTTTCCTCGTTTAGGTACTTAGAAAAAGGAAGCTCTTCAGCAGCTATCTTGTCAACAGCCTCAAATGCTTCTTTACGCATTCGAGATGTCGCTTCTTGGAAAGCCGTTCTGTTAACTGCCTTTCCTGGCTCAAGAGCTCTTCCGGATCCTTTAAGCTTAGTTATCCCTTTTGAAGTTTTTTGAATTCCTGCAGGGGGTGAAAGAAGATTTCTGAGACCTTTAATCGTACTTATGCCTACAGAAGTTAAAGGAAGTCCCAGTTCCGTACCCGTTGCTAACCCTTCTGGCCCTCCAAATTCGCGTATGCCTTGGCCCAAGAGTCCCGCAAGTCCACTAAGTCCCGCAAATCCAGCTCCTCCACCTAACGCACCACCTTCAGAAGCGAGTTCCACTCCTCTTCCTATGATGCGACCCGCAGGTGTCTGCGCTTCTGGATCAATGCCCAGCATATTAAAAAACTGATCTACGTCTTTTTTTGCTGCTAACCGCGTAGAGGCAGGGAGAATGTCATCATCAGAATCAAGAAATAAACTTAAAATAGGCCCCGCTTTGGCTTCTGCTTCTACTCTCTGTCTTTGACCAGGAGCAAGAGCTTCTTGTTGCTGTCCAACAACATCGGCGAGCTCTCCATAAATTCCCATACCGCGGGCAGCGGAGACAGGAATCTGCTTAGCTATATCTGCGGCAACCGAAGGTGGTGCTTCTTCAATGTCTACTTCTTCAATTACTTCAAAGACCATTACTCTTCTATAGCCTCTATTTCTACCCACTCCCACTTACCAGGAGAAACTTCCTGTGAGCGAAACTGTTTTCCAGTAGCTGTATCCCTACCGGTTTTCCCTTGAAAACGACTAGCATCAGGCATACTTTTAAATTTTTTGGCTTTGGATGCAGGCTTTTCTAAATTTTCTATTTTCTTTTTAAGATCTTCCCGAGCATCGCGGGCAAATACTTGCATTCTTTTTGCTACTTCTGCAGGGACTTTCCTGTCTGAAATTCCCTTTTCTTCAAATTCGTCACGGACTTGGTCATACGTATCTAATTCTTTTTCAATAAGATCATTTCTGGTTTTGAGGATATCTAAAACCGCTTGGTTAGCTTCTCTGCTTTGACCAATTTGTGGTAGAGACTTTAAGAGAACTTTTTCAATAAACTGGTTAAGGCCACGAGCGGAAATGCCGCTTAAGTCCGCAGTAAAGTACTCTTTAACTGCAGAGTTAAAAGCAGCACCACGAGGAGAACGCAAGGCATCTATCCCGGTAAAATCCGCTAGTTTATTTAAGCTAAAGAAACCTAAATTCCCCTTTTGAATAGAATCTTCCAGAGTTTCACTAAGCAACTTAAGATCATCTAGTTTAGAGCGTTTTTGATTTAGCTCCTTATAGATGTCTTGGACTTCTTTATAGCCCTGTTCTTTTAATCGTTCTTTGGTTTTAAATTCTCTTTCTTCTACCTTAGAGCGTCGATCTAGCTCGGCCTTAGCAATTTGACTTGTTCCTCCTCCCATTCCTGAAAGCGCCACAAGCTGTTCATCACTAAGTTGCTGTAATCGTGAAGAGGGCTTTTGCTGTCCAGAAGGAGTTATTTGCTCAGTTATTTCTCCTGCCGCAACGACATCTTGGGAAGGTTGTGTAGAAGGAGCTAGTAATTCTTGTAACTGTTGCTTGCTCAATTGATTTTTTACTACTTCTGCTTGTATTTGAGGAGATAACGTACTTACCCATGCAGGTAAACCTAGTTCATTTAATGCAGAAGCCTGTTGCTGAGCTTGACGCTGTTCTGAAAAACCTTGAGTTATCCCTTGACCAAGGAGAGCTCCTAATGTAGACCATGGGTCTGTATTGGGAATATATTGAACCATGTTATCTCCTAACTTAAAGGTGCGCCAAATCTGCCAGCTAAAATTCCACCCAATCCTTGTCCTATTCCGGGAGCGAGACCTCCTAATAATCCGCCTCCTCCACCTTTCATCACATTTTCAAGGGGTCGTGATCCTAAACCTAATGAAAGTAGATTTTGTAATTGACCAAGTCCCTGAAGCTGGGATTGTTGGCCCATTGCAGCTAAATTTTCAGCAAGACCAGCTCCTGCTTGCCCTAATTGTTGAGCAAAAGCATTAGAACGCTGGGCACCCGTACCAAAAGTACCTGTAAATCTTTCCGCTAAAGAAGGGATGATTTCTTCTTGAAACTGACGCATAGCTGGGGCTTGCATTGTTTGGGTATATTGCTCACTAGGAGCTAAAAGTTGAGAAAGAACATTGATGCCTTGAGGTAATTGCTGTTCCAACCCTCCTAACAATGCATTTAGCACCCTTTGCTGTTCAGGACTTAATGTTGATACTTGACTTAGCTTGGGTTTACTCCCAAATAGTGAGCTAAAGATACCCATGTCCAACCTACTTTTTCTAAATTTTTATATACTCTATTATGATAAATGTCTCTGTAAAGCTTGTTCGGTTTGAGGTGGTTGTTACAGTGACATTTGTTGCGTCCATATCGACATAGATACTATTTGTCCCTACATAAGGCAATGGTAAAGCTGCTGTTATCGTAGAGGCTCCTGGGTCCGTAGAGGCTCCAGAAATCTTAATGATTTTAAAATCTTCAGTGGTACTGATGCCATGAGCTACACTTTTAGTAGTACTATTCGGTAAAGCTCCAAAATCCACTACGGTCCTAAATAAAGTCCTAAACTCTACGTTAGCAGAGCTTGTGGTTCCGTAGTTGGGAACAAAGGTAGTGGAAATAGGAGTTTCTTCCGTAAAGTAAAAACCGTTTTCCTTTAAGTTAACCGCCGATCCCATATCTTCAAGATATTGAATAAGCCGGTTCGTATAGATAGGATCAAACTGGTCGGGAAGTATATAGCTTTGAGGTAATGCATTGGTAAGATCAACTTCAGAACTCGTGCTCATATCACCCTTCCTTGAACGCCTGGATACAGGAGGATGGCTTCTAATTCGAATGTAGAAGTAGCCACATCATAATCCTTAAGTTGTGCTTCACTTAGAGAAAGCTCTAACTGCACAAAGGCTCCCTCAGCAGGCATAAAATATCGATGCCATGAGTAGCTTCCATCTACTCCAGAACCAAAAGGGTTCTCATCGGAAGTGGGTATAGTGGCATCCCCAAACAATATACCTGACGCTGAACTTGCTTCTACACTTGTGGTTCCCGCGTCGATGTATGTATTTACTGATATTTGCCCATTGGTCGTTTGTGCGAGAAGAAAGTCGGTATACTTAATGACAATATCTTTCCCAAGCTCCGTACCAAAGTTAAACTGCTTAGTCAACATTAAGGGTCGGCTTACTCTTGTAACTACTCCACCTCCTAAATAGGTGCCTGTGAAAGTTGTGTCAATCTCTATGACATCATCATTGACAATGTTGTTAACCCGTACCACCACTCCATTCAAAGAGGTAATACCAGTAGCGTCTTCAACATATAAGTAAGAGCCTATCTCCAGATTATGATCTACAATAGTAAGCTGATTGCTTGATCCCATATCAGTAATATATAACGCTGGAGCATTGGAATTAGACCCAGTATCTAAAATGACAGTAAAACCTACCTGGTTACCGGCCATAATGTCTGGATAAGAAGTCTGATATCTTCCTGCATTCCAAGGCACATTCCAAGCTGACCAGCTTGGATAATACTGACCAACTGTCGCCCAAGTTAAGGTAGATTCATTTTGAAACTGCCCAAAACAGGTGAAAGAGTCCTTAAAGATGGACCAGGTGGCGAGCTTATAATTGTATACGAGTACACGTTGTGGAAAGGTTGGGGAACCAGTGGCAGAGGGAAAAGTCCAATATACCAACTCAGGGGCATAATCACGTATTCCATAAACCCTGCTATCTCCTTGATTGGCATTTTGGAAAGAAAAGACTTCATCAGGGATCTTTTGATCCAGTCTCTTCACGCTTACCCCATCACAAGCATGCACGCCTACATTTCCTACTCCCACTGCAGCATCATCAAAACCAATAATAGAAAAAGTACCACTAGCTCCTAACTCATCATTAAGCTTTTGCCATCTAAAAGGAAGGGTCTTAAATCCTGTATAGATAAGCTCCCAAGTACTGCGCTCAAAATACACAATCAAACGGTCTTTTATGACCTCTGCTGTAATGATGTTTTCTTCTGTATAGGCGTCGGTATATCCGCCTCTTCCAGGAGTATCATCTAGCCAAGAGGTTGCGGCTGCGGTAGGGTCACCATTTTGCGAAAATCGCGCTCTTTGCTGATAAATAACGGGAGTTGCACCCTCTGTTTCTAAGGTATTTAAAGCTACAAGCCTATCCTTAAAGTAGATTAATAGCTTGCAACTATCCAGAGTTCTGGTTGCTCCAGCATCGAGTTGAGGTTGTAGATTTGTCCAGGTCGTAGAACCGGCAGGTAAATAACGAATGTTATCTGCACGCGTGTAGTTGACACAGTAAAAATTTGTATCATAGGGGTTAGCCCCCCTTGCATTTATAGTCCAAAAAAAGTCGTAGTTTGTTCCTGTCCACGTAGCACTACCACCTGTTCCTAAACGTGTCCAACCTCCACCACTTCTCTGATAAGCAAACTGTGTATCAAATCCAATGACATCATCTACATTTAAGTTGCTGTTCCATCTAGCTCGCAAGCCCATAACAGGCTCTGAAGGATAAAAAAAGGCGGCTGTCGTTGCAGGGGCACCATTAAAAACATAAGCCCCACTCGTTGTATCGAAAGTAGCTGTAGTTGTGGTGCCGTCCTGAAGCATTGCTGCAGGAGTGCCAGTAGCATTTACGGTATATAACTTGTCCCCGATTGAGAACATCTGCCCCACTTTAAACACAGTGCCAGGTACAGTGCTAGATAAAGCTCCAGCACCATTGGTTGTACCGAGATTGATTCTAAGACGGGAAGTAAGCTGGGAATCTCCAGGTAGACGATATCCCCATCGCTTGCGAACACGTCCGCGATATATGTATGCATCTTCGAGAGTAGTAAAGGCATCTTCATTGATTAACCATGGCTGTACGTTCTTTTGTAAACCAGTACTATACGGACCAATCATTAATGGAGTAGACATTTCTTTCTCCTTATACAGGTCCTATGGCAAACCATGCAACTGAAGTAGCTGCGGATGTAAGTTCAAAGGTCGTGCTGGTAATATTGTTGGTACGACAAGCGCCTAAATTAAAAACCCCAGGTCCTGTATATGTACATTGGATAATATAAGGCGTTCCACTAAATGCAATAGGGAAGGTTACTGTACTTACAGGAGGAGTAGTAGGACTATAAACTGCCCACTGCATAAGAATAGGACCTACAGTAAGAGAGCCCGTTGTTGCAGCTGTTGCGTCATTCGTAAGCTGTAAAATGTTTCCAGAAGAATCTCGATAGTATAAGTTTTTATCTGTCTTCGTATAGAGAGCTCCAAAAGATGCAAGAGCAGAAGGGTCGGAACCTTGCTCTTCCATTTGTACAACAGTGTGTAGACCTTCATTGCTACTTTGGGTAAGGCCAATGTGATTTCGTGCTAGGGCTGTGTTAATGGAATCAAAGTTATCTTTAATCTTTGGCTGTGAAACTGATGGGTCTTCCGATGCTTGAGGCATTCCTGTGAAATATGGTAAAGACATAGACCCTCCTAATACCAATAAAGATTGGCGCTGTTGCTTCTTTCTATAGCATCTGAATAAAGAGTTTTCACTCTCTGGCTAGAATTTTGAATAATTGTTCTACGTAGAACGAAGATCTCTTGCTTTTTGAATTCGGGCATAATCATTCGTACGCCTTCCATATCTTGAGAATCTTCAAATATTTTCTTTGCAGCTCCGTAAGCAAT
>Ga0180435_10007390_pt1 | contig 10472 bp, 8 predicted proteins | sample SS_ome_3_FD_132467 | JGI IMG/M metagenome (GOLD analysis project Ga0180435, IMG submission 132467) | Hypersaline lake sediment archaeal communities from the Salton Sea, California, USA - SS_3_S_1 metaG | ecosystem: Environmental > Aquatic > Non-marine Saline and Alkaline > Hypersaline > Sediment... | reverse complement strand
CCGAGGTGATGTTGTGGACGGTCTTTGCGGTATCATGTCCGTCGAAGGAGAGCACCACGTCGGTTACTCCGGCGTCGGTGGCGGTCTTGGCCAGGTCGGCGAGGTCTTCGAGCGTATTTGCGGTTGCGGCCAGTGGGCACTTGTTGTCGGCGGCGACCTTGATCATGGCTTCGGCGTTGTCAGCCGTCGCCTGGTAGACCAACGGTTTTTTGTCGGCGATTGCGCCAGTGGCAGCGGCGACGACCGCGGGATCGGAGCCCATCAGTATCAGCGGTACTCGGCTGGCGTCGGCCAGCGTTTTGGCCCTTTCCGCCGCCGCATCCGCCGACAGGCCTTCGACTTCGACCGCGGCCATTGATACGGCGATGTCTTCGCCGACGCGTGTGAATACGGCTTCGTTGATCTGCCGGAGCTTGGCGCCGGCCTCTTCGTCGGAAAGACAGGCCGGTATCTTGCCCGCCAGCGCCGAGGCGTTGTAGAACTTATCCTCGTGGCGGAACATAACGGTTTCCTGCCCGATTTTGATTTCCGCATCTCCTTCGGGCCCTATACGCACCAGCTTCATAGGAGGCGCCGAAGCGCCTGCAAAGGCGTCCTTGGCTTCGTCCGAAAGATGCGGGCAGTCGGTCAGGGCCTTCTGCTTGGCGGCGACCTGCATCGCGAACGCCAGGCACGTGGGGAACCCGCATTCCTTGCAGTTTGTCTTCGGCAGATTCTTGTATATGTCCATTCCGGTCATAGCCATGGTGCATTCTCCTTATATCATTGCCGCCATCGTCGGGGCGGGATGTCCGACTTTCGTGAGGAATTCCAGCAGGGAATCGGGGTCTTCGGCGTCTTCTTCAGTGGCGATCATATCATAAAGTTCGGGCTTTCCGATATCCTCAAGCCGTTTTTTGAGCCTTTCGCTGATTTCTTCCTTGAGCGCCTTGGACATCCAGACGACTCGTTCAATACCGCCTTCGGCGGAGATGAACTTGGGGCTGGTGATGTACATTTTCCCGATACCCACGAACCCCGGCGTCTGGACGCCTCCGCCGATCTGACCGGCAAGCGTCGAGAACTTCATACCGATCGGCGTCATTGACTGGCAGTCGCGGTCTACGATAATCACGCCGTTGGCTTCCGGCATGATGCCCGCGATGCACTCGAAGCACCCGCAGGACGTCATCGGGTCCACGAGCATCGAGTAAGCGCTGAACTTGGTCAGATTTCCGTTGGATTTCACGCCGATATATTCGTTGATGTTCTCCCACTGGCCCAGAACCGGATCGATGCAGTTGCCCTTGGCCACCGGTTCGTTGGGCCCGTGCGCGTCTATCTGGTGTGAGGCCTTGCAGTCCAACCATGTGTACGCCCCGCAGAGGCCCAGGCGCTGCGGGGTCACGATGCACACGTGGTCAGGTGCGTATGACTGGCAGAGAGTGCAGGAGTAGTATTCCTCGACGTCCTCGTCGGTCATTCCACCGATTCGGTCGTCTCGCATAGCGTAGGCGGCTTTGGCTTCTTCCAAACGCTCTTTGATCTTTTCGTCGTCGGTGTAGATCATTACCTCCACGCGGTCTACGATCGCCGAGAAGTCGTTGTGGATCTTGGCGATCAGAATCTCGCCGAAATCCTTGATCCTGAAACCCTTTTCATGCGCCTCCTTGGAGATGCGGACCCAGATGATCGACCGCTGTCCCATGTGGAATATCCCGTTGGCACAGGAGATGTACTCATGCACCCGGCGTTCGAGCACCGACTCGAAATCTTCCTGGAATTTCCTGCCGGATACATGGATGACGATCCCCAGCGGATAGGCCTCGCCCTCGGTCATATCTTCGATTTCCGGACCGATTACCTCGATCTTACCGTCGGTTACATCGTCCATCGGTTTCATACGCAGCAGCTCGAAGCCATCGGTGTACTTGCTTCCAAACTGTACGTACATATCTTCCTTGCGGACGCGCTCGCCCTCGAACCCGGCACCGAAGGGCACGGGAATCGGGATATTCTCGATCTTGATCGTCAGTCCCCTTACCTCGATCGCGCGGGTTATGATTTCCTCGACCGGTACGTTGGCCACCACGTGCTCGTAAGTGCAGACGCCTGTCGGAAGGATCTCGGGGAGATTGACGTCCGAGATGACCGGGAAACCAAAGTTTATCGCCCCTGCCGCCGTGGCGTACTTCTCGTCGGTGATAACCTGATCCTCGCATTTGGCGTCATCGTCGGCGCCCAGCGCCAGGACGAAGGCGTACACGCGGTTCTTGTTGTACATGAGGATATCGGTCGACTTCCTTATGTTACCCGGTTCGATACCGCCGAAGGTCATCGCCGACCGCGCGGCGAAATTCAGCGCGTGTACGGCCGCAGTGATCTCCTTTCCGTATGGAACCAGGAATGTGTCCCAGTCCATCTGGATGTTTTCTTCGGCGAGTTGCTCGGCGATGGCGCGGCCGTTGGTATGCCCGGCCATGAATACCAGGATGTTCCGCTCCTGCAATGCCCGGACGAGTTGGACGGCTTGGGCGTTGGTCGGTACGCTTCCGGCGATTGCGGCGAATCCTGGCATTCGCCCGTCGACAAGCTTGATTCCCTGTGTCCTCAGGATGCTGTCGTCGGTGTAGCTCAGCCAGATGCCCTCGACGGGGTTTGGTCCGGTGACGAACTTGAGAGACTCGATAGTTTCCTCGGCGATCAGCGTGGCGACCCCGGCGTCGAGCGTGTCGCCGAGATACGGTAGCCACAGTTCCTCGCTCGGTACGGGCGCCAGCAACTTGCGCGCCTCGGCGAGCGATTCTTCCAGGTCACCGAGCTTCTCGACCTTCTGCCCGAGGAACAGGTACATGATCGGAAGGTAGTAGGCGGTGTTCGGATAGGCTGCTATAGCGTCCTTGCCTTTTTCTTCTATCGCTCTGGCCAATGCTTCTTCGGCGCGTTCTACCATCCTGTGCGCGCCCCGTATGGCTGCTGTTGCAATGATTTTCGACACTTCAGTTTTCCTTTCTCCGCACTTAAACCGGATGTTATCAGGTCATTTTTCGGTCGGGGTTTCGGTCGCCGCGGTGACAAACGACTCGGCGGCCCGTATGCGCCTGCACTTGGGGCACAGTTTCGCAAGGTTGCGGATTTTTTCCCAGTCGACGTTAACCTTTTTCAGTGCTTCCGCTACCGCCGGTTCACTGACGATACGAGCCCCGCACTGCTGGCACTTGCGAAGTTTCACCCGCGCCTTGAACGGGGAGATCTCGATCTCGTCGGTATCTTCATGGAATCTCAGTTGTATTGTTCCGACGGGGCAGACGGCCGCGCACGCGCCGCAGGCAATGCAGTTTTCGGGTATCTGGCGGAACGGTGCAGCGACTGCACGATCCACGCCGCGCCCGGAGAATCCGATAGCCGCCAGCCCCAGCACTTCATCGCAGACTGCCGTGCATAACCCGCAGAGAATGCAGTCTCTCTGCGCGACGGTGACGGTCGGCCAAGGGGTGGAATCCACGCCCATTCGCCTGGCGATCGCCTTCAATTGTTCGTTGTCCGGCGCTCGGGCGAGCATGAACTCCATCACGCCGCGACGCGCTTTGACGGCATTTTCGCCGGATACGCTGACGGTGATGTCGCGGCGGACGGGATAGTTGCACGCTGTCACCAGTTGTTTCCATTCGCCTCGATCCAGTTCGACCATGCAGACACGGCAGGTGGCCTGCGGCGCAACGGCGGGATGGTGGCAGAGCGTGGGGATCCAGATGCCGGCTTTGTTTGCCGCGTCGAGTATCGTGGCGCCTTGCTCAACTTCCACCTGGATATCGTCAATAGTTACGATCGGCACGTTGTTATGTCTCCATCATTTATGTCAGACCTTCAGGACCGCCGAGAAAGGGCATTTATCCCAGCACGTTCCGCACAGGGTGCATTTTTCCTGGTCGATCACGTGTGGGACCTTTTTCTCTCCGCTAATTGCGTCCGCGGGGCATTCCTTCAGGCAGATTCCGCATGCCTTGCACTCGTCGGGGTCTATCTTGTAGCGGAACAGCCCGCGGCATTGTTTGGCGGGGCATCGTTTTTCGTTAATGTGGGCGTCGTACTCGTCGCGGAAGTAGCGTATCGTCGACAGCACGGGGTTGGCGGCGGTCTTGCCAAGCGCGCACAGGGCGGTTCCTTCCAGGAGTTCGGCGAGCTGCTCGAGCTTCTCGACGTCCCCTTTGCGTCCCTCACCGTGCGTGATGCGGTCCACAATGGCCAACATCTGTGCGATTCCCTCCCGGCAGGGCGTGCATTTCCCGCAGGACTCATCCTGTAGGAAATTCAGGAAGTACTTGGCGACGTTGACCATGCAGGTGTCTTCATCCATTACGATCATACCGCCCGATCCCATCATTGAGCCCAACTGTGTCAGTTCGTCAAAATCGACTTGAACGTCGAGGTGCTCCGCGGGAATGCACCCTCCGGACGGTCCGCCTGTTTGAACCGCCTTGAACGTCTTTCCGTCCTTGACGCCTCCACCAATGTCCTGAATGATCTGGCGAAGCGTGATCCCCATCGGTACTTCCACCAGTCCCGTGTTGACGATCTTCCCGACCAGGCAGAACACCTTCGTGCCCTTGGACTTTTCCGTACCGATGGACGCGAACCAGTCGCTTCCTCGATCTATGATGACCGGTACGTTTGCCCACGTCTCGACGTTGTTTAGATTGGTTGGCTTGTCTCGTAATCCGTGCTCGACGGTATGCACATACTTGGCCCGGGGTTCGCCGGGGCGCCCCTCCAGCGATGCCATCAGGGCCGTTGACTCACCGCACACGAAAGCCCCGCCTCCGCGATTGATCCGGATGTCGAACGAGAAGCCGCTGCCAAGGACATCCTCGCCCAGCAGGCCTAATGTTCGAACCTGTTCGATGGCCCTTTTTAACCGTTCCACCGAAAGGGGGTACTCGTTTCGCACGTAGATGTAACCTTGCGACGAGCCGATGGCATATGCGCCGATTATCATTCCTTCGAGGACGGAGTGCGGATTGCCTTCCATGATCGCGCGGTCCATAAAGGCGCCGGGATCGCCTTCATCACCGTTGCATATGACATATTTCGGGTCGCCCGCCGCCTGGCGGCAGAAACGCCATTTTCGACCAGTCACAAAACCTCCGCCCCCACGCCCGCGAAGCCCGGATTGCTCGACCTGCCGGATTATCTCCTCCGGCTCCAGAGTCAGGGCCTTTGCGAGGGCCGAATAGCCTCCCGCGGATATGTAATCTTCGATACTGCCCGGATCGATCACACCATTCTGCGCCAGAGCGACCCGTTTTTGGGCCTTGTAAAAGGGAATCTCATCGGCCCTGACCACCTTGGCGCCAGTGTCGGGATCGTCGTAGAGCAAGCGCTCCACCACGCGTCCGCCAAGCACCGTTTCACGGAATATTTCCGCCACGTCCGGTTCTTCCACGCGCTGGTAGAAAATGTCTCCAGGCTGGACGATAACGATTGGCCCTCGCTCGCAGAGTCCGTGACAACCGACGCCTTTCACCTCGATCTTGACGTCGGCGCCGGTTTCCTCGACGGCCTGGACGAAGAGGTCGTGGAGTTTACCGGCCCCCTTGGCCGCACACCCCGGGCCGATGCAGACGCGCACACACTTGTCCGAAGAGTTTCGCTCACCGCGCAGTTCCTCCCTCAATTGTTCCAGTTGTTCCGGGCCCGCGAGATGCTTGTTGGCAATCGCGATCATTCCGCCACCTCCTCCCGGTCCGGTTCGTCTTCCTGCTCCGAAGGCAGGGCTCGCAAAACTTCCATCGCCGATTCCGGGGTCACCGCGTTGTAATACTCGCCGTTCACTATCATCACCGGGGCTACGGCGCAGGCGCCCACGCAGTTTACCGGCAGGTACGAGAATAACCCGTCCGGCGTGGTTCCGCCCGGTTCTACCTGGAATTCTCTGCAGATGGCTTCCGATATGCGCCCGGCGCCCTTGAGGTAGCAGACCGTTCCGATGCAGAGGGTGACCTCGTGCAGGCCCTTGGGCGCCAGGCGGAACGACGAGTAAAAGGTTGCTATTGCGAACAGGCGGCTTACGGGCAGGTCCAAGCGCCTGGCGAGGCTGCGAAGATCCTCGGCGGGAAGATAACCGCATTCGGTCTGCAGGTCCTGCATCATGGAAATGAGCATTCCGGTCTCGCCGTTGTAGCGGTCGACGATCTGCTCGATGAGTTCGTCCCGGCTTATCGTTTTCTCAGTCATAGGCGTTTTTGCCTCTTGCCTCGAATTCGGGGCCATCATACAGACTCCACGGTAACTTCGGCGCCGCGGTTTCGCAGTTCTTCAGCGATCTCCCGGATAACCGCGAGCTTCATCCTCAAATGGGACGGCAGGTTCGGGTTCTGGTGGGCGGGATTGACCGACAGGCCCACGATAAAGTGTACGTGGTCCACGTGCAGCAGCAGGCGCACCAGCGCCGAGGCGCCGTCCGTACCGAACTTTACGGTGTCCTTGTCGGCCCCGGACCGTAACAATTCGGCGGTCGCGGTCAGCGTGAGTATCCCTTCGGTGACCAGGTCCACATTGTCCATTCGCGCCAGTGGGGGAACGTTGGGCTTCATGGTCTCCAGGTCCACTTCGAGCGGTTGACCGATGTAGCGTGAGATCATCTTGGCCGTAGTCCCGCCGCAGACCACGTGCAGCCCGGCGCGTTCGATGAACCTGCTCAGGACGGACTGGTCTAATCGGTTTGACTGCGGTGGTCCGGCCAGTACGGTGGCCCCCAGTTTTCTCCGCACCTTTATGACGATTATGCTAACGTCATCACCGGGCGCGTTGGTGTAGAGCTCGGCGACGGTTTCAGCCAGCTTCTCGGCGAGGTCGTCGGCGGACAGTTCCGGATGTGCGTGCTGTTCGAGGTACTTTGCGGTCTGGTCCCATCCCCATCCGAGCGGATAGAGACCGCCGATTCCCGCGTTGAGGACCCCGTCGGAGACGAAGACCACCCAGTCGCCCAATTTCAGTTCCACCACCGAATCGTGGATAGTCTTGTCGCTGATGACGCGCTGGTCGGATGACAGGTGCATGACCTTCCGATCCCGCAGGATAATTGCCTGGGGCGTATCAAATTCGACGATGCGCGTATGTCCGTTGCGGAAAAACTGCGCGATTGCAAACGTGCTGTAAGCCAGTTTCCGCACGCGGCATACCGGAAGCGTCTGACCGAGAGTCTCGACCACTTCGGTCAGCGGAAGTTCGTTCTCAAGCATGTGCATGGCGATGCGTGTGGTAAGTGTGGCCAGGATATTGGCTTTGACTCCGCTGCCAAGCCCGTCCGACAGCGCCAGTGTGACCGAGTCCGAACGGCGCGAAACTACAATGCTGTCGCCGCACAATTCCTCATTGTGCTTGTGCAGTTGTTTCGTGCCCCATTCGTAGTAGAGTTTCATTCGGCCCCCTCTTCCTGGAAAAGCGACATCACTTTCACCAGCAGTACTTTGGTTTCGGCCGTGGTCTCGCCCAGAAGTGCGGCGATTTCCTGTGCCGTCTTCATTTGTCGCGATATCACTTCCTGTGCTCGTTCAAGCGTTTCGGCCCGCAAGTCGCGAAGATGCTTCCTGGCTTTCTCTTCTTCTGAGATGTCGATGAAGATACCGCAAAAGAGGTTCTCGCCTTCGATGGGGAACAGTCCCACGCGAAAGCTCAGATCGTGCTCCTCGATGGTTTCCTTGACCATCAGGTTACCACTTTTGGCGATGGCCCGCTCGAAGCAATCAGAGTGCACGAAGTCCGCGGCCTTCTTGTCCAGAAGTTCTTCTTCGCGGCAGTCGAACATTTTCAGGAAGGACGGGTTGACGTAGCGGATGCGCGTGTCCCGATCCACCAGGAGAACGCCGTTTGGCGTGTGTTCGAGGATCGCGCTGGTGTGTGTGCCCGCGATGTCGCCGTTAGAAGCCTTGCTCATGTCAGGTTGTTTTCTCCGGGCTTGCTGTCGTTTCCGGACGGTGCACCGGCGAAGGTATTCAGCAGTTTTTCGCGGAAGACAGCGACCGCGTCTTCGCATGTGGCGCTGGTGAACGGTTCGTCGTCGATTCGCCAGTTCACCCCCTCGCCGCATCGCTCCATGCAGAACGATCCCCTCAGTTCTATCTTGTCGGTGAGGTTGTTGGTTTTCAGGAGGTCGTTGAAGCATGCGATCACGTCGCGCGCACCCTTAACGTGACAGGAGCTTCCGACGCATACCGTCACCGTGACCATTTACCGATCTCCCGAATGTTTTTACGGTTCCGTCGTTGTGGCGGTTCGCAGAAGTTCGGCGCTGCGCCGTCTGCGCTGAGCGAGCCACTCGTTTATTTCCTCGAATTTCAGCGCGCCTGTGGGGCAAGCTGATACGCATGCAGGTTCGTCGCCCTCGCTGGTCCGTTCGATACACAGATCGCATTTAAGCATGGTCCTGCCCTCCGGCGAAATGGTGATCGCTCCGAACGGGCAGACTAGCATACAGTACTTGCATCCGATGCAGGCGGTCTGGTTCAGCAGCACCGGGTCGTCGGGCGATTGGCGGGTAATGGCGCCGGTAGGGCATACGGTCGTACAGGGCGCGTCTTCACAGTGGTGGCATTGTATTGGTGCGCCGTACTGACCGCAGGGCTCGACGTGAACGCGCGTCTGGGGACGAGCCCCGGACAACACGGCCTCGGCCAGTGCCAACCCACCGCAGTGCGCTATTGCACACGCCAGTTCGCACGATTTGCAACCAAGGCAACGATCCGGATCGGATACTATCATCTTGGACATATCAGGTATACTCCACTGCGGGCCTACGCAACTGCGGCGGCCTCGGTTAGCGTTTTAGGGGCATAGGGAACTTCGTACATCGGTCCGGGCAGTTTCAGGGCCTCACGCTTGACGTCGATGTGATCGATCATCAGGTGGGCGGCCTTGATCGGGTCGGGCTCGAACGCGAACTTTCCGCCGAATAACTCTTCCATGTCTTCGCAGACAAACTTCGTCACTTCCGGGGCGCCCTGTACCGGGAACGGTTCGCCGAGGACGGTGAAGACACCGGAAGCGGCCACGTAGAATCCGATGCTGACGGCCTTTTCGGACATCCACTCGGGCGCGGCGCCCGCGACAGGCAGGTCGGCGATGGATTCGCCCAGGCCTCCCTCGTTGACCATGTTGGCCAGGACCATGAGGATGCGGCTGTTGTCCACACAGCTTCCCACGTGCAGCACGGGCGGGATACCGACGGCGCGGCAGACTTCCTGGATACCCTTTCCGGCGTACTTTATCGCCGCTTCGGGACACAGCAGTCCGGCCTTGGCGTCGGCGACCGCGGTGCATCCGGTTACCGCCACGGCGACGTCATTGGCGAGCAGTTCCCTGGTCATCTCGACGTGTCCGAAGTCGTGCTTGATTTTGGGGTTATTGCATCCGACGACACCTGCTATCCCGCGAAGCCGACCGGCCATTATCGCGTCATTCAGCGGTCGATAGCTGGGACGGTATCTTCCGCCCAGCGCGGTGTAGATGTTCTCGGCGGTAAAACCCGCCACCAGCGGGCTGGACTGTTCGGGGATATGGATTTGCTTCTTGTCACGGTTCGGGAAGTTTTCGACGCCCATCCTGACGATTTCCCCGGCGATCTCCATCGCCCGCGATTCATCGAACTGTATGTGCGTGGCGTAGGGGAACTTGGCCTTGGGGCTGGTGGAGATGAGCTTCGTGTGGTGCTGCCTGGCGATCCCGCCCAGCGACGGCATGATGCACTGTACGTCCACGATCATTGCATCCACCACACCGGTGGCGATCGCCAACTCCTGCTGAAGGAAATTGCCCGCAAGAGGGACCCCCTGGCGCATGACGATTTCGTTGCCCGTGCAGCATATTCCGGCAAGGTTGATTCCGCCGGCGCCCTTGCTCTTGGCCAGTTCGACCATTTCCTTTTTCTGGACGGTCGCCACGATCATCTCCGAGAGCGTCGGCTCGTGTCCGTGGACTATGATGTTGACCTTCTCTGGGTCGAGCACGCCGAGGTTGGCGCGGCTGATAACCCAGTTGGGCGTTCGGAACAGGACGTCGGACAGGTCGGTGGCGATCATGCTGCCCCCCCAACCATCGGCGAGGCAGGCGCGGACGCCCTGGAGGAGCAGGTTGATCGGGTCGTTGTCGACGCCGATGTGCGTGCGGTGCATTATTTCGACTATTTCGCGGTCAACGCCGCGCGGCATCACCCCCGCTTGGCGCCAGCGCCTCTGCTGATCCGCCGGCGCACGGGCGGCGAAAACCACCTCCCCGTGCTGCTGCCCGAACTGACCGAAACATATCTCCGCGACGCCCTTGGCGATCTGGCGCAGGTCCTTGCCGTCGGTCTCGACGCCGAGTTCCTCGGCCATGGCGCGCAGCTTGGTCTCGTCCTTGGGCTCGTAGTCGCAGCTCTCATTCTCCGCGGCCATAAGCAGTGTGTGCGTGATGTCCCGTCCGTGGTCTGAGTGCGCCGACGCCCCGCCGCCGATCAT
>Ga0180435_10007389_pt1 | contig 10472 bp, 10 predicted proteins | sample SS_ome_3_FD_132467 | JGI IMG/M metagenome (GOLD analysis project Ga0180435, IMG submission 132467) | Hypersaline lake sediment archaeal communities from the Salton Sea, California, USA - SS_3_S_1 metaG | ecosystem: Environmental > Aquatic > Non-marine Saline and Alkaline > Hypersaline >... | reverse complement strand
CCTACATCGGAATGCACCGCATAAGCGAAATCGATCACCGTAGATCCACGTGGCAGCACGATGATCTTGCCTCGCGGCGTGAATACGTAGACCTCGTCCGGGAACAGGTCCACCTTGACGTGCTCCAGAAACTCAATCGAATCACCCGAGCTCTTCTGTACCTCCAGCAGATTGCGCAGCCATTCGGCAGCGGCATCTGTGGGAATACTTCCCTCCTGAGCGCCCTTGTAATGCCAGTGTGCCGCAATGCCCTCCTCGGCCACCCGGTGCATGTCAGCAGTCCGTATCTGGATCTCGATCGGGATACCCTGGGGGCCGAACAACACCGTGTGCAAAGACTGGTAACCGTTGGCCTTGGGAATCGCGATGTAATCCTTGAAGCGGCCAGGCATGGGGCGGTAAAGATTGTGAACCACGCCGAGCATGCGGTAACAACTGTCCACGGAATCCACCACGATCCGGAACGCAAACACATCCGCCAGCTCGGATAAGGACAGTTTTTTGTCGCGCATCTTGCGATACACGCTGTAGACCCGCTTTTGACGGCCGCGCACTTCGCCTTCGAGACCCTCGTTCTGGAGACGATTCACGATCAACTTTTCAACGTCTGCAACCAGTTCTTTGCGATTGCCACAAAGCTTCTTCAGCGCACAGCGCAATATGCGGTCTCGCCATGGCCAATGCGCCGCCATACCCAGTTCTTCGAGCTCGTGCCGGATACTGTTGATGCCCAGGCGGTTGGCGATCGGGGCGTAGATTTCCAGCGTCTCGCGCGCAATCCGGCGGGCCTTGGCCGGGCGCATCACGCCCAGGGTGCGCATGTTGTGCAGACGGTCGGCCAGCTTGATCAGGATCACACGGATGTCCTGGGTCATGGCCAGCAGCATTTTGCGGAAGTTCTCGGCCTGTGCCTCGGCGCGCGATCGGAAGCGCAGATGGGTCAGCTTGCTGACGCCGTCTACCAACTCGGCAATTTCTTCATCAAACTCCCGCGCCAGCTGCTCCTTGGCGAATTGCGTGTCCTCGATGACGTCATGCAGTATCGCGGCCATCAGGCACTTGTGATCCATGCGCAACTTCGCGAGGATGCGCGCCACGGCTACGGGATGATAAATATAGGGCTCACCGGAGAGGCGCTTTTGTCCCTCATGAGCCTCTGCGCCGAACAAGTAGGCCCTGTAGACATCGCGAACCTTGTCGGGGGTCAGGTAGGTATCCAGTTCGGAAAGCAGGTCGCTGACCAGAAATCGCGCCTGCGAAGCGTAAGGATCCCCCCCTGCGGGGCCGCTGGGAATGGGGGGATCTGCCGCGTCGATACTCACTGCCTGGAAACCTCTGCAACTGGCATTGAAACCTAAAGTGTACAGACAGCCAGCGAGTTTGGGGCAAGAATCACCCTTCTTCTTTGGGCTCCTCGACCACGCCCAGCTCACCGGCCAATGCCGCAGCCAATTCGTCGTCGATGGACTCTTCGCTCTGTTCTTCTTCGTTCAGGATATCACGCGTCACCAGGCCATCTGCGATCTCACGCAGAGCCACTACGGTGGGCTTGTCGTTCTCCCAAGGCAGCAGGGGGTCAACACCATTGCTCAGCTGACGGGCGCGCTTGGCGGCGATCAATACCAGGTCGAAACGATTGTCGAGATTGCCCAGGCAATCTTCAACGGTGATACGTGCCATGTAAGTCTCCGATTAGGAATTCGTCGAGGATAACGGCCAATAATACGATTTTTCGAACAGAACAGCTAGTTGCTCAGGAATCAGTTCCCCGCGCCTGCAGAATCGCGGCCCGTGCCTGTTCCACCTCTTGTGGGGACATCCGCTGCAGAAGTTCCTTGATATAGCCCTCAGCACGCTTGCTGCCGTTTACCTGCGCCAGCGTTAGCCACTGCAGGGCGGTGATGGTGTCCTTTTGCACCAACTTGCCCTCCACCAGCATCTTGCCCAGCGCAAACTGGGCCGTGGCGAAGCCCTGATTGGCTGATTCGGTGTAGTAATGCAGCGCCTTGGGGATGTCCTTCTCGGCGCCAAACTGGGCGAAGCGGAACATGGTTCCCACAACGTACTGCGCTTTGGCCGAACCATGGTCCGCGGCCATCAGGTAAAGTTCGCGCGCCTTCTGCTCATCGACATCCACACCGGCACCATTGGCATACATCCACGCCATGGTAATCAAGGCGTTTTCGTGTCCTTGGCGGGCCGCCTGGCTGAACCAGGCCATAGCCTGCTGCTGGTCCAGCTCCACGCCTTCATCACCGTTGCCATAGATCACGCCCAAACGGAACTGCGCTTCTGCATTGCCCTTCTCGGCTGCCTGGCGCAATGCAGCGATGGCCTTTGCCACATCACTGGAGTTGTCTTGCTGGTCACTCATGAGACTGCTGATCCAAAAAAACAAACTGAAATTCTACGTGAATAAATCGCGCCCAATCCGCAAACCTTCTACGGAAAGCTTCAACGCTTGCCGGCAAGGCGCTTCTTGATGGCTTCGCGGACGCCCTTTTCGGTGACCACCTGATGGAAGTGGCGCCCATCATCGCGTGCCTCAAGAATCTGACTCCCAAGCATCGAGCGCACTGGCGCTTCGCGGATGATCAACCAATGCGTGTGCCCACGCAGGTCCGGGTAACGCCCCGCATGGAACAAGCCCTCATGGCCGGGCATTCGCAGGCGATGCAGCTTGAGCACACTGGCCAACTGGTAAAACGCTGCCGCCTCCAGCTCGATGCCGTTGACGTTGAAGTGCAGCGTCATTGCCCCCTCCCGGGACTCCTCCCGATGGGAGGCAACACGGTCTACCACCTCGACACCTCTGCGCATACCGCGCTCTTGCAGCACCGAGCGCAGCGCAGAATCACAGGAGGACAGGCGGTCTGCACGATTGATCGCCGGTGAAATCATGATTTTGTGGCCTTCGTCGAACAGGTAGGCGGGCGCCTCGTTGCAATACGCAATGCCTATCCCCACTTCAAGTCTCGGCAGTTGCATGCGCCGGCTTTGCGCATTCTCGCGATCGACCACCTCCAGCATGCGCTGTGCCAAACCACAGGCACGCGCGACGGCCAGTTGTTCGCGGGTCTCACCAGCGCGCTCGATGACCGCCAGAATCACCGCATCGCCCTCGACGAACACCTTATCCGCCCCGTAATCGCGCAGTAGCGCAGTGATTGGATCGTAGAAATTGCGACTGAAATAAGCAGCGGGATTCAGGTTGCGCTCCCGCATTGTCGCAGTGATTCTGGTTGACCCACGAATGTCAGCCTTGATGATCACGTGACCTGCTGGTGGCAACTCGGAACCTGCACCTTCCGGCGCCCCGATTTCGAACGACTGCAACAGGTTGTTGGCACGCGACATCTCCTGTTCGCGCGGATCGGAGAGCAGATGAACATCCTCCATGCCATTCAACATCCACCAGCCCAACTTGAACTGAAACCGGTAGGCCACGGCATCTTGCACACACTGCAGGATGACATCGCGTCGTTGGCGCCCGGAGAGCGCTTTATGAGTTTTCACCAGCTCTTCGATGCGCGCCAGCACTGCCTCCGGCTCTTCGATTTCCGGCCGGGCCTGCAAACGCTTCAGCAGCTCGCGCCTGGAGGTCTCCCCAAGCAGATAGGCATAAACAGGTTCCACGAAGTGGGAAATACCCAGCGCCGGGTAGATTTGCTGCAGTAGATACGAGGCTTGGATCGGGTTCAGTAAGCCGGCCTTGCGAAGCCGTTGAAACAGGCTGGCATAGCGGCGCTTGAACTCTACGGCAAAACGCTTTTCCCCCCAACGCCCCGGGTCCGGCCATTGGGCCTGCTTGCCACCAAACAATTCCCGCACCGCATGCGCATCATCGAACGCATGTGGCATACCTGACATTCGCTCCTTCTCACCCACCAGGCCAAACACACAGCGCTCGGTTTCGATCAATCCGGGGGCACCAACCACCTCACCCCGACTTCTGTCTTCCTTGAAGGGCGCCTTACGAGCCTTAACGGGAACTTCCACATCATCCGGCAGCCAATCCTGCAGGGCAGCGAAGATCTGTCCGAGCATGGCGGTTGCGGTGGTTTCGTCATACAGCAGGTAAGGAAAAAACTTGACGAAGTCTTCCGCGCTACCACGTCCTCCCAACTGCACTGCAGGGGCGTTCAACATTTGCTCCGACAGGGGCCATGAAATCCCCATGATGGTCTTGCGCATTTTGCGCAGACTGGCGTGTTCCAGACGCATCACCAACTGCAGCACATCCCTTAGCGTGCGAAAACGTATCTCCCTGGCAAAGCGAGAGAGGATGACCGAGCGCTCGTGCAGCCTCAGCGACTGTCCACTTTGCTGCCGCGCGGGGTGCGCGCGCGCATCCATCAACTCCTCGCGCAGCGCCTCCATTTCTTTGTCGACCAGCATCAGCAGCAACTTGAAAACCGCCAGCTGAAAAAGTTGCACGCGCTCCGGACGTGCAAGCAACTTGGCCTGATTGGTTACCGACTGGGACAACTCGCGATAAGCAGCACGGAACACATCGGTGACTTCGACGTTCGGGGCCTTGACCGCCTGGTCCCAGAAATACCGCTGCACATCTTCCCGAAGAACAGCGGCAACCAGGTTGGTGGCCGCACTGACAAACTTCGGATCGAGCAGTACATCCACTCGCACATTATCGATACCGCGTGGAAAACGCTCCAGGCGAATTCGGCGGTACCCTGGCGGCTGCAAAGCCCCCAGGATTTCCTCCCGTCGGGGCCGTGAACGTTTAAACATGGAGAACGGGCCGCCGGTGAACACAAAGCGGCCGGGTTGGGCTGGAGATTCGCTTACTGGTGGGTGAGCGCATCGATAATGCGGTCTTCCATCTCTATCCTTACTGCCAGTTCCTCACCAAGCTTGCTCAGATCAGCGTCGAGATGCGACAAGTCCAACTCGTGGTCCGCCTCGTCGTACTTGTCATTGAACTCAACCGCAACTTCCGAAGCCTCGGAAATTCGTGGGTATACCTCGCGCGCCACGTCCAGCACCTTCTGGCGACGCTCGCGACCGTCGATGACGCGCTCGTAAATCTCGAAATGGGCAAACGCCGAATAATCGACCAGGACTTCGCAAAACCTCTGCAAGGTTTCTCCATCCTCATTCAGGTTGAATGGCTGATGCCCCGCCAACTCGCAGAAAATCACCAGCATTTCCTGACGCTCCGTCAACAGCTTGTCGATGATGTCCTGAGTGCCGCTACGGCGTTCGCTGCTGGAATTACTCATGTTCGGTCAGTTACTCGATTCTGTTATGGTTTTACGTAATGATGCTGCCAATCATCCTGTTTCCCAACGCAGACCGCAACACCCGCAAACACCGAGACCTTTTGACAGCTATCAGAAAACCTGAAGATTGACCCCTAATGCCCCACTTTTTCGCCAAAGCAACGTGAAAGGCCGTCTTTCCACCCAGTCCACCGCCGCACGCCACCTGCTGATAATGGCGTTGCTGGCCACGCCAGTGCAGGCCAATGACATGGTTAACCTGATGCGCGGCATGTTTACCGGGCTGGCACTGCTGGGACAGGCCAGCAACGCATCAGGCTTGAGCGGCGGCTACCCGGGCCTGTGGGGCGCCCCGCTCGGCACGAACCCATGGGCCTCCCCCTGGGCACCTTCGCCAGCCACCCCCTGGGGCATGTCATCGATGGGTTATCCACTCGGCAGCATGCCTATGCAAGGAGCCCCAACAGGTGGCGTGCCGTGGGCAGGCATTCCCTGGGCCAACGCCCAAATGCCCGGATATGCCGACTGGTTCAACCGCCAGCAGCAAAACCGAAGCGGCCCGTATTCTCACCTGATGAGATTGCTACAAGGCAGCTGGGAGACCCACAGCGGGGGCCTGCTGCTGATCAAGGGCAATCTGGCCCGCCTGTATGTCTCGCGGGATCGGTACCAGGATCTTGAGATTACCGCCGACCAGCATTATGTATGGATGCGTCCGGCCGGTCAGGTTCAGGCACCTGACCGCTACGAACACAGGATTTTTGACCGACGCGTGATCCTGCGTGACCGCAACGGCAAGATGCTGATACTGCGCCGTCACCAGGCACAGAACTAGCCCGACAGGCATTCACTATTGAGCCCAGCGAGGGGCAAAGCTATAGTCCGCCCAATCTGCAGTTATAAATAGGCATCATGAAGTACAAAAGGATTGCCCTGATTGGCGGCTCCGGCTTTGTTGGCCGCCATCTGACACATCACCTCAACGGGCTCGGCCACTCCTGCCGCGTGATCACACGTCACCCTCACCGGCACGCTGCATTGCGCGTCAGTGCAGAGGTGGTAAAAGCCAACCCGTACGATCGCAATCAGCTTACCGGCACGTTGCGCGATTGCGATGCAGCGATCAACCTGACTGGCATTCTCAACCCCGCTTCACGCAAACAGGGTTTTCGGGAAGTGCATGTTGGCCTGACCGAGACACTGGTCGAAGCCTGCCACAAAGCCGGGGTTCACCGCCTACTGCACATGAGTGCGCTGCAGGCCGACCAGGCCACCGGCAGCAGCCAATACCTGCGGAGCAAAGGGGAAGGCGAAAACCGCGCGCACACCCTCGGCCAGCCGGATATCGCGGTAACCAGCTTCCGCCCCTCCGTCATCTTTGGCCCGGATGACAGTTTCCTGAATCGTTTTGCGAACCTGCTGAAGATTCCCGGCCCTCTGCCACTGGCATGTGCCGACGCGCGCTTTGCGCCCGTTTCGGTGGATGATGTGGTTCTGGCCTTCGCCCGTTCGCTGGAAGATCGCGCAACATTCGGCAAGCGATACGAGTTGTGCGGCCCCGATGAATTTACCCTCGAGCAGATTGTTCGGCTGGTGGCGTTTCATACCCGCCGCTACAAGGAAATTATTCGACTGCCGGACTGGCTGTCACGCCTGCAGGCCAACATCCTGCAATTTGCACCAGGCAAGCCATTCACCCCGGATAATTACCTGTCGCTGCGCACCGCCAGCGTCTGCAGCCAGAATGGGCTCGCCGAACTGGGCATTACTCCCACATCACTGCATGACATGGCAGAGCGGATTCTGTGCGACCACAGCAAGGCCGCAGGGTTAAACCGATTGCGCCGTAACGCCGGACGCTGAGGGCCAACGGCCTTTTCTGCCGACACATGGAAGCAGCAGCTCAACTTATAGGCTCTGCACACGCAGATACAGCCGTGACCGCCCCTCAAATTGGAAAGAAAACCGCCGAAGCGACGCCCTGCACGACATTCTTGATGCGCCGATTGGAGGTATCCGCCACCACGTGCGCAAAGTGATCATGCAAGCCAATCAGCTTGCCAAAGAGACGTTCGAAGCTGGTATTGGTCACGCCATGCTGGTCCTTCCCCACACTCAACAAAAACAAGCTGCCGCTGACTGAACGATTCTGACGCAGCCTCCAGGAGGCTATCTCCAGGTTACGCGCCAGGTGGTAAATCTTCTGCGGATCGTACTTGTGGTGCATGAAGAACTCGTGTTCTCCGCCGTAAGCTTCACGCTGCATGTCACGTAAGCCGAGGATGAACGCAGCGACCCGATCGCCGGCATAAGCATCTGAAAACGCCAGTCCAATGGCGTCGGCACCCTGCCTGCCACGGAGTTGGCGCGGACGCTGCTTGGTAAACAAGGCATCCAGGGCCGTCGACAGCTCGCCTCCAGAGGCCAGCTGCAAATGGTTCGGATTGCGCCGGTACAGCTTTTCCGCCAGCTCGCGCAGATACGCCGTTGACTGACGAACACTCACCTCGGCCACCATGTCGATGTCGCTTTTCACCATATCGGACAGGGTCAGCGAGCGCGGCTGCACCGGGCCATCCTTGGCCGGCTGACTCTGGCAGCCCGCCAGCAACATCAGCATGGCGATGAGCGCGAGTTTAGAGATAGACACGAAGATCCCTCGCCTGGAATCCCTGCAGTGGCTGCTGAAGTCCTCGTTCAAAACCGATCACCTTGAAGCGCTCTCCCATTTCAGTGGGCAACGTCAGCTGCTTGAGTTCCTGCACACGCTGCAGATGCCGCTCTGTGTCAGCCAAATCAATACCCGACATTAATCCGTCCAGGCCGTTGGCAATAAGAAAATGCGCCTGCGTGGTATACCCAGCCAGTTCCAAGCCGGCATCCAGACCGGCATGAGCCACCGCGCTGAAATCCACGTTTGCGGTGATGTCTTGCAGCCCGGGCAGGGCCAAAGGGTCATCATGAGCACGATGTTGTAGGTGGCAGATCAGGGTGCCCTCGCTACGCTCCGGGTGGTAGTACTCTGCGCCCGTGTAACCGTAGTCAACCAGGATCACCGCGCCCTTTTCGATAAAACCAGAAAGCGCCTGCAGCCATCCCTGCAGACGCAGATTGATTTCGGAACGATAGCCCTGCTGCAGCTCACCGACCCGCGTCCGCAAATCCTCCAACGCTGCCCTGAGTAACTGGCCCGGCTCACCCCACTGTTCGACCAAACGTCCTCCGGACATTGCTACATAAAGCTCCTGCCAATCAGACCCGTGACGCCTGAAGACGTTCACCGGCATGGCGTCGAGAACCTCGTTGGCAACCACCACGCCACGCCATTTCGATGGTGGCAGGGAATCGATCCATTGCACCCTGGGAAGAAGATCAGGCGCCGCTCTTTCAATCGTCTGACGCTGGCGCTGCTGCAACTCTGCACTCAACTCCAAGATCAGGTAACGCTCCGGCAAACTTTCCAGGTGCTGTAGCCGCAACAGCATGTCAGCGGCCATGATGCCGGAGCCAGCACCAAACTCCAGCACCTCGCCCCCGCCCAACTGACCCAGCACCTGGGCGCACTGGTTGGCCAGGCACTGACTGAACAACGGCGAAACTTCAGGCGCAGTAATGAAGTCACCCTCGGCGCCAAACTTGTGCGACCCGTTCACATAGTAGCCGGCACCTGGTGCGTACAAGGCCAGCTCCATGAAGCGATCGAAAGGTATTGCGCCGCCAGCCTGTTCGATCTGTGCTGCAACCAGTTGCAACGTGGTCCGCAGCTGAGCCTGTTGGTCCGGATGAAGTTGAAGTGACGACACCTTGATGAAAATCCTGGTGGAAAGGCAATGTTATAGTCCCCAAACATTGCCGTTATGGCAGCCTGATTTCAACCGGAGAATCGACTTGTCTACTGCCAATTCCCTGCAGGGGAAAACCGCCCTGGTCACTGGTGGTGCTGCTCGCATTGGTGCCGCCATCTGCGAAGCACTGCACGCCGCCGGGGCACACGTCGTCATGCATTACCGCAGCTCATCAGATCGCGCCCAGGCGCTCGCTGAGAAACTCAACGCACAACGCCCGGATTCCGCAACCCTCGTTCAGGCTGACCTCTGTGACATGCAACGCGTCCCGCAACTGGTGGACGAGGTTCTGGCCAATCGCGGGCAACTGGATATCCTGGTCAACAATGCATCCAGCTACTACCCAACGCCCTTGGGCACCGCGACCCAGGAACAATGGGACGACCTGTTTGGCAGCAACGCGCGCGCGCCGTTTTTCCTTAGCCAGGCCGCCGCGCCCGCTTTGCGCAAGGCGCACGGTTGTATAGTCAACCTGGTCGACATCCATGCCGAGCGGCCCAACAAAGACCATCCTGTCTACAGCATGGCAAAGGCAGCCAACGCCATGATGGTGAAATCACTGGCGCGTGAATTGGCGCCGGAGGTAAGAGTGAATGGCGTGGCGCCTGGCGCAGCACTGTGGCCAGCCGGCTACATGGAAGACAGCGAGCGCCAGGAAATCCTGCAACGCATTCCCTTGGGGCGACCGGCGGGTGCTGAACAGATCGTTAATGCCGTCATGTTCATGATTACCGGCACCGACTACGTCACCGGCCAGATCCTGGCGGTTGACGGCGGCCGCAGCGTGCAGCAATAAAGCCACCGCGGCTGTTACTGCATCAAGGCCTCAAAAATCCATTGGCACAACCTGCATTGCTTCGCTCGATTGATCGAAGCTTTCCCAGAGTTGGCGATAAGTCTTTCCGCTGGGTGGATGAATCTCGTCCGGCGCCACGTCCGCCAAGGGCTTCAAAACGAAGGCATAGCGCTCGATTTCGTCACGCGGAAGCTGCTTTCCAGCTGCATCCACCTGCGCGTCGCCATAAGTCAGGGCATCGATATCCAGGGTTCTCGCACTGAATTTCTCCGCCCCCCGAACCCGGCCGTTGCGATTCTCGATGTCCCGCAAAGCCGCATGCAGTTGCTCGGGCGTCAGGTCTGTAGCGAAGCCCGCCACCAGGTTGTAGAAGGGGTCGCCGTCAAAACCCTCGGCCGGCGTTTCGTAAACGGGTGACAACACCAGCCTGCCGAATGCTTCCCTCAAAGCGTCAATGGATGCCCGAACATTTTGTTCGCGCTCGATATTGCTACCAATGCTGACCCATACCCAAGGCATTCAGAATTTCTCGCCACGTTCGATAATCACACCCACGTCAGTGGCTCCACGCACCGCACCTTTCTTATT
>Ga0180435_10007388_pt1 | contig 10472 bp, 12 predicted proteins | sample SS_ome_3_FD_132467 | JGI IMG/M metagenome (GOLD analysis project Ga0180435, IMG submission 132467) | Hypersaline lake sediment archaeal communities from the Salton Sea, California, USA - SS_3_S_1 metaG | ecosystem: Environmental > Aquatic > Non-marine Saline and Alkaline > Hypersaline >... | reverse complement strand
GCACCGGGTATTTCTGAAGCGCTGGTGGCGACGGCAGCGGGATTGGGCGTGGCGATACCAGCGGTTATTTCTTTCAATTATTTCATGCAGAAAATCAAAATTCTGGAATCCGAGTTGCACAGCTTCTCTGCTGATTTCCTCAATATCATCGAACGGGATATCTTGCTGATGGAAAGGAGGCGCGCATGACGCTGGGTGGCAATGACGATCGCTTGATGTCTGAAATCAATGTGACGCCGTTTGTGGATGTCATGTTGGTATTGCTGATTATTTTTATGGTGACCGCGCCGATGATGATTCAGGGAGTCGATGTGTCCTTGCCGGAAGCCAGTTCGGCACCGATGACATCGGAGCAAGAGCAACTAACGATAACCATTGATAAAAACAGCCAGGTCTATATCAATGACTATCGTGTCGGGATTGAGAACCTCAAAGAAAAACTGATCCAAATTACCAAAAATAAAAAGGCCGATGAGTTGTATCTGCGCGCAGACAAATCGGTGGCCTATGGCACGGTTGTGTATGTGATGTCAGAGATTAAAGGCGCCGGAATCGATAAGCTGGGTATGATCACAGACCCGGTTGACGAATCTGAAAATGATCGTAAGAAATAAACATAGGGAACCCGGATCCATAGCATCAGGATCTTCGGCTTTATTGATCGGCCACAGCGCTGAACAGAAGTTGCTTATGTTGGCGTTTACGGTTTCTCTCATTTGTCATATTGCTTTATTTTCAATCTTGATCTACGCCCAAACCCATCGACCCAAGCAACGCCCGGCCCCCGAGGTCATGAATGTCAGCCTGGTGTCCATGCCGGAATACGTAGCGCCAAGCCAACCGGCCAAAAAGGCTACGATTTCGAGTCCGTCCAAAAAGACTGGCAAGCCGGCACCGGTAAAAAAGAAGGCGGCGGTCCTGAAGAAGACGGCGCCAAAAGCCGCCAAGAAAAAAACATCGCTCAAAAAGAAGACCTTTCGATCGGAAAAGGTGAAGAAGAACACGTTGAAAAAATTGGAACAAAAAGTAGAGACCTCGGCTTCGGACCGAATTTCCAAGGCCATCGATCAAATCAAGTCCAAGGTCAGTCGCGAAAAACCGGAAAAACCGATTCAACCGAGTACTCCCAAAAAGGTGGCAACCGGCACACCCCGAGGAACCGGACAGGTGTCGGGTGGAAAATTGGTTGAAATAATAGATATTTACCGGGTGGAAATCGCTTACCAGGTCCAGCGAAATTGGGCATTTCCCGATCAATTGGCCGAGGGACGCTCGGATCTACAAACTCTGCTGGTGTTTAAAGTGATGCCCAACGGAGAAATAAAAGATTTATTTTTTACGGATCGTTCCGGCAATAGCCATTTTGATGAATCTGCTTTCCGGGCGGTCATGAAAGCCAATCCCGTGGATCCGCATCCCAAATCGGTTTCCGAGCCGTACGTGCAGATGGGGCTCCGCTTCACCCCCGAGGGCATTCAATAAATTTTCATGGTGACTGGTATGAATCTATTCTCTCGAATCGTTGTTGCTGGTGTCATGATTTTGATGCTGTTTCCCCCGCAAATAAAAGCTACCGAATATGATTATATCGATATCAGCAATCCCTTTCTACGCAAAATTCCCTTGGCCATACCCTGGTTCAAAGATATGTCTGAGGCCAACGCAGGGAGCATTCTGTCGGTTCAACTCCCGGATACCTTGTCCGAGACCCTTGCCTTTACCGGCTATTTCAAAATGCTGGATCGAAAATCTTTTCTGATGGATCCCAAAAACCCCGATATCATAGCAACCCATATCAATTTCCGAAATTGGACCGCCATCGGCGCCGAGTTGCTGATCACCGGGGGGGTTTGGGTCACAGACGGGCAAATGGAAACTGAATTACGCCTGTTTGATACCTTTAAAGAAAAGTTGATTATCGGCAAACGCTATAAGGGATCCATTGAAAATACCCAAGGGATGATACGACGGTTTTGCGGTGAGGTCATGCACCATTTGACGGGACACCGTGGATTTTTCAACAGTCAAATCGCATTCTTATCTCATCGGGAAGGTAACAAAGAGATTTTTATTTGCGATTATGATGGAAGTCGTCCCACCCGGTTTACCCGACACAACAGTATTACCCTGTTTCCATCCTGGTCCTCGGATGGCAGCTGGCTGGCCTACACATCCTATGCCAAAGGCAAACCGAACTTATATATACGAAATATAAAGGAAAATGATGTAACTACCCTGAGTCGAAAAGGGATTCAAATCACGCCATCCTGGTTTCCGGGGAAATTCGAGCTGGCAGCGACCCTTTCTTTTTCAGGTGACCAGGAAATTTATCTGTTGACCGGAGGAGGGAAAATTATTAAAAGATTGACAACGAGTCGTGGAATTGATGTGGAACCGACTTGGTCCCCGGACGGAAAACAGATGGCCTTCGTTTCCAAACGCTCCGGAACGCCTCAGATCTATATACAGAATATCGCCTCCGGGCGGGTTCGAAGGTTGACTTTTGAGGGACGCTACAATACACAACCGGACTGGTCCCCCAAAGGTGATAAGATTGCATACTCGGCCATGGCAGGAGGAAACATCAACATCTACACCATTGATGTGGATGAGGGGCAGTTCAGCCAGTTGACCGAAAATCAAGGGGACAACGAAGCACCATCCTGGTCGCCCGACGGGAGCCTGATCGCTTTCACCTCAAACCGGGAAGGACGATCGCGAATTTACGTGATGACGGCATTTGGAACTGATCAGCGGCGCTTGATTTTTTTACCGGGCGAACAGACAAACCCGAAATGGTCTCCCAACGTTATTGTTAAGTAATGCTGAACTCGAACGCAAAAAGGAGGAAGATATGCGGAAAAAATTATGGATATGCCTAAGCCTGTTGGTTATTGTACCCGGATTGCTTTTTAGCGTGTCTTGCGCAAAAAAGGTGGTTCAATCCGAACCGACGGCCGAAGAAGAAGCTCCCGCCGCAACCGAAGCAGCTTCTACAACCGAAGAGCCGGCCGGTCCAAGTGATGCCGATCTGGCCGCCCAGGAAAAAATGGCTCAGGAAGAGGCTGCCAGACAGTGGGAAATGCAGGCCGAGGAAGATTTGAGGCAGACTCAGATGGCCGAACAAGCTGCCAAGGAAGAAGAAATGGAACGCGCCAAAATGGCGGCCATGCAAATGTTTATGAGTGAGGACGTTTATTTTGATTTCGATAGTTCGGCACTCACAAACATGGCCCGCAATGTTCTATCCAGAAAAGCGGAATATCTGCGCATCAATCCGGACGCTTCCGTAATTATCGAAGGTCACTGCGATGAGCGCGGGACCAACGCTTATAACATTGCCTTGGGTGATCGCCGCGCCGAGAGCGCCAAAGCCTATCTCATCGATCTGGGTATCGATCCTATGCAGCTTTCCACCATCAGCTACGGTGAGGAACGTCCTGTGGATTTGGGCCACAATGAAGAAGCTTGGGCCAAAAATCGCCGCGCCCATTTTATTATCGAATAATCGGGTTACGTGAAACCTAATTTTGTGTATCAATAAATAATCGGCAAGCAGCGGCTTGGCTGCTGCTTGCCGTATTTGTTTACAAGCTATCTCAAAATGTTCTAATTCCTTCTGGCAGCCCAGCAAACTGGCTCAAAATGCTCATAAATATTGTGGCGTTGCCGCTTGCTTTTAACCTGCCCTGTCTCATGCCAGAAGACCTATATCTTATTTTTGGGGTAGGCTGTCGATCGTATGCGAGTTGATGACATGAGAATTAAATGGCTCATTTCGGCACTGGCTTTAATGGTGATGGTGGGCTGCGCCCATCAGGAAGATGTTATTATTCTGGACCAACGCTTGTCGAAGGTCGAAACCCTTAGTAAAAAATTAGACCAGCGCGCAGCTACCTTGGAGCAAAAGACGGTTGAGTTGGATAAACGCGACCAGAGTAGCGGCAAAGAAATCGAGCAGAGCCGTGCGTTCCTGAGTGGTAAGCTGTCAACGTTCGAGAAAATTTTGGCTGATGACAATTTGGCGCTTCGAAAAGATTATGCCAAGATCAATGCCTCTTTGGAAGCCCTCATGGATGACATTCAGTTGCTCAGGGGCCGGCTCGAAGAGTCGGAATTCATGCTGCAGGAACGCATCAAGAATAATGAGAATGCTGAGAAGGGCAAACAGATCCAACTCGACAAACTCTCCATTAGTCTTAATCAAATTGAAACGCGTATCCAATATATCGAACAGTACCTTAATCTGGAGTCGGCGGGAGCTCGCAGCGGCGAGCGAACCCCACCGCAACAAGAGGAAAAAAAATTATCGGATCAAGAATACTACGTTGCTGCCAAACAGGCCTTTGATCAGGAGGATTTTGACGCAGCACGCACGGGATTTGAGGCCATCATCAAAGATTTCCCGAACTCAGAACATGCAGATAATGCCCAGTTTTGGATCGGTGAAATTTATTACCGTGAGAAATGGTACGAAAAGGCCATTTTGGAATATCAAAAGGTCATAGAAAATTACCCCAAGGGCAACAAGGTCCCGGCTTCCTTGCTGAAACAAGGTTTTGCTTTCATTTCGTTGGGGGATAAAGCCAATTCCAGACTCATTCTAAAAGAGCTGAGTAAAAAATATCCGGATAGCAACGAAGGCAAAATCGCTCTCCAGAAATTGAAAGAGCTTCAATAGGACATTGACGTTTAGAAACCTTTGACAAAAATAATCGGCATAGACCCGGGATTGTCCGCAACCGGCATCGGTGTTGTCATGGGTAGTGGACTCACGGTTCAATCCTATGCATACGGGGTAATCCAAACATCCAAAGAAGCCACCGTACCCCATCGTCTCCATCGCATCTTTACCAAATTCACTGAAATTCTTAAGAAAGAGCAACCAGATCAGATGGTGGTCGAGGATGTGTTTTCTTTGGCAGAATATCCCAAATCGGGAATCCAGTTGGGAAAAGTCACCGGTATCCTGCTGCTGGCCGGGCATCAAATCGGTGTGCCAATCTCTGAAGTACCGGTGCGCGAAGCCAAGCGCGTCTTGACCGGCAACGGCAGTGCTTCCAAACAGCAGTTGGAAAAGGCAATACGCAAAAAATTATGTCTGACGGAACCGATTAGGCCCTGGCATGCATCCGATGCCCTGGGTCTGGCTTTGATCGGGCTTTATCGTTTCGGCTAGTTTGGGTCTAATGTAATTGTTGAGTTCAAGAATCCACATATGGCGGATGTACAAATTTTATTAAGTTGGGCATTGTTTGGTTTGAATTAATATTGAACGTATAACGTCGAATTTAGACAACTGGCTGCTAGCTGTGGGCTTGTTGGATGTTGAAAGCTATTACGCCAACACTTGGATCCTTGACGCCTCGGACCCTTGAACCCTTTTTTTCATAAGGCTTAAAGAAGTTTCAAAAAGCAACGATTTAATATATTGCATTAAGACAGAAAGGAACACATGATCGGCTACATCGAAGGCACCCTGATGCGTAAGGATGAAGATCACATCCTGCTCCTTAGCAATCAGATCGGGTATGAGATCCTGTTACCGGCGGTGGTGATGACTTCCCTCAAAGGGCGCCAGGTGGGGGAGTCGGTGGCATTGTATATCTATCACCAACAGACCGAACGACAACCCAAACCCATTTTGATCGGATTCAATCTGGAAGTTGAACGCGAGTTTTTCCAACATTTCATCTCGGTGGAAGATATTGGCCCTATTAAAGCTGCCAGAGCCTTAACGCGGCCCATTCGTGAAATTGCCAGCGCGATTGAATCCAGAAATGTTGCCCGGCTCAAAGAGCTCAAGGGCATCGGCGTCCGTACGGCTCAGAAAATTATTGCCACCTTGGAGGGCAAGATGGGTAAGTTTGCCCTCATGCGAGAGGATGATCGACCGGAAGTTACCGAAATTGATGATCTTGAACTTCAAGTCATCGAGGTATTGATCAACCAATTGGGACACAAACGAGCCGATGCCAAAGCCATGGTAACCCAGGCGGTCCAACAGAATCCAGATCTCTCAACTGCAGAAGAAATCTTTGATGCGGTGTATCGGTTACAGCGAGACGCGGGTTGACTCTGGTAATTTAGCTATCAGCATCAAGGTATAAGCCATAAGCAGCTTATAGCTTATACCTGAAAGCTTATGGTTTGCAGAAAATCGTGCTCCTGAGATTGACGAAGAGAGGTAAAGCTCATATTTAGGAATGAACATGAGTGACGAATTCATAAGCGGTACCATCGACCCCCAGGCGGTCATATCCGGCCAGCGTATCCCCACGGATGACGAGGCCGAGATACTGTCCCTGCGTCCTTCACGGCTGCAGGAATATATCGGTCAGCGCGAAATTGTCGAAACCTTAGATATTGCCATTGAGGCGGCAACCCGGCGCAAAGAACCCATTGATCATGTCCTCTTTCATGGCCCGCCGGGACTGGGCAAAACAACACTTGCCCATATCATCGCCAATGAAATGGGGGGCCAGCTAACCACGACTTCCGGGCCTGCCCTTGAAAAAGGCGGTGATCTGATCGGCATGCTGACCCATCTTGAGGACGGAGATATCCTCTTCATCGACGAAATTCATCGCACACCCAAGGCCGTGGAGGAATTGCTCTATCCAGCCATGGAAGATTTTGCGATTGATTTTGTTTTTGACAAAGGCATTCATGCCCGCAGCCATCGCTATCGCCTGAATCGGTTTACCATCGTCGGCGCTACCACCCGCGTTGGGCTGTTATCCTCACCTTTGAGGGATCGGTTTGGCATTTTTCGAAATCTGGACTTTTATGCCGAAAAAGACTTGATCCAGATCGCCAAACGATCGGCCAAACTGTTGGAAACGACCATGGATGATGCCGGCGCCCACGAGCTCGCTTTGCGCTCCCGAGGAACGCCTAGAATCGTCAATCGGTTGCTCAAGCGTGTGCGGGATTACACCCAGGTCCGTGCGGATGGCGTTATTACGCGTGATACCGTGACCGCGGCATTGGAGCTGGAAGGCGTTGATACCAGGGGTTTGACAAAATTAGATCGCAAATATTTGCGCACGATTATTGAATTCTACCACGGTGGACCGGTGGGCATCGAGGCCATAGCAGCAACCCTGCAGGAGGAGAGCGATACCCTGGTGGATGTGGTTGAGCCTTACCTGCTAAAAACCGGACTGTTGATCCGGACATCATCGGGCCGTAAAGCTTCAGAGGCTGCTTTCAAGCATCTCGGTATAACAGTGGATAATCAGAAAACCCTTTTTTGAAAAAATATTCAATATTCGAATTGAGTGTTCTCAATGAGTGCGATATGCCGGTGATTACGCTATTGACTGATTTCGGGTTGGCGGACGAATATGTGGGCGTCATGAAAGGTGTTATTCTGTCGACGCTACCAGAGGCAGTCATCGTCGATATCAGCCATGAGATTGCACCCCACGATATCCGTCAGGCCGCATATATGCTGATGGCCTCTTATCCCTATTTTGAACCCGGTTCGATTCATGTTATTGTAGTGGATCCCGGCGTGGGAACGGATCGCCGGATTCTATACGCCGAAGTCGATGGTCACCGATTTCTGGCTCCTGATAATGGCGTCTTGAGCCTGCTGATGTCACAATATACCGCCACCCGTATCAAGCGGGTTGAGAATCAGCAATACTGGCGCCCTTTCACAAGCCAAACCTTTCATGGTCGCGATATATTTGCACCGGTGGCCGCCCACCTGGCCGCTGATTTGGCGACGGATCAGCTGGGCGGTAATCTGGCCCGGGCAGAGCTTACCTATCTGCCGGACATCATGCCGCAGATAACCGCAGACGGAATAGTTGCGGGCTGCATTATTGCCGTCGACCGTTTTGGTAATTTGATTACCAATATTCAAGCAGATTGGCTGGCTGAAGAAGATAGTGCGTTGGAAATGGAGCGGATAGTAGCAGAGGTGTCTGGCCAAAGGATAGTCGGATCAAGACGGCCCTACAAGCACCAACCCCGTGGGGAGGCACAGGTTTTAATAAATAGTCGCGGTTATTTAGAAATTGCCGTCAAGCAGGATTCTGCCGCAAATGTACTTCAGGTGGCAAAAGGTGAACCGGTGGTCATAAAAAAACGATGAGTCCCGTAGATAACATATCAACAGATTATAGAGAGACGCGCTGGCATTTATTGAGAGTCGGCGCTGATGGTGATGTACGGCCTTTTGTCCATTTCAAGGGCTGGGTAATATTTGTGTGTGCCCTGGTGGTCATCATGCTATTTACAATTGGTTGGTTTCTATTTGCATGGCTGGCCCTTCAGGCGGAGTTAGATGGTGCCAACAAGGCGAATCTTGAGCAACAGCAGCTTATTAAATCCTTAAATAACGAAAAAGATGCAATATTGGCACGTTTGGCCATTGCACAATCAAAACTCAAGATTGCCACGGCTTCATTGGCAAGCCAAACCAAGCCCGAACCGGAGCCAAGCAATCTAAAGGGATCCGGCCAGAACGTGGCCTCAGCGGAAACAGCAAAGCAGAAGACAGCGGCCCAGTCCGGCAAAACGACGGGCACTGCGGAGGTAAAACAGGCTAAAACAACGCCGGAATCGGTTGAAGAGGCGGTGGTTTATGAAAAAGTGATTGCCGATAATCTATTTGCCTGTGCCCAGCCGGATGATACCTCGTTAACGGTCGAATTCAAAGTAATCAACATGGGAACGCGACAACAACCTGTTTCGGGCCATGCCTTTATTATCCTTAAGGATGCCGACCACAATCAAGACAAATGGATGGTCCTGCCCCGAGCTATGCTTGTGAATGGAAAACCGGCGGAATCAAAGGGTCAGCGTTTCAGAATTTATAACTATCGCACAATTAAGTTCAAGTTCGGACATGAAAATCCAGGTATATTTAAACATGCGACCATTTTTATTTTCCGGCATACCGGCGAATTGATATTTGAAAGAGATTTCACCCTGGAGCCCTTTAAAATATGCCAATAAAGACATCGCCGAATAAGCTTTCCATAATAGACAAAAGTCTGACCTTGGACGGGTCCGTGTCATTTAGCGGGGAGTTGATTGTGGAAGGAGCCATTAAGGGACGCTTGGAGGGCGATCAGGTTATCATCGCCGAAGGGGGACAGGTCGATGCGGAAACGCATGTCGTCAATATGACAATTAGTGGTGTTTTCAACGGCGAATTGACGGTCAAGAACAAGCTGCTGCTCATGTCAGGCGGAAAATGCCGCGGCACCATTACCTGCCGGGATTTGGAAATGGAGGCCGGCAGTATATTGGATGGGGAAATCCGCTGCAGCCAAGCCGGATAAACCGGAAATAACAAATGACAAGCACCAAATAACAAAAAAACTACAAATTCAGATGTTTAAAATTTGGTTTTTTGATAATTGGGATTTATTTGTTATTTGAAGATTGCAATTTGAGATTTTATCATAGTTTGGTCCCACAATCCTTCGTATACATGTTGTGACTTCGAAAAATTAAATACAATAACAGCTATATGAATCTAAATTCCGCCACAACCGGAAAATGGTCTGAATAGTAGGCCCCATCCACATGATCCGTTATAATCCTGGCGTTTCGCACTTGGATGCCGTCCGTATGCAGGATCCAGTCGATGCAATCATCACCCGGTTCACCGGTAAAACCGTGATAGGTGCCGCCAGGGTTGCGGTCAAACGCAGATTTAAATCCCAGGCAAATACCGTTGTGAGCAACTGATTGCTTACTCAGTATCCGGAAATGGCTTGAATCCATGGGTGCATTAAAATCACCCAGGAGAACAGCCGGCAGCGGGTTCGAGCGCTGTTGCCAGCGTTTGCGAATCAATTTGGCACTGAATACCTGGGCCGGCTCTTCAAAATCAAAATGCGTATTGATGCAGGTTATTCGCTGGCACGATTTTTCAAAAGTGCCCATGGTACACTGCCTTGGCCAACGGCTATCGCGACGTCGGCTGGGGATGCTGGGTGTGCGGCTCAGGTAGAAGTGTTCCCAATCTCGAATACGCCATGCCTTTTTGGCGAAAATAACATTATTCTGCCAGAAAGACGGCGCCGGTCGGCGCAAGCCGATGAGATGATAACCATCCAGTATGGCGGTGAGATCTTGCACTTGAAAATCATTGGCCTCCTGGCAGGCGATGAAATCGGCGGGGTGCAATGCAAATAGATGCGGCAACAGTTTCTTGCGGTGTTGCCAGCCATTGGCTCCATCGGCAGCCAGACCAAAACGAAGATTGAGTGTCATAACGCTGAAATTTGCTTCATCGGTATTCATGTATCACCTCATTGGCGGATGCTAAAGAAATTACCGGGCATAGTCAAATATTATTAGGGGTCAAGGATTCGAGGATTCGAGCTTGCTATATTGCAGTAAGCCTTGAGCGTTAAACAAAAAAGGCTATACTCATAATAATTTCAGCTATAGATAAGTTGGTTGATAGTCTGAAACTAAAAGAGGAGCATAGCCATGAAATC
>Ga0180435_10007386_pt1 | contig 10473 bp, 7 predicted proteins | sample SS_ome_3_FD_132467 | JGI IMG/M metagenome (GOLD analysis project Ga0180435, IMG submission 132467) | Hypersaline lake sediment archaeal communities from the Salton Sea, California, USA - SS_3_S_1 metaG | ecosystem: Environmental > Aquatic > Non-marine Saline and Alkaline > Hypersaline > Sediment... | reverse complement strand
AGGATCGTCATACCTGCAGCCAGATGGAGCCAGGTCTGGCTGACACCAAAAATTACATAAGAAACGATGTAGCCGACCCCGCCCCAGACGATCCGGTAGACTATGTTGGTATGCTTCAGCCTATTGTTGATCGGAATCATGAAGAAGATCACGATGGCGCCGTTTAACGTAAACAACATACCGATCTGGGACTGGTTGAGCAATACGATCTCTTTGGCGTAAATGCTCAACAGCGGGATAAATTGTGATACGGCCAGAAAGAAAAGGCTGAAGATAGCGATATAGAGCAGAAATACCGGATCATTTTTCAACAGCCTGAAATATGAGATATTGACGGCCTGGGGTGACGTATCGGCTCGTTGAACCGGCACGTAACTGCAGAAATAGAAGACAATGGATGCCGTCAGCAGACACACGATTCCGGTCAGCAGAAACAGGATCCAGAAAGGATAGGCTGCCAGAAACGCACCGGCTGCGGGCCCGATCATCCAGCCGAGGTTGAGCCCCACCCGCAGCTTGCTGTAGGCGACCTCCCTGTCGGTGGATCTTACCAGGTCGACGATATAGGCATTGCCGGCATTTTGAAAAAATGTTCCGAGAAAGGTCGATACGAATAATCCGCCGGCAATAAGCGCAAAATCGGCGTCTTTTAAGGCCATCAGGCTCAATATGAAAAAAGACAGGCTTCTCAGCAGCAGTCCCGAAATCATCACCGGCCGGCGACCGATTCGATCAGTGAGAAGACCTGAAACCGGCGATCCGATAATCGTTGCTGCACCCATGATAAGGAAAATCAGCCCGACTTTCGACATTGGAATACCGCGGGTACTGTGCAGATAGATCGGGAGAAACGGAAAGATTATGGAAAAAGCGAAGACGTTGACGGCCCATGCGACGGCAAGCAGGTTGACCCGCCGGTTCGCGGATCGGTCGCTGATTTGGGCCAGGTGCGAGCGTACCGGAGCCCCGGTAAAACCGAATATCTTCGATAACATGCCCACCACGCCTTTTGGGGCTGTTCTGTTTCCTGTTTGTTTGCTCATGCACGTGCTCCGGTGGTTTTCTTACCAGCGCCATCTCGGCATGTCTACTGTTTCAGTGAGATTGTTGCCGGATTTTGTTACGGCTGTACTTTTTCAAAAAACGCACGATGCGGTATGAACCAGAACCGGTCTACCTGCGACAGCCGACTATGTTGACGGTCTTTTGTCTTTTTTCTGTAATGACCCCAGATTCGGTGTGACAGTGGCCTGACCAGTGCAGACCGCTGACTTGCATGGATAATCGCTTTTTCCCTTGCCGCTGCACAGCCGTACTGCTATCTTATTTTTTGGAAAAATCATACGGCAGTCAAGGATGCGTCGTACATCTTTGCTTGCGTATTTTTCGGGCGAACAGCAGTATCGCCGATTGGAGGTCCACCGGAGGGGGAGGACGGCTTCTGATTTGGGCATTGATCAGTATCGCACCCGGATTTTTGCAGACAGATATACGCAACCCACAGTCTGGTAGATGGAATAAACGCCCTGGTGGTTTCTGCGTAAACCTTTGCGGTTCGGAAATTTCATAAATTTCTTTCAGTTGCCAGCGAAGCAGACGACTGCAAGGCCGTATCGGCTCTGAAACGCATGGATGGCACAATAGAACAACCTATCAAAGGAGGAATGACGGTATGAAAAAGTATCTGGTAACGCTGTTGACTCTGGCCCTGGCTGCCGCACTGAGTGCAGGCGCCATGGCTGCCCCACGCTCGGGCGGCAGCTTCGAGTGGATCGCTCCGTACGGCTCCAGTGTAAACTCTCTGGATCCCAACATGTCTGACGATGAGCAGAACGAAATGGTATGCATGAGCATCCATACGTCCATGTATCGCTGGGATGCGAAAATGAATAAACCGAGACTGGAACTGGCCGAGAAGGTGGACATTTCAGACGACGGTCTGGTTTATACCTACCATCTTCGCAAGGACATCAAGTTTCATAACGGCCGCGGCCTCGTGGCGGACGATATTGTCTATACATATAACCGAATCGCCAACCCGGACAACGCTTTCGGAGCAGCACTGAATCTGAAGAGCGTCAAAGGCGTGCAGGAAGTACTGGACAAGAAAGCCGAATCAATCTCCGGTATCAGGAAGATCGATGATTACACGGTGGAAATCACCCTCGAACGCCCCATAGAACTGGCCTATGCCCTGTTCCCGATCAACATGGCAATCCTTCCCCAGGAAGCGGTGGAAGATTCTTCCAAGCCGTTCGGCTCTAATCCGGTGGGACTGGGGCCGTTTGAGTTCGTCGAATGGGTCAAGGGAAGCAAGATTGTACTCAAGAAATTCGACGACTTCTACAAAGAGGGGCTGCCCTACCTGGACCGGCTGACCTACAACATCATGAACGACAGCGCCGCCCGCGACAATGCCTTCAGGGCTGAAGAGCTGGATGCAAACCTGCTCTATTCTTCGCAATATGCGGCGATGCGCAATGATCCCAACTATAACAAAAATATGGTCGAAGTTGCGGAAATGTATACCCGCATGATCGCGTTCAACCAGGATTTCACCCTGCCCGACGGCCGCAAACCGTTTGCCGACAAACGAGTACGCCAGGCATTCAACTACGCCATCGATGAAGCCCTGATCATTGAAAAGCACCAGAAAGGCAAAGCCTATCCGGCGAAGAGTTTCCTGCCCCCGACCACTCCGGGGCACGATCCCGATGCGCCTTCGTACGGGTATGACCTTGAAAAGGCGCAAGCACTGATGAAGGAAGCCGGCTACGAGGACGGTTTCGACCTGGAAGTTGTCGGTACCGGATCGAGTTCCTACGGCACCGGCGTTGTCGAAGTCACCATTCCTTTTCTGAAAAAAATCGGTATTAACGTAAAACCGGTCACCCTGGAAGGGGCGGCGAAATATGATCGTCAGCTCAGCGGTGATTTCCAGGCCATTATCGGCTCCCTGAATTCAGGACCGGACCCGGTGCAGGCCCTGTGGCGTTTTCACGGCTCCAATGACCGTTCCACCCGGAATACGCCGAACTTCAAGAACAAGGACTTTGACGCCGCGCTGGAAGCCGCCGCCGCAGCTCGAGGCGATGAGACGAAACGGCTTGAGTTCGTAAAGAAAGCCAATCGGATCTTCTGGGAAGAGGCGCCGATCTGGTTCTTCAACTACAACAAGGCGATTATTGCATATCATCCCTGGGTTCACGGCATACAGGCCGTGGGGCCGGAGATGATGTTCCAGGATTTCACCGAGGTATGGGTGGAAGAAAGCTCGCCGCGGGCTCAATAAGACGTAACAGCTCCGGCTGTCGGCAGCGCCCCGCATGGGACAGCACCGACAGCCGGAACAATTCAGGTTGATCATTCATGCTTGCCTACACCATCCGCAGGCTGCTGCAATTCATTCCCACCATTATCGCTATTACCCTCCTGGTTTTCCTGCTGTTGAATGTGCTTCCCGGCAACGCGGCGTTGATGGCCGGCGGGAAGCAGCGCCTCAGTCAGGAGGCCCAGGAGCGTCTGATAGAAAAGTGGGGCCTGGACCAGCCGCTGCATGTCAGGTATTGGAACTATGTAAGCGGCCTCGTTACCGGTGAAATGGGGAAATCCTATTTTACCAGGGAAGATGTGGGGGCCATGCTCGCGCCGCGGCTCTGGCCGACTTTCAAGCTTGCGCTCAGTGCACTGCTCATCGCCTGTATACTCGGGATTCCGCTGGGATTTTATTCGGCGATGCACCAGGGCTCGTGGGTGGACAGCGTTACGATGGTGGGGGCGGTTTCCGGGGTATCGATGCCTCAGTTCTGGCTGGGGCTGTTGCTCATGTATTTATTTTCGGTGAAGCTGGGCGTGCTGCCGACATTCGGGTACGGCGACGGCAAGGTGATAAACCTGATTTTGCCCGCATTTACTTTGGGAGTCGGGTATATGGCGCTGCTGGCCCGGACGACCCGGGCCGCCGTTGTAGAGGTGTTGACTCAGGATTACGTGCGCACGGCCCGGGCCAAGGGATTGCGGCCGCTGCTGGTCAACCGGAAGCATGTGTTCCGCAATACACTCGTGCTGCTCCTGACCTCGGCCGGTCTCCAGTTCGGTTCGCTGATCGGTGAAACGGTGGTCGTGGAAACACTTTTTTCATGGCCGGGAATCGGTTCGTTGCTGGTCAATTCGATTTTTTATCGCGATATACCGGTGACCCAGGGATGCATTGTGGTAATTATCTCCGCCTTTTTGCTCATCAACCTGATTGTCGATCTGCTTTACGCGGTAATTGACCCGCGGATCAAATATTCATGATGGCCCCTGAACGCCTTCGGACTCTCACCGATACTGAGACTGGAACACTGAGCGCATGCTGGCGAAAAAGCTAAGACGCAGAACCAACCTGGTGGCAGGCACCCTGATTGTTGTTTTCATGGTGCTGCTGGCTGTCTGTGCTCCGCTGCTGGCTCCTTATCATCCCATCGATGATGCAGATTTAATGGTCTCCGAAGAACCACCCGGCGTGGAGCATTGGTTCGGCACCGACAGCCAGGGCCGCGATGTTCTCTCCCGGGTTATCTACGGAGCGCGTATCTCGTTGAGTGTTGGCTTGATCAGCCAGGCCATGAACAGCATTATCGGCATCATCCTGGGGCTTACGGCCGGATATTTCGGTCGCTGGTGGGACGATATGGTCATGGGCCTGACCAATATCATGCTGTCTATTCCAAGCGTAGTGTTTGCCCTGGCCATCATGGCTGTCCTGGGCCCCGGGCTCATCAATGTGTTTATTGCCCTGGGCTTGACCAACTGGTCGTACACCTGTCGTATCACACGCTCGCAGGTACTGTTCACCCGGGATCTGAACTACGTGAAAGCGGCGGAGGCCATCGGATTGAGCCGGGCCCGCATCATGTTCACCCAGATTCTCCCCAATATCGTCGGGCCGATTCTGGTTATTGCCACCCTGGGCGTGGCCGGGGCTATTCTCATGGAAGCGGCGCTGTCTTTTCTCGGACTGGGCACCCAGCCTCCCACGCCGAGCTGGGGAGGAATGCTGGCAAAAGCGAGGGAGCAGCTGTTTATTACTCCCTGGATATCGATTTTTCCGGGACTTGCCATATTTGTGACCGTTCTCGGATTGAACCTTCTGGGTGACGGGCTGCGGGATATTCTCGATCCTCACTCGATGTCCAAACAGTAAACGGGGTTTTTGCGATGCCGGACGGAACGCCGCTGCTTTCGGTTCAGAATCTCAAAACATATTTCTACACGTTTGACGGGGTAGCTCCCGCAGTCGACGATGTCTCGTTCGAGCTGCGCAGAGGTGAAACCCTGTGCCTTGTTGGAGAGTCGGGGTCAGGCAAGAGCGTGACCGCACTGTCCATCATGGGGTTGCTACCATCACCCCCGGGCAAGGTGCTAGACGGCAGTATCCGGCTTCAGGGTGAAAACCTCCTGGAATACAGCGAGGCGCAGATGAGCGATGTGCGCGGAAACCGGATTTCGATGATCTTCCAGGAACCGATGACATCGCTTAATCCCCTGTTTAAAGTGGGAGACCAGATATCCGAGAGTTTTATACGGCACAAGGGAATAGGCAAGAAAGAGGCCTGGGATGCGTCGGTGGAAATGCTCAAAAAGGTGCAGATTCCTTCTCCTTCGCGGCGGGCGCAGGAATACCCGCACCAGATGTCCGGCGGTATGCGGCAGCGGGTGATGATTGCCATGGCGCTTGCATGCGACCCCGAGATCCTGATTGCCGATGAGCCGACCACGGCGCTCGATGTGACGATACAAGCCCAGGTACTGGATCTGATGCGGGAGCTGAAAGCAAACTTCGATGCAGCGGTGATGCTGATAACCCATGATCTTGGGGTGGTGGCGCAGATGGCCTCCTGGGTGGTCGTGATGTACGCGGGGAAAGTGGTGGAAACGGGGTCGGTGCTGGATATTTTCGAAGACCCCAAACATCCGTATACCGAAGCATTGCTTCAATCCATTCCCCGCATGGGCAGGAGAAAAGCCGACCGGCGTGTAAGGCTGCAGGAGATTCAGGGAATGGTCCCGAACCTCTATGGGCTTCCCCGGGGATGTTCATTCTATAACCGCTGCGCAAAGGCTATGGCATCATGTAAGGAAACGCCGGTGAATTTGACCGACCTGGGCAAAGAAAGGCAGGTCAGGTGTCTGTTGTACGGTTGAGGACGGGACGATGGAAACGCTGCTCAAAGTTGAAGACCTGAAAGTCCATTTCCCGGTAAGTAAAGGACTCCTGTCCCGAAAAAGCGCTTACGTCCATGCCGTCGATGGAATCTCAATGCAGCTGGATAGTGGTGAAACGGTCGGCATCGTCGGTGAAAGCGGTTGCGGCAAGACAACCGCCGGCATGGCCATGCTCAACCTGGTGCACGCGACTGAAGGGAGAATTTTCTATCGGGGAAGAGATATAACCGGTTTCGAGGGCATGAGCAGACAGGAGATCCTGGCGCTCAGGAAAAATCTGCAGATCATTTTCCAGGATCCCTATTCTTCACTGAATCCCCGCATGACATTGCGGCAGATGCTGGCCCTGCCGATGCACGTACATAACCTGTATCCCGGTAAAGAGCGCGATGAGCGCATTGACTACCTGCTTGCCAAAGTGGGGCTGTCGCCTGAACAGGCGAACCGCTATCCGCATGAATTTTCCGGTGGGCAGCGACAACGGATCGGAATTGCCCGGGCCCTGGCTATGGACCCGGAAGTGATCATCGGCGACGAACCGGTTTCGGCTCTGGATGTTTCCATCCAGGCGCAAATTATCAACCTGCTGATGGATCTGCAGGATGAATTTGACTTGTCCTATATTATCATTTCCCACGATCTGGCTGTGGTGGAGCATGTCTCCGATCGGATCCTGGTGATGTATCTGGGCAAAGTCGTGGAGTCCGCACGATACAGTGATCTATACGGTAAACCGCTGCACCCCTATACGCAGGCACTCTTATCGGCGGTACCGCCTCCTGACCCGCGCCGGCAGCATCAGTCTATTCAGCTTGAAGGTGATGTGCCCAGTCCGGTCAATCCGCCGCCAGGCTGTGCTTTTCACCCGCGATGTGTCCACTGTATGGAAATATGCAGCCGTGAAACACCGGAGCTGAAGGACATGAGCAACGGTCATCTGGCAGCCTGTCATCTTCTGTAGGCGGTCCTCCCGGCCAGTCGAGACATTATTGAACAACCAGGAAGCGTTATGGAAAAGATAGATCTGTTGGTGAGCGGACCGCATTTTTTCACGATGAACGGTGACGGTGTCGGCTATGAGGCCGATCATGCCATGGCAGTGGATCGGGGTAAAATTGTCGCGCTCGGCCCCCGCGCACCAATGCTCTCTCAATACACCGCCGAACGGGTGCTGGATGCGGGACATCATGCAGTTCTGCCCGGTTTCATCGATGCCCATATGCATATTGCCGACTGTATCATGAGGGGGCTCGCCCAGGATACCGCCCACTGGATGATGTACGGACTGGCGCCTTTTTTTCATCAGCTGGATAAAGATACCATGCTGCTGGCGGCGAAACTGGCCGTGGTTGAAGGAGTCAGGGCCGGAACGACAACGTTTGGTGAATTCAGCCGGGCACCGGGGAAAATCTGCGAGCTGTTCAGGAATACCGGTGTGCGGGGCCGGGTGACTGCAACCATCCGGGAGGCGGTAAGCCGGATATATCACCCGGGAGAACTCTACGAATACGACGCTGCGCGCGGACAGCGCATGTTGGAAGAGTGTCTTGATCTGAGTCATACATGGGATGGAGGCGCAGACGGGCGTATTACGATTCTTTTCGGCCCGCAGGGTCCGGATTTTGTGAGTCGTGAACTCCTGCTGGAAATTCAGCGTTGTGCGGAACAGTCGGGATCCCTGATCCATATGCATACCCAGCAGGGTGACCGGGAGACAGCCCAGACTATGATGCGCTACGGCAAACGACCGGTAGCGTGGCTTGACGAGATCGGCTATCTCGATGAACGGCTGATCGCCGTGCATCTGACTGATGCAACCGAGGACGAAGCTGCGCTCGTGGCCCGGCGAGGTGCGTCGATGACGCTCTGTTCAGGGTCTATCGGAATCATCGACGGGATTGTCCCCCCGGCAAAAGCTTTTCAGGATGCCGGGGGCAATGTGGCTCTTGGTTCCGACCAGTCACCGGGGAACAATAATCACAATATTTTCAATGAGATGAAGCTGACCGCATTGTTCAACAAAATCAAGTACCGGGACCCTGAAGTAATGCCCGCCTGGAAGGTGCTGCGAATGGCCACTATCGAAGGGGCCAGAGCCATCGGGCTCGGTGACGAGATCGGCTCCCTGGAAACAGGTAAAAAGGCTGATTTTATTCTCGTTGATCTCGATACTCCGACAATGGCACCGGTCATAACAAAGCCAATGCGCAATATTGTTCCGAACCTGGTGTACGCGGCACGTGGCGACGAAGTGACCCATGCGGTGGTCGACGGCAACATTATCTATGAAAACGGGAAACTCGCGGGTCTTGACTGGAGCGAGATTCTGCCGGAGATTACAGACGCCGCCGGGAACCTGGCCGCACGAGCGACGGCCGATTTCAATGCGGTTAAGGGAACAAACGCGCAGTTGATGCGTACGGGCAAACTGTAACAGGGAGGATTTACGATGAAGACATGGTCGGCGCTGACGCCGGATTGTATTTTTCATAACGGGTCGGTTCATACGGTTGATGCGGATGACAGCATAGATCAGGCGCTTGCGGTCGGCGGCAACCGTATCCTGGCGACCGGCAGCGATGCTGAAGTACTGGCGATGGCTGTCGAATCGACGAGACGTATTGACCTGGCGGGCAGATCGCTGATTCCCGGGATTCTGGATACCCATGCCCATGCAATGGAAACCGGCCTCTTCCAGCTCGGACTGTTCGTCAACGGAATGCCGTCAATCAAAGACATGTGCGATGCCCTGGCCCGGCGCCTGGAGAGTGTCCCGAAAGGAGCGTGGCTGCAGGGCGGCTGCTGGCTGGAGACTCAATTTCAGGAAAACCGCATGCCCGACAGGCATGATCTGGACCGGGTCAGCCCCGATCATCCGGTTGTGATCGAACGCATTTTTTCCACGAGCTGTGCCAACAGTCTGGCACTGAAACAGGCCGGAATCGACAGAAGCACATCGGACCCGGAAGGCGGACTGATCGAGCGCGATCGTGACGGTGAACCCACCGGAATACTGCATCGCTCTGCTAAAGCTCTGGTGCGCCAGGTTATGCCGGCCAGTGATGCGAATGCATCAATCACCGGCCAGAACATCGAGCAGATGCAGAAACTGGCCGTGGTGGCGGGTCGTGAATTCGTGAAATACGGTATCACCGGTACCCTGGAGGCGGGCGTGTCACCCCATGAATGCCGGGCTTACCAGCAGCTGTGGACTCGCGGCGACCTCGCGGTGCGGACCGCGTTGATGCCGAACTGGTATGGTTTTACCGTGACCCAGAATATGGAGCAGATGGATCGGTTGATCGATGAGTTCGGTTTTTATACCGGCTACGGCAACGAATGGCTGCGCATCAGCGGTCTGAAAATGGCTATTGACGGTGGTTTGACGTCCAAAACCGCTCTGAAGTCCTGGGAGTACAAGGGTGGTGACCCGAAAGGGCCGGTACCGCTGCGGCTCGATCTGGACAATCTGGACGGATGGGTTAAACAGGCTCATGACGCCGGTTGGAGTGTGGGCATTCACGTCATGGGCGATATTGCGATACAGAAGGCGGTTGATGCAATGTATAAAGCCCACCTGGACAACCCCGGCGAGCGCCGACATCAGCTTATCCACAGCTACTATCCCAGCCAGGACAGCCTGGATAAAATGCGTGAGGCGAAACTGGTCGCGGCCGTGCAGCCTGCATTTATCTACGCGGAGGCTGACGGCTATCCGGATCTCCTGCCGCTCGACAAACAGGAGTGTTTCCTGCCGCTGCGCACGTATCTCGACAACGGGGTGATCGTGGCGAGCAGCAGCGATACGCCGTCGGCACATTTCAACCCGTTCTGGGGAATGTATTCCGCGGTTACCCGTAAAGGTGTGCAGGGGTACCGGCTCGGGACCGCCGAGTGCCTGACCGTTGCCGAGGCGCTGCGGGCCATGACCATCAGCGGTGCCTACTTGACCGGCGAAGATGATATCAAGGGCTCTCTGGAGCCGGGCAAGCTGGCGGACATGGTCGTTCTGGACCGGGATCTGGGCAGCGCGCCGGAAGAGGCGCTGCGTGATCTCCAGGCCGAGCTGACCATGATTGACGGTACGGTTGTCTTCGAACGGTGAGGAGCCGTGCATGCGCATGCTGATCAATAAATAGCGGCCCTGAAATGACCGCAGGCATCGGAGCAGGCGCTGATGTTTGCGTGCAGGAACGCGGCGAACTGCTTTTGCCTGACCACCCCGGTGTGCCGTCTTTTCTGCTGCGCTTGAGGCAGCCGTTT
>Ga0180435_10007384_pt1 | contig 10476 bp, 8 predicted proteins | sample SS_ome_3_FD_132467 | JGI IMG/M metagenome (GOLD analysis project Ga0180435, IMG submission 132467) | Hypersaline lake sediment archaeal communities from the Salton Sea, California, USA - SS_3_S_1 metaG | ecosystem: Environmental > Aquatic > Non-marine Saline and Alkaline > Hypersaline > Sediment... | reverse complement strand
GTCTAGCACATCAAAGCAGCCTACAGCTCTTCGCTCTCAGCCATAAGCAGCTGATAGTTTGTCGCTTAAAGCTGATTGTTGAATAGGGCATTACCGAAAATTATTTGACAACGATGGCGGTTCAATTTATTAATTAAGTGCATCCAGGCAAAATTAGTAGATTACGTCTTCAATCGGGCGCAAAGCGTCCGCTTAGAATTTATATAGATCCACACCTTAACGAGCGCACGTGCATGCACAATGGAATCCGGGCAAAAATTGTGCAGGGGTTGCCAATCAATTCAGGGTATCAGAAGGAGGGAAAATGGCAAAAAACAAGAAAAAAAATAAGAGTAAAAAATCAGCCAAAAAGCTTACACCCAAGAAGGAACTGGAGCTCAAAGCACTAATCAAAGCCGAAAAGGAGGGTAAGAGCACGCTGCTCCACGGTGGTAAGAAATTAAAAAAGAAGTTGTCCGAACATACCTCCTTTAAGAATAAAAGCCGCAAAAAAACTAAAGCGCGTCGCCCTATACATGTAAAAAAGTTTACGCTGCTGTATGAAGAGGAGCTGCACAAGCTGCAAATTGAGTTGCTGAAGCTGCAAAAGCAGATCAAAGCGGATGGGATGCGGGTTGTAGCGCTTTTTGAAGGTCGCGATGCGGCCGGCAAGGGTGGAACCATCAAACGGATTACCGAACATCTCAATCCCCGTGGCACACGCGTTGTCGCCCTGGGTGTTCCCAGCAGTACCGAAAAAACCCAGTGGTATTTTCAACGCTACATTTCTCAATTCCCTTCTGCCGGTGAAATTGTCCTCTTCGATCGCAGTTGGTACAACCGGGCCATTGTCGAGCCGGTGATGGGCTTTTGCAACGATGAACAGAATAAGCGATTTTTAAAAGCCGTACCGATGCTGGAGGAGCTGATCGTCAAGGACGGCATCAATCTATTTAAATTTTTCTTTTCGGTTACCAAAGATGAGCAACTGCGCCGCTTTGATTCCCGCGAGACCGATCCGCTGAAGCAGTTTAAAATATCCCCGGTTGACCGCCAGGCACAGGAAATGTGGGATGATTACACCGTGCGTAAGTTTGTGATGCTCAACGAAACCAATCGGAGCCTGTCACCCTGGACCATCATCCGCTCGGACAGCAAAAAGCTGGCGCGCTTGAATTGTATTAAATTTATCCTCAACGCCTTTGACTATGAAGGCAAAATATCCGATGAAGAATTGCAAGTCGATCCTGAAATCGTGATTTCGGGAATTGACGAAATTCGGATGATGGAAGAAGGGATTATTCGGAAAGAGGAATTGCCAGGGTAAAGCAAATTCGAAGTACGAATATCGAAATTCTAAACAATGTCCAAATACCTAAATTAGAATAACCAAAACGATGCGCTATCCTTAAAATACTGTTGTAGATGTTTTGAACATTAAGGCATTTGAAATTTAGATTTGTTTCGGATTTCGATGTTCGGATTTAAGATTTCTATAAGCTGGTTTTCCAAATATAGTAGATCAAAATCTGTACCGAAATTTCTACCTCTGACTATCTGCTTAGAATGGTGGCAGGTTTCCTTCCACATTAAATTGCCAGGCGTGCTTGGGCCGAACAATTTCGATTTCGGATCTGCCTTTGAAATCGTTCTCATACGCTGCAGATACCTCCACTTCACTTATTTTGGACGTATTCTTGATTCGCATGATTTTTAGCTTCTGGATCGAAACCAATCCGAGGCAGCGAATGGCCACATCCAAAGCCTCCTGATCATTGGCCAGCGCGATGGGGATTTTGCCCATTTCAGGACTCAGACCGGTTATGTTGTTCATGTCCGATGCCTGTCGGTCTATTTTGTCAAACAGACGTTGGGTGATGAAATCCGCGATGCCCACACCGGTTGCATTGCCTTCGGTCTCATCTGTTAAATCTCCCACCACAATCCGTTTAATCCGGGGATATTCAGGATCAGGCGACACCAAGGGCATTCCGATTCTGCCGACCACCTTGGTATCGAAGCCGGCTCCACTGATTTCCTTGCCCATTTCATCGATAAACAGGATGTCGGCTTCTTTAAAGGGGAGCGATGGTGCCAGCTGCTTGGCCAGCTTCAAAAGTTCAATTTCATGAGGCTTGATTTGGTCCCGTGGGCAAATGCCAATTTTAGCTGTTTGACCATAGCCGTTTTCCACGATACCCACGCCAAAAAGGATCGGTACCTGTTGCATAACAACATCGGCAATGGCACCGAGGACATCGGCATAGCCAAAACTGAACATGGCCTGGTGATACCTGGCAGCGCCGGCCTGTTTTCCGATTCCAATGGCCATCATTTTTAAAAGGCCGCTCTCAAATTCATGTTCAAATTCGGTGTGTTTTTTGATGCGATTGATCAAGACGATATGGTCGGCCTTGCTAGCCAATTTGTCTAAAAGTACGGGCACCCCATGACTGGTTTCTCCAATTTGGATGACGTCCAATGAGGAGCGCACAGGGGCACCGGTTGATGCTTCAGTGACACCCAAATGGCCCAGAACTTGCTGCTGGCCTTCGGCCGTAGCAGACCCATGGCTGCCCATGGCCGGAAATATAAAGGGATCAAGCTCCAAAGCTTTCAAGCTGCTAACAACTTCCTTGACGATCGTGCCGTAATTATTGATTCCTCTGCTGCTGCAGGCCACAGCAACGGTTTGCCCGGGTTTGACTATGGATGCTAAGTTCAATGCTTGCATGCCATGTTGCACGGCTGTCGCAATATTATCGACCTGTTGAGAATCGAACGTTTGGCGGATACGATAGATTTGGGGAAAAGACATACGAACCTCCATTAAATTTGAATTCCTTCTAAGACTGAACTTTGGGTATGAATTGAATTTCGAATCGAATTCCGAATACTTGTCGTTTATGACGGTAAAAATTCAAATTATAGACTTTTAGGTGGTTAGACTGTTAGACTAGTAGGCATTAAGCGTCCTAACTGCCTAATAGTCTTCAGCCTATCAGCCTATTTGTTCCCAACAAGGACGACCACCAAGTCATTCACATTCGTACCCGTGGAGCCGGTATCAATTGCATCTCCTAATTCTTGCAGTAGGGGCGTAATATTGTGATTGAGGAGTACCCGATACAGGTCATGCCCCTTTTCGGCCGCGCGCTGTAAGGAGGAACCATCGGTTAGACCGCCGGCCAAGCTCGTGGGGCCGTCGGTTCCATCGGTGTCCAGGGCACACACGACTATGGGATCGTCAATGGTTAAATCAAGACAGGCCCCGGCCGCCAATTCCTGATTGGCGCCTCCCAAACCCGTCGTGGCGCCGCTGACACGTACGGCGGTTTCGCCGGATGCAATCAAGGCACAAGGTGGTTTGAACGGGTTACCACTTTTGACTATTTCACGCGCCATGGCTGCTAAGGTGCGGCCCACCTCCCGACTCTCCCCGTTGAGGACGGTGGTTAGAAGATGCGGTTTAAAGTTCAAATCCCGGGCTTTGCAAAGGGCGGCCTCCCAAAGGGCTTGTATTTTGACCGTCATGAAGTTGCATATATCATGATCCGGGAAAGATTTGGGTGTCTCCTTTTGCGGTTCGAATTTGGAAAAATAGGCTATCACCGACTTCGGACACGCTTGCCATAGATCGTATTTTTTAAGAATCTGGACGGCATCCTGAAACGTAGAGGAATCCGGGCTGGTCCAATCTGTATTCCATTCCATGGGATCGCCAATGGCATCTGAAACCGTTAAGGCGATGACGGTGGCAGGCTGCAGGCGCTGGGCCAGCCGGCCCCCCTTGATACCGGAGAGGTGCCGACGGACGGTCATGATTTCAGTTACATCGGCCCCACAATGTACCAGCAAGCGGTTTATTTCGATTTTATTCTCAAGCGAAATTGAATCCACAGGATGGATGGCCAAACTGGAAACACCACCGGACATGAGACAAATTACCAGATCATGATGACCGGCATTATCGGCAATGCCCACCAGTTCCTGGCCGGCTTCAAAACTGCGCTGGTCCGGAACCGGATGGGCGGCTTCCACTGCTTTGATTCTTTGGAGTGGGCCCATCTGGCCATCTTTGACAGCAATGAGCCCGCCCGATAACCTGTTGCCGAGTATTTCTTCCAGGGCGACGGCTTGGCGGTAAGTCGCCTTCCCGGCGCCGATGGCGTAAATGTTTTGGTAGGCGTTCAGGTCGTAGGATTTATCGCCAACAACCAGTGTGTTCCCATCGAAACTTAGATGCCGGTGGGTGGCCGCGTAGGGATCAACTGCTCGGAGTGCATGCGTAACGATATCCAGGGCTTTTTTACGCAGGTCGATCCGGCCGTGGGAGATTAGCTCTTTACTGTTTTTAATCATTTTTTTGTCTTTACCTTCCTGATCTTGCTGTTGGGCAGTTAACCTTTTGTCAGCAATAAGGTATCAGCAGCTTATTGCTTATCGCTGAATGCTTGTGGCTTGCAGTTTCAGTCCAATGGTGGATTCGCATAATCCCGCCCGGCATAGCGCGCCTGGTCACCCAAATCGCGTTCGATTTCAATCAAACGGTTGTATTTGGCGCCGCGGTCGCTGCCGCGCATGCCGCCGGTTTTCAGCAGACCCGCATTCAGGGCCACGCAGATATCCGCCAGGATGCTGTCCTCAGTCTCACCCGATCGCTCTGAAACAACAACCGAAAAATCGTGCCGGCGTGCGAATCCGGCGGCATCCATGGCTTCGGTCAGCGTTCCGATCTGATTAATTTTACACAGGGTGGCGTTTCCTGCTTTTTGGTCAATACCCTGGCGAATGCGTTTGATGTTTGTGGCGAACAGATCATCACCAATAATCATTGTTCCCGGCAATTCCTGGGTTATTCGTTTGAAGCCCTCAAAATCATCCTCCATCAAGGGATCTTCCAGAGACACAATTAATGGAAACCGATCCACCAGCGATTTAAGATAGTCAATAAACTGCCCTTGGTCATAGACTGATTTTTCAAAGGTATAAGCAAGGGTTTGGGGTTCGAAATATCCCGTGGAAGCCAAATCCAGTCCATAGAGTACTTGGCCTTCAAAGCCGGCTTTAGCAACAGCACGCTCTAACATCTCCATCGCCTGGGCCGAGGATTGCAATGGGGGTGCAAAGCCGCCGTCCTCACTGGAATTGACCCCCTGGGGACCAATCTTTTCATACAGCAAATCTCTCAATGCCATGAAAATCTCACTCAAGATCCGCACGGCCTCGCTAAAACTGCCGGCATCCACCGGCATGACGCAGTATTCCTGAATATCGAGGTCATTGCCGGCATGCATCCCACCGTTGATCAGACAGGCCTGGGGAACCGGCAAAACCCGGCCGGCTGAATTGAGATGCCGGTATAGGGGTAGACCGGCAGCGGCAGCGGCAGCCTTGGCTGAAGCCAAAGAAACGCCTAAGATTGCGTTGGCACCCAATGCCGATTTGTCCGGTGTACCATCCAGTTCACAAAGGGACAGATCCAAGCCACTTTGGTCTGAGACATTGCGACCCCGAATCGTTGGAAATATTTTGGTATGAATGGCTTGAATAGCGCGTGTAACGCCCAGGCCGCGGTAACGGCTTCCCCCATCTCTTACCTCCTTGGCTTCGAATGAACCGGTAGAGGAGCCACAGGGTACGTCGGCCCAGCCCCAATACGTGTGATCCACACAAACCCCGGTTCGGATGGTGGGCATAGCCCGGTTGTCGATGATTTCATAGGCCTCGATTTGGGTGATGATCGTTTTTGACATGATTATTATCTTATTTTTATTGTTAGAAAGGTAAGAATTCCCTATTCGATGTTCGATGTTGGACGTTTTTATAAAACCTACACCGTTATTCGAGTCAGGGGAAGTATATCCCGGACTATACCCTAATAATGCGGTTCAATTCACCTTTGATAAGCCCTTGCGATATAGCCGGTTGAAAGACGGTAAACGTCTAATTTTTTTAGGGTTTAATACAACCTCGATCTCGATCCCGATCCCGATAGCGATCCCGATTTAGACAAAGCTACCACCAACAGTATTACGACAACAATTAGGAACTGGTCCATTGATTCAACCTGATCTTACGTAAGCATAGATGCACCTTTATCTGTTTTACCGGCTTGTCGTGTAAAGAGACCCAATACCCCTCTGTGCTTTGGAGTGAATCCCGGCCAGGACTCACGGCGATGGGCCAACATTTTTGCGGCTTGATCCGGACTGAGGGGCTGTTGGTCAGTTCCCACCAGATCCAGTGTTTGCCGCTGTATATCCACTTCAATCAGGTCGCCGGCTTTTACAAGGGCCAATGGCCCGCCCGCCGCCGCTTCAGGTGTCACGTGCCCCACGGCAGGGCCCCGGGTGGCGCCGGAAAATCGACCATCGGTAACCAGGACAACCGTTCCGCCCAGTTGCGGATGGTTAACCAAAACCTCCGTGGCTCGAAACATTTCCGGCATACCGGAGCCCTTGGGCCCTTCGTAACGAATAACAATGACATCGCCGGGCTGGATGTTGCCATTTTCAATCGCTGTAATTGCCTCGGTTTCGCAATCAAAGGGCTTAGCCGGACCGGTGTGGTGGTGCATCTCGGCCGCAACCGCAGCATGCTTTATCACAGCGCCCTCGGGTGCCAAGTTGCCCTTGAGAATTCTAAGTCCGCCGTTGGCTTTGTATGGATGATCCAAGGTTTGGATAACATCCTCAGGTTCAATTTTATAATTTTTCAGATATAAAGCAGCCTGTTCAAAAAATCCTTCTTTTTCAAGTCGATCCAGATTGTCACCCAAGGTGCGGCCGGTGACAGTCATGACATCCAGATGCAGATGATCCCTCAGTTCGCGCATGATCGCAGGCACACCACCGGCATACCACAAAATTTGAGTGGGCCATTGGCCACTCATTTGCAAGCTTACCAACACCGGTATCTTTTGATGGATACGGTCGAAATCCTCGGGTTTCAATGAAATTCCGGTTATATTGGCAATGGCCGGCAGATGCAAAAGGGCATTGGTGGAACCGGCCACGGCCGCATGAACCATGAGTGCGTTTTCAAATGCCTTGGCTGTCAGAATTAAATCCGGGCGGATATCGTTTTTGAGCAGGTGCAGGATTGCCTGGCCGGCTTGATCCGCGATCTGGTTGATGAGATTGGCGGTTGCCGGCATCAACGCGTTCCCGGGTAGGCACAGGCCCAGTGCTTCGCTCATGACCTGCATTGTGCTGGCTGTACCCATGTACTGGCAGGCACCACAGCCGGCGCAAGCATTGAGAGTAACGAATTGATCATCTTGTCGGCACTTGTTGTCGGTATTGGCATGGGGGGCAGTCGCATAGCGCGTGACGGCCGTGGAGAATCCAGGCCCCGGCATCATGGATCCGCCGCAAACATGCAAGGCTGGAATGTCCATACCGGCCATGGCCATCAGATGCGCGGGAACAGCTTTATCACAGGATGAAAAGGTCAGCATGGCGTCAAACGGAAGCGAGCGGGCATGTATTTCCACCATGCCGGCAATGAGATCCCTTGAAGGTAACGAGTAGCGCATGCCCATATGCCCGGTAGCTAGACCGTCGCAAATATCGGTCACGGTAAAAGCAGCGGGTTTGCCGCCGGCTTTGTAGACCCCCTTTTCAGCAAAGCCGACGAGGTTTGCAAGATGACGGCTGCCCGGATGGCTGTCACCGGCTGTACTTTCCAGTAGAATCTGAGGTTTGTTTAGGTCCTCAGTCGTCCAGCCCGTTCCTATCAGCAAGGGATCGACTTCAGGATTGTTCTGTCGATTGATTTGGCTTTTATGCATGTTTTTTTCCAGACAAACGATGGTCATTCATATATTTATATGGAAATAGGATATTCTCCATATTTTTTGGCCGCATCGATCATGGCCAGTATATTCTCGGTTTTGCAGGAATCGATGATGCTGTTGGCGGTACTTAAAATGTAACCGCCGTCGGGTGCGAGTTTGGCAATACGCTGCTTGACCTCTTGCTCGACTTCCTCGGTGGTCCCATAACTCAAGGTATACGTCAGGTCGATATTACCCCAAAAGCAGATTTTCCCGCCATATTGATCATGCATGGCCTCGATGTCCATCACCGGCGGCTGGAAGGGGTTATAGCCATTGAATCCCAAGGTCATGAGGTCATCAAAGAGCAGGCTTGTATCGCCGCAGGAGTGAAACACCCAGGGCAGTTTAATTGCTGCTGCGAATTTTTTCAGGTGCGGGATGAATATCTCTTTGAATGTCTGCGGGGAGACAATGGATCCGGTGTTCCAGGCCACATCATCGCAGGCAAACACGAAGTCAAACCCGATGTCCTGGGCTTTTTCAAGGACGCGCAGATTCCATTCCGAGTAGATATCCAGGACGGCTTCAATTAATTTGACATCATCAAATATTTTCAAACAAAAGTCGTTGAATCCAAGCGAATACATGGTGTTCATGATGCCCGTGCGCATCATGAAGAACATAGCCAGGTCGCTGTCGCCGTAGCGGTCCACATAGCGTTTGGCATCATCAAAATAACTGGGATCGCTCACATCCGGCATTTTCATTTTGGGTAAATCGTCGTGGCTATGGATGCGTCCTTCGGATTGCAGGTGTTCGCCGCCATCCGCATCAATAAGCACTTTGCAAAACGCCGTCGCCATGAATTTGCCTTGGATGTCCCCATAGCTGATGGCATCAAAGCCGACAGCCTTGGCAAATTCGATCTCATCATCAGGATTGTCAATTTGAAGTGTGGCAATAATACCTTGCCTGGAATTAGACGTAAACCAGTCAAACACAGGTACCCGATCCGGCTTTTCACATTGAAGCGCTGCGAGCATTCGCTGACGGGAGGTCATGGGATTCATTAGGTTCTCCTTCGGACATTACAATTGTTGGTTGGTTCGTCTTTGAAAATTATGAGCGCCGATTACTTAGAAGTCAGAATGCAGGAGACAGAATGCAGGAGTCAGAGTACAGTAGTCAGAATTCAGGAGTCAGAATACAGGAGATAGAATTCAGAATATTGTAACGGGTTTCAGGTTGCGTTTTCAATCGGCTATCAGCTAAAGGCTCTTCTTGGATCCCCTTTTTCAAGGGGATGACAACCGTAGACAGCGGGGAAGCCAGGATGCTTGATGCTGGATACCCGTACCCCGAAACACGCAACTCGTAGCGCTGCTTACTCCCTACTGCCTACTCCTGTTCTGTCTCCTGCATTCTGTCTCCTGACTCCTGACTTCTAAATTCTGACTCCTTTTTGCCTACTAATTCTTATTTGCCTATCGAAGTGTTGCATGCACTCAAAAGCTTGCATGTTTCCGAAAAACAATATTTTGAGGCTTCCCTTTTATGAAAGCTTTGATGTTGTTCATAGTCGTTTTTATGAGCCGCTCGGACGCCTCGTGGGTAAAGAAAGCAGAATGGGGCGTTACCAGAACCTTGGGGTGCTGCAACAGACGAAGCGATAGTCTGGTTTCCGGATCGAGATTATCATCGGTTATAGGATGCCCTGACTCGGATAATTTAAGCAGTTCCGTTTTGTGAGGTAGTACATCCAATCCGGCGGCTGCGACTTTGCCGCTGTCGAGCGCTTTTAAGAGTGCTGCCGAATCCACGAGTTCGCCCCGGGCGGTATTGATAAGCAGCACGCCGTCTCGCATACGTTCGAATCGGTCTGAAGACAGCAGATGATAGGTATCCGGTGAAGAGGGCACATGCAGGCTTACGATGTCCGCGGCTTTAAGTGCTTCGTCAAGAGACACATAATTCACACGATGGTTTAAAGCCCAGGCTTTATCCGGGAATTTGTCGAAGGCCACAACCCGCATGCCAAACCCGTTGGCAATGGCAGTGACGCGTTTGCCGATGGCACCGGTGCCGATGACGGCCATTGTCTTGCCATGAAGTTCCAGTCCCTGAAGGTTGTCCCACGAAAAATTAAACTTGCGCGTCTGTTGGGTGGCGCGTACCACATGTCGACAGAGGGCCAGGAGCAGGGTAAATGTCTGCTCAGCTACGGCATGTTGGGCATAAACCGGTACGTTGCAGACGGTTATCTGATCGGCCTCGCAATAGTCCAGGTCCACCTGGTCAGTGCCGGTGGATCGCAGTGCAATCAGCTTGAGTTGATGGAGTTCGTGCAGTGTTGGTTTGTCAAGAATGGAGACATCACTGCAGATAATTTCTGCATCTTGATATTGAGAGGCAACATCCTTTGTCAGCGAGCCTTCAACCCAAATGTTTTCAACATGGCTCTCATTATCTTGCCATACGGATTTTATCCAAGATTCGCTTTCAAATACATGGACCTTCATACCAGGCAGTTTCCGTACTTAAACGTTTTACTCCATATGGCCTGACTATTAGACAGTTTGAGATAGGCTGTCAAGCAAATTAACTTGCCATGAAAATTTTGCAATAATACCATATCATTTCAAAATTATGCATTATTTATGTATGTTATAATGGAGGTCGTTCGTGAAAAGAATTATAGATTAATTTATAAGAAT
>Ga0180435_10007383_pt1 | contig 10476 bp, 22 predicted proteins | sample SS_ome_3_FD_132467 | JGI IMG/M metagenome (GOLD analysis project Ga0180435, IMG submission 132467) | Hypersaline lake sediment archaeal communities from the Salton Sea, California, USA - SS_3_S_1 metaG | ecosystem: Environmental > Aquatic > Non-marine Saline and Alkaline > Hypersaline >... | reverse complement strand
CGCTGAACCGTCTCCGAGTTTCTTTTCCTGCGCCGAAATTTGCGCGTTGCCGTTGGCGGTTACGGTGTGTCCGGTCGGTGATGCGTCTTCGAATCCGGTTTGTCCGTCGCCGTCAAAATGTATCAGTAATGAAGTGTTCGCGTCCGAACTAAACGCGGCTGATGGGGCAGTGAAACCGCCGTCGGAATATCTTTTAACGGTCGAAATTCGGAATCCGTCCATATATCCGTTAAATGGTTCATGCGCGGCGAGATAATTTTCTCCGACTCGAACGGTTCCCGTATAATCGGCCGGAGCTGTAGTGTTCGCGTGCGTGCAAACGCTAACACCGTCTACGAATCCTTCATAACCGCCGCCATTTGTTTTTTGTATGCAGATATGATGCCATGTATTAATTGAAATAGGAGCACTTGAGGACTGCATGATAAAAACGTTTGCGCCTGCGGCGCGCAATCTTACGTATAGATCGCCGCTTGAATTAATGCCCCATTGAAAAGAATTCCCCGAATCCGTCGCGTGTGAAAACACTCCATAAAAAGCGGATAACGCCGGAAGATACACCCATGCTTCAATCGTGAAATCGGTCGCGCTTAAATCAAAGTCGGCGTGATCGGCTACGGATAGATAATCAGTATCCGCAAACGTGAAAAGCCCGGAACTGAAGCCGAATTTCTTTTCGGCTGTTGACGTTTTCGGCGTGTTATTGCGCGTGATCGCGTGTCCGGTGGGCCCGGAATCCTTAAAAACAGTACCGTTATTGATCGGGTTGGAGTGAACTAAAAGTTTTGTTTTACCGATTGTATCTTTTATGACGTCGTAATCGCTTGCGCCTCGATGCGTATAATCTCGAGAGTTTGCCGCGTCGATTTGCGAAGCGTCCTTAAAAGTATCGGACCACATATTATTGAGGCCGGCGCCGGCGGACTTGAGGTCCGCATATGCATACAAGCTATTCTTTACTTGCTCGATAAATTGCTCAACGGTCGGAGCTGGTCTAAAAATGCTGCCGAAGCCCATAATTAAGCCTTTGAAGTTTTAGCGATTGAAAGCGTTGATGTTAATCCGGAGGCGCACCGCGCATAAACCGCGCCCTTTGTTTCCATCGGCAGAGTTGCTCCTGGATCGAGTTTGATTCCTCGGCTTGATGCCGGCGTGACGTTGGAATCCCCGAGCCATATCGCATTGCCTCCGTTATTCTGAAATAATAAAGCCTGGCTGTCCGTATCGGCTGCGACGACTACGGCCGCCGAGTCTGTCACGGCAGCGGCCGCCGGCGTCTCAAAAACGGCAGGGACCGGATCCACTGAAAGCGTGCCGGCAAGCGTCATATTAGAATTTTGGATAATTCCGGATCCGAGGGCATAGCCGAGCGTCACGGCTCCGCCGCTTGTATTTTTGAATTTAACGTCCGTAATGACCTGGCCATCGGGTAACCGATGATAAATTCCGGTCGGGAATTCCTGGAAAGGGTTGTTGTTCAGCGCAATTTTAATATTATCGCTGCCCGTGTAACTTAAAAGAATAATAAATTCGCCGTATACGCCATGACCGCTAATAGCTCCGTCTGCCAGGTTCTCGATCTTATAATAATCATAAGTTGATTTTTGATTCCCCATTTTATTTTTTCCTCATGACGTTAATGAGCCCAAAAACGACGGTTCCTCCGACAAGCCAGGGAAGCACATCTTTAAAGATAATATTGTCTTTTAGGTTCTCGATTTCCTCGGCTCTTTCCGCCCGATCCGAAGCCGCTTGGAGTGCCGCGTCTTGAAATTCAATTGACTGCTGATGAAGGCCGAGCGCGACCGCGCCGGCTTCCCGCGCAAGCTCGAAGGCGTCGCGGATAACTTCCTGCGCTTCCGGTCCTAGTTGATTGATGTAACTTAACTCGGCGTCTTTGCCAAGCGCGACTCCGCCTTCGGTCGCCGTGACCTTGTTATCTTCCGAAGTTTGCGTCGTTGACGAGCTCGAGCTTGACTCTGAACTTGATCCGCCCATTTTTAATTGACCTCTTTTTCGTAAATGGATTCTCGAAACATATAACCGGCTTTCGATAAGACGCCATCCCATGCCGGCCGGTCCGCAAAACAGCAAATTCTTGTGCAAGCGTTTTTTTTCGCGAGCGCGTTTACCAAAACGGCCGCGACTCCATAAAGCGGCGTTTTACCTTTAACGTCGCTGAGTGTGTGAACTACGACAAATTGCCGCGTTCCGTCTAAAAGTGTATCAATGCGCGTGATCAGAAATCCAATCGAGTCTTTATTGATATAAACTTCGTAGGCATGAAATTTGTTTGTCTCGACTGCGTTTTTTATCGCCTCGAGTCCGATTCTCGGCTGCATACGTTCGACGAGTGCTTCAAGTCTTTCAGACCATCCGACCAGGACCCCGCCGAAAGCTATTGTTTCTTTTTCTTCGGTAATAGTACCGCCGTTATTACATAGACGGCCGCTGCCGTGATGATTAGCAGATTCCATATTGACCCTTTTGATCCGTTAACAATTTGATCTCCAAAAGTGATGACGCCTCCGACATCGCCGGACTGTCCGGCGGCCGCCGACTTAGCCTCCGAGCTAAAATCGGGTTGAGCGCCGCTTCCAAGTAGCGCCGATAATGTTTTCGGATCCGTTGCCATCTTATCACCGTTTCCCCGCGATAATGAGGCCTCCGACCAGGACCGCGACGGCCAGGAGAGCGATTGATTTTTCTGTGTCTTGAGTGATGGATTCTAAGAAGCCGCGCTTGTTATCGCTATACGTGACTTTATTTTTTTGACTGTCGTCTGATTCGCTGATTGATTCGATCCGGTCTCTTATTCGTTCGTAGGTATCCGCGCCGGCCTCAAATGTTCCTACCGCAAAAGCCGAAATCCCGCGAATATAGTCTGTTGTCGTAGAGAGCGCGTTTATTAAAGAGCCTGTGTCCATAAATCACCTTTAGGTACCGGCTCCGCCCGATTGGAAAAGGCGAAGCCGGTTTTTTTCGCCTTGTTGGTATTACTTAGAAGCCGGCTCTTTGTATAAACGTTCGAGATAGATATTGTAATCGCTTGGCGCTGCTGAGCTCCATTGATTAGTCAACCTTAAAGACTTCGCCGGCATATCTAAATACATAAGCGCGTCTCGGTCCTTCGCGAAATCAACATGAGCGTAGCCGCTTTGCGGGGCTCTGTGTTGTTCTTGCGCCAGGGCTTGTAATCCGGTTGGCGGCAGCTGATAGATTTCATCATTGCCGTTGACTTTGACGGATACATGATCTAGCGTCGCTGTTGAATATTTAATATGCGCCGCAAGCCATCCAAAGACGTCCGGATCTTCAAACGGAAGGTCCGCGACCTGATCTTGACCGGTTGAGCCAAATGTCGCATTGTGCCGAGAAAAGCGACGAGTGACGCCCATAGGACGCGGCTTGCCGTCGTCATAGACTGAATAGATTTCAACATTATCGAGATTCGTTAAGCTGGCGACTTGCAGATCGAGCGTAATTGTTTTAATTGCGTCGATGCCGACCGAGGTCGCCATCCGGTTTGCGGCCGCCGGTAGATCGTTTCGGACAAAAGGGATTTTTATCCATCCGGCGATATTAGCGTCACCGCCCGAGACAACGGCGTCTCTGTAATATTTTTCAATATCCAGAAAAAATGTAACATCCGCCTCATGAAATGCTCGGCCATTGAAACGGACAACAAGATCCGTTATCGCCGTTTTCATGTTCGCGACGGATACCGCTGTGCTTGTTTTTGTCAAGTAAAGCAAAATATAATGCAGATTTTTACGGCTGAAGATCTCGACCGTTTTTTTGCCGGTTCCGCCGAGCGAGACCGAATCCTCTTTAAAAACTTTTGTTTGGTTCATATCATCACCTTTTTTTTTGAGTTTAGATGCCGAAGCCTCGAGTTGCTTTTTTTGCGAGGTTCTCGGCTGTTTTTCCCAGTTTCCCTTGTCCGGCTTCGTCCAGTGTGATTCCTAGCAGCCATCCGCCGCCGACCACCGCCAGAACTACCGTTAAAAAATTCAATGAGTCTTTCATCATAAAGACCTCAGCCTCTTAAAGAGATAATTGTTTTTTGCCGTACTCTGCAATGATGATCCCGCCGGCAATAGTTAACATTCCGCCGATTGCTTTCCAGAGTGCCGCTTGAGTAAGAAATTTCATAACCTTTGCTCCTTTGTTTGCCTTCGTGACTTTTTTAAAAAAAATTCATGAGCCATAGACTAGCACAAACTTTGTCTGACATTTGTCGGACAAAGTTTAGCCGGTTTTAAAGGGTGTTTTCGGTTTTTCTCTTAAAGAAAAGGTCTATGCTGTCTATCAGTTAAGACAGGTATAGACTAGACTAGATAGGGCAATGCACAAGCAATGCACAAGCAATGCTCAAGCATAAAATTAATTAGGAGAAGTCCTCCGAATTATTTTTCTCACCAGACCGAATTAGTCAACAATTCGGCCGAATTCGAGCATAATTCGTCCGAATTCGAGCATAATTCGTCCGAATTATTTATGTGTGAAAAAAGAAATTTTGAAGCCGGACCGTTAATTAGGAGAAATCAACTAAATCGTCCGAATACTGGAAAGCGCTAAAATGACGATAATGAGCGAGATGAAAATTCCGTCTATAGCTCCTGCAATGATTTGAGCGAGCCTTTCATTTTTGAAAGATTCGCTCTCGAGTATTTTTTTTAATAAAAAAAGGATCATTTATTCCTCGTAGAAATCAATCCTTAATGGTTTTTTTCGCCGCATCAAGGACCGGTAATGCAGCGGCTTACCGTTGACATAAAATTGCACCAGGACCGGCCTTTTAAAAGATTTTCGCTTGGTAGACTTTGCCATCGACTCCGACCTTTCCGAGATATTCGCCTTTTTTGAGGCTGTGCGCCTCTAGGAGCTCATCGGCGACAAATTCCCGCGCGAGCTCCCGCGCGTCCGTGTGTGAATTCTTGAATAAAAAAACATTGCTGCATTGCGTGCGGATTGTGGGGGAGACCTGGACGGCTCGCTGCGTTATAAAGTGGCAGTTGTGGCCGTAATGCCGGCTATTTGTAGCAAGCCATTTTAGATGATGCTCGTATCCTTCGGAGCACCAGTGGCCGGCTTCATCGACAAATAGAGCGCATGATCTCGAGGCCTTGACGACTTTCTCGAAAGTTTCCGGCGAGCTCGTAATATATTGAGCGTTCCACTTAGCGGACCGGTACGGATCCAGGACCAGGACCGGCGTCTTTGCTCGTTGGTATATTCTCGCTAGTTTTCTCGCGAGAGTTGTCTTGCCCGATTCCGTCATGCCGCATATTAAAGTGTGAGGCATTTTTTTTGTTCCTTCTGAATAATGAGGCGAAAAAGCCCCATGTTTTTTTAATTCCGCCGGCGGCGGCGATAAAGACTGCTCCGGCCGCGTGTCCGGCTTTTGAAATAATGACAGGAAATCTCGAGCGCGTTTGAGGAAGATGTAATCGCATAGCGGCGTATCCTCCGAGTCCGAGCGCGAGCGCGACTCCTGGCGGCAGATCTTCTAAACCTTTAGCCTTTAAATATTCATCCCATAAGTCTACGAGCTCGGCTTGTTCGTCGATGCCTCGCTCTTTTTTAGGGAGCCATTCCTCGCCAAAGAGTCCGACTCCTGTCTTGATAAAAATTGATGTTGCTACGCTTGCGACATACCGCCTTTTTGCTCTGGCGGCCTTGTTTTCGATATCAGGCTCAACCGACGTCGAGCTCTTTTCGTTAGCGGCTTCGGCTCGAGTCTCCGCCTTTGTTGCTCGTTCATACTGCAGCGGGGGAGGGGTTCCGGCCTTGATCGACAGATAGCCGTTTTTCGAGTTAATGCGCGGCCGTCCGTTGGTATCGACAACATGGATTGCCGGATCAAATGCGCGGCCGTATTTGTCCGTGACCGCCTCGAATTCTTGATCTTTGTTTATCTCCGGCGCGAGGCCTTCTTCCGGTTCCGGATCCGGTTCTCGGTCCGTCACATCCGGATTAGGCGCGGACATGACGTTTACGACTTCCTCGAGGTTATCATCGTTTTTTTGTGCGTGGTCCACCATTGTCTGTGCCTCCTTGAAATTCATCTCTGAAAGGTTTTGATTCAAGCCGGACGATCTGGATCTCGGCTAGTTTTGCGTTGTCTAAAGCGTTTTGTTTGCGCCGGCTGATAATTTGCCGGATCTCGCCTTCGATCTCGAACATTTCATCCGGAGAAAAGCCTCTAAATAATACCTCGAGGCGAAGACCCCAAAAATTATGGTCTCGGATTGAGCGTAATATCCTGCGTATATATTTATGTTTCCAAAGCGGCCGCATTAGTGGCATCCATTTCTAGCCGCCGATATTGCATAGGCGTATAAATTGCGTATCGGCTTCTTTTTTTGCGCTTGCTCGATTTTTTTCTCGAGCTCCTGCCAGGATTGCTCATTTGCTTGAGACATAAGCGCATGACCTTGATTTTTCGCGAGAGTAATTCTTACCTCGCGGATCTGATCTTCCGTGAGGCGTAAAGCCGTTTTTTTTCCGTTTTTTTTCGGCTTTTGCTCCGGCTGACTTGAGCTATCATCCTGATTTTTGGGGCTCCATCTGATTTTAGCGGCATGACGAGCCCTTTCTCGGAAGGCGGCAAGGTGTCCGGAGTGCTCTGTCCAGTCATGGACTTTAAGGCCGGATCTTGTTCTCTCGATAAATCCCGTCTTGATTAAAGCCTTGATGAGCTTATCCGGATCTTCTTTCCAGTTCAAAATTTTAGCGAGAGATGCCGGCGTGTATCCTTTCATGATCCCATTATCGCAATGATATTTGCCGACATGAGCCCAAAGGCGCAAGGGGAGGACCTCGGCTCGATGTCCGCCGAGCTCGGTTGTAAGTTGAATCGTCTTTGGATGATTGAAATAATCGAGGTCGAGGTTAAGGTAGCGCATAGAATTGCTCAAGCTCCGGAAATAATGCTTTTTGAGGTTCTTGTTTCTGGACTAGCTCCGGCCTCGGCTCTGGATGAGGCGGCTTGACGGCTCGCCAGTAGTGAGCAATTCTGCCGGTCTTTGACATTTTCTCGCCGGCGTCGATCAACATCTTTTTTTCGCGTAGTTCCTTCACGCGAGGCGTGACTCGGTTAATATCGAGATTGAGGCCTCGAGCAATATCGAAATTGCAGACTTCGCCATGATGAACGATAAAGGCGAGGATCTCGGCCTGTCTCTCGCTGACTGATTTGAGAGCGCTTTCTTTAGCTAAATGACTGGTTTTGAGATACATTTTTCTTTTCCTCCTCCGCGACTCGCTGAAGATGTTTGACAAGGGCTTCTCTGGCAATTTTGGACCGGTCGAGGCCTCGAGCTCCGCAAATTCTATTAAGTTGAGAGTTGAGCTCTTTTGATACCCTAAAATAGATCCTACATTCGAGCGTATATCCTCCAGGGTTCATTAGGCGGATTTCCTTAGCGCGTGCGAGGCCTCGGCGCCGATCATAAATAGCTTGTGCTTGGCTTCCTCGAGGGTTGATATACAATCGGCAATAATGGCCGGCTCGCCGCAAAAGTTAAGCATAAGGTTGTCGGCTGCCTCGTAGATTTCCTCAGCGACGTTGGCGAGTTTTTCCTTGTAAAGCGTGATCGGATCTTGAGCGTTCATGGGGTTAGTCTCCTAAAAAAAAGGCCTCAGACCTTACGATCTGAGGCAATTTCAAACATTTTGCGAATTATCGGCCGTTTTTGGGCCGCGTTCTAAATGCTGTAAGTCTTTAGAGGACGGAGGGTTATCTAGGGATGAGCTATTGCAAGAGTCCGATAATGTATCTTTTCGGACGTATCCTTGCACTTGCATTGCCTGTATGTCTCTAATAGCCTTCATGACTTGACGACCGATAAATCGGCGACGGCTGCCTATTGTGACATAAGGCAATATACCCCTGCTCATGTATCTGTAAATAGTTTCACGAGACACTTTCAGCTTTGACATCATTTCTTCGATGGTAAAAAGCTCATCCATTGCCGTATAACCTCCTTTCGCTAGATTTTCCATATGTCCTCCTGTGTCTGTGCTTGTCATCATACCACATAGAACGACCAGAGCAAGAAATACTTTAATTTAATATTATTCCGGACAAGAGACCATCTTCGAGGCGGGGCAAAAGACGCCTTTTATATGGTCACTAATATGTTGATCGTGAATATGCCTAACGATGTCTATCTCGTGATAGATTCTCGCTAGTAGAAAAATTGAAATGGCCTGGAGCGCCGCGACTAGAAATCCGATTATCGTTATAATGATTTTGGCGTCCATGTCTCACCACAAATTTATGAGCCCATATTTTTTTTTGTTGTCATCGACTGAGTTGTGGACCGGTCCGGATGCTGTTTGGATCTGGACCGGCGCGGATGATTTTTTAGGCTTGAGAAATTTTCGCTTGATGCTGATTGCGGCGAATACGACGGAAAGAATTAGCAAAATGATGATAGACATCTGGACCATGAAAACAAACGATTTCGCGAAGTTTAGCGGATTGAATAGCCCCGACAAAAACTTCATCCATGACCAGTTGTCCGTTTTTTCCGTCATTGTTGCCCCTTTTGCGTTTTTGCTTCAAAAATAAGGCCTCAAAATGGCCATTAGAGCCATTTCCCAAGGAGTGTTAAGGGTTAGGCCTTACCCTTTTTAGGATCTTCTTTCTTGGGAGCTGCTTCTTTCGATTCCGTACTGATCGCGGCTATGATCTCGTTAATTTTGTCTTGGATCACCGCAAAATGACCGGCCGGATTTAATAAATTAAGTTTTTCCATCTTCTTTTTCCTTTTTGGTTTGTTCTGGTTCTAGTTCAAGATCTTCCGGAGAAAAAGAGGGGATTTCTGACGGCTGCGGATCCGGATTAGCAGCTGCGGCCGCCTCCGGTTTTTCATCCTTTGATTTTAGGATCCCCAGTAAACCGACGACGGCCGCGCCGATCCCTGCTAAATAAATTATCCAGCTTTTCATTTTCGGCGTCCTCCAAAAACTACAAATAGCGCGACGGCGGCGATAAATACCATCGTCATTGGGTTGAGTTTAACTTCGATACGATAATCTTCAGGGATTAAAGTATTCGCCATTATTTTACGAGCTCCTTTCCTTGATTCAGAACAAAGAGAAATATTCCGCTGACCGCTAAAATTTTGACCAAAGGCCAGTTTGAGGCCGGCTCGATGCTAGGCTGCGGATCCTCTGTTTGTTTTCTAAAAATCATAGTGCCGATATAAGCGCCGGCAAGGGCCAGAGAGGGGATCAAAAAAATAAAAGTGTCTTTTTTCATTTCATAACCTTAATTGTCACATAAACACCCAGGACCACAAGCGCCGCTATCGCGACATAGGTCGCGCCGGTCTTAACGGCTTCGGCTGTTTGTTTGCCGCTGTCGCCGCCGATCCCCAGAAATCCGCTTGTCCAAAAATTAGACCATGTCATTATTTCTCACCGACGATTAAAGCCGCGAGTTTAACGACAATGTTTTTCAGCTGCGCGACCGTGTTCGCTTGTTTTAATTCCTGAATAAACTTTTTTCTTCCGCCAGGGATGCGGCTGTTTTTGTCTTTCTGAAGATTGGTCCATCTTGGGATTTCTTTAAGTTTACGCATTGCCGGCTACCGCCATAAATTCAAGTTCCGCGTCCGCTGTAAATGTCGCCTCCAGGACGACTTGTTTTCCGGCGGGAACGGTTACGATTTCTTCTAAATTGTTTGTGATGTCTTGCCAGTTGGATCCGGCGTCGGTTGAAATGCGGACTTGAGATAATGCGCCGGCGTTGAGTGTCATGTCCACAAATGCCATAATTTCCGTTACGTCGTCGGCAAATGTAATTGTTGCTGTCCGGACGATTGCGTCCGTCGGTATCCCGTCTCCGAATTCCGAACTTGTCGGCACAAATGTATCGGTATATTTCGCTTCTCCGTTCACAATTCGAACTTCGTCTATCCACCCGTCGAAAATTTCCGTCGCTCCGGCATGCGAAGAAATATAAACTGTTGGATTTGTACTCGTCACGGCTCCGGCGTAGGTGTCGTCGCCGCCTTCCTGCGTTCCGTCAACGAATAATTTAAACGTGTTCCCGGTTCGAATTAATGCGATATGATGCCAAGCCCCGTCGTCAAGGTCAGTCGTGCCCGTAATATCAATCTCCGTCGTTGACGAAACCACAATATCGGCTTTCGCATAGTTCGACGCGTCAATTCCTAACGTAATATAATTATTCGCGTCAATTTGAAGATTAATAAAAAATTGCAGTTTTGAACCCGTCGAAATTTTAATGAATCCTTCGAGCGTAAAATCGTTTGAATCAAGATCAAAATCCGCATGCGCCGCGATTGATAAATAATCTCCGGTTCCGTCCATGAACGCTGAACCGTCTCCGAGTTTCTTTTCCTGCGCCGAAATTTGCGCGTTGCCGTTGGCGGTTACGGTGTGTCCGGTCGGTGATGCGTCTTCGAATCCGGTTTGTCCGTCGCCGTCAAAATGTAT
>Ga0180435_10007382_pt1 | contig 10478 bp, 8 predicted proteins | sample SS_ome_3_FD_132467 | JGI IMG/M metagenome (GOLD analysis project Ga0180435, IMG submission 132467) | Hypersaline lake sediment archaeal communities from the Salton Sea, California, USA - SS_3_S_1 metaG | ecosystem: Environmental > Aquatic > Non-marine Saline and Alkaline > Hypersaline > Sediment... | reverse complement strand
TTCAACGACGACGTTCAAGGGACGGGCGCGGTCATCCTCGCTGGCTTGTTGTCGGCGTGTCGCATCAAGGGAGCGCGTCTGAGCGATCAACGCGTCGTCATCTCGGGTGCGGGTGCCGGCGGGATTGGCGTGGCGTGGGCCATCGTGGAGGGCATGGTGCGCGAGGGATTGGATCGTGACGAGGCGCGGAAACGCGTGGCGGTCCTCGATTCGCGCGGCGTGCTGCATGATGGCCGCGAACTCGATGCGTACAAACAGCCCTACGCACTGCCGGAAGCGATGGTGTCGGGCTGGACGCAGGACGGGGGGACGCCCGGCCTGCTCGAGACGGTTCGTGGGCTTCGCGCCACGGCACTCATCGGCCTGTCGGGCCAAGGGGGCCAGTTCAGCGAGGAGGTGGTGACGGCGGTCCTCGAGAACGACGAACGACCCATCATCTTCCCCGTATCGAACCCCACGGCCAACACGGAGGTGCTGCCGGAGCATGCGCTTCGCTGGACCGAGGGACGCGCACTCGTCGCGGCCGGCAGCCCGTTCGATCCAGTCGAGCTGGATGGCGTGACGTACCCGATCGGCCAGGGCAACAACGCGTTCATCTTCCCCGGTCTGGGGTTCGGTGCGGTACTCGCGAGGGCGTCGAAGGTGACCGACAGCATGGTTCTCGCTGGGGCGTACGCACTCGCGGCGTACACGGAGCGGCATGCAGCCGATCGCGTGTACCCGTCGGTGTCGGCAATGCGGGACGTCAGCATCGAGGTGGCGGCCGCAGTGATGGACGCGGCGGTGGAGGATGGCGTGGCCGGCGACGAAGCCGTCGTCGCAATGGATCACGCCGAGCGCGTCGCATACGTCCAGGAACGGTTCTGGGAACCCAAGTACCTCCCCTACCGGCTACCGGTGACGGAAAGCGAAGGCTGAATCGCCTGAGGCGAAGCAGGTCTTTCGGACACGCGCACGGTGTGAACGTCGACCGTGCGCATGCCGTTGACGCGGTGGCATGCTGCACGTACCCTTAGACATGCCTCTCCTCCCAGCACGGAGTTCGAGACGTTCCCCTTCTCGCGCGTGGTTGCGCGTCCTTTTCATGGGTCTCGGCGTGTTCGCCCTGACCGCATGCCTTCCCGTTGCACCAGCGGCAGCCGGGTTGAAACCCACCATCGTGACGGTTTCGCTACCGAGCGTCGCGGGTGAAGCCATCGTGCTTCAAGGCCGCGGGTTCGGGGACGGTGCGAGTGGCACGGTCGACGGCTCGACGTTGATCGTGGGCGCACTCAGCGACTGTAGTGATGGCCTGACGCTTGCGGCTGAGACGTGGTCGGCCCGCCGCATCACCTTCCTTGATCCAGGTGGCGTGGGGGCAGGGTACGTGTGCGTGGTGGTCGATGGCGTACAGAGCAACGCGATGCCCCTCGACCTCGATTAGCGCGCCAGCACCGCAAGGCGTTTGCAGCCGTTAAGCCCCTCAGGGTCGCTGAACCGTACCGTCGCGACAAACGAACTGTAGTTGACGTTGTCGAAATACAAGGGCTAACGCGAGCTTGCCAGTGGTCACCAAACCGCCTCCACAACCGGGTATGCTCACGCGATATGCGCAGCCAAGCCGTCAAAGGCACGTACGACGTTCTCCCCGAAGCCACGCCCACCTGGCGGTACCTCCGCTCCACCATCGAACGCACCCTTGGACGGGCGGGCGTACGCGAGATCGTGCCGCCCATCTTCGAGCACAGCGAGATCTTCGACAAGTCGGTCGGCGAGTCCGCCGACCTGGTCGTGCAGAAGGAGATGTACCGCTTCGAGGATCGCGGCGGCCGGAGCCTCACGCTCCGCCCCGAATTCACGGCGGGCGTCCTACGCGCCTACGTCGAACATGGCATGCACACCCTCCCCTCCCCCGTCAAACTATGGTCGCTCGGTCCCGCCTTCCGTGCCGAGAACGTGCAACGCGGCCGCTACCGCCAGTTCCACCAGGTCAACTGCGAAATCCTCGGTTCACCCGGCCCGGTCGTCGACGCCGAAGCCATCGCCCTTCTTCATGACCTGCTCGTCGCGCTCGGTCTCCCCGACCTGCGCGTGGCCCTGGGCAGCGTGGGGGATCCCGAGGACCGTGACGCCTACAACGCCTACCTCCGCGAGGCGCTCGAACCCCGCAAGCATGAACTCAGCGAAACGAGTCAGGAACGCCTGCGCCTCAACCCCATGCGCGTCCTCGACAGCAAGAGCGAGCAGGACCAGGCCATCGTCGCGGAGCTCGACGCGCCCCTCGACCGGCTCGGGGACGCCGCCCGCGCGCACCTCGACGGCGTGGCGCAATACCTGAGCGACTGGGGCATCGCCTTCGACCTCGCCCCCAGCATCGTGCGTGGCCTCGACTACTACCGACGCACCGCCTTCGAAATCCACGCCGAAGGCATCGGCGCGCAATCCGCCCTCGCGGGTGGCGGTCGCTACGACGGCCTCGTCGAATCGCTCGGCGGCCCACCCACCCCAGGCATTGGTTGGGCCATGGGCGTCGAACGCGTCCTCGATGCACTCGAAGGGGCCGGCAAGCTCCCAGGTCCCGACGCGGGACCCGATGTGTTCCTCGTCCCCATGGACGAAACCGCCATCGACGAGGCGGCGCGCGTTGCGCGCGACCTTCGCAGCGACCTGCACGTGCAGCACGCCTACGTGAAGCGCAACCCCGGGAAGGGTTTGCGCGATGCGGACCGGGCCGGCGCGCGGTACGCTGCCCTGCGCGGTGAACGCGAACGCGCCGCCGGCGTGTGGACGCTCAAGCACCTCGCCTCGGGTGAGCAACGTGAAGTGCCCGAAAGCGAGCTCCGCACCGCCGTTCTGGAGGATTGACCATGAACCGCACCCACATGTGCGGCGCCCTGCGCCGCGAGCACGCTGGCATGCCCGTCACCCTGCAAGGCTGGGTGCACCGTCGCCGCGATCTCGGTGGCCTCGTCTTCCTCGACCTGCGTGACCGCGAAGGTCGCGTGCAGGTCGTCATCGAACCCGACCAGGCCGACGCCTTCCAGGGCGCCGAGACCGTGCGCAGCGAATGGGTGCTCGAAGTGCACGGCACCGTGCGCGAACGCCCGGCTGACCAGCAGGGACCCGAAGCGACCGGTGCCATCGAGGTGGCCGCGACGAACCTACGCGTCCTCAACCGCGCCGAGACGCCGCCCATCCCCATCGCCGGGGACGCCGCCAACGACACGAGCGAAGAACTCCGCATGCGCTACCGCTACCTCGACCTGCGCCGCACGGAAGCGCTCGAACCGCTCAAGATTCGGCACCGCGTCCAAAAGGCCATCTGGGACTTCCTCGACGGCGAAGGCTTCCTCCAGGTCGAAACGCCGCTCCTCACCCTCTCCACACCCGAAGGTGCGCGCGACTACGTGGTGCCGTCCCGGCACCAACCCGGCGCGTTCTACGCCCTCCCGCAATCCCCGCAGCTCTTTAAGCAACTCCTCATGATCGGTGGGACCGACCGGTACTTCCAGATCGCGCGGTGCTTCCGCGACGAGGACCTTCGCGCCGACCGGCAACCCGACTTCACGCAACTCGACATCGAAATGTCGTTCGTCGACCAGGACGACGTCCTCGACCTCAACGAGCGCCTCATGCAGCACGTCGTGCAGCAAGCCATTGGCGCCACCGTCGCCACGCCCTTCCCCCGTCTTCCCTACCGCGACGCCATGAACCGCTACGGCAGCGACAAGCCCGACCTGCGCTTCGCGCTCGAACTCACCACCCTCGACGAGATCTTCCGCGGCACGAGCTTCCGTGGCTTCTCCGCCGCACTCGACGCAGGCGGCAGCGTCAAGGCGCTCCGCGTACCCGCCCAGCACGCCAGCACGATGAGCCGCAAGGCGCTCGACGATCTCGAAGCGCACGCGAAGGTGCACGGCGCCAAGGCGCTCGCCTGGCTCCGCCGCGAAGGCGACGCCTTCAAAGGCCCCATCGCCAAGTTCCTCGAAGCCGAAACCCCCTCTCTCCTCGAGCAAACCGAAGCCGATGGCGATCTCCTCCTCCTCATCGCCGACCGTTGGGCGACCGCCTGCACCGCCCTCGGTGCCGTCCGCCTCAAACTCCGCGACGACCTGCACCTCGTGCCCGACGATGCACCGATGGCGTTCGCCTGGATCACCGACTTCCCACTCCTCGAGTACGACGAGGAGAACGACGACTGGACGTACATGCACCACCCCTTCACCCGCCCCCGCGACGAGGACCTCGCGCGCCTCGAAAGCGACCCCGGGTCGGTCCACGCCATCGCCTACGACCTCGTCCTCGACGGCTTCGAGATTGGCGGCGGCTCGCTGCGGATCTACGACCTCGACGTTCAGAAACGCATGTTCGCCGCGCTCGGCTTCAGCGACGAGGAGGCCAAGGCGCGCTTCGGTTTCTTCCTCGACGCCCTCGCGTACGGCACGCCTCCCCACGGCGGCATCGCCTGGGGCCTCGACCGCCTCGTCATGCTCCTCGCCGGAGCGGGCAGCCTGCGAGACGCAATTGCCTTCGCCAAGAACGTGCGTGGTGGCGACCCCCTGACCGGTGCGCCTGCCGCGATCGACGATGCGCAACTCGAAGAACTGCACCTCCGCGTCCACGCCCCGCAAGACGTCAATTCGGGCGAAGAAGAAAGCGAACCCACCGCATGATTCCGCTCGTCATCCTCGACCTCGACGGCACCCTCATCGGCAAGTCCGGGCAGGTCGAAACCTGCATCTGGGAAGCCGCCGAACGGGCCCGCAACGCCGGCGTCCGCATGGCCATCTGCACCGGCCGGCCCGGCTTCGGCATCGCCGCGAAGGTGGCCCGCCGCATCGACCCCGACACGCCCCACATCTTCCAAAACGGTGCGCAAATCACGTACCTCGACGGGGACACCCTCCAGGTGAGTGGCCTCAAGGAAGCGCACGTGCAGGAGCTCGTCACCACCGCCCGGAGTCTCGGCGTCGTGCTCGAGCTCTACACGCCCGACACCATGTACGTCGAGCGCCGCACCGACATCAGCGAGGCGCACGCCAGCCTCATCGGCGTGACCGCCCTCGTGCGTGACCTCGCCGACGTCGCTGCCAACGAACCGGTCGTGCGCGCGCAGTGGGTGGTCGAACCCGACCATCTCGACGACGTCCTCGCCGTCAAGGTCGACGGCGTCGCGAGCAGCGTCGCCATCAGCCCCGCGCTCCCCAATGTGCACTTCGTCAGCCTCACGCGCGGCGCGGTCGACAAGGGCAGCGCCGTGAAACTCCTCGCCGAACGCCTCGAACTCGACCTCGCGAACGTCATGGCCATCGGCGACAGTCAAGGCGACGTCTCCATGCTCGACGTGGTCGGCCACCCCCGCGTCATGGCCAGTGGCGAACCCCTCCTCCTCGAACGCTACACGTCCGGCGTCCTGCCCGGCGTGGAGGACTGTGGCGCCGCTCGCGGCCTCGAGGAAGCCATGACGACCCGGCCCACCCGCAGCGAGGAGACCGACCCACCGCTCGGGTAGACTTCGCTGCATGAGCAGCATCACCCGCATTCACGACCTTCCCCAGCACGTCGGAGAATCCGTCACGCTCGAAGCGTGGCTCACCGGCTCGCGCAGCAGCGGCAAGATCGCCTTCCTCCAGCTTCGCGACGGCAGCGGCTTCGTGCAGGGCGTCCTCCCCGCCGACGCGGTCGACGAGGACACCTTCCAAACCGCCCGGGCGCTCGACCAGGAGGCCGCCGTTCACGTGGTGGGCACCGTCGCCGAGGATGCGCGCGCACCCTCCGGCGTGGAGCTGCACGTCACCGGCCTCACCCTCGTCGCCGCCGGCAACGAGTACCCCATCACCCCCAAGGAACACGGGGTGGACTTCCTGTTCGAACACCGTCACGTGCACCTACGCCACAAGCGCCCCTGGGCGATCCTGCGCATCCGCGACCTGGTCGAGCGAAGCATCCACGACTTCTTTGCCGAACGTGGCTTCCTACGTTTCGACGCGCCGTTCTTCATGCCCACCGCCGTGGAGGGCACCACGAACCTGTTCGAAATCGACCTGTTCGGTGAGGACACCGCGTACCTCTCCCAATCGGGTCAGTTGTACGCCGAGGCGGGCGCCCTCGCATTCGGGAAGGTGTACACGTTCGGTCCCACCTTCCGCGCGGAGAAGAGCAAGACACGCCGGCACCTCCTCGAATTCTGGATGATCGAACCCGAGGTCGCCTGGCTCGACCACGAGGGCAACATGCAACTCCAGGAGGACTTCGTCGCCTACCTCGCCGGCCGCGTGCTCGAAGGCGCGAAGGAGGAACTCGCCCTCCTCGAACGCGATACGACGATCCTCGAAGCCACCGCGCAGGGCGGGTTCCCCCGTATGACGTACGACGCCGCCCTCGACGCGCTCAAGGCGGCGGGCGAGGAACTCGCCTGGGGCGACGACCTCGGTGCACCGCATGAGACGATCCTAGGGAATCTTCATGACCGACCGGTCTTCATCGAAGGCTGGCCCACCCAGACGAAGGCGTTCTACATGGAGCCGTACGAGGATGACCCGACCCGCGTGAAGGCGGCCGACCTCATCGCGCCCGAGGGGTACGGAGAGATCATCGGTGGGTCGCAACGCATTCACGACCTGGCGCTGCTCGAACGACGCATCGCCGAGCACGACCTGCCCAGTGAAGCGTTCGCCTGGTACGTCGACCTGCGTCAGCATGGTTCCGTGCCACACAGTGGGTTCGGGATGGGACTCGAGAGGCTTCTCGCCTGGTTCACCGGTGTGAATCACCTGCGCGAGGTCGTCCCGTTCCCCCGCATGCTGACCCGCATGTACCCCTGACGAAACCCGCTAGGGAAGGTTGGATGGCGTAGCGATCCGCCCGAGCCAGGCTTCGACCGGCGCGCCGTCCCTCAAGTACGTGACGGTATCGACGTCCGCCTCGAGTAGCGTGCGTTCAATCGACGCAAGGATCGTGCGTTCCGCCTGCACGTCGAGCGGGGGCGTGGTGCGACCCGTAAGGTCGAGCACCACCCCGTCGCGACGTTCGACCGTGGTGCGGTACACGCGCGGCGTGGGCAGCGTGGCGGGCCACACGTCGAGGGTCACCAAGTCACTGCGGAGCGCATCGACCAGCGCTTGCAGCGCCTCCGCCCGGCCCGTCGGTGCGGCCACCTCCCGCACGACCGGATTCGCGATGCCGTCCTGCACGACGTACAACACGACCTGCGTGACGCGACTCTCGTCCGTCCCCTCATCCCCCGTGAGAATGACGGGTGGGGCGGGAACGTCCCGACCTGCACTCCATGCGAACACGATGGCGGCGATCAGCGCGAGAAGGGCGAGCAGCACCTGCGGAGACCCGAGGCGCGCGATGAAGGACCTGGGCGTCATGGCGCGCCGAGGACGCGTGACGCGAGCGCACGCGCCAGGGCGGCCGGCAGGTCGGGCGAGGTGAGGTCCTCCTCCGCCACTTCGATCAGGATGCCGCGCCCCGCGGCGGGGGCGAGCACGGCGAGGGGCGCTTCAAGGACCGCACCGGCGCGGTAGCCGCCCTCCTGGAACAGCGCGGCGGCCAGCGTCTCCGCCGCGCGTTGCCCCATCGCAACGTCGGGGACGAGACCGAGGAGCAACTCGCGGCGAAGCGTGGTCGTCGCCAACGCGTCACCAAGCCCATCGGCCGCATTGCGGCGAATCGCATCGTCGACCAGGTTGGCGGAGGACGCCTCCCCGAGCGTCCAGAGGCGCACCTCACCGGAGGCGAGGTCGCCCACGTGAATCAACAGGTACAGGTCGCTCGTCACGGCGTTCTGCAGGCGTTGCGCGTCACTCGCAGCCGCATCGCCCGTGCGCACGAGCACCGTGTCGACGTCGAGGGCCGCGAGTTCGCTGGCCATCGCTTGCGTCAACGACAGGAGCGCACCCCGAGCGGCCGGCGCTTCGGTCACGAAACCCGCTTCGAGCGCAATGGTGGGTTCCCCCACCGCGTCACGAGGCACGAAACTGCCGGGTGCACGCCGCGCACGAACCACCACGTCCGTCCCTGCGCCCCGCGCGAGTTCGAGCACTTCGATCTCCACGCCGGGCGCTTCGACCCGCACGCGAATCCCACCATCGGACGGGAAGATGCCGACCCGAGGCAACAGCGCACCGGATTCGGTGTAGGCGCGGTCCATCGCTGCGCGCGGCAGGAACAACTCGACCGCTCCGGTGAGCGGGTCGTCGCTGCGTTGCACCGTGACGGGAGCATCGAGCGTGAGGACGAGACTCTCGCTCGTTCCGGTGATGGTGAAGGCGCTGTCGGCGAGGCGCGCGCGGGGCGTCACCACCACGACCGTATTCTCCTCGGGAAGGAAACCGACGCTGCCGGAGAAGGCGCGCACGATCGGGGCAATGGGTAGCCACACGCCGTCGGCGGTCCGCACCGCGGCCGCATTCCCGGCGGGCGCACCATTGCGTTGAACGGCGCCCTCCCGGGCGGGCGACACGCCCTGGGAGACGAGCTCGATCGTGACGACCTGCCCGCCGAGGGAGAGGGCGAGCGCGGAACCGCCCACGTCGAGCACCGTCTCCAGGTTGAGCGCATTCGCGAGGCGATCGAGGGAGGCGTAGCTCGTGCCCGACAGAAGGTCACTGCGGACCGGACCGGCATCACGCCCATCGACGCGCAGGGTGACCTGGGCAGCGACGCTGCCCAGCGAGAGGGTCAGGACGACGAGCAGCAGGGTGATCCACGCCGGAACGGCGGTTCGAGTGGGCATCATTCACGCTCCAGGTAACTGCGGATTTGCCGCTTGGCGTCCTTCGCGGCTTCGGCCTTGCGCTTGTCGTGCCGCTTGCGTCCACGCGCCAGGGCAATCTCGAGTTTGGCCCAACCGTCCTTCCAGAACAGTTTCAGCGGCACGCAGGTGAGGCCTCCACGCTCGAGACCGCGCTCGATCTCCACGATTTCGCGTTTATTCAGCAGGAGTTTGCGGCGGCGGGTGAGTTCGTGGTTGTTGTAGCTCGCCTGCTCGTACACCGGGATGTTCATCCCCTCGAGCCACACCTCGCCACGCGAAACGCGGACGTACGCCTCGGCGAGACTGCCGCCCCCCTGCCGCAGCGATTTGACTTCACTGCCGGTGAGTTGCATTCCTGCCTCGAAGCGGTCTAGGAGATCATAGTCGTGGCGTGCGCGGCGGTTGGTGAGCATGCGGCCCTATCGTAGCCGGCGGGCGCGTCGCACGGCGCGGCTCCACGTCACTCGAGCACTTCCCCGATGTCGCGCGGGTCGACGTCGACGCGGAGCGTCACCCCGCGAGGCACGTCGCTCATGGCGGCGCGCAGCAGCTCGTGACGACGTGCGTCCCCGTGCGTCTTGAGAATCAGGTGCGCCAAGGCGCGTCCACGGATGCGAGCCACGGGCGCGGGGGCGGGACCCAGGATCTCCCCCGCTTCCGCGCCGGCGGTCCGTAGACGCGCAGCGGCCTCCTCGAGGGCGTTCCAGGCATCGCTGGCGCGTTTCGCGCTGGCTTGCAGGAGAGCGAAACGTCCGTGGGGCGGATACCCGAACCGTGCACGGCGTTCGTTCATGCGGGCGAGTTCGCGGGGCAACACCTCGGGGTCGCTGCTGGTGAACGCGCGGAGCGCGTCGTGATCTGCTGCAAAGGTTTGAATCATGCCGAGCGGCCGCCGGTCTCCCGCCCGCTCCTCGAGGCGAGCGAGGAGGCGGAGGACGCGCATTTCGGCGCGGAAATCGTCGGCGTGGAGCGTTCCGTCGATTTGACTGACGAGAAGCAGGGACAGGACCGGCAGCGGGGGCGTGCGGAGCAGGGCGGTAGTGCCCACCAAAACGCCAGGTTCGCCGTGAAGGAGGGGCGTGAGGTCATCGCGGACGTCCCCGTCGTAGCGGTAGCGAGGCAGGTCGGGCGTGACCCCTTCGAGGCTGCGGAGCACCCATTCGCTGCCCGCCGCGCGTTGCGCTTCGAGATCGTGCCCGCCGCAGTCGGGGCAGGTGCGCGGTGGGGGGGTGTCGTATCCGCACTGGTGGCACCGCAACCGGCCGTCGCGCGCGTGCCACCGCAGCGCCAGATCGCAATTGGGACACATGACGGCGGCGCCGCAGTCGCGGCAGCCCAGCGCGGCGCTGAACCCGCGGCGGGGTACGAGAATGAGCGCCTGGCGGTGGCGCTCCTGCACCTGCCGCAACACGCGGATCGCTTCATCCCCGATCGGCCAGGAGCGACTGCGGGTGAGATCGGAGAGCACCCACCGGACGGCGGGGCGTGACAGCGTCACGCTGGCTTGCGGCGCGTCGGCGAGGGCGACGGTCTCCGGGTCGGGAAGCACGTCGAGCAGGGTGAGCGGCACGTCGTGCGTCTCGCTCCATGCGTGAGCAGCGTGGGGAATCCACGTGCGCGCGCCGGCCCGAAGCTTGTAGGCGTCGGACCCGGCGTCGAGCAGCACGAGGCGTGCGGGCCGTTGGACCGGTACCGCGAGAACGGGCCAGGTGCCAATCAGGACGCGGGCGGGTTC
>Ga0180435_10007381_pt1 | contig 10478 bp, 7 predicted proteins | sample SS_ome_3_FD_132467 | JGI IMG/M metagenome (GOLD analysis project Ga0180435, IMG submission 132467) | Hypersaline lake sediment archaeal communities from the Salton Sea, California, USA - SS_3_S_1 metaG | ecosystem: Environmental > Aquatic > Non-marine Saline and Alkaline > Hypersaline > Sediment... | reverse complement strand
CGACGTACCGCCTGACTCGCGGAAGAAGTCGGTGTCGTCCTCCACCCAGTACTCGGGGCAGTGAATCTTGCCGACGGCGCCGGTGCGGTAGCCGGCCCTGCGGAAGTGCCCGAAGATGGTGGGCAGGCCGCCGGGGTTGGGACCGCTCAGGCCATAGTAGCCGTGGTTGTGGGCATACTGACCCGAGTGATAGCACATGCGGCTGGGCGTGCAGATGGGGTTCTGGGTAATGGCGTTGTCGAAGCGCACGCCCTCCCCCGCCAGGCGGTCAAGGTTGGGGGTCTTCACGTCGGGATGGCCCTTGTGGCCCATCACCTTGGCGTTGTGTTGGTCTGTGATAATGAAGAGGACATTGGGTCGCGCGGGCATGGGATTACCTCAAGATGCTCAGAGTGAACAGCAGGGGTTAGGTTGGTTCAGCAGGATTGACGGCTCAGATGATCTTGATGCGGGCCAACAGGGCGACGAGGATGCTGACAACAGCTGCGACGAGCGCCCCAAACAGCACCTGGGCCCCTACACGGAGGGTCTCCGACGCTACGGTCAAGGCCATAGCGCTGATCCGCGAGGTCACGGCCTCGCGTCGCCACCCAACGGATAGACAAGCAGTTGCGCACCAGCTGAGTCCGAGACTACAACGCCATCGGCGACAAGCTCCACACCGACGGGGGTCGTCGAGACCGATTCATCGCGCAGCGCCCACTGCAGCTCGCCGAACTTGTCGAAGACGAGCAGGCGCCCGTAGGCCGGGTCGGTCGCCAACACGGCGTCCGCCGTCACGGCAAGGTAGGGGCGGTCCGCGATGCCCAAGCTCCCCCAAGGCACCACATCCCATTGCCGCAGAGGAAAGCCGCCCGCGTCGAAGACCTGGATGCGGTGGTTCCAGCTGTCGGTGACAAAGACCTCACCACCCTCGCCGGCAGCGATGCCAACGGGTTCGCGCAACTGCCCCAGCTCGGTGCCGGCCGTGCCAAAGACGCGCACCACCTCGCCCATCGAGTCGAAGACCTGGACACGGCTGTTCCCCGTGTCGGCCACATAGACGTGCCCTTCGGGCCCGACATCGATCCCGCGTGGGCCGTAGAAGCCACCCCAGCCGGCCAGATCATTCGTGGTGACCTTGGCATAGCGTCCCCAGGCCAGTAGCGGTTCGCCGGTCGGTCCCAGCTTCTGCACCCTGTGATTCCACGTGTCGGCCACATAGATGTTGCCCGCGGTGTCGACCGCCACATCTGATGGCGTATGGAACTGCCCCGCCTCGACACCATACCCACCGATCACGGCCAGCGGCGCCCCGGTGCGTGCCAAGTGCCAGATCCGATGTCCCTCCGGGTCGGCGACGTAGAGCGTCCCATCGGGCGCGACCGCCAGCCCACCGGGCACGGCGCCTGTGAGTGGCATAGTAGTCACAGGCACCACGGAGCGTTCGTGGTCCTGCAGCGGCACCGCGCCGGCGGCATCGCCCTCCTGCGCCTCCGCGACGCCGTCACCGGACGCCTCGTATGCCCACGCGGCGTCGGCGACATCCCGGCGCACGTAAAGCCGGAACTCCGACCGGTGTGGCCAGGTCTCGGTCGTGAAAGGGTTATCCGGATTCCGCACGCGGGCATACCGGCCGTAGTCGCGCTTCCAAACGATGTCCCAGATGGCCTTGCGGCGATCCCGGTCACCTAGGATTTCGGCAACATCCGCCCAGGTCTTGTTCTTGTAGTCCTCGACGGGCCACCAGATGTGGCGGTAATCGTAGCTGTCGTAGTCGGCCCCGGTGATCGCCTCCACCTTCTCCCACTCGTCCCGCTCGGCCAGGATCACGGGGCAGTCCAGAAGCCGATCTGCCTCCGGCGTCTCAAAGTAGTAATTGTTGGGATACCTGGAGTACATATACCAGTAGAAAGGCCAGGCGGTCTCCTTTCCGTAGGCCACCTTGATCTGATCCGGCGTCCCGGTCGTGCGCCAGGAGATCTCCTCGATCTGGGCCAGCACTTCCTTGACGTCGGGCGTCGAATGCGCGTAGACCAGATACTCGGTGGCCATCTCATCGTTGATGTAGGCCGCCATCACGGTCGTGCGCACGGTCAGTCCCGCCAACACCAGTAGGAGCGTCAGACCGGCCAGCCGAAGACTGCGCCCCGGACCCAGCTCATACACGATCCAGACAAGCAGTCCGCCGCAGAGCACGACGCCCACCACGCCGCCGAGGCCCTTGCCCAACGGCTGCAGCTGCGCCACAGCTACCTCGAGCGACTCTGCCGCCACGCCCGCCTTTAGTATCTCATCCACTGCCCCGGGCAGTTGGCGCATCGGCCCCCACGCGAGCGCGACGCAGAGCAAACACACGGGTACCAGCCAACCCTTGCCTCCCAGGAGCCTTGCGAGGTCCCACGACGCCATCGAGCGGCCCAGGAACCACGCAGCCAACAAGATGTGCGGATAGGTGATGTGGACCAGCAGCCAGGGCATCTTCTCGCCGGCGATGATGTAGAAGACCCACGAGAGGGCAGCCCAACCCGTCAGGAAGACCGGCCAGAGAGCCTTGAGCCTGGTACCAATCACACGGAGCTCGGTGACCCGCCCTGACTGGACCTTGCCCGACGGTGCCTCGGCCTTGCCGGAGTCTGCGGTGGCCTGCAGGATGGCCCACACGCCGCCGACCAAACTCACCAGTAGCGGCAGATACTCGTAGAGCCCCTGCAGCATAGCGTAGTAGTACCACGGCTGCGAGCCGCGCTGCACGTCCTGTTGCGCAATCCAATAGGCAAGCCCACCGACGAGCCCGCTGAGCACGCCCCACCCGTAGGTGAAAAAGGTGCTGTAGAGCAGGAAGAAGACGGCGTAGTAGGCAAGCGCGATCACCGGCCATCGGCGGCGGTCCCACCAGAGACCGATGGCGACCGAAGCCGCCAGAGAGATCGCCAATGTGGAGAACGCAGCGATCGTTGTCCCCAGGGGTATCCCGCCGAACTTGGTCGACATCAGCGCCGGGTAGAAGGCCGCCATGTCCACACCTGCGATCATACTCATCAACAGGGCCGACCCCAGCGGCAGCGTGAAGGTGCCCAGCACCAGCAGCACGTCGAAGAGCCGCAGGCGCCGGATACGTCGCTCCCCCACGCCGCGCACCACGCCCGCGAGTGCGCCGGCTCCGGCCAGCGCAGCGGCCCCCAGGGCGACACGTCCCCAGGCCGGCACGGTCTCATCGCTGTCCACTCCCTCGGGCATGGCCGTGGACTGTCTGTAGGCGACGGCGAAGACAGAGGCACACAGGAGCGCGATGGCGAGAAGCCCCAGGACGACACGGGCCATCGACCCGTCCTCCCACTGCGTGGTGACCACCTGCCACACCAGGGGCAAGGCCATCAGAGCGAGGAATATCGCGGTGTAGATGTAGGCGTTCTCCTTGGTGGCGAAGACCAGCGCAAAGAGCACGCCCATCCAAACCAGCCACCGCGTGCCCCCATCGCCGGCATCCAGATACTCGAGGATCACCCACAGAAGCAGTGTGATGAAGAGAAGCAGCGGGATATCGTGGCGTGCATAGCGGGAGTAGTAGGTAATCAGCGGCGAGATCAGCACCATCACCGAGGTGAGCAAGGCACCGAGCCGTCCGGTCCACTTCCGCAGGAGCCACGGTGCTGCCACCAGCGCCACACCGGCGAGGGCGGCGTAGAGCCGGGCGGTGAAGTCACTCACCCCAAAGAATCCGAAGAGGATGGCCGTGACCTCAAAGAGCAGCGGGCCGTGCATCAGGGGATCGTGCCGGAAGCCCGCGCCGGAGTAGAGGTTCCACGAATACTTAGCATGCGTGGTCTCATCGTGGCTGACCGCGCGGTCACCGAGACCCGGTAGACGCGTGATCAGCGCGAGCACGATCAGGACCACGTAGGCGACGCGCCAAACGTCGATCCTGACAGGTGGCTTGGGAGTATTCTCTGCTGTGGTCATCCTCACCCCACGGTGGCGACGTAGTCATCGGATTCTACCCGCGATGGCATTTCCAGCAACCAACAGGTACCGGCTGTCAGGGGATATGCTACACTGGTGGCGCCATGGCTGAACCAACCACGCCGAAACCCAGAACCTGGCGCAGCCGCACCGCTCAGGACCTACGCGTGTTGCGCGCGCTCTTCCCGTGGCGCGTCGGTGGCACCCTGGCGGTCGCGCTGGCCACAGCGGCCTTCATCTTCCAGCGCGCCTACCTTAATGCCTACAGCCTCCCGTCTGGGGCGTTCAGCTACGTCAAGGCGCTGTATGCCGTGGCCAACATGGCGACCTTCCAAGTCTCGTACGCAGACCTCCCGCCGGGACCGGAGCTGGACATCTTCTTTGTCGTGGTGCCGCTCATCGGTCTCCCCCTGCTTCTGGCGCTTGGCGCCAACCTCCTCCACGTACTGCGCGTCTTGTTCGTGCGCCAGGAGCGCGGGCAGCTTTGGCAGCGTGCGCTGGCCGGCACGGTGTCTTCGCCGGTGGTCGTGTGCGGGCTGGGCCGCGTCGGCTACAGGGTCGCGAACGAGCTGCTCGATATGGGGCGCCCGATTGTGGGGCTGGACAAGGTCACATCACCGCTGATCCAGGCGCTGGTTGACCGGGGGCTGCCGGTCATCCTCGGCGATGTCCGCGATCAAGAGGTGCTTGTCAGCGCCGGCGTAGAGCGGTCGCCCACCGTGATCTGCTGCACGCACGACGACCTGGCCAATATCGAAGCGGCCATCCACGTGCGAGAGCTCAATGACCGGGCACGAATCGTCCTTCGGCTCTTTGAGGACGAGATCGCGGATGACATCGGCAAGCAGTTCCAGGTCGCGGCCATCTTGAGCCGATCGGCCATCGCAGCACAGGCGTTCGCTTACGCGGCGCTGGGGGTCGAGCTCCTGGAAAGCTTCCGTGTGGACGATGATGCCTATGCGCTCGTCGAGCTTGCGGTTGGGCCGGCCTCACCACTGATCGGCGTGCTGCTACAACGTCTCACAGCGTTGGAAGGGACGACCGCGGTCTGCCTCCAGAGACACGGAGATCTCATCATCGAGCCTCCGCCTGCCAAAGCACTGGTCGAGGGTGACAAGCTCTTTCTCTTCACCCAAGCCGACCGGATAACCGACCTGGCAGAGCTGGCCGGCGCGGAAGAGGACCCTGCCGCCGAGGACAAACCGGTGCTAGTCTTCGGCGTGGGACACACCGGCTACCGCGTCGTCAGGGCGCTCACGGCGCTGGGCCGCCGGGTCGTCGCGCTGGATCCGGCGCCGGGTCGGCTCTCCGGACGCCTCGCGGAGTCCGGCAACCCCGTCGTCTACGGAGACTTCCGTCGCGGACCTGTTCTGGTGGAGGCTGGCATTCGCGAAGCCGAAGCCCTCGTCGTCTGCACCGAGGACGATATGGCCAACCTCGAAGTAGCCCTGCGGGCCCGCGAGATGGCACCGGGCATCCGTGTGGTGATGCGTAGCTTCGAGCAGCCCCTGGCCACGCAGCTTCAGCGCGCCTTTGACATCAACGCGGTCTATAGCACCTCGGCACTCGCCGCCCCCGCCTTCGTGGGCGCCGCGCTCAACGTGCATCTAGCCCGGAGCGTGGACCTGGGTGAGTCCACCTACCGGATCGCCAGACTCACGATGGAACGTGACTCGCGGCTCCTGGGGGAGTCATTGGGCGAGCTGAGCGAGCTTGCCGGCGTGACGGTGCTGCTGCACAGGCGAGGGGGCGAGGTGCTCATCCCGCCGGACCCCAGCCGGACGCTGGAAATCGATGACGAGGTGATGGTGCTGGCAACGCCCGAAATGCTTCGTGAGATCAGCCTCCGCAACCACGGCACCAGACGGCTCGCGTAGACGCGCCAGCGAGAGCCGGAAAGACAAGGAGTCACATGAAAGACCAATGGGGCACCCAGACCAAGGCCATCCACGCGGGCATGGACTTGTCACCGCAGGACGTCTCACCGCCACTGCATATGGCGAATACATTCATCTTCGAGAGCGCTGAGGAAGCAGCCCGGGCTTTCGAGACGGAGTCCCGGCCCATCTATACGCGGTGGGGCAATCCGACAACGGCGGTGATGGAACGAAAGGTAGCCGCGCTGGAGGGCGCGGAGGCCGCGGTGGCAACCGCCTCCGGGATGGCGGCTGTGACCTCAGCCGTCCTCGCCGCCGTGGAGCCCGGCGACCACGTCGTGGCGACCACGGGGCTCTACAGCGGCACATACCACTTCGTGACGCGCCAGTTGCCCACGATGGGCATCGCCACGACGCAGGCAGAAGCGACCAGTTCCGCCGCCTTCGAGGCCGCTATCCGGCCCAATACGCGTCTGATCTACCTCGAGTCGCCGGGCAATCCTGGACTCCTGATGAACGACCTTGTCGCCATCTCGGCGCTGGCCAGGGATCGCGACATCACGACAGTGATCGACAACACGTTCGCCAGCCCCATCAACCAGCTGCCACTTGACCTGGGTATCGACGTGAGCTTGCACTCGGCCACCAAGTTCCTGTGCGGACACGGCGACGCCCTCGGTGGCGTCATCGCGGGCCCCTCCTCGTTCATCGAAAAGGTCCTGCGGGGCCCAGTGCGCGTCTTCGGCGGCTGCATGAGCCCCTTCAACGCCTGGATGATCGCTCGCGGCATCACCACGCTGCCCGTGCGCGTGGCGCGGCACAATGCCAACGCGCTGCAGGTGGCGACGTGGCTGAACGAGCATCCCGCCGTTGCGTGGGTGCGATATCCCTGGCACCCCTCGCACCCGCAGTACGAGCTGGCCCTGGCCCAGATGTCCGGTGGTGGCGGGGGCGTGGTGGTCTTCGAGCTCAAGGGGGGCTATGAGGCCGGCGTGCACCTGCTGAACCACGTCGAGCTCTGCGCCAGGACCGTGAGCCTTGGTGACGTGCGGTCACTCATCACTCACCCAGCCAGCACCACGCACCACAGCGTGCCTCGCGAGGCGCGGCTGGCGGCTGGAATCACGGACGGCCTGATGCGATTCGCAGTAGGCCTGGAGGATGTGGAAGACATCCTCGCAGACCTGGATATGGCCCTCGCCCACTAAGACGTGGGTGCGCCCACTAGGACGTGGGTCGATACGAGGATGGGAGAGCGGGGCGTGCTGCGTCCCGCTCTCCGGTGGATGACTAGGACTCGGGGACGGCCCGAAGATGTGTCAGCGCGTCGATGATGATCTCGGCAACGTCCGATAGTTCCCACTTCCCCGTGTTGAGCACGAGATGGTAGAGCATCGGATTGTTCCAATCGATCTCGAAGAAGCGCTGAAGATAGGCGGTTGCGGCCAGGTCACGGCTCTTGGTCTGGGCTATCGCGTCGGCGAGCGAGACGTTCGTGCGCTCCTTGACGCGGAGCGCACGCGCACCTAGCGGCGAGTCTAGACGCACGTGCATCACGCCCGGCTTATCTCGCAACACGGCCTGCCCGCCGCGCCCGACGATGACCACGTTGTCGCGATCATAGGCCGCGACCAGCGTATCGCGCACGAGATTGACGCCATCCGCCTCGCTCAGGGTCTCGATCTGCAGCGCAGAGGCAGGGATGGGGCCCTCGAGGGCCTCCGCCCGCGTCCGGCGCCGGCCGAAGAGACGCTCGAAGAAGCCGCGCATCCGGTAGGTATCCTCGGAGAAGTCGACCACATTCTCCTCAGAGACACCCATCTCCACGGCGACGCGGACCATCAGACGTTTGTCGAAGTAGCTGTAGCCCAGGATTTCGCAGAGACGCTGCGCGACCTCGATGGCACCACTGCCGAACTGACGGGAAATCGTTATGACTGGCATCGCTACCTCCTTAGGTGGACATAGGCAACTGCTGGCCTTGGACCGATACCGCATCACAACCATGCTGGGGAACAGAAGCAGGCATCTCTACTATAGCACGCTGCCCACGTCCCCGCAATCGGAGGCGCACCCCGCACGGCCGCCGCGCGCCCTGACCGAAGACCCTTAAGGTTGCTGGAAGCCCTAGGGGTCTGGATCGCGGGACTCACCGCCGATCCCACGTATAATCCGCGAGATCAGATGCCAACGAGGAGACATCAATGAAAATCCGCTCGATCACCATCTTCGACAAGCTCAGACTGCCGCTGGACCCCGACCAGATTGCTGAGCTCAGCCGGCGTACCCAGACCGCCACGGAGCGATTCGCCGCTGCCGGATACGAGGTGCAAACCGTGCGTCTGGCAACGGGTCTGCTGGCCCGCCTTGCTCCAGCCGACGCCGTGGCCACCATCACCCAGCTGGAGGCACTGGGCAATGCGGCCGGATTCCAGTTCATCTCGGCAGGCCCGGCGGGCGACTGCCTGCCCGTGGTGCCGGAGCTGCTGCGAGCGACCGAGTCGGTCTTCGTCACGAGCCGGATCGTGACACCCGGCGGACGCAGGATAGACGGTGCCAAAGTGCGACAAGCGTCCGGGGTGATCAAGGCCGCGGCTAAGATCGCCGAGGGCTTCGGCAACCTGAGGTTCGCCGCGCTGGCCAACGTCGGACCAGGCATCCCATTCTTCCCCGCCGCCTACTGGGAGGGCGAGGAACCGGCCTTCGCTATCGCCACCGAGTCAGCCGACCTGGCGGTCCAGGCCACTGCCTCCGCGGCGGATGTCGCTGCGGCTCACGCGGCACTCCAGGACCTGGTGACGACACACGGGCAGCGGCTCCAGTCCATCGCCCGGACCTTCGCCGGCGAAGCCGGTATGCCCTTCCTGGGCACGGATTTCTCACTGGCCCCCTTTCCTGGGGCAGCCTGCAGCATCGGGGGGGCATTGGAGTCGATCACGGGCAGCCCGCTGGGCGCACCGGGGACATTGGCGGCTGCGGCGCTGCTGACCGACGCGGTCCAGCGCGCAGATTTCCATCAGACCGGATTCTGCGGACTGATGATGCCAGTGCTGGAGGACTCGGTGCTGGCGCAACGCGCGGCCGAGGGGAGGCTCCGCGTCGGCGAGCTCCTGCAATGGTCGGCCGTCTGTGGCACGGGGCTCGACACGGTGCCGCTCCCGGGCGACGTCAGCGAGACGGCCATCGCAGGTCTTCTCTTCGATGTGGCCGCGCTGGCCATCCGGGCCCGCAAGCCGCTCACGGCCCGATTGATGCCGCTGCCGGGGAAGGGTGCCGGCGACCCCGTCCACTTTGACTTCGCTTACTTCGCCGATGGCGGCGTCCTGCCCCTGGGCGAGGCTGTCGAGGGGGCCCTGAGCGACAGCGAGACTCTGGCGTTGACACCGTACCACGCCTTGTGATCCAGCACGTCAAGCGACCCGCAACACATACGCCCTCAGGCCTGGCCTGAGGGCGTTGCCTGCCCCCGAAGGGGCGATGGCGGCGCGAGCCGACGCTAGCGCCGTGCGAATGCCTGCTCGGCGTCGGGCGTGAGCAGCGAGACAAAGGTGTAGATGCCCAGGACGGTGCCCAGCGGGAAGCCAGGCAAGTTCAGGAAGCCCACGATCAGCGCCAACACACGGGCCCACGGCTTGAATCGCAGAAGCCCCGCGCCCACGACGATGCCCGGCGCTGAGATCAGCGTCACGAAGCCGCAGACGGCGACGCCCACGATCGTCAGAATCGACATCGCCTCACGATCTCCCGTGATCACACCGGTGCCCAGCAGTATCGCCAGCACCGTCACCCCTACAAGCACACCTAGAATGCCGAGGACAATGTAAAGCCATCCCAGCACCTTGATATTGGTCTCCATCAGATCCTCCTAGTTCCGTCAGTCTGCCCTATATACGCAGCGGGACGGAGCTACGTTGCACGTCGGCTGGGTGACAGAAGCCCTTCGCACGAGGCCGGCCCCAGGCCGAGGAGACCGGGACCCTGACGGCGAGATGCGGCGTCGGCCTACTTCGACGCCGGGAGTCGCACGAGGTACGACGTCGGACCTTCGTGCGAGGACGACCAGAGAGCAGACACACTGCGCACGATCGATCCGCCCATGGCGTCGCAGAACCGCCGGCACGCCTTGAGCCCTATCGGGTCAGGCCAGTCGTCGTCGACCGTGAACGCATCCAGTGTCGGTTCTCCAGACACCTCGGCGGCCCTGGAGCTCACAGTGAAGACCAGCCAGTTGCCGGCTTCGCGGTCCCGCTCGACGCGCAACCGTAGGACGGTGGCTGTTTCCCGGCGCACCTCGTGCAGCAACAGGCTGAGCAACACCCATCGCACCATGGAGACATCCTGATCCATCGTGCCCAGGTCACCACTCGTCTCGATCGTGAACGCGTGCCCGCCGGCAGCGACCAGGGGCTGCATCGTAAGGTAGACGTTGCCCACCAGCTCGGAAACGACAAAGGGCTCTCTGTGGATGAGGGTGCGAGAGGCGTCGAGTTTGCGGATAGAGAAGACGTCGTTGATCATAGTGAGCAACTTGACGCCCCCCTCGTAGATCGAGGTCAAATCCTCGCGCTGGAAGTCGGTGATAGGGCCATCGATGCCCTTGAGGATGACGCGGGAGAAACCGGTGATGGCGTTGATCGGCGTTTTGAGATCGTGCCCCAT
>Ga0180435_10007380_pt1 | contig 10479 bp, 10 predicted proteins | sample SS_ome_3_FD_132467 | JGI IMG/M metagenome (GOLD analysis project Ga0180435, IMG submission 132467) | Hypersaline lake sediment archaeal communities from the Salton Sea, California, USA - SS_3_S_1 metaG | ecosystem: Environmental > Aquatic > Non-marine Saline and Alkaline > Hypersaline >... | reverse complement strand
TTCGCCTGATTCTTTCGACTGCAAGTCGAAAGAATCAGGATCGAGTTCGATGCAATCGAACTCACGCCCGCCTACGAAGCATGGGAGAGGCATCTCCCGAAGAATCACGTACGAGTTCAATCAAACTGAACTCAGCCTGATTCGACCCCGATTCAAGTTCGACCCATCGCCACAAAGCCACCTTTGAGCTCGACGCAATCGGACTCAGCCCGCCGGGTCAGCTGGCGGCCAGTTGCTCGCCGAGCAGTACACCGAATAGAGCTGCGCTCAGGCCAACCACCACTGACAATGCCACGTTGCCGAATGCCAAAGTGGCCGATCCCGTGCGTGCCAGCACGACAGTCTCGGACGTGAAGGTGGAGAAGGTGGTGAAGCCCCCAAGGAAACCGAAGAAAAGGCCGAGTCGCATGGTTGGACCAACGCGCCCCGCGTACAGGCCGGCAAGAAGGCCCAGCAGGAAGCTGCCGGTAACGTTGACCAGCACCGTCGCCCAGGGGAACCCACCGGCCCCACCGAACGCCCGCCAGGTCAGATAGCGGAGTGCACTACCAATGGCGCCGCCGGCTCCAACCCAAAGTACATCCCTGATCACGGCCGGGAGCATAGGCGGTGCGCGGAGTCGGATAGGCCTCAAGCTACAACTATGCTGATGCCGATCATGGGAGATATGCGACGTTTCCGTCTGGCTCTGCCAGTCATTCTCATCGCGCTACTCGGCGTCATACCAGTAACTGCTTCGGCCCAGACCGAGAGCATCGAAGATGCCAAGGAAGCCAAAGACACTGCCTACGACGAGTGGCTTGCCGCCCGTGCCGAGGTTGACTCCGCGGTGGCAGTTCTCGTTGATCTCGAGGGCCAACTAGCCGACCTGGAATATCGCATCGATCGTATGGAGGGACGGATCGATGAGGATGAGGACAGCATCGCCGACCTTCGCTCATCCGCGCAGAACCTCGTCGTCAACGCCTACATCAACAGTGGGAGCAGCACTCTCGAGTCCGCGCTCGGTGCCTCAAACATCCAGGACATAATGACTGCGCAGCACATCATCAGCCGGGCGGCCGATCGAGGAACGGCCACCTTGGATCGTCTCGATGCCATCACCCGTGATCTGCAGCGGCAGTCTTCGATCCTCGACGAGGATCGCCTGGAGATCGATGCGCTACGCACCCAGCAGGCCGAACTCGTCGCCAATCTCGACGAACTGGAGTCGATTGCCGAAGAACTGTATCGGGAGGCCAAGGCAGAGTACGCAGCCGAAGTTCGCGCCTGGGAGGAAGCCGAGCGGAAGCGCAAGATCGCCGAAGCAGCAAAGAGGAGCGGTGCCGCGGGAGGCCTCCCCGCCGGGACCATTCCCGACTTCATCTGCCCGGTCGCCGGCAGCATGTCGTTCCGCAACGACTGGGGCAATCCCCGCTCCGGAGGACGGACCCACAAGGGCACCGACGTGTTCGCCAAGAAGGGCACGCCGTTAGTCGCGGTGACCGATGGCACGCTGCGGTTCCGCGATGGTGGGCTGGGCGGTATCGCCATCTGGCTCAAGGGCAGCGGAGCGAGCTACTACTACGCCCACCTGGACTCGCGTGCAGCCGGGCTATCGACCGGCTCCTACGTCACCAGGGGAACGGTCATCGGCTACGTGGGCAACACCGGCAATGCATATGGCGGAGCCGACCACCTCCACTTCCAGCTCCATCCGGGGCACGGCAGCCCGGTCAATCCATACCCGACGCTGGCCGCTGCCTGTTGAGCGGACTGGTACCCTATTGCAGTCGAAAGGCCGAACCCTGGAACATCATCGCCGCCGCATTGATCAAGTCCTCGATCCGGAATATGTCGCGGATCTGAAGGAAGTTCCCCTCGACGAGTTGCGAGGACGCCGCAGTACGTGCGACGACCTCGATGGTGAGCTGTCCTACTACCGCCGGTTGCTCCACGCTCGCATGGATCTGCTGGCCTTCGAGTTGCGCCGCCGTCGCGGCGAGGAGACGCGCACCCTAATCGAGGCCCTTCCGGACATCCTGGCCGACAGCGACGACGGCTCGGCATCTCCCTACACAATGCCCAAGACGCTGCCGGTGGATCCGCCCGACGTTCCGATGCAGGGAAGACGTTCGATCGACAAGGTTCTGGCCGACGACTTCCTCGCCCACCTTCCCGAGGCCAGTGACGACGAGTTGGAAGCCATCCAGCTGATGCTGACCATCGCAGAGAAGGGCGTGTCGGAACAGCGGCGCTCGGTCTTCGAGGTACTGGAGAAACTCAACCGTGAAGTAGCTCGTCGCTACACCGACGGCATCGTCTCCGTGTCCGACATCCTCGACCAGTAGTCCCGGAGGACTACGTGCAATTAGCCACCTTCCGATCCGGCCAGATCGAGTCAACCCACGACGTATCGGTTGTGGCCACCGATGAAGCAGGACACGTAATCGGCGAGTGGGGGGATCCCGAGATCTCGTTCTTCTACAGATCGGTGATCAAACCGTTTCAGGCAACAGTCACTCTGGAAGCGGGGGCGGAGCTGAGTGACGAGCAGGTGGCCGTGACGTGCTCGAGCCATGGAGGCCTACCTATCCATCTCGATCTAGTCCGCTCCAACCTCGCTGCCGCGGGTCTCGACGAGAGCGCCTTGCAGTGCCCACATGCTTGGCCCCGCGATCCTGTCGGCAAGGAACTGCTGGTTGCGGCGGGCCATCGTCGGCCCATGCGACTGTTCCACAACTGCTCCGGCAAACACAGCGGCTGGCTGGCCGGCGCCGCCGCCTCCGGGCTCACCACCGATGATTACCTGGATGCGCAACATCCTCTGCAACAGCGAGTCATCGAGCTGATCGAAGATGTCACCGGAGTCGGCTCCGCACCAATTGGTGTCGACGGATGCGGGGCACCCACACCCCGTGGCCGACTCACCGGCCTCGCCCGCGCCTTCGGGTTTCTCTCCGTCAATCCCCGATTCGCGCGGGCCGCAAACGCAATGCAACGTTTTCCGGCGCTCCTCTCCAGCAACAACTTGAACGAAGGCCGGTTCGCCGCATGGTGGGGTGGGCCGGTCAAAGGTGGTGCCCAGGGCCTGATCGCGGCAGGCCGTCATGGCATCGGCGTTGCCGCTAAGAGTCACGAGGGCAACGTTGATATCGCCATCGTGGCAATGATGGAGGCGATTCGGCAACTCGGTCTCCTCTCTCAGGTAGCAACCGAGGCGCTCACCGATGTGGCGCGCATCCCAGTGTTGGGCGGCGGCCGACAGGTCGGCACAATCGAGCCGATTGCGAGCTGAGACGATGACCTGGTCTTCTCCATCCTTCGACCTGCCGGCAGTGGCGAATCGTGTCGGCCCGTTTCCCCGTCGCAGCTGGCTGCAAACATGGTGGGAGCATCGCGGCCGCGGTGAGCTGGTCATTGCCGACGCACCGGGGAGCTTGCTATGTCTCACCCTCGTCGATGGAGTCGTCGAATTCGCCGGCGAAGGCGATCTGACCGACTACCACAGCCCGCTCGGCAACACGGATGCCACCGCCTTGACTGAGCTCGTCGCCGATCTCGAACCCGGGACAAAGCTGAATCTCGACAGCCTGCCCCGGGCGGCGGCCGATGCCGTCATCACCGCCTTGGCCGCTGCGAGTCTCGAAACGCACGTAGCGCAGCACGAGGTGGCCGCGGTTCTCGACCTTCCAAATTCCTTCGACGAATACCTCGCCTCGATCGGCAAGAAGGAGCGCCACGAATTACGCCGCAAGCGGCGGCGCTTCGAAAACAAGATGGGCCCGGCACGGGTGGAACGGCGCCACGGCCCTGAAGCCGTTGCCCTGTTTGCCCACCTCCATCGACTCTCTGCCGGGGACAAGGGCGAATTCATGACCGAAGACCTCGAGCGCTTCTTCCTGGCGCTGCACACCGATGCCGGCGGAATCATCGACGTGCTCGTCGACGGGGAAGGCCGACCTGCATCGGCGATCTTCTCTTTCGAGGACGAACATGGGTTCTACCTGTACAACAGCGCGTATGAACCCGAGCTGAGGGCGCTGTCGCCGGGTAACGTGATGCTGTCCCACCTCATCGAACGAGCCATCAACCGGGGCTTGCCCGTCTTCGATTTTCTCAAGGGCGACGAGCCCTACAAGTTCCGCCTCGGCGCCCAAGAGCGGCCTCTCTACCGGGTGACTGCGATGGTGGGCACATGATCGATAGCGTTGCCTATCTCTCGCTGCACAGCTGCCCGCTGCAACAACCCGGCGTCGGCGATGCGGGCGGAATGAACGTCTATATCCGCGAGTTGGGATGGGCTATGGCCGAGCACGGCACCGACGTCGTGGTCTTCACGAGACGAAGCGATGAACTGACTCCCGAAGTCGTTGCGGTGGCCCCCCGGTTCCGCGTTGTCCATATCGAGGCGGGACCCCGCGAACGCCTACCCATCAGCGAGATGCACGACCTCGTTGCCGAGTTTGCTGAGGGCACCCTGGCTTGGATTGATCAACACGGGGCGAGTTTCGACATCCTGCACAGCCACTACTGGCTGTCGGGCTGGGCTGGGGTTCTCCTCAAAGAGAAACTCGGCCTGCCGCTGGCAAACTCATTTCACACGCTGGGACGAGTCAAGGACCTGACCCGTCGCTCCGACCAGGAGCCGGAGCGCCCGATTCGGACACTCACCGAAGAAGAGGTCATCGCCCGGTCGGACTGCGTCGTCGCCTCAACTCCATACGAGTTCGACGACCTCATGGAGCACTACTCGGCCGATCCGGCCCGTCTGTGCACCTCGCCGCCGGGGATCAACCACGCTGTGTTCCGGCCGGGAAACAAGCGGCAGGCGCGGTCCTGGACCGGACTCGGGGACGGGCCCGTCGTGCTGTTCGTTGGCCGCATCCAACCCCTCAAGAGCGTCGATGTTGCCATCGAGGCATTGGGCATGGTCTCCGACGAACAGACCCGGCTGGTCGTCATCGGCGGTCCCAGCGGCAGCCAGGGAGAGGCTGAGATGGCTCGACTCAGGGCGCTGGCCACCGATGCGGGATTGGCCGCTCGGGTTCACTTCGTCCCGCCTGTGGACAGACCACGGCTGGCGGCGTTCTACCAGGCGGCCGACGCGGTGATCATGCCCTCACGTTCGGAGACGTTCGGCCTGGTCGCGGCCGAGGCGCAGTCGTGCGGCACACCGGTGGTCGCCGCTGCGGTTGGCGGACTTCCCTACATCATCGAGGACGGCAAGTCGGGGCTGCTCGTCGACGGGCACGACCCGGCCGATTACGCGGTCGCGCTCAGCCGGGTCCTCACCGATGCTGAGCTCGCTGCGGCACTCGCTGCCGGCGCTCTCGACCACTCCGAGCGCTTTTCCTGGGACGCCACCGTCAGTCGCTTCCTCGAGCTCTATGAAGGCATTTCCGCCGCATCCTGAGTGGCCGCCCGACCACGGCGGAGCGGTCGCGAAAAGAAGGTCTCACAACTTGTGAACACCCGTTGTGCACAACCGCCTGTGGATAGTTGTGGATATGTGGAAAAGGGGCCAAAACGAGGGCAATTAGACCAAGATAAGACTGATTTAACATCAGTTACATTGCAAGATTGGGTGAGGATGACGGACTTGAAACGGTCTCCGGTAGGGCCTAGGTTCGATGGTGCAAAGCCCAAGGTGCTCTGGAAAAACCGACCTCGTCCGGGGAAGTGCGGGGGCAAGTTCGAACCGGGGTTCCTTGGGCTCTTGCATGCCCCGAGAACTCCAACTCTCTTGCGTAGGCCGGTGCACGAGGATGCGGATATCTACACCAAACGTGGCGACGGCCCGCTAGATGCCGAAGATGAGATCGCGGAGACGGACCCGGCTGGTTTCGTAGGTGTCGAGGTTGATGCGCATCGAGCCGAGACGAAGGCCGCGCATCTGATCTCCGTACCGGGTAGCGACCCGGACCACGCCGCTATCGTGCTCGAGGGCGCCAAGCCCAAGACAGGCGCCCTTCTCATTGAGCACACCTACCAGAAGCCCCTCCAACCGGGACAGATCGAATGCCTCGGGCAGCGTGGGCGCAAAGACCGAGGAGTGAACCCGCCACCGCTGTACGTTCGGTTCGAGTTCCTTACGGAATGCGGCGATGAGCAGATTGTGTTGATCGATGGGGCCGATCAGATTGAGCCCGGTCGGCGGCTCTGTCTTGGCGATCCGGGCCCCGAGGAATCGGCGCAGCATGCCGATGCCGGGCTCCAACTCCTCGCCCCGCTGCATCGCAATGATCAATGTCGGGTTGCACAGCTCGGTGACGTGATAGGTCAGAGTCTGCCCGACCACGCCCGACACGGCGCTGCTCGTGTCGAGGACGATGAAGTCGGCTCCCTGCCGGGATTCCTCAACGAGGGTGGCGGTGGCGACAACATGGGGCAATACAACACCCTGCGGTTGCGTGGACCCGACAAACCGCATCGAATCGGGCCGGGACAGATCCTCCAAGTCAGCCGGCGTCCGCACCCAGCGCAGGGCGACGCATGCCGGGGCACCCACCGTCGGCACTGCGATGTCGGCATCAACGTACGCGACGGAGCGTCCTGACTCGAGAGCGTCCTTCATCAAGAGTCGCGACATCGTGGTCTTGCCGGTATTGGCAGCACCCATCACCATCACGACACCGCGCTCTCCCACCACGCGCTCGCGCAGTGAGATATACGGCTCGGATTGGTCCACAGCTCCTCCTGACAGATTCCTACCGATTCGATTCTATGACGAGTCGGTGCCGACCCGGTCGTTCCCGTCGCCGGAGTGGTTCCGAAGCCTTTGGCCAAATCGCCGCACCTTCGGTTGCACGTGGCTCGGCGAGGATCGGTCGGAGCTCCACACCGCATACGGAGCCATGGTGATCTCAGCCAGCGCCAGGAGGACACTGTCATAGTTGACCCGCCATCCTGCGAAGTCCTGCCACGCTTGGTCTCGGTCTGCCTTGAGAGGAAGCCCGGCTTTTGCCATCTGCTCCCAGGAGGCATCGAACTCGGCCCGGCTGATCGAGATGGGGTCGTCGGGGGCGGGGTCGGCGTTGAACTCGATACCGAAGAAGTCGGCGAGATGGCGCAGAGCCAGGAAACCGGAGCGCAGGCATACACCGGCCGGGCCCACCCGCGCAACATCGAGGCAAGATATGTATAGCGAGGCGGTATCGAGGACGGTGCCGGACGCCGTAACCCAAGAGCGTTGCGGTTGTGGCGACCGGAAGAACACCAGGATCGGAAACGTGGTGTGTGACTCCTCCAGCTCCGCAAACCAGCGCTCCCAATCCAGCCAGGTGTCGTCCATGTTCTCCAGCCATCCGATGCGGTGATGGCGCAGCAGCATTTCGACTGCGCTCGGCGGATCTCCGGCACGGACCTCGAGCATCGCGACCTGGGCCTCACGTCGGGAGAACACCGAATAGATCGAAGGTAGGAATGTGATCATCAGCGCCACCAGGATCAAGCCCCAGCCGGCCTCGGTGAATGCCAGCAGGCGTTCACCGGCGGTTTCCTTAGAGACGAAGCCGAGCGTGGTCAGCGACGATCCACTGAGCGCCATTGCCTGTGCATAGGAAGATGTGTCGATCGCCCAAAACATCAGGGTGTATGCGAATCCGATCAATAGCAGCCAGATCAAGGGCAGTGCCACCAGGCTGATGGGACCGAAGAGCGCCATTACACGGTCCCGCTTGGCGAAGTCGTCGGTGTGACTTATCGCCATCTCGAACACGCGCCTGACGCTCTGGAACACCCAACGCGTTATCGAAACCTGCGCGCTGCGAGGGAGCACTGTGGTTCGGATTGCCGACAGCACCGTCCACAGGGCGATGCCGACACCAAGGCTGAACACGACAACTCTGACTGCGATCACGATGCAACCGTACAGGCTCCGCCAAGTCCGCAGCGACGCTTCTGCGCTACTGCTGTACGCCGGCGCGGGGCAGCAGAGCCGGGATGACGACCAGAGCTGTGATCGCGGCCGTGCTCATCGCCACCCACATGATCATGGAGACTTGGGGGTGGACCGCCAGCGGAGACAGCCACAGAGCCGACAGCGCGATAGCGATTCCCAGCGCGTTGGCAACGATCGGCCGGCCCGCCCGATCCATCGCCCGCAGGACATACCCATTTCCGTCGGGGCGGGCGTAGTCGATGGCGGCGACGAAGTGGATCGCGTAGTCGATGCCGACGCCGACGACGATGCCGGAGATCACCGCCGTCAACAGATTCAGCTGGATCCCTGAAACGGCTATGAAACCGAGCATCACCATGATCGTCAGCGCAATTGGAACCAGCGATGCAAGGGTCTCCCGGAGACGGCGATAGGCGAGCAGCAACATCGCCGTCACCATTATGAACGCCACCACGAGCGAGACCACCTGGGCGCGCAGGACGAGCCGAGCAATCTCATCCCAGACAACCGGCATCCCGGTGAGAACCCGGATCTCCGGGGTCGCCGCGGCATAGTCGAGCCAGCCCTGCAAGTCCTCGGTGGTGAAGCCTGAAGGAAGCAACATGAAGCGGATGCCGTCGTCGCTCACCAGGTCGCCGACGGGAAGCTCCAACTGGCCGGCCACAACCGCGTCCAGCTGTTCGGAAGGAAGGGAAGCGGCGAGCTGCGGAAGCGAGAACACCGTGCGAACGCCGGGTAGCGCCTGAAGCTCCGCGGAGACTTCCGCCAGTCGGTCTAGCTGGCCAATATCCGCGGCCGGATCGAACGCAAACTCGCCCATCAGCGGGGTGGCGCCGCCGAACAGCTCCTCGGTGCGTTCGAAGGCAACCCGTACCGGGTCATCGTCTTTGAAGAAGAAGAGCTGATCGGGATTGACGTCGAGCCGGGGCAAGGTTGCAGCGGCAAAGGCAAGCAGAACCACGGTTATGCCGATCGCCGGGATCCGGCTCCGCACCAATCGCTTCAGCCCCCCGGTGACACGCGGGCCAAGCAGAGCCTGATGGTGGCGGGGCTCGATCTCCATCCGGCTCAGCAAGGCCGGCAGCGAGAAGAACGAGATGATCCCGGCGAAGGTGATGCCGATCGCGGTGAACAGGCCGAGCTGCTGGATCGGATGGACACCGGTAGCAACGAGGGACAGGAACCCAGCGGCGGTGCTGATCGTGGTCAGAATCATCGGCACCCCAACGTGGGACAGCGCTGAGCTCACGCGAGCCACCGGGTCGGGATTCTCGGCTTCCTCCTGGAAGTGGGACACGAAGTGGAGACCGTCGGCAGACCCCATGACAACGACAAAGATCGGGACGATGACGGTGACTATGTCGATCTCGTTGCCGAGGCCGAATATCAGGCCGAACGTCCAGATTGCGCCGAGCGCAGCTGGAATCAGGGCCACGATGCTGAGCCGGCGATCGCCGATCGTGGCAAAGAACGTCCCGACGAGCAGGATGATCACGACCGGGGGGATGAATAGCAGGAAGAGCGAGAGCAAGTCGATCACCGACGCAAACACAACCGGGTTCCCCGAGAAGGTCAGCTCGAGACCATCGGGCGCAACGACATCGTCAACCTGCCGCGCCACGGAGAGGGTGTCACCCTCGGGATTTACCATCATCAGGGTGTGGCGCTCGTCCTCGCTGAGTAACAGTGAAGTAACCGGGCTCTGGTCCAGCATCTGATCGAGCGCATCTTCCGGCGCAAGCAGGACCATCGGCGCGGTAATGGGACCACCCGTTAGTGGATTGGTTTCAGGCACAATCGATGCGATTGCGGCCACGCCCTCGATTTCGGCGATGTCGTCACGTAACCGAACCAACGCAGCCAGCGATTCCTTGTCTCGGAACGTCGCGTCATCCTCGACCGACACGAGAACATTGATGGGATCTCCTGCTGAGTACTTGTCCTGCAGCTCCTTGAAGGCTTCGCCGGTCTCATTGCCTTCGAGTACAAAAGAGGCAACATCGCCGTTGAAATCCATACGAAACAGCATGAGCAAAGCGAGAAGGGTGATCGCGCCGGTTACAGCGAGTATCTGCTTCGAATGACTAACGATGCTCCGGGCGACTCTGGCCATGCGCTGAGATTAGCGAGAGCCGGCCGGGGATCCGCTACCTGGGTCGGCGGACATGGGGGAGCTACGTACTCAGTGCCGGCTCAGGATCCACTACCTGGGGCGCAGGGTCCGATACCGCTCTCGGCAACGTGAGCCATGCGCTATCGGGGGCGCGTTCGGTCACGCCACCGGGTTGGAGATGCCACAATGCCGAGATGGAAACCGGGTTCCAGACAGCGGGCGGGACTTACGACGCGTACCTGAAGGCGGCCCGCCGGGCAGAGGCGGCCGCGATGGCCGCATTCGCCATCCCGGATCACTACATCTCCGAAACGGAAGCACCGAAGCGCGCCACCCCGCGCGGGACCTGGAATCAGGTCCCGTCTATCCTCGCCGGCATGGAGAACGTCGGCCGCTCCCGCTTCTACGTTCCGGGAGACTTCGACCCCGACGACACCGAATGCAAACTGGGCAAACTGACATGAACCCCCTGCAGGCTTCCGAG
>Ga0180435_10007376_pt1 | contig 10481 bp, 6 predicted proteins | sample SS_ome_3_FD_132467 | JGI IMG/M metagenome (GOLD analysis project Ga0180435, IMG submission 132467) | Hypersaline lake sediment archaeal communities from the Salton Sea, California, USA - SS_3_S_1 metaG | ecosystem: Environmental > Aquatic > Non-marine Saline and Alkaline > Hypersaline > Sediment... | reverse complement strand
TGGCGGACGCGCGCCGCCTTCGCTGGATCCCACCACCAGGTGCTGGGGAAACCGCCGAGATCACGTGATTGCTCTGCGGGTTTACCGTATTTGTCCCACATGACCATGTTGATGCCGTCGACCAGCCGCAAGGGAACGAAGTAGAACTGCCAGTACAGGACGCGATCGAGCGCGCGCGACGCGGCCATCAGGTCGTCCCGGCTGCGCGCACCCAGCACGTGCCCGATCAACGCGTCGACGACCGGTGAAGCCAAATGAGCAAAATTCGCAGACCCTCGACTTGCCGAACTGAGGTAGGCCGGAACTTCCTGATTCGGCGGTATGCTCACAGCCAGGCTCCCCGCAACCGCGTCGCCTTTGTTGTCGCGGCGAAGATTGATGTATTGCGCACTTTCGACCAGTCGGACGGCAGCGTCGATACCGAGCCGACGCAATTGATCGACATAAGGCAAGCGCGTGCGTTGAGCGCCTTGTCCCGTGACGAGAAACTCCACCTTGAAAGGCACACCTTCGTCATTTTCGAGTACCCCGTCGCGGTGACGCCAGCCCGCTTCAGCGAGCAGCGCCTGGGCGCGGACAAGCCGTTCGCGCCTGCTCTCGTTTGCTGCCGGCTCGAACGGTGCATGGGTAAACACGCGGGCAGGCAACTGGTCGCGAAACGGTTCGAGCAGCGCCAACTCGTCAGCGGAGGGCATTCCCGTCGCCGCCAGATAGGTGCCGTGGAAGTAGCTTCGTGGTCGCTCATAAACCCCGTAATCGAACACGCGGTTCATCCAGTCGAAATCGAAGGCGAGCGACAGCGCTTCTCGAACCCGCACGTCCTGAAAACGCTCCATCGTCAAGTTGAAGGCAAGCGCCGAGATAACTCCGGCGTAATGCTGAAAGTCGTAGTGCTCGCGCACCAGCAAAGGCTGACTCTGGTATCCGGTCACCCACTGAGCAGCGCTCGGCTCGTAGAATACGTCTAACAGGCCTTTGCGCAACGCTTCGCGCTGTACGGTGGCGTCGCGGTAGACTTCGTAGCGCAGCACATCGATGTTAAAGCTGCCGCGATGCAGGCCCAGATCCCTGCCCCAGTAGTCGGTTACACCCTCGAATTCGATGAAGCGGCCCATCTCGAAGCGGCCGATCCGATAGGGCCCACTCGACAACGGAGGCTCGGTGGTGGTCTCGGTGATGTCGCGGTCGCGCCAGTAGTGCTCAGGCAATATGGCGATTTTACCGAGGGCCATCATGGCGTTCAGGTTGACCGGAAAGCGATACTGAAAGCGCACCTCTTTCTCATTGATGACGTCGACCTGTTTGACCGACAAGTACGCCGCCTTCACACCCGGATTCGCATTGTCGCGAATATGCTCGAAGGTGAATTTCACGTCCCGAGCGGACACCGGCACACCATCGTGCCAACGCGCTTCCGGCCGCAACCGCATACGCACCTCGGTCATGTCGTCTGCAACGGCGATGGCTTCTGCAAGATTGCCATAGTACACCCCGATCTCATCACCCGAAGGCCGCAGCAGCGAATCGTACAAAGTGGGCTCGATGATCACGTCGAGCCCGGGGGCCGGGATGCCTTTGACGATGAACGGGGTAAAGCTGTTGAAGTTCTCTGCGATCGCGCGAACCAGTTTGCCGCCCTTGGGCGCATCCGCGTTGACGTAGTCGAAGTGAGTGAAACCAGGGGGATACTTGAAGTCGCCGTAGAAGGATAGGCCGTGTTGCCACGAGCCAGCCGCGGCTTCGCGCTCGCCCAGCACCGGCAACGCACCGAAGCCGGCAACCAGCAGTGTCAGGATCGCCGGCCAGCACCTCATGTGATCACTTCCATATCGAATGCCGCAGCGACCAACGCCCTGGTGTAGTCCTGCTTGGGATGAGCGAAGATTTCCGCGGCCGTGCCCTGCTCGACGATGACGCCGTCTTTCATCACGATCACTTCATTAGCCAATGCACGGACCACTTTCAAATCGTGGCTGATGAATACATACGACAAGCCGTACCGGGTTTGCAGCTCGCGCAACAGGTCAACCACTTGCGCCTGCACCGGCTTGTCCAGCGCCGAGGTCGGCTCATCGAGAATGATCAGGCTGGGACGCAGCACGATGGCACGGGCGATGGCGATACGTTGCCGTTGACCGCCGGAAAACTCGTGGGGATAACGTTCCTTATCTGCCGGATCAAGCCCGACGTCGATCAATGCCTGGTCCACCAACGTGGTCAGTTCAGCGTCGTCGAGCATCCGCTCATGCACGCGCAGGCCTTGCTCGACAATCTGGCGGACCGATCGGCGCGGCGACAACGAACCGTATGGGTCCTGAAAGACGATCTGCATCCGGTGGCGATAGGGTCGCAACGCTTTACCGCTCAGACCATCGAGTTGATGGCCGTCGAAAACGACACTCCCCTGGCTCGCAAGCAGCCGCAACAAGGCTTTACCGAGCGTGGTTTTGCCCGAGCCCGATTCGCCGACGATGCCAATCGTGCATCCGGCTTTGATCTTGATGGAGACATCATCGACGGCTTTCAAAACCCGTTTCCGCGAGAAAAAGCCTTTGCCAATCGGGAAGTGCACGGACACCCCGGTAGCCGTCAGCAGCGGCGCCGCATCCGGCATGGCGACAACCGGTCCGCCTTTGGGCTGTGCGGTCAGGAGCGCCCGGGTATAGTCATGCGTGGGTGCAGTGAACAGGCTTTCGGTCGGGGCCGTTTCGACGATGATACCATCGTGCATCACACACACCCTGTCGGAAATCCTGCGCACGATGCCGAGGTCGTGGGTGATCAACAGCAAGGCCATGCCGAGCCGTTGCTGCAGATCTTTGAGCAAGTTCAGTATCTGCGCCTGAATGGTGACATCGAGTGCGGTGGTCGGTTCGTCAGCGATCAACAAATCCGGCTCGTTCGCCAACGCCATCGCAATCATGACACGCTGGCGTTGGCCGCCGGACAGCTCGTGGGGATATGCATTGAGCCGTTCGCTCGCGTGTTGCAGACCGACGAGATCCAACAACTCCAGCGTGCGTTTGTGCACCGCTTGCCGCCCCAGCCGCTGGTGCACGAACAGGATTTCACCGACTTGACGCTCGATGGTGTGCAGCGGATTGAGCGAGGTCATCGGTTCCTGAAAAATCATGCTCACGCGGTTACCGCGCATTTTCAGCAGCGTCGCTTTGGACGCACCGATCATCTCGATGCCATCGAGGCGAATGGAACCCGTTGGATGATGCGCCTGTGGATAGGGCAACAACTGCGGAATCGACAAGGCGGTCACCGACTTGCCTGAACCGGATTCACCGACCACGGCCAGTGTCTCGCCCTGTTCAATATGGAAACTCACGTCACGCACAACCGTTTTTTCGTGAAACGCCACCGCCAGGTTGTCGACCTCCACGATTCGATGACTCATGAACCTGCGCCCACGCTGCCGACAGAGCGCCGAGGATCGAACGCATCGCGTACGGCCTCGCCGATAAAAATTAACAACGTCAACATTACCAGCAGCGCAAAGAAACCAGACAAGCCGAGCCACGGGGCATGCAGGTTCGCCTTGCCCTGCGCAAGCAACTCGCCCAGCGAGGGTGAACCAGCGGGCAGGCCAAAACCGAGGAAGTCCAGCGAGGTCAACGTGATGATGGAGCCCGTCAGAATGAACGGCAGAAAGGTTAATGCCGCGACCATCGCGTTGGGCAGCACGTCCTGGCGCATGATGTCGAAATTCGAGACACCCAGCGCGCGCGAGGCTTGCACATAATCGAAGTTGCGGGTGCGCAGGAATTCCGCCCTGACCACCGCAACCAACGCCATCCAGCTAAACAACAGTAACAGACCGAGCAACGTGAACACGCTCGGCTGCACGAGGCTCGCCATGATGATGAGCAGGAACAGCATTGGCAATCCCGCCCAGATTTCGACCAGGCGCTGCCCGACGAGATCAACCCAACCACCAAAGAAGCCTTGAACTGCACCAACGCCGATGCCGATCACGGAGCTCAGCAGTGTCAGCAACAGGCCGAACAGCACCGATAACCGAAAGCCGTAGATGATGCGCGCCAGCACATCGCGCGCGACGTCGTCTGTGCCGAGCAGGTGACGGGATGAAGGTGGCGACGGCACGGGCTCGCCGATTTGCCAATCGATGGTGTCGTAGCTGAACGGTATCGGCGGCCAGACCATCCAGCCGCCACCGTTCTCGATCAGGGCCCGGACTTCGGGGTCACGGTAGTCGGTTTCCGAAAGCAGCGCGCCGCCGAAGGTGGTTTCGGGATAGTTGTACAAAACCGGCATATACAACTCGTCATGGAAGCTCAGCAACACCGGTTTGTCGTTCGCGATGAATTCCGCGGAGAGCGCAAGCACCAACAGCACGAGAAAGATCCTGAGCGACCAGACCCCGCGTCGATTGGCGCGGAAATTGGCGAGCCGGCGCCGAGTCAGTGGGGTCAGACTAAGCACCGCGTGTCTCGAAGTCGATGCGCGGATCAACGAGGGTATAAGCGACGTCGCCCACAAGGTGCAACAGCAGTCCAACCAGGGTGAACACATACAGCGTGCCGAACATGATGGGATAGTCGCGCGTTAACGCCGCCTCGAAGCCGAGCAAGCCCAACCCATCCAGGGAGAAGATCACCTCGATGAGGAGCGCCCCGGTGAACAGGACGCCGATTAATGCTGCCGGGAATCCCGCCACAATGATGAGCATGGCGTTACGGAACACGTGGCCGTAGAGGACGCGACGCTCGTCCAAACCCTTGGCGCGAGCGGTCAGCACAAATTGCTTACTCAACTCCTCGAGGAACGAGTTCTTGGTGAGCATCGTGAGTGTCGCGAAACCACCGACCGTCAATGCAGCGACCGGCAACGTCATGTGCCAGAAATAGTCGGCAATCTTGCCAGCCATCGACAGCTCGGCAAAGTTCTCAGAAACGATGCCTTTAAGCGGAAACAGATCTAAATAGGTGCCTCCCGCGAACAAGACGATCAACAGGATCGCGAACAGAAATCCTGGCATTGCATAACCGACAAAAATCGCGGCACTGGTCCAGACGTCGAAACGGCTGCCATCGCGTACTGCCTTGGCGACACCGAGTGGAATGGCAATCAAATAGGTCAAGAGCATCGACCACAGGCCCAGCGAGATCGACACCGGAAACCGCTCAATCACGAGGTCGACGACCCGGCGGTCCTGATAGAAGCTCTCGCCCAGATCGAATCGTAAATAATCCCAGAGCATCTGCAGGTAGCGCTCGTGCAACGGCCGGTCGAAACCGAACTGTTTTTCCAGCGCCGTGATCATTGCCGGGTCGAGGCCGTCCGCACCGGGATACTGCGACGTGATCTCGGTCGCCGCGGTATCAACGGCAGCGCCAGCGATGCGGCTGCTTGCGCCGACCGCCTCACCCGTCATCTGCGCGATAATCTGATCGATAGGACCGCCGGGCGCCAACTGCACGATGAAGAAATTCACCGTGATGATGCCGAAGAGGGTCGGCACGATCAGCATCAGGCGCTTGCAGATATAGTAAAACACGGCGTACTAGCCGGCTTTCTTGCTCTCCATTTCGGCTCGCATCGCCTTCATCTTCTCGAAGCCCTGCTGGTGTTTCTCGCGATCAAAGGCCGTGTAATCATAGTTGGGACGCCGCGAAACCTTGCTCCCGGCAGGCTCTCGATCAAATAAACTGTGATAAGCACTAATCTCGGCACGCTTGCGTAAATGCTCACCGTCCATGTCCTGCTTGCCAAACGGGAACGCGCCGTAGACATCCATGAGGCCGGCAAACCGCAGCGGATTTCGTGCCAGCGCTTCCTCGGGCACCACCTCCCGGTAAGGGCCCTGGGTTTGCAGGACTGACCGCTGGTAGGTGCCCAGCACCATCAGCCGTTCGCCGATCTTGGCCCGGGGCATTGAGCCGTGCCAGGTCAGGTCACCCCAAACCACCATTGAACCCGCGGGGGCTTCAATGGGTTGGGCGTTGTCCGCCCAGTGCTCGATTTCCGCTGGTGTCGGCGCACGCCGTAACTTGTGGCTGCCGGGTACAAACGTCAGTGCGCCATCTTCGACCGTGTAGTCGGTCACAAGATAATTGAAATTTGCGCTATTCGGTTCCGGGGGTTTGGCGGGTCGCGAGTAATCCCAGTTGTCCTGGTGCAGGGCTGAGCGTTCTTCGCCTGGCCCCTTTACCCAACCGTCTAGCAACGACAGGATACAGTCGGTCCCGACCAGCGATTGCACCAGCCCCAGACCGGCAGGATTCAGGACCAATTCCTCAAACACCTCGTCATCCCAGAGGATCATGCGGATGATCTGGTTGCGATCTTTCCAACTCAACCCGTCACTGCCAAGCTTGCCAAAGCGCTGCTCGACCACGTTGACAACGGCTTGCCTGACCCGGGCATGAAACTCCGGTGGCCCGACCTTCTCTGGTGGCACAACCGTAAAGCCAAACATGTCGAGTTCAGCAAGGTTCTCCAGTAAATCCAGTTGCGCCAGTTCGCGGTACAACTTCGCTTGTGGCAGGCACAGCGGCCAGTCCTTAATTTCCATGTTTCTCCCCTTTGCCTAATGGTCAATCCTCACTACGATCTTGTTTATATAAGTTTTTATATTTCATATCAAGCCTTAGTGGTCCGCTCATACTTCCTGATCTCCTATGGCGTGTACCAGATTGGGCTGGTGTAAGCGCGATCCCGCGTGATCAGCGGCACGTCCTCCGGGAGGTCTTTCACCGCAAAGAATCTGGCTTCATACGCCGGCCATCGTGGTGTGGGGATTTGCAATACCCTGGCATAGTAAAACGCGCGTTCTGCCGGGTTGAAATCAGGGTCCTGCCATACCGTGGCAAGCTCCGCGTCACCAATTGTGTTCCAGTAGGTGGCCGCTGGTACATCCACCGTGGAGCCAACCGGATCGAGCGAACCATCCGCTTTCAACTGCCGATCGCCAGACCAGACAACGTTGTAGATTTTTTCCTGCAGCTCACCGTCGCTGTTCAGCCAGCCTTTGATCACCTGCACACGATCCAGATTGGCGCCGTTGGGATCTTTCATCGCGTGAACGAGAAAACGTGGTGCCTTAGCTTCAGCGTTACGGATAAGATCGCCGCCCATAGGCACCCCCTGGGCGTAACCAATGCGGGCAAAGTCCGGGGCGGCCGCATCGGCTTTTGAAAAATCCCAGCCGCCAAAGAAGCGGACGGCAATTCGCGGTCCCGTGGTGGCATACACTTCTCTACGTTTCATAGCGGCAAACAGCGCTTCCCGCGTATTCTGAGTTGACCAGACTGCAGCAAGTCCTGCCGCAGACATCGACCATCCATAGGCGGACGTCGACACCCGTTCCGCGCTCGGCACACCGATGGACCACTTGCCCCAGAAGTTGTCTTCGTCGGGTGTCGACAGTGAAGTGTGGCTGTCCGTGCTGCCGATGAAGCCAAGCTTGAACGGGTTGATACCAAGTTCAGCTTCGAGCTTCAGGCCCGTTTGCAGGGCGGCGCGGGCATAAGAGCCTCGCTTACGGGCAACAAAATCTTCTGGATCATCCGGCACAAAGTCCGTCGCCGGTGGACCAGCCCAGTCGTTCCAGGTCTCGAAGTCTGCAAATTCATCCGTTGGCGACAGCACCGGATGTGTTTCGCTGTCACCCTTGATCTGGGTAATCTCCATGATCGTTTCGAACTGACTGCGCAGTGTTGCCCAGTCAGCGTCCAGCGGTTTCCCCGTGCCGATCTGCTCGGGAAACATCAGGCCTTGACTCAGGTTGGAGTTGTGCGGAATCGCCAGGGCTTCGCCACCCGTGCGCGCCTGGTAATCCGCCAGGTGCCGCCAGAGATCTTCCGGCTTGACGCTATCTGCCTGAGAGAATGGGTAGGTTTGAGCAGTCTCTTCCGCACCATCCTTGAACACCACCACACGATGCAGATTAGCAAGGCCCGTTTCGGGACTTTCCACAGCAATCGATGACGTCCATTCATAGCCGATAAACGCGGTGAACTTACCCGGATCGTTGTAGGCATCCGCGTTGGCGATTACCTGCTGCCAGAGCGTGCGGCGATAGGGTGGATCGATGGGTTCGTTCCAGAACAATCCCATCAGCGGAGCGACCGTCGGCGAATAGAGAGTTGGCCCTTCTGCAGTCGACTTCGATACATACTCGGTCCAGGCGTCGCGAAACTGCTTACCCAGCGGGCTGTCGGGAAACTCAGAGTCATCCCGCTGCAGCGCACTGGCGACCCCTAATCCCTCAGCATGGTCTGCCACCACCAGAAAATCCAACGGCCGCTGCAGACGCACCCGCATACCGTTGAACGCCTCCACTTCTTCGCCGCGTGCGAAGCGATAGGCTACGCTCGGGTCGACTCGATTCCAGCCGCCAATGTAGGCATCGTGGGAGGAGTAACTGGTGTGCACGTGCATGTCACCCCAGTAGACGTTTGACGGATAGGTTTCGCCGGCATACGGAGAATAGGACCTTTCCTTGCCCTCCTCGGCCCGGACCGATGGCCACTGGGCGGCCAGAGCTGTGCACAGCACCAGGCTCCAGATGATGCGTTGATGTCTCATACCTGTCACACCGGCTCCGAATTGTTCTTCGTCTGTGTGATCAGCCGCAGGCTCGCGCTGATGCCGGATGCAGGCAGAACCTGCACCGTATCGCGTCCGTCATACACCGTTTTCGCACTGACATTCGTCTCACCAAAGGTGGCAATGGCGGCATCCAGGTCATCAACAAAAAGAAAAATCACCGCCACCGAATCCCTCTCTACTTCATCTTTCATGCTGATGACTTCGAAGTGGGTTTCATCCAGATTTGTCCAGTAGTCGTAGCGTATGCCAGTGTCGGACGTGTTCGATATTGCCGGCTGGCCCAGTTCGGGCATCAACGCCAGCAGTTGCGCTGTGGTGGCATCAGCACTGTTTGCCAGAATCACCGTTTTCATCGAGCCAACGACGCCATTCCGGTGCTTCACAACAGGCGCGGACAGGTAATCCGGCAGACCCGTAATCGATGTCTTGAGTCCGTTGATATTGACGGATTGGGACGCCTGCCGTCCGGCATCGCCAAAGGTGTAGTCGAGTACGCCACACCCCGTGCCGCCTGTGAGCTTGAACCGAAGGCTGCGCCCGATCTGCACATAGCCATCCATGACAGTAAAGCCCATAGCCGCCCAGCTCTCTGTCGTGTCATCAACGGTAATTTCATTCAGTCGCATGTGAATCCTTTTGAAACGCTTTTTTTTAGCTCACGTGCTTGGCAACACCCAGATCGGCGACGACCAGGCTCGCTCCTGCAGGGTGGCGTCCCTGTCTACACGCAAGGGGATCCCCAACCGCAACGCATCCCAGCTCGACCATCTACACGTCGGGTTCTCCAGTACACGGAGGTAGTAGAAAGCGCGTTGTGTGGGTTCGAATTCCGGATCCATCCAGGCCACCTTCATTTCAACCGCGCCCGTGTCGTGATCGAACCGACACGTAGCGAGATCGACGCCAGCGCCGTTGTCCGCACAACGATGGGTGTCCGGGCTGGGCGCAGAACCGTCACCGCAGGCAACGTCGTAGACCCGCTCATGTTGCTGGCCTTCAGCATCGAGCCAGCCTTTGACAATCTGCAGGCGTTGCAGCCACGCACTCGAAGGATCGCGCATTGCCCAGGCGAAAAAACGCGGCGATCCGCGAACATGCGCTTGCAGCTCGCTACCCATCGCAACGCCAGTCGCGTAGAGCTGGGCATGGTCCACCGTGTCAAGATCGTAACCGGCGAAGAACTTGACTCGGATTCGCGTACCGCTGGTGGCAAAGGTTTCCTTGCGTCGGAATGCGGCGTAAATGGCCTCACGAGTGTTGGCTTCGGCCCAGACCGCGGCAAGGCCCGACGCGCTCCAATTGAACGCGCGCTCACGAAGGTGTTCAATCGGGGCAGCGTCCTCGGCGGGCTCGACCAGGCGCCACTCAGCGCGTCCGTCAAGGTTGCCTATTTTGCCGTGATAATTTGGTTCCTCATAGGCGGCACCCGTATTGTGCGTGTCACTTGAGCCAATGAATCCGAACTGATAGGGATTGAATCCTTCCATTTGCTGTAACTGCAGCCCAGCCAACAGAGCATCGCGCGCATAGGCCCCCTGAACGGACTTTCGTGTGACTTCACCCACTGGCGTCAACACTTCAAAGCCAGCCCACTCGTCGTTCGGCGAGAGCAACGGATGGGTTTCGGAAGTTCCCTTCACCTGAGTGATTTCGACGATCGGCTCGTTGCGCATGCGGGCTTGGGCATATTCCTCATCAATGGGTCTGCCAGCAAAATTGATGGTCTGAAAATACGTCCCAAGGCTCAGGTTGGTGTTGTGAGGAATCGCCAGCGCCTCGATGCCTTGTGCCCGCAACCGGTCAAGCCACGCCCACAGGTCTTCTGGATTTACCGAATCAGTTGCGCCGAATGGCAACTCCGGCACACGAGCACCCTTGAAGATGACATTACGATGCAG
>Ga0180435_10007374_pt1 | contig 10482 bp, 10 predicted proteins | sample SS_ome_3_FD_132467 | JGI IMG/M metagenome (GOLD analysis project Ga0180435, IMG submission 132467) | Hypersaline lake sediment archaeal communities from the Salton Sea, California, USA - SS_3_S_1 metaG | ecosystem: Environmental > Aquatic > Non-marine Saline and Alkaline > Hypersaline >... | reverse complement strand
AGTGGGCGTTGAGCGAGAAAACGGAGGGCACGTCTATTGTCATCGACCCAACGATTGAACTCTCTCTCTTTCAAAGCGCTTATCGACAACAAATGTGCATTAGTTTGTTCTTCAATTGTCTCTTTTCCATTTTGGAAGGCAATATATCCTGAGATCGCCAGCGGCAGGATGGAAATCAAAATGAATAATATCGTCAGCTTGGTGATTAACTTCACGTGCGTCTCCGTTCTGTACCTATAACTAGAAAATCGTAAATGCCTGTCAATAAAAACGCTATCAACCGGGTCCTTCAACCTTCATCTATGTTCGGAATATTTAATCATCAGCAGCAGTGTGTTTGCCCACACCCTGGCTTGACTCTGCAAACCCGTTATGGATCCACTCCCCACCAGATCCTTCTACTTGCAGAATAGTTGGCAGGAGATCTTCAACCATGTTCATCTTAACCACATAACCGCTGGCTCCCCTGATCCTGGCTGCTTCACGATATTCATGCAAGTCATACTTGCTCAGGATAATGATATCGACTTCAGGAAATTCATCCTTCAGTTGTTGAGTCGCGTGGAGACCATCCATCCCGCTCATTCGAACATCCATTAAAACCAGGGATGGTTTTAATTCACTGATTTTCCTCAAAGCTTCATTTCCGTCGTTCGCTTCTCCCACGACTTCACAGATCTCAGAATTTACCAGGAAGTCCCTCACTCGTTTTCGAAAACCGGGATTATCATCAACAACCAGTGTCTTAATCATGCGCCACCTTTTTCTTTTGTACCCATAAGCGGATAGTTTTGTGATGGTTTATTCTAAGCTGATTGCCTTCGTCAGGATATGGGGGATTCCCCTATTTAAAGGTAATATGGCCCAAGTCACTAGTTGGGCCATTCGTGTATGGTCTGGTTTTGTTTTTCTCTTACTAAGCGCAAGGGAGGGGTCAATCATCCAGGCTGATGATTTTTTGCCGGATCGCATATTGGATCAGCTCTGCCGTACTATTCAATCCAAGTGATCGCAATAGATTTGCCCGGTGGTTTTCTACTGTCTTGGCACTGATATTTAGAATGGTAGCAATTTTTCGATTTGGATGCCCTTCCGCAATTAGCTGCAAAACTTCCGTCTGACGCGGGGTAAGAACTTCTTCCTGGTCCTTGCTGTCAGAATCATATACATTTGGAATTGTGTTCAGAGAGGATATTGAACGATCGAGATAAGAATCTCCCTGGTAGACGGTTTGGATTGCCAAAACAAGTTCATCTGCTGCGGAATTCTTCACTAAATATCCTGAAGCTCCGGCCTTCAAGAGGCTCTCAATGTACTCTCGGCTTGTATGGCGCGTTAATATAATAATCTTTGAATCGGGTTTCCGTTGTTTGATTTGCCGGGTGGCCTCGAGACCATTGAGCCCCGGCATGCTGAAATCCATCAAGATCACATCCGGATTTGTTTTTTCCACTGCAGACACCGCTTCCCTGCCATCTACCGCTTCAGCGACCACGGTAATCCCGGGGTGTTTTTCCAATATTGAGATCAGTCCCTCCCGGACAATGGTGTGATCCTCTGCCAGTAAAACTCTGATTTTATCCATATACTCCTTATTACAGGGGAATATTTACTTCGATCCTGGTGCCTTCACCGGGGTGAGATTGAATGTCCAGCAGACCCCCAAGTAACGCCGTTCTATCACCCATCCCAATCAATCCTAATCCCTGGAAAGGAACCTTCGCATTATGCAGCTTATTCAAATCAAAGCCCCTGCCATCGTCCTCAATACTGACGATTATCCGATCATGATGATGATTTAGCCGCAAAGAAACTTCGTCCGCGTCCGCATGCTTGGCCACATTGGTCAGGGCTTCCTGTACTATCCGATAAAGTGCTGTTTCTATTTCTGAAGGTAATCGTTTTTCACCGCCAACAGACTCGATACTGGCCTTGATTTCTGCTCGCTTGGAAAACCTATCTACATACCAGTTTAGGGTCGGCAATAAACCCAAATCGTCCAGTAATGATGGGCGCAGGTTCAGGGCAAGTTCGCCAATCATCTGATCAAGCTCATCTGCCATTCCTCGTGTTTCCCCTACTCTTTTCTTGATATCTGTTGGACACCCGGGAGTTAATTCCCGTTCAATTATCCCCAGGTCGAGCGATATTGCTGTTAACGCTTGTCCAAATTCATCATGTAATTCCTGGGAAATGCGCTGTCTTTCAGCTTCCTGGGAATTAATGAGTTCTCTACTGAGCGATTTTAGACGATCGTTTGCTTCTTTCAGCTCTCGCAAAAGCCGATCCTTTTCTTGCTCTTCCTGTATACGCTCAGTGATAACTTCTGTATAGATAATGATCCCGCCAATCGATCCGTCCGCTTCATACCAGGGTCGGCTTTCCCAACGAGTCCAATCTACTTTGCCGTCATCCCGGACAAAAGGATCATTATCCTCCCTAATGATCTCTCCTGCTAAAACTCTCTGGTTCATTTCTTTCCATTTCTGCGGAAGATCAGGAAACACTTCATAGTAGTGTTTTCCAATAACATTCTGGTCTCCCGCTCTTGATTCCTCAAGGTAACGTTTGCTTACATAAACATATTTCAAATCCTTATTGAGCACAGCTATAGCGCTCCAATTATGTTCTAGGATGTAGTTCATTAAGTTGTGAGATTGAGCCAGTTCAATTTCTGCTTTTTTCAGCTCACTGATATCGGTAATGAAGCCTTCGAGTGCAACAATTTCTTCCAACTGATTATGAATGCCCTCTCCCTGTTCCCAGACCCATTTTTCAACCCCTTGAGCGGTTATGATTCTGTAAACCAGCTGATATGACGTCTTCTCTGATAGTGCTTCCCGAACAGATTGCCTGACATAATTCATGTCTTCTGGATGAATCATATCGCCAAAAGGAATTACTGCACTTTCAATCAGATCAGATGGATGGTAACCCGTCAAATCATAACATCCGGCACTAACATATCTCATTGTGAAGTCATCATCATCATCGCAGCGATAAGCCATACCCGGCAAATTGCTCATCAACGTAGCAAGTTGACGTTGGCTTTCTTTTAATGCCCTTTCCGCCTGTTTACGCTCCGTGATATCCAGCACCGAAAAAGTCGCCGCTGCTGCCGGATCATCTGGGTCAACCGGGGATGAACTTAACAAGATATCGATGATTTCACCATTCTTTCGCCTGAATCTGGTTTCTACCTTCCCCACTCCCATTAAGTCAATTTGTCTGTATTTTTCCCTGCCAACATAATCATAATCTTCCTGTGATGGATATAAAATCCTGGCATCTTTATCGATAAGTTCATCGGGCGGATAACCAACAATCTCACAGAAATAATTATTCACTTGAATAATCTTTCTCTTAAGAACCAATCCGATCCCTATTGGTGCAGACCGAAAAATGCTCTGGAGTTTTTCCCTCTCTTTGATAAATTCACGTTCAATTATTTTCCGGTGCGTTATATCTCGGGAACTCAACAAAAGGCCGATGACCTGATCATTTTCTATTCTGGGAAGGGCTTGGGTTTCATAGTATATAATCCCACCTTCCGGGTTATCATATTCGGTATCATAAACTGCAGGTTCCTCGCTGTTAATTACTTTCATCAGGATGTCTCTGATTTCCCGAGATTTTCCATCGTCCAGAAACGAGGTGATCGGTTTACCGATCAAATCATCATGAGTTAATCCAGGAGAAGGTCGATTGACGAATTTGATAGTGAGGTCAAGTCCCAGGATGAGCATATGTGTATTTGAATGTTCAGCGAATTCGCGCCAAATTGCCTCTGATTTCGTTCCAGGATTTGCAGGATCAGCGGATTCAAGGTCTCTTATCCGCTGCTGTAATTGCGCTACTTCCTGAATGAGGTCTGCTTTCAATTTTCTTTTACCACTCATACTATTCTCCTCAAACCGTCAGTAAACAAAGTTTCTTTCGCTTAACAATGTAAATCAAATCACATGGGTATACATGATCTCCCCAGTCCGCTTTGCTGCTTATATGAGGTCATTATAATAGATTCTCAAATTTAACAGTGCTTCCCCCAGGAGAATTTCTACCTCGTCAAATGGCTGTCCTTCATAATCGGCAATATGTTTAGATACAAACTCCAATCATGGAATACCCTTCCTGACCAGACTTCTGAGTTTCATCGAACTTGGAGAAAAAGGCCTGGCGGCTTTGATTCCAGGCAATTGATAATACAGCCTTGACAAAAATCTTTCCACGGGCTATTATTCCAGTACTGTATTATTCTAGCACTGGAATATTATGGATAAACAATCCCTCACAGACGCCGAATTGGTAGTCCTCAGCCTGATCCTCGAGCAGCCCATGCATGGCTACCAGATCGAACAGCAGATCACACTGCGCAATATGCGGGCCTGGACCGACCTGGCCACATCCTCAATCTACTATCTCTTGGGTAAACTGGAAGAGAAAGGTCTGATCGAACAGGTACCCGAAACGATCCAAAACCAGGAAAAAAGGCCGAAAAAGGTCTATCGAACGACCGAAGAAGGCCAGTCTATCTGGATAGAAGCCTCGCTTCAAGCGCTCAGGCAGCCCAGGACAACCTATACCAATTTCCTGATGGGCCTGCATAATCTCTGGAATATTCCCCCGGCGGGAGCCCTGGAAGCGGTGGTAACCTACCGTGACTGGCTGGCCGGGGATCTCCAGCGCCAGCGGGAAGAGCAGGCTCAACTAGAGGCCAGGGGTGTGTCAAACTTCCCTCTAGATGTGCTCTTCGATTACAGCTACGTCCTAGGTGATGCAGAGCTCAGCTTCCTGGCGGACCTGATCAGCCGCCTGGAGAAAATGTCTGAGGAAAGCTAAACAACTATACTAACCATAGGAGGAATGAATATGGAGGGAAAAACTTTTGAACTCAAACCGATTGGAGTGATAGAGGTGGATGAAAGCCAGGGCCGCTTCCGCATCCAGATCAATAAGCCCTACCGCCCAGCCTTGATGGGCTTGGGCAGCTGCACTCACGCAATTGTGTTCTGGTGGGCGGACAAACACGATAATCCTGAGGATCGGGCCAACAACCTGGTTGTCGATCTTCCTTACTCTCCCGGTCTGCAATCCGGAGTGTTCGCCAATCGATCTCAGGCCAGGCCCAATCCGATTGCCATCACAACCTCGTATCTCCTAAATGTAGATGAAGAAACAGGGATTATTGATCTGGCTTATATCGATGCCTTTGACGGCACCCCCGTAGTCGATATCAAGCCCTACTTACCTATGTCTGACCGAGTGCTCAGCGCGGAATATCCTGATTGGCTGGAAGGCATGCCGGATTCAATGGAAGAAGCGGCTGATTTCTTTTCTGACCCGGAAAATATCAAGAAGTTCTCTTAACTCAAAAAGGATACAGTTTCAAATCAAAACTGTATCCTTGTCTTCATTAATCTTAGGTTATCGCTCAAATCCACTTTCTATTTTATGGATATCCTTATACTCCCGCCCCATCACAACCCAGATCTCTCCAGCGCTAACACGATAGACAACCGACCACTGTGTAGAAGGCTGAGCGACATCCCCCAATAGATCCATGGCTTGGCTCGGACGAATCTTCCCCTCAAGTTCTATTAACCTCTCCTCAATCCTTCCATATCGTCCGCAGTGAATTCCCGGATCGGTCCAGGTCTCTGACAATAAGAAGTTAGTCGCGATCTGCCAGTTACTTTCGTTGGGCAGCACGATCATCTCTCCTTTTGAGAATTCAATCAATGCGGAGCGCCCGCTGCTCTCAGAGACCAGGTAATGGATCGGGGTTCCAACCATATCAATGTTATAGCTGCTCATGATTTCAACAGCCTCATCAACTGTAGCTGCGCCATCGAGCACCTTCCTGATTGCCATCAAAGAATCGATCGTCTCCTTATTTGGATCGTCTTCCATACCACCGGGCGGAACCGCAGCCATTCCTACCGCCAGTCCTGCCTCATTCATCCCATCAAAGGGGATGTAAGGAGCATCCAACAAACCAACTTGCTCTTCCAGCGGCAGATCAATGATACCAAAAGCCCTTTCCCCTTTATATCCAAGATAATAGATATCCACCATAGATACCGAGGCATATCCATCAGGGGGATCCATGAAAAGCAGTAGAGCAGGGCTGAAATCCCAATCGAAGTTGCGTCCATACAGGTTTTCGTCAGGATCCCCATAAGCAGCAAAAAGGGAACAACCCCAGGCGGGATCCTCCTCATATCTTTGGGCTGACAAGCTCTCTGCCTCTGGTACAAATTCTCCTTCGTATATCATGGTATAGAGAGGAAAATCGTCAATCTGGTCCAGGCTGGACAGGGTGACGGCATCCTGATAAGACAGACCAGGGGGAATGTTTTCGATGGTTTCCGGGTCAGCCTCCATCACAGCGATGCTGGCCTGGCAGGCAGATATCATGACAGCCAGTAGCAGGATTATCGATGCCAGGCAAACTGATCTGTTCGCAATCGGATTTCTTTTCATTATTTAAGGGTAAACGACAAATATACCTTCCGTAAATAGCACAGCGGGATGGTTTCAAACAGGAACTGAGAATGTTCTCTTTAATATGAGTAGATTTCTCTGACTTTGACACAGAGGGCTGAGTTGTCCAGGAGGCTTGTGCTTGTGCTGAACTGCTCCACAGAACCGACCAGGGTCTTCTCTTTGATCGCCTTGATCGCTGGATCCTGGATTTTTTCATATAGTTGAGATACTCGATGATCGGCCCAAATTACCTTGAAGGGCCGATTGTGGAATTGAGAGACCTTGGCTGGAAGTGGTTCTACCAACCCCAGTTGATTAAAAGCATCAGCCACATATTCATAGGCAGGGATGATGGCATTCTCTCTCTCCTGCCAATTTTCTCCAGAAAGCACATCCAGGAACATTGGCATCAACTGTTTTGCGCATTTCAACTCCTTGAACGCGGTGCCGAACCATTTGCTGTAAGGTGGGTACACCCTTTCGATCAGGAAACATAAATTCATCAGGTCGTGCACCAGGCGAGCCGCGATCAACCGCGATCCCAGATCATCATCACGATATCCTGTTCGGCCGAGGAAATGCTCTTCATTGCCTATGCGTGCCCAGGCCGCAGCCAGCAGATACATCCAGACCTGGTCAGGATAATATGCCAACTTATTGCGAAGTACAGTCAAATCACCGAGGTCGTCCTTGAAAACCTCGCCACCGGTGAATGTGCGCAGTTTTTGTCCCGGTATCGTCAGCCAGACTTCTGGCGTTAAGGCATCATCTGGTTTGATTCCCAGGTAATTTTGACAATACCCCTCCAGGGAGTGCACTTCCACCAGGTGATTGACCGGCCCACTCTGGATCTCCTCGCGCTGCCAGGAAGCACCTGTCTCCCGATCCGGGGGATTAAAGTGCGTAGCTAATCCCTGGAATGTGTATGGTAGTTCCTCAGCCAGGAGATCCCAAACATCTTGATAGTGGTTTTCGTGCACATCAGATGGCAGGAAAAGCAGTGCGCGCGGCCCCCAATGGTGGTCAGGTGACGTTGCATCGTCATATCCCAGCACTTCAGAGCCAACCCCAATCAAGGCGGCAGCATAACGCAGGTCAGGGTATTTCTGATTGAGAATGGGTTCTACGGCCTCAAAGAAGAAGGCCCGGTTCAGCGCTAAACCCTGCTCATGGCCTGGTTCTTTTGTGTTCACTCCAACCTCCCGAACCTTTTCAGCGCCAGCAGGATAATTGTCGAAAAATAGGGCTGCCAGTAATCCAACCCATGTTCATCATCCCAGCCGCCATCCTCGCGCTGAGCACTTTCCAGGTGGTCCAGGATTCTATCTACCAACCCTTCTGGAGCATTCTGAGCCACTACAGAATCTGGCCCACTAGCAAACTGGAAGAATGGAAACAACTTGTGAATTTCCCCTCTCGCCTCATGATTAAGAGTTGTCTGATAGATATTTTCCAGGGTTGCTTCTCTGAAGTTATAGATTTTTGGAAAATCATCCTCGTTCATGAAATAATCAAAGGGGTGGTAAGCCATGAAGAGCCATTCATTGGATCGAATATCATCAAGTGTAAGATTATTTTGGACCCAGTCCATAGTCCGCTCGCGAACACTGGCTGGACACAGACCAAATTTCAAGAGATTGCCAGTGATGGAATCGGGTTTTTCCTGACCTTCTGGCCACCATTGAGCCCTGGGATATTCGGCCAATTCAGGTGGATTTTGAAGGGACCCATCTTCATTCTGGACTGTCTGCACCCAAGCGGGTGTACCATCCAACAGCGACCCCGGCTGCAAGCCAGTATCTCGTAAAACTGTGAGCAAGAATTCCAACATCAATGGGTTGGATACGGGAGCCTTTACATCGTGCTCAAGGCCATGGCCAAAACCCCCATCATCATTCTTATAGCCGGAAAGAATTTTTATAACACGTTCCGGTTTTCCTCCCTCAAAAAGAAAATTCCATAAAGCGCGTTCCCACAAATTTCCGTGGGCGTGGATATAACAGCGGGCATTATCCAAAGAAATCATCATGGACCTCCCATCTTAAAACAAAAAGGGCCGCTCAGGCCGGCCCTTTTGAAAACTCATTTTAGTGGGCTTCGTCCTCGCCCCCACCGGCCATCCCCCCCATGGACTGCAGCGCCAGGTATCGTTCTCCAAATTTTTCGATCTTCAACACTTCATCATCGTATTGAGAATAGTGGCGCTCCTCGTCTGCGACCAATCCCTCAAAGATCTGGCGCGAACCAGCATCAGCAGCAGCTGAACACTCATTGGCCCAGACGTTATAATCCTTCACGCTGTCCTCTTCCATTTGGCGGGACTGCTCCAGCATTTTCTTAACATCCTGGACTTTCTTTACTTCCTCTGCCGCAACCATTTCGACGTCGCCGCCCAGGAAGATGATCCTTTCCGCGCAGCGTTCGATATGATCCATTTCTTCAATCGCTGTTCTGAAGAACAACCCTGCCAGCTGGCCGTAACCCTGATCTTCACAATGGAAATGAAAATACATATATTGATTCACTGCATACATTTCATCGGCAACTGCCTTGTTGAGCAGCTCAATACTCTTTTCGTACATCATTAGCTCCTTTAATAACGTGTTGTGAATATATTATAACCCAAGTTTAACCCGGGCTATTTTCTACCAAGCAGCTCTTCGGGATCATCCAGCAGACGTTGGAATTCCTCGTAAAACAAGCCCGCGTGCAAGCCATCCATTAAGGCATGATGGCCCTGCACAGACAAAGGCATGAGGATCTTTTGCCCTTCCTCTCTGAATTTACCCCAGGCGAAACGCGGCACCGAATCCCCCGGCATCAATTTCATCGGGTGCATAAAGCTGGTGAATGAAACCCAGGGGATCGAGGACATAAAAAGCATGCTGTCATCTTGAACCTTCTCTTCCAATGAAGGCTCAGATTTCACCCGCTCTATCTCGTCCATGGCATCCCGGGTGAAATCCAAAAAATCATCCCGATAAAGAACCGTACAGAAAGTGAATAGATCATTATTACTGAGCACCGTCGCCGAGGGGTGGACAACTTCATATTCAACAGGCCCCTCTTCCCGGATCCGTTGTCTGAATTCCGGGATGCCGTTAGCAACCCGTCCAATCAGGCACATCACTGCAGCTGTAAAAGAGATCCCTTCATCTTTGGTCGCAGGAAGAAATGAGGTTATATCCATATCTGCACAGAGACTGAAATATGGATATTCATACTCTCGAAAGAAAAGATAATGGTCTTTGCGCGGCCAATTCTCAAGGCGTATCTTCTTCATAATTGACTCCTTCTCCCTATCTTAACCGTTCACACCAGGTTTTGGAAGTATAAAACAAAAACCCACCCGGCAGTCTTCTGCGGATGGGGATCATTCAATAGCTAGTTTGGGTCTATTTTACTGCTTCGATGGTTGCAGAGAGCACATAATCCTCGATTGGGATACCTGGTGTCCATTTGTTGATGAATTCCCTGCTCTCATCTTTGGGGTGGATCCTAATATCCTTGAAGCCTGCGTCTTTCAGAATTTGCTGAAGCTCATCCACCTGCAGTGCGCCTGCCACGCAGGAAGAGTGCAGATCCATATCATCTTTGATCTCAGACGGCATCTCACCGGAAGCAACCATGTCTGAGATAGCCAACCGACCGCCTGGTTTTAACACCCGGAATGCCTCTTGATATACAGCGGATTTATCTGGAGAGAGGTTGATCACACAATTGGAGAGGATCACATCAATGCTGTTATCGTCCACTGGCATATCTTCGATCTCACCCAGTCTGAACTCAACATTTTCAAATTCGCCCTTGCGGGCATTTTCCTCTGCTCGCTTGATCATATCTGGCGTCATGTCAATCCCGATCACTTTCCCGTTTTCGCCCACCTGCCCGGCAGCCAGGAAGCTGTCAAATCCAGCTCCGCTGCCCAGATCAAGGACTACTTCTCCTGGTTTTAGCGCGGCGATGGCCTGAGGATTTCCGCAGCCCAGACCCATT